>Ga0113563_10003062_pt1 | contig 10299 bp, 8 predicted proteins | sample Mud3Dept3metaG_FD_80117 | JGI IMG/M metagenome (GOLD analysis project Ga0113563, IMG submission 80117) | Freshwater wetland microbial communities from Ohio, USA, analyzing the effect of biotic and abiotic controls - Mud 3 Core 4 Depth 3... | ecosystem: Environmental > Aquatic > Freshwater >...
CAAGAACATATGTGCATTTCTGTGGATTATCTGGTACGGCCAGAGGAGTTTTAGTTTGTGAGGAAGATGAGGGTGATAATACCCCCGTGAAAACCCAAATGCCCTTTTCTCCTAATAATTGTCTGACATTGTCCTAGATATCACCCCCCATTTGCATTTCCAGTACCTATCCTTACCCGCCTTCTACAATCGTCGTCTCAAAAGCTGAAAAGCGTGACTTCCCTGGCACCAGATTAGGGCCGCTCAAAAGTTCCTTGATCTCTTCGTTGTCATAACGGTTTACCATTATCCGGTCCCTCAACTCATCGCTCCTCTTGACCAGTTCCTTGTAAATAGCTAAGCGTTGCCTGGGCTTGGTCGTATCAGCGAGACCATCTTGGATGACTCGCTCTAATATTTGAATCTGGTTGGCGAGGATAAGGGCAAATTGCTCGAATGAAGCTATCATCTGCATTTCTTGGAAGGTGGCAACAGCGTCAGGGTTTGTGGTGACGAAATAGTAGAAAGTACTCCGAACAATGCCAACTTCCTTACAGGCATCAACGATGCTCATGCCACTGTTGGACTTCTGGATGACCTGGAGAGCTTGATTGGTGCGAACAGCTTTCTTGATACCACGCATACCTAAATTTTAACATAAAGCCTAAACCGTATGACTAATGCTAGAAGCTGGTTGAACAAAGCCCGATTTCCACAAAGCAGATTGGGCTATCTTGCCAACTCTCATACAGTATGAGATGTCAGACAATAAAAATCAATAAATGGGGAGAGAATGAGAGAGAAGTCGGTTCTCATACGAATGAGAAACTCACTCGGAGGGCAGACATCGTTGCCGCGGATTAGGGGTGCATTTACTCGAATGTTGCTAATTCATCTGGATGGTGAGTGACAAATTAGTAAAAGGTGCATTGAGGGACGCCTACTTCATGGCAGGCTTCCACAATGCTCATGCCTTCGGTGGAACGCTGGATAACCATGAGAGCCTGATTAGTGCGAATGGACTGCTTGATGGAACGCATATAGAGATTTTAACATAATCCGATTAGGGGAGATAGTAGGGGAAATCTCGTATACGAGAAAAAAGATCGAAAATGTTTTCAATTCTCAGCTCCCCACGCCTAGTATATAGAAGAGGGGCAGGTCACTTTGGGCCACACTTTCTTTGAGGACATACAGTTCTGCAGTCAACGTCCTCCCCCCGCACAGGCGCAAGCACATCCCGCACAGGCACATGCGCATGCGCATCCCCCACCTCTGCTACTCCCGCCTCCTCCTCCGCTTCCTGATGATACTGGGATCGGGTTAGTCTTACTGGTAATTTTACATGTGAAATCAGTCAGGTTACCTACAGCGCTGCTAGAGAAGTCCTGTAGCCCCGTAATTAATTTTGCGGCGAAGGCAAAGCCAGGCAGGGGGAGAGCCGGGGTAGGGGTAATCGGGGTGGCGAAGCACACCAAATATTAAATTTGGGGGGCTTCATATCGTTTACCGAACATCCAAAGATCTTTCGAAATAGTTTGTTGAATCCTTAATCCCTTTCAACTGCTTCCATCCAAAGCAGGCTAATAATAGGTATGCCCAATCCAGCAGGCGATTACCTATTTATCAGCGGCAGGCAGGCTCGGCGAGGAGTCGCCCCAGGTCCGCCAGCTCGCCTTCGCGCCCGATGAAGGGGGTCAAGAGGCTCGCCAGGCGGATGCTATGTGGTGAACTTTCGTTCCCGAAATTTACTTGCTCGCTATGGCTCTCGCTCAGCCACGAAGCTCCAGGTCCAGGTCATGAGATCGCCTTCGCTGCCCGTGGTTGCAGTTCCCGACAGTTGGGTGCCGTCTGAGCTCGCTAACCACACGTCGTCCGGTGTACTAGGGTTGTACGTGTCGAACCAGGTGACATCTATGGGTAGGTCGGTCGTTGCGCCGGGGCACTGCTGCTGATAGGTGAACACGTGTTCGAACAGCTCGTCCACAAAGTGCCCACGGTGCCAGGGACCGCTGAGGCTTCCATTTACCGTTCGCAGAGTGCCGGTCTCAGAACCTGGGGCTGCCGTCCAGGTATCAGAGCCAGAGCGGGTGCAATCGTCTTGAGTTTGCGCCGGCATGATCCAATCCACCTGGCCCGACTGGAGGACGTAAGCTGGTATGGGTCCTGCGAACAAGTAGAACCCAGCCGGTGTTGGAGCCCGGCGCAGGGTCACCGTCGAGGTGGCCGACCAGGAGAGATTGTTGGGGCCACCTTCATGTTGCGCCGTCACCGTGCCCGTCCACTGCCAACAGGCCAGGTTCGAAACCTGGAGGACGGGCTTCTCCCCTGGCGGCTGAAGCGTGTAGGCGCGGCCGTAATCTGTGTTGCCCAGTATGACGACGAGGTCGGTGATTCGCTCGGACTTGGCATCCCGGCAGAAGCTCACGCCGGTGGGTGTGTTCAGCGGTACCTCCTGCCAGTCCTGGCCCTCCACCTTATATAGCGCCTGGAACGAGGCCCCGAGCGTGAACCAAGGGTTATTCGGATCCCAAACCGTAGGAGGACCACCCGGCGCATAACCGATGGTCCCCTCACTACCAGGCGAGCTGATCCAGTCCGTTTCCTTCGTGAGCTTGGTCAGGATGCCATCGTACAGGTAAACTGAGCGGACGGTCGCATCTGGGAAGGTGAAGTGGTAGTAGCGCGACGACGAATGCTTCAGTTCGCCCTTCATCTCGTACGTTTTCGTCTGGGCGCCGTTCAGCTCGACCGCAGTCGGCTGGGTAGAGGAGAAGTTCGGATCGTCGGCCGAGAGCCGCGCGCCAGCGGTCAGCGAATCGGTCGATTGGTAGAGATCGGTCGGCAGGCCGTTCCAGAGCGCGCGGTAGAACTCCGACCAGAAGACGCCCGGCAAATTGAATGGCAACACCGTCCTCGCGACTTTGTCCACGGCCTCGATACTATTCATGGACTCGGCCTCAAGCCAGATCTGACCAATCCGCTGCTGCGGCTCATCCACCGGGAAGCTGGGGGTGTGGGTCAGCAAGTACAGCAAGGTATACGCCCCGTAGTGGCGGTCCCCCGTCCGGTCGTTGATAGACCGGTAAGGCGTCTTGAGAAAATCGGGGAGGCCGGGTGGGAGCCGCTCGCTATTGACCTTGGGGTACAGGGCGTCCTCGGCCCAATTGGAGGTCGCCTCGGCGAGCCACCGATACTCACGGCAAGAGTCCTGCGTGTTATGGACCCAGAACGAGGCTTCGAAGGCATGCATCAGCTCGTGTGTGGCGATCTGGACCACGCCGAAGGTCGCGTCGTCGCCAATCGGATATGATGCGTTGATTTGAATGTGGCCGGGGGTGGCGGTGCATCCGGCAATGGGTTTGAAGACACCAAAGGCCCACAGCGTGGGGAGCAGGCTGATTTCCAGCTGCCCGTCGGTGTTGGGATCTTCCCGGGGCTCCTTTCCCATGATCTCGAACAGAGCGAGCCAGATCTTGGCGTCGATTGCGTCGCGCAAGGCCTGCGCCTTGTTTCGCCCATCCGGCACGTCGTCGGTGAACCACACCCTGACCTTGCCGTTCACCGTGTCGTAGAAATCCCAGGGTGCCTCGGCGCTTCCGGCCGAGGCCGGCTGTGCGCGGTTCATATACCAGCTGCCGGGATCCTGTGGATCGAGCAAATAAGGCTGGATGAGAGCCTGGTTCGCCGGAGATAGCGTGCTGAACATCACACGTGCCTCGGCCATCGTGTCGTCGCCAAACTTCATGACCTGCGTCGCGCGGTACTGGCTCGGGAGCCGGGTGTCGCCGAATATGGCGAAGACCTTGTAGACCAGGCCGGTCTCGGAGTCCAGCGCGCCGCTGGCGATGGCCTCATCGATCAGTGCCTCGGGAGAAATAGGATCCGGGCCTGCTGAGTTTCTCATCACCATGGGCAAGAAGAGAAGCGGGGGGTCGAGCGGAGTTGTGTACAGCCCACGGGCGCTGTCGGCCGGTGCGGCGACGACCATGACAAGTAACAGCACAAGCAGGATCAGACATGAGGTGCGCATGTTTTGCCTCCTTGGGCGGGCCTGGCTTTATTGTAGCCGACCCTTTGCGTTAGCCGAGAAATATCCGAATGCAAATCGGGAATGGATCTGGCAGTATGTTTTTCCATCTCACTCGTTATCACCGGATGAACAGGATGGCGTTATCCGTCGTTTTCATGTGAGTGAAACCGGGCTGCAAAAAGCTGTCAAGGAGGCGATGATGAAAGCAGGTATTCCGAAAAATGTAGGCTGTCATACCTCCCGTCATTCCTTTGCCACCCACCTGCTGGAGGCAGGATACGATATTCGCGCCGTACAGGAACTACTCGGGCATAAGGATGTCAAAACCACCATGATCTATACCCATGTGCTCAACCGCGGGCCGAAAGCCGTACGCAGTCCACTGGATGAGTAAAGTTGTTTGTTCAAGGTTTGTTCTTGTCTGTGGTTTTCATCCTTACATGAGCTTTATCGAGCTGCGCCAGATTTTACTCAATTCGTGCTGCCTAACAAAATTTTTTTGATGAGGTACTAGCAAAAATCGATGAATTGTGGTCAGCAGCTTTAACCGGCGGATTTCTGCCACAGGTAAGTCGCTCACATGCCGAAAAGCCCTGTAACCAGAACGATCAAGTAGCTGGCTGGCGGGAGTTGATTATCCATATCAGTATAGAGATAATTTAAGATTTGGTCAAGTACTTCATGTTTAGGTGTTTGATTATATGAAAACGCTGCCCCTCCTGCTAAACTATGGGAACACGAAAAACCTGAAGAGGCGCAAGTCGTGCGCATGGTGTTTGATTGGTATGTAAATGGTAATGGGACTGGAAAACCGATGTCGATCTTTAAAATACTCACCAGCTTGATGTCATTAGGGATTCCCACTCGGGGTGACAAGGAAAACCACGTAGCGAAAAAGCGTGATGTTGGCATCTGGTCAGATGCGATGATACGCCACATCCTTAAGAACGAGACATACACTGGCACCTGGTTTTATGGCAAGACCAAGATGGTTAGCGATGGTAACGAGAGCAATAAGAGGCCAAAGTCAAAACGAGGGTTCGGAAAGCAGGTTGCCCGTCCTGCTGAAGAATGGATTCCGGTCCCAGTCCCAACAATTATCAGCCAGGAGATTTTCATGGAAGCCCAGGAGCGATTGAAGTTGAACCTTGAACAATCTAATCGCAACACAAAGAGAGAATATCTGATGGCGCGCCGCTTGCGCTGTACAAAGTGTGGCTATACCTTTGTTGGCATGACGCGTCGAGAGAAGCACCGATATTATCGCTGTAATGGCGTATGGAGAACACCAAAGGTGTGTGATACACCGCATTTCCGTGTGGATGATGTGGACAACACTGTTTGGGCGTGGGTAAAAGAATTGCTTCAACATCCTGAGAATATCGCAGCGGGCCTGCAAGGAATGCAGGATGAGACGGTCCGAGCCAACCAAGCGCTATATGAGCGGCTTGATATGATCCAACAGAGGATTGAAGAGAGTGAGAGACAGCTACAAAAATTGCTTGATCTCTACCTCAATGATGACTTTCCTAGAGAGGTGCTTCAGGAAAGGAAATCCCGCCTGGAAGAGACAATTTCTAACCTGCGTCACGAGCAGGCTGAGCTATCGCATCATCTTCAAGCGACGGTCTTGTCGGATGAGCAGATAGAGGATATCGAGGCTTTTTGCGCCCAGGTACGGGAAGGGCTAGAGAACGCCACATTCGAGCAGAAACGCCAGCTTATAGATATGCTCGACGTACGTGGTAAACTAGCCATTGAGAACGATGAGAAGGTGGTTTACGTCAAATGTTTCCTAGGTCAGCAACTGCTATCAGTTGCCCGAACATCGCCTTCATTAAATATTGGGGTGACCAGGACTCCAAACTGCGCCTCCCCGCCAACGGCTCCATCTCGATGAACCTGGCAGGCTTGGAGACGCGTACCCACGTGCTCTTTGATCCTGCTCTCAGCCGGGATGAATTGACGATCAACGCTCACCCGGTCAAAGGCCCGGGATTGCACCGCGTGAGCCTCCTGCTCGATCGGGTGCGTAGCCTGGCAGGTTTTGCCTATTTCGCCCGCGTGGAGAGTGAAAACAATTTTCCGGCCGGCGCCGGGCTGGCATCCTCAGCATCGGCATTCGCTGCCCTAAGCCTGGCAGCCAGCGCGGCGGCGGGTCTGCAGCTCACTGAGCGGGAGCTCTCGCGTCTGGCGCGCATGGGCAGTGGCTCAGCGTGCCGGTCGGTGCCGGGCGGGTTTGTGGAATGGCAGATGGGGGAAAGCGATGAGGATTCATTCGCTACCTCCATTGCCCCGCCTGAACACTGGCGCCTGGTGGACTGCATTGCCATCGTCGACCGGGGGCATAAACGCACCGGATCCAGCGAGGGACACCGCCTGGCACGGTCCAGCCCCTTCCACGCCGCGCGTGTGGCTGGGGTGCCTGCGCTGCTGAATGAATGTCGGGGCGCCATTCTGAATCGGGATTTCGATGCACTGGCACATGTCTCCGAGCTGGATTGCCACCAGATGCATGCGGTCATGATGACCTCATCACCTCCTCTGTACTACTGGCAACCTGCTACCCTGGCAGTCATGCAGGCGGTCCGGGATGGACGGAAGCATGGATTGCCGGTATGCTATACCATCGATGCTGGTCCAAATGTGCACGTGCTCTGCCCGGAGGATGCCCAGCTTCAGGTCGTCGATCACCTGAAGCAGGTGCCTGGCGTAATCCAGGTATTGGCTGCCGGGGTGGGTGGACCGGCGCGGTTAGAATTCCGTTAATATTCGCCCGCTCGACCCCCCTTGAATCTGGATTGTTCGTATCGATAAGGATATAATGAAGCAAACAGCTACTGGCATCTCGTTAAAGTCGCCAGGGTAAACAAACAGGTAAATGGAAGTATGAATATCTCACCAGAATTTCTATCTCAATTGCTCCAGTTTATTGGTGGTCTGGCGATCCTGATTGTCATTCATGAGCTCGGTCACTTTCTGGCAGCCCGTTTCTTCAAGGTAGGTGTCGAAGAGTTCGGTATCGGTTTCCCCCCTCGCCTGGTACGATTGTTCGAATCAGGCGGGACGATATTCTCGCTTAACTGGATCCCGCTCGGCGGATTTGTAAAAATCAAAGGACAGGACGATCCGGAGGTAGAGGGAGGCCTGGCAGCAGCGAACCCGTGGGTGCGCCTGGCGGTCCTGTTCGCCGGTCCGCTGATGAACCTTGCCCTGGGCGTGGTTTTAGCCATCCTGTTGTTCTACAGCCTGGGTGAGCCAGTCCTGGACCAGGTGCAGGTGCAGCAGGTCTCGCCGGGCTCGCCAGCTGAGCAGGCTGGTTTGCAGGTGGGTGATCTGATCGTCGAAGTGGAAGATCAGCCGGTAAGCAGTGTGGATAACCTGCACGAGCTCATCTATGCCCGCCTGGGACAACCGACGAACTTTATCCTCCAGAGAGGTGACCAGTCCTTTGAGGTCAGCATGACCCCACGCAATCCGCCCCCTGAAGACGGTGCGATCGGCATCCAGATGGGATACCCGGTGCGACCAACCACCTGGGCCAGGGCGATCCCGAATGGAATCGTAGCTTCGTATGAATACACCAAGACTGTATTGCTGTTACCGGTGCAGATTCTGCGCGGAGATGTCAGCCCTGAGGCTGGTAGGCCGGTGGGATATAAAGGCATGTTCGATATCTTCCAGGAGATCCAAAACCGCGTGTGGTTCTTTATGGTAATCAGCATGTCATTGGGGATCTTCAATTTGCTTCCCATCCCCGCCCTGGATGGTGGGCGCATCCTCTTCACCCTGCCCGAGATCCTCTTCCGGCGCCGCGTCCCACCAAAATACGAAAACGCCATCCACATGGTAGGCTTTGCTTTACTGCTGCTCCTGCTGATCTATGTGAACCTGCAGGATTTTATCAATCCCGTCCAGCTCCCTTGATGGTCCGGTTGAGTGAGGAATTGAATTCATGAAAGCGCCTAAAAAGATCACCATAAAGCAGGTGGTGGATGCCATGATGGACGCCAATACTCCATTGCACCCGAGTTATCTCTACCGGCTATCGGATCTTGACACCCCCGATCTGGCAGTGATCAAAAAAGCCTGGTCGGATATCCCCGCCTGGCGCCGCCAGGAGATCATGGAAGCTGTCGTGGATATGGGGGAGGATGATTATGTGCTGTCCTTTGAGGCGTTTGCCAGGCAGGGGTCGCAGGATGACGAAGCACGGATACGGGAGCTGTCTGTGCGGGCGCTTTGGGAATATGAATCTCCCGACCTGGTCCCCGATTTTATCCAAATATTGAGATATGATCCCGATGCGGAAGTGCGCGCAGTGGCAGCTACCGCCCTGGGCAAGTACGTCTTCCTCGGTGAGATCGAAGAGCTCCCGGTAACCACGTTGCGTGCGATTGAGGATGAATTGCTCCTGGTGACCCGCAGCTCCGATACAACCCTTGTTCGCCGGCGCGCCCTGGAATCGTTGGGGTATTCCAGCCGTGGCGAGGTACCTCCTCTAATCGACGAGGCTTACTATTCTGGTAGCACCGAATGGTTGGTCAGCGCTTTGTTCGCCATGGGCGTTTCAGCCAATAAAGATTGGAATCCGCTTGTGCTCTCCCAATTGGACAGTGACAATGTCGAAGTGTTACAGGAGGCCATTAAAGCTGCCGGCGAGCTGGAGATCCACGAGAGCGTGGCACGCCTGATCGACCTTCTAAGTAGTGACGATTCCGACCTTCGCATGGCAAGTGCCTGGTCGCTCTCGCAAATCGGTGGGGAAGGGGTGAGAGAGGCATTGGAAAACCTGTACGAAGAAGTTGAAGATGACGAAGAGGCGGATTACATCGAATCAGCCCTGGAGAATTTGGATTTCACAGAAGATGTGGCATTATTCGATCTGATGGATGTGGACGAAGAGGGCGAAGACGAAGAATTTGATGACGAGCTGATCGATCTGGACAGTGAGGAAGGCAACTAGGATCAACCTGGATGACCGAGCTGCTCGTCCTGTTCGCCAACAACATCTTACCCATCTTCATCGGCGCAGGTGCGGGGTATTTGGCGTCCCGATTTCTTAAGATCGATCCTAAGCCAATCTCGCAAATCACATTTTTCATCCTCATCCCTTGCCTTGTTTTTGATCTTCTCACGAAGAGCAGCCTGACCAATAATGAAGTCATCCAGGTAATGGCAATTGCTGCCATTGGGATGCTCGTCGTTGGCTTGCTGACCTGGGGTCTGGCTAAAATTCTCAGATTCGACCGCCAACTGATGGTGGCAATGCTTCTGGTGACGATGTTCTGCAATGCCGGTAACTTTGGGCTTTCAGTTAATCTATTTGCTTTCGGGGAAGCCTCCCTGCCCTTTGCCAGCCTGTATTTTGTCACCGTAAACGTCATGGCTTTAACGCTTGGCATCATACTTGCATCCTCGGGTAAGGCGGATGTGAGGAAAGCCATGCTTGGATTATTCAAAGTGCCCGTCTTATACGCAGTCGTTGCTGCCATCCTCTTCAATCTGGCACAATGGAAATTGCCCATCGCGGCTGACCGGGCTGTCACGCTCCTGGGGAACGCCACGATCCCAATGTTGATTCTGATGCTGGGTATTCAGCTTCACAATAATGGACTGGATCGACGCCTGCTGGCTCTTGGATTGGCCAACTCTTTGCGCCTGTTAGTCTCGCCGTTGCTCGCCCTGGGATTGAGCCTGTGGTTTGGCCTGCACGGTAGTGCGTTCCAGGCGGTGATTACCCAAGCTGGGACTCCGACCATGGTGATGTCCACCCTGCTGGCGACCGAGTATGATGTTGAACCATCCTTCGTCACAGCCGCCGTATTCACCAGCACTTTACTCAGCCCGTTGACTATGACGCCATTGCTGGCTTACCTGGGAGCCTAGTGTGTTACGAAGATTTGCGATCCTGCTGGTTGTGCTCCTACTCTCCTCCCTGCTCATATCGATACCCGCAGCAGCCCAGACGATCGATATATCCCTGAGTGCCAGTTATACATTTGGAGAGTCCATCCAATTCCAGGCAATGGTTCCCGCGCGTATTCCCATTGGGTCAGCCACCCTGTTCTATATCCCTGAGGGTGAGTCGAAAACTCGCTCTGGTCCGGCAGAATGGGACCAGCGCGACACGCTGCTTTATTCTGCGGACGTGGTCGCGTCCCCTGTGCGGGCGTTCTCAACGATAGTTTATTGGTTTGAGATCGCTTTGCAGGATGGGCAGACCGTGCAATCCGAGAAAGCCACTCTGGAATACATCGATAACCGCTTTGAATGGAAGACCCGCG
>Ga0113563_10003063_pt1 | contig 10299 bp, 7 predicted proteins | sample Mud3Dept3metaG_FD_80117 | JGI IMG/M metagenome (GOLD analysis project Ga0113563, IMG submission 80117) | Freshwater wetland microbial communities from Ohio, USA, analyzing the effect of biotic and abiotic controls - Mud 3 Core 4 Depth 3... | ecosystem: Environmental > Aquatic > Freshwater >...
AGCTGCTCGTCGACCAGCCGGTGAGCGACGGCGGTGATGACACGGCCCCCACGCCGACCGAGCTCTTCGTCGCCGGCCTCGCGAGCTGCGTCGGGTTCTACGCCGGGCGGTTCCTCCGCCGGCACGGTCTGCCTGAGGAGGGTCTGGGCGTCGACTGCGGCTTCGAGTTCGCGGACGACCGGCCCGCTCGCGTCGGACGGATCGAGATCCGGCTGCATCTTCCGGAGGGTTTCCCCGACGACAAGCGCAACGCGCTTCAGGCGGTCGTCGAGCACTGCACGGTGCACAACTCGCTCCGGCAGGCTCCGGCGGTCGAGATCTCGCTCGAGACGTCGAGCGCGTAGGCTGGAAGTGCTATGGCCGAGCGCCGGTGGATCGCCGGCGCCGCGGCCCTCGTCGCGGTGTCGGCCGTGCTGTCCCTCGCGTTGCGACGCGAGGGTCCTCCGTCGGCCGTGTCGCTGGACCGGGACATGGTCGTCGTGCCTGCCGGGTGGTTCACGATGGGGAGCCCCGACGGTCCCACCGACGAGCGCCCCCCCCGGCGGTTCTTCCTCGACTCCTTCACGATCGATCGCACCGAGGTCACGAACCTCCAGTACCGGCGCTTCGTGCTCGCGACCGGCTCCGCCGCGCCGAGGTACTGGACCGGCACCTCGTTCCCGCCGGGTGCCGGGCTCGAGCCGGTCGTCGGGGTCGGCTGGGAGGAGGCGAGCGCCTACTGCGCCTGGGTCGGGGAGCGGCTGCCCACCGAGGCCGAGTGGGAGAAGACCTGCCGCTCCTCCGACCGGAGGACGTACCCGTGGGGCGCCGCGTGGGATCCGGGCCGCGCGAACGTGTCGGCGCGAGCGGTCGAGGATCTGGACGATGCCTGGCCGTTGCTCGCGCGCTCCCGGTCCTGGCTCCCCACGGGGCTCCGTCCGGTCGGAACCTGCCCCGGGGATGTCTCACCCTTCGGCGTGCTCGATCTCGCGGGCAATGCCGCCGAGTGGGTCGCGGATTGGTACTCGTGGACCGGATACGCGGCGTGGCCGGAGCGGAACCCGGTCGGGCTCGGCCCTCCCTGGAACCGGTCGATCAGGGGGGGAGCGTGGCTCGGGGTGGCTCCCGCAGCCGCTGCGACGGTGGAGGCCGCCCGCTGCTCCGCGCGGAACTCGTCGCACTCGCACGACGATCCACGCGTCGGGTTCCGGTGCGCCCGGTCGCTCTGAGGCTCAGCGGCGGCGATCGCGGCCGAGCTGCTCCAGCAGCGGCGGCACCTGCTCGGACAGGAACTCGTACACGCTGTGCATGCTCTCCAGTCGATCGCGGACGTCCGGATCCTTCGCGGCGGGCAGGCGCAGGCCCTGCTCGGCGATCAGGTGCATCCGCTCCATCCCGCGGAGGCGCGCGGTCAGGAACCGCTCCCATGACCCCGGGCGCATCCGGAAGTGGTCCTGGCGCTCGCCCGGGATCCCGACGCGCTCGACGAGTCCCATCTGGATCAGCTGACGGGTCATCGTGCTGATCGATCCCTTGCTGGCGTCGAGGTAGGAGGCGAGCTGGCTCGAGGACTGCTCCGCGGGGACCGCCACGAGGAGGCGTCCGAGGATCCGCCCGGCCATGCGGGGGAGCCCGTCCTCTTCGAAGAGGATCCCCACGCCCTCCACGAACCTCTTCTCCCCTTCGAGCTCGCGCGCCTTCGCCGACGCAGACGTCATCTCCTGCTCCTCCCCGGAGTCCCATCCGGCACGATGCATCGTACAGGGTGGATTGACGGTTCGCTGCGTTCAGTTTATCCTGAACGTCGAGAACCGCAAGAGGTCTCCGCCAGATGGCGTCGAGACCGAAGGAGCGGTCCCCTCCGGTTGAGATCGAGTCAGAAGGAGGAGCGGCGATGATGCGGCCCGCCGAGAAACTGGAGAACCCCCGTCACGTCGGACACCGCGAAGGCGTGCCCACGGTCGTGCTGCTCGAGGGCGTCGCGAAGCGCTACGACGGCGGAGGGGCGCTGGCGGTGACGGCGCTCGAGGACGTGAACCTCGAGGTGGATCAAGGGGAGTTCGTCGTCGTGCTCGGTCCGTCGGGGAGTGGGAAGACCACCCTCCTGAACGTGATCGGGGCGCTCGATGCGGCGACCTCCGGTGAGGTGACCGTCGCCGGTCAGCGCGTCACCGGCACGAGCCGGAGGGAGCTGTTCAGGTTCCGTCGCGAGAACGTGAGCTTCATCTTCCAAAGCTTCAACCTCTTCCCGGGTCTCACCGCGCTCGAGAACGTCCGGTTCGGAGTGGACGTGACCGGCCGGAGGAACGGGGACGCGGCGGCGATCGCGCGCGCGGTGCTGGAAGACGTCGGGCTCGGCGATCGCGTCGATCACTTCCCTCACGAGCTCTCGGGCGGCGAGCAGCAGCGCGTCGCGATCGCCAGGGCGCTCGCGACCGGGAACCCCGTGATCCTGGCCGACGAGCCGACGGGCGAGCTGGACTTCCGGACCGGCGTGCAGATCCTCGGTCTCCTGCAGCGCCAGGCCGAGGCCGGCACGACGGTGCTCGTCGTGACCCACAACCGCGAGATCTCGCGGATCGCCGATCGCGTGATTGAGTTGTCGAGCGGCCTCGTCGTGAGCGACGGCCCTCCGCGGGGCGGGAAGGCCGATATCTCCGAGCTCCACTGGTGAGGTGATCGACGATGCGGCGGTCTTGGTTCTGGGTGCGCTGGTCCGGGCGCGAGCTCCGTCGTCGCTGGGTGCAGGTGACGGTGATCGCGTTGATCATCGCGCTCGGCACGGGGGTGCAGGCCGGGCTCGGGAGCACGTCGGAGTGGCGGCAGCTTTCGTACGACGCGAGCTACTCGATGCTGCACATGCACGACCTGCGCGTGAGCCTCAACGACGGCAGTTACGTGCCGGCGGGGACGCTCGTTGACGCGCTCGCTCGGATGCGTCACCCGGCCTGGGTCGACCGGGCCGAGGAGCGGCTGATCCTCTCCACCCAGGTGGATGCCTCGACCGCATCCCGCACCGTCCTCGTGCCCGGGCGGATCGTGGGCGTCGACGTGACCGGTGGTGGGCCGGTCGTCGACGGGATCTCGCTCACGGGCGGCCGGAGCCTCGACCCTTCCGATGACGGGAGGCCCCTTGCCGTCCTCGAGACCCACTTCGCCGATCACTACGAGCTGCCGCCCGCCGGGCACCTCGGGTTGCCCGGCGGTCTGTCGGTCGGGTACGTGGGGACCGGCTTCTCGCCCGAGTACTACGTCGTCGCGAACGACGCGCTCGGCTACAGCTTCATGGCCGAGGCGAACTTCGCCGTCCTGTTCGCGCCGCTCGGCAGCCTCGGGACCCTTTCGGGACACGAGGGACAGGTGAACGACCTCGTCCTGACGCTCACCCGCGGGGTCGACCGGGAGGAAGCCCGGTCGGAGGTGGAGGCCGCGCTCCTCTCGGCGCTTCCCGAGGTAGGGGTCACGGTGTCGACCAGGGGGGAGGACACGGTCTACCGCCTGCTGTACGGGGATCTCGACAGTGACCAGGGCACGTTCAACCTGCTCGCGATGCTGATGCTCGTGGCCGCCGTGTTCGCCGCCTTCAACCTCACCAGCCGGATCGTGGAGGCACAGCGACGCGAGATCGGGATCGGGATGGCCCTGGGCGCCCGGCGGCGGACCATCGCGTTCCGCCCCCTGCTGATCGGTGCCGAGATCGCCCTGCTCGGCGTGATCTTCGGGATCGCCATCGGGTGGCTGGTCGGCACGGCGATGAAGGCCGTGTTGGAGGGCATCCAGCCGCTCCCGGTATGGGAAACCCCCTTCCAGCCGGCGCGCTTCGCGGGCGCTGCGGCCCTCGGGTTCCTGCTCCCATTCCTCGCGACGGCCTGGCCGGTGTGGCGGGCCGTCCGGGTCGAGCCCGTCCAGGCCATCCGCACGGGACACCTCGCCTCGCGGGGCGGCGGCCTCGCGCCGCTGCTGAAGCGGATCCCGCTGCCGGGCGGGAGCTTCGGCCAGATGCCGATGCGCAACGTCCTGCGGGCGCCGCGAAGGACGTTGCTCACCGCGATGGGTATCGGAGCGGCGATCATGGCGCTCGTCGCGCTCCTCGGCATGCTCGACTCCTTCGCCACCACGATCGATCGCGGCGATCGGGAGCTGCTGAACGGGGCTCCGGACCGCGTGATCGTCGACCTCGCCGGGTTCCGGCCCGTCGACCGAGGCGTCGTTCTCGCGATCGAGGGCTCGCCGACGGTCGGCTCCGCCGAACCCGTGGTGCGCGTCGGCGGAGCCCTCGGACGGGGCGCCACCAGGTTCGATGTCTTCCTGGAGGTTCTCGACCTCCGGAGCTCCGTCTGGCATCCGACGGTCGGGGCGGCTGCCTCCGGTGGGGAGCTACCCGGGATCGTGATCGCTCAGAAGGCCGCGGAGGACCTCGGCGTGTCCGCGGGGGACACCATCGACGTATCGCACCCGGTCCGCGAGGGCCCGTTCGCGTTCGCGACGGCGACCACGCGGATGCAGGTCGTCGGGATCCATTCGAACCCGGTGCGGTCCTTCGCGTACCTCGACGTCGGGGACGCGGGGCTGATGGGCCTGGCGGGCGTCGCGAACGCCGTCCAGGTCGTGCCGGCCTCAGGTTCGAGCATCGCCGACGTGAAGCGGGCCATGTTCGGTATTGCGGGGGTCGCGTCCGTGCAGCCCGTCGGCGCGATGGCCCAGGTGCTCCGCGATCTCATCGACCAGATGGGCGGCATCTTCGCGGTCATCGAGCTCTTCGCGCTCGCACTCGCGCTCCTCGTCGCGTTCAACGCGGCGAACATCAACGTGGACGAGCGCGCGCGTGAGCACGCGACGATGTTCGCGTTCGGGATGCGACCCCGGACACTGCTCCGCATGACGAGCGTCGAGAGCCTGATCGTCGGGCTCCTCGGCACGCTCATCGGGCTCGGGGCCGGGGTGGCGGCGCTCGGGGCACTCATGCAGAGCGCGACGAAGGAGTCGCCGGAGATCGGGATCCTCACGCGGCTCGCGCCCGCGACGATCGTCGCGGCGCTCGCGTTCGGGGCGCTCGCCGGGCTGCTCGCACCGATGCTCACGGCGCGGAAGCTCCGCAGGATGGACGTACCGTCCACCCTCCGTGTCATGGAGTGAGGCGGCGACCGGTGCCGCTCAGGCCAGGTCCCGCGGCACCGTGAGTGAGGTGAGGCGCCCGACCCCCCAGGCGAGGTCATCCCAGGCGGCGTCGAGGTCGATCGCCGCCAGGGCGCCCGTCGGGAACTTCTCGCGGAGCCGCTCGACGTCCGGGCCCGACGGCGCCAGCTCCACCGCGAGATCCTGCAGACCCGGGTTGTGGGCGATCACCATGACCGAGCGGGCCGTCTCGGGAACGCGGCGCAGGCGGAGCAGCAGCTCGTCGGCGTCGGCCGCGTAGAGTGCGTCCTCGACGATCACCGCGGCCGTTCCGAGGACTCCCTGGAGCCGCTCCAGCGTCTGGCGCGCCCGGAGCGCGGACGAGCACAGCACCAGCTCGGGCCGGATCCCCTCGGTGCGAAGGTGCTCCGCGAGCCTGGTCGCGGCCTTGCGGCCACGCGAGGCGAGCGGCCGGTCGTGGTCGCGTAGGCTGGGGTCGTCCCAGCTGGACTTCGCGTGACGCAGCAGGTAGAGGCGGCTCATCCGAAGAGGCCGAGCGGGTCCGCCGACCGCGCCCTCGGCAGGATTCGAACCTGCGCACCCGGCTCCGGAGGCCGGCGCTCTATCCCCTGAGCTACGAGGGCCTGCACGACGAGTCTACGGCCTCCCCAGGAGCCGAGCGACGTGTGTCGGCCCGATCGGCGCAGACGGGGTGCCGCCGGCCGTGCGCGAACAGGACGAGGCGAGCGTGCCCGGCTACGCTCTCGGCGTGCGTGGGTTCTTCGCGAAGCGTCTTGGCCGGCCACCCGGGTCGCGCTCGCCTGCCGGGCGGTCATCCGACCGGCGGGATGAAGGAGCCTCCGACCGGTGATGGAAGATCGACTCGCCTCGCTCCTCGGAGAGGCGCTCGCGAGGCTGGACGACGAGCTCGGCCTGCGGGGCGAGCCGCCCGCGGTCGAGATCTCGAAGCCGAAGCTCAGGGAGCACGGCGACTTCACCACGAACGTCGCGCTCGCGCTCGCGGGTCGGGCTGGCCGCGCGCCGCGCGAGGTCGCAGCGCTCGTCGTGGCGAACCTGCCGCCCGCGCCGTTCGTCGAGCGCGTCGAGATCGCCGGGCCCGGCTTCATCAACATCTTCACGACCGAGGGGTGGCTCCACGACGCCCTACGGGAGGTGGCGATCCGTGGTGAGGCGTACGGTCGCGCCGAGCCGAACGGGCTGCGGGTCCAGGTCGAGTTCGTGAGCGCGAACCCGACGGGGCCGCTCACCCTCGGTCACGCACGGAACGCCGTGATCGGGGACGCGATGGCCCGGCTGCTCGGGTTCACCGGCTGGACCGTCGAGCGCGAGTACTACTTCAACGACGCCGGTGGCCAGATGGATCGGTTCGGCGCGAGCGTGGAGGCCCGATACCTGCAGCTGGTGGGACGCGACGCCGAGGTGCCCGACGACGGGTACCACGGCGACTACATCGCGGATCTCGCGAGGGGCATCCTCGAGGACGAAGGACCAGGCCTCGCCGACCTCGAGGCCGAGGAGCGTCTGGTCCGCCTCCGGGAGGAGGGAGCCCGTCGGGTGCTCGGCTGGATCAGAGCGACGCTCGGCCGCTTCGGCGTGCGGTTCGACGTCTACGTGTCCGAGCGGTCGCTCGCCGAGAAGGGAGAGATCGCAGCCGCGGTGGCGGAGCTCCGCAGGTCGGGGTTCGCCTACGAGGCCGAGGGCGCCGTGTGGTTCCGCTCGACGGCGTTCGGGGACGACAAGGACCGCGTCGTCGTCCGGTCCAACGGCGTGCACACGTACTTCGGCGCGGACTGCGCCTACTTGGTCGACAAGTTCTCCCGGGGGTTCGACCACCTGATCTACGTCTGGGGGGCGGATCACCACGGCGATGTGGCGCGCGTGACGGGCGCGGCGCAGGCGCTCGGCCACCCGGCGGACTCGGTCGAGATGGTGATCTACCAGTGGGTGGCCTTCGTGCGTGACGGGGTGCCGGTGCCGATGGGCAAGCGCTCCGGCAACTTCATCACGCTCGACCAGCTGATCGACGAGGTCGGGACGGACGCCACGAGGTTCCACCTGCTGATGTTCAGCAACGACGTCACCGTGAACTTCGACATCGAGGACGTGAAGCGGCGATCGATGGACAACCCCGTCTACTACGTGCAGTACGGGCACGCGCGGATCGCGTCGATCCTCCGGAAGTCGGCTGAGCGCGGCGTGGTGCTCCGGCCCGTCGAGGAGACCGATCTCTCGCTCCTCACCCACGAGGCAGAGCTCGATCTCCTTCGGGCGGTGGCCGACGTGCCGGCGCAGATCCGAACGGCCGCCGAGCTGCGCGCGCCGCACCGCCTCGCGCACGCCGCCCAGGACCTGGCAGCGAGGTTCCACCGTTTCTACACCGAGTGCCGGGTGATGTCGGAGGACCCGGAGCTCACCCAGGCTCGCCTGTGGCTCTGCGGGGGCACGAAGCAGGTGATCGCGACCCTCCTGTGGCTCCTCGGTGTCTCGGCCCCGGAACGGATGGATCGAGCGGATGCGTGATCGCGCCGCCGACCCCTGGCCGGCGAACGCGACGTTCGACGACCGTGGCCTGGTGATCGGCGGTCTCGCGGCAGAGGAGCTGGCGTCGCGGTACGGGACGCCGCTGTTCGTGGTCGACGAGGTACACCTGCGCGAACGGGCCCGGACGTTCGCGAGCCTCTTCCCGCACCCCCTGTACGCGGTGAAGGCGTTCACGTCGCACGAGATGATCAGGCTCGTCGCCGAGGAGGGGCTCGACCTCCTCGCCGCGACCGACGGTGAGCTCGAGGCGTGCCTGCGAGCAGGGATCCCGGGCTCGCGCGTCGTGATGCACGGCAACAACAAGAGCGAGGCGGAGTTGCGCCTGGCCGTCGGCGCCGGTGTCCGGCTCGTCAACGTTGACAACGTCGGCGAGCTCGAGCGGCTGGAGGCGGTCGCGGCCGAGTGGGGCGTCGTGCAGCGGATCCTCCTGCGGGTCGTGCCCGAGGTCGGCGCCGGCGCCCATCGAGCGATCCAGACCGGACAGTCCGGCTCCAAGTTCGGGATCCCCCTGGCGGATGTGCCCGACGCGGTCCTGCGGGCGATGGCGCTCCCTCACGTCGAGCCGGTGGGGATCCACGCCCACATCGGCTCGCAGGTGCTCGACGTCGAGCCGTACCTGGCGGAGATCGACGTGCTCCTCGACCTGCTCGTCCGGCTCCGCGACGAAGCCGGCTTCGAAGCCGATATCGTCGACGTCGGCGGCGGGTTCGGGGTGGCGTACACGGATGAGTCGCCCCTGCGCCTGGACGAGGTCGCTCCGGCCCTGCTCGCGCGGGTGCGCGACGGCGCGGCGCAGCGTGGGCTCCGCGTGCCTCACACGCTCGTCGAGCCGGGGAGATCGGTGGTGGGCGGAGGCATGGTCACGCTCTACCGGGTCGGCAGCGTGAAGCGGGCGCCCGACGGGCGGACCCTCGTGGCCGTCGACGGCGGGATGTCGGACAACGTACGGCCCATGCTGTACGGGGCGCGGTACACGATCGCGGTTGCCGGTCTTCCACGGCGGGGGGAGCGAGCCAGGATCGACGTCGTTGGACGGCACTGCGAATCGGGTGACGTGCTGGCCCGGGATGCCGACCTGTCCGTGGAGCCGAGGCCGGGCGATCTGCTCGCCTTCGCGGGGACCGGCGCCTACTCCTACTCGATGGCGAGCAACTACAACCGGGTCGGGCGGCCCGCCGTGGTCGCCGTGCGCGAGGGTACGAGCCGGCCCTGGCTCCGCCGCGAGGACGCGGCCGATCTGGATCGGCTCCAGGTCGGCCGGGTCGTCCGGCGTGATGATCGAGCACCGGAAGGGGTCGTGATCCGTCCTGCAGAGCCTCGGGACGCCGATGGGTTCCTCCACCTGTTCCGTGACGTCGTCTCGGAGGAGCGGTTCCTCCGGGCCGAGCGCGTGTACCGGACGGTCCGAGAGACGCGCAGCCTCTTCCGCCGGTCGCGCACCGAGCGGAGCGCGTTCCTCGTGGCCGCCGAGGGGGATCGGTTGGTGGGATGGCTCTCGATCGCCCGGGAGGAGCACCCCGCGGTCCGTCACGTCGCCACGTTCGGGATGGCGGTCGCGGCCGACCGGCGAGGTCGCGGCATCGGGGCGGCGCTGCTGGCGGAGGGGCTGCGGTGGGCGCGCGGGGTCGGCGTCGAGAAGGCGGAGCTGAGCGTCTTCCCCGGCAACCTCGCGGCGCAGGCCTTGTACCGGCGGTTCGGGTTCGTCGACGAGGGGCGGCTGTTCCGCCACACGAAGAAGTCCTACGGGTTCGAGGACGAGATACTGATGGGCGTGTGGCTGAAGGAGGAGGAGTGACCGGCGGCTCGCTCCGGGTTGGGATGCTCGGTTGCGGGAACGTCGGCGGCGCGGTGATCCGGCTGCTCGACGAGCACGCGGAGGACATCGCACGCCGTGCAGGATGCCGCCTGGTCGTGGCGCGGGTGGCGGTCCGCGATACGAGGAAGGCGCGCGACGTGCCGCTCGATCCCGCACGCTTCACCGACGACCCGATGGCGGTGATCGAGGATCCGGATGTCGACGTCGTCTGCGAGCTCATCGGCGGCGGCGAGCCTGCGGGTTCGCTCATCCTGGCCGCGTTCGAGCGCGACAAGCCGGTCGTGACGGCGAACAAGGAGCTGCTCTCGACGCGCGGCCGTGAGCTGTTCGATGCATCCGAGGCGAAAGGGCTCGACCTGTACTTCGAGGCGGCGGTCGGGGGCGGCATCCCGTTGATCCGGCCGCTGAAGGAGTCCCTGAGCGGCGAGCGCGTACGGCGTGTCATGGGCATCGTGAACGGCACGACGAACTTCATCCTCAGCACGATGTCGGAGGAGGGCCGCCGCTTCGCCGAGGTGCTCGCCGAGGCCCAGGCCCTCGGCTACGCGGAGGCCGACCCGACGGCGGACGTCGAGGGACACGACGCCGCGGCCAAGTGCGCGATCCTCGCATCGATCGCGTTCAACGCACGTGTCACGGCCGCGGACGTCTTCCGCGAGGGCATCGCGACCGTGACACCCGAGGACATCGAGTTCGCACGGCGACTCGGCTACGTCGTGAAGCTGCTCGCGATCGCCGAGCTCGTCGACGGCGATCGGATCGCCGCACGCGTCCACCCGGCGATGATCCCGGCGGCCCATCCCCTCGCGGCGGTGCGGGACGCCTTC
>Ga0113563_10003065_pt1 | contig 10294 bp, 5 predicted proteins | sample Mud3Dept3metaG_FD_80117 | JGI IMG/M metagenome (GOLD analysis project Ga0113563, IMG submission 80117) | Freshwater wetland microbial communities from Ohio, USA, analyzing the effect of biotic and abiotic controls - Mud 3 Core 4 Depth 3... | ecosystem: Environmental > Aquatic > Freshwater >...
CCGGACCAAAGTAGGGTTGGGCGGCAAAGAAATCTTGCAGCCCGCGCACCATTTCCGGGTAAGCGGTCAATTTTTCAAGTTTTTCATCATCGTATAATTCCAGATAGGTCTGGTAGGCCGGGTTCATATTTGCCAGCCAGAGCATGAGCATTTCTTCTAATACGATCTGGCGGTTGGGAATAGTTGTACCATCCGGGCGCAGAGATGTAGCCTGCAGATATTCCTCTGAGCCAAGCTCGCCGCGATAAACGCTGGTCTGGGGGAAATCGACGGTAAATTGCGCCAAGGAACGATCGACCTGCTCATTGCCGAGATTGCTGTTCAGCCAATCTAACGCCTCTGCCATGATGGTTGACTTGCGATCACGGCGGTACTGTTCGATGATCAGGTGCAGGATTTCATCGATTAAAGCCATGGCATTGATTTGGCCGGCGCGGACAGCTTGCTCTGGGAACAACACCAGGTCTTTCCGGTCGTTCATCTTTTGAGCAAAGATCCGAGCGGCGTGAAAATTGGCAAAAACGACATTGCCATTGAATGAAAAAACTGCGTCGTCGAAATCATAATAACTTCGAGATTGGCGTGAGATATGGAATTCAAGAATATAGGGGGTAATCCGGCGCATGAGATCCTCCATGGAGGTTTTTTTTAGATTTGGATATTCTTTTGATAAAGGTATTATACCTTTTTTAATCTTTTACTCCCCACATGCGCCAGTTTTTAATAATATCACGGTTGGTGGGGATGTTTTCAAGCCAGCTTTGGCGTAATGTTGCATCTTGCGTCTGGTCGGCGACCTGCATGACCCGCTGGTGGGCGCGTTGCAGGTAATCCTGGGCAGCTACGGTCTGGTCGTTCGCTTTTAAAGCCTGGGCATGTGAATATAAGTAGGATTCAGATAGGTATTCAGAAGCGACTCCGCCTGAAATCCGGATGGCTTCGGTTGAATGCGCCAATGCCTGTTCAGCCTGCCCAAGCAGCAGGCATAGTCGCGCTGCCAGGCTAAGCGCGTTAACATGGCTTGGCTTGTAACTGGTTTGGATGCATAGAGGTAGCGCTCGCTGCACACTGCGCAGGCCGGCGCTTAGATTTTCCTGGCTACCCTGGTGTAGTGCCAATTCTCCCAACATCAGCAGTGTTTCGATCAACACTGAGGGTTCGCTGCTGGATTCAGCTCGGGGAAGTGCCAGCTCTAAGATTTCTTGCGCCTTATCGAGCTGATCAAGGTTCATATGCAACCAGGCGATATATGTATACACGTCAGCCCAAACACGCTCGCTGTCCAATTTATCTACATAAGAGCTCAAATATTGGGCAGCCTCCAGTGCGCGTTCATACTGGCCAAAATCGTTCAACAAGCCCGACTTCATTGCATCTAAATTAGTAACAAGCAAGTCATTTGGGTCGAGGCAGCATTGGCTGTATTGCTCTTCTACCAGGCGCAGTCCGGCTTCAAATTTGCCATAGTGGCGGAAGATCTCCAATTGGCGTCGGACGGCGCGGACGAGCCCACCATAAGACTGGATAGCTATTGATACATTCTGAGATTGCCGGGCTAATTCTTCAGCCTCATCGAAGCGCCTCAGGTTGAACAATATTTCAGCCAGGATCGCCAGGGCATTACTTTCTTCGCTGCGATCGCCGAGAGCACGATGTAAGGTAAGCGCCTCGTTGAGCAAAGTCTCAGCCTGGGCGAAATGACCCTGGTCGGTGTGCAGTAGTCCAAGGCGACGAAGACTGGTAGCCTCTTGCTTGCGGTCGCCGGCAGAGCGGCTTAACTGCAAGGCTTTTTCGGCGTATTTTTGACCGGTTTGGGCCTCTCCACTCGCATCATAGACAAGCGCCAGGGTATGATAACTCTCCGCTTCCTGGGCGGGAAGGTTGGCCTGGTGAAACCGTTTTGCAGCTTTTTCAAAGGCAGCGCGGGCTTCAGATAGGCGTCCAAGGGTGCGTTCGGCTTCACCATAACGCAAGAAAGCCTGCCCTTCCCGCGCCGGATCTCCTATTTGGCGGGCGCTCTCTACAACCTGTGCCGCGAGAGGCGCCACTTGCAACGCGTTTGTTACAAAGTCCAAATCTAATTGTGCGATTTGCGCGTCGAATCTACGCAGCGGGTCAGCGAGTATATCGGCCAGTTTCAGCATTTGCTGGATATCGGCAGTCTGTTCATCGCGCCGGCCGACCAGCTCGTAAACGCGCATTCGTCCGGCCAAAAGATCAAAAACCGTCGCCGAGCCTGGCTCCGTCAGATCGAGCGCCTGGGTGTAGTAGTGGATGGCTTCATCGTTAGCGTATACACGGCGGCTCCGTTCGGCGGCTTTGCTGTAATAACTCAACGCAGAGTCTTCATCCCCGGCCTGATCGTAATGATAAGCCAGGGCGGGGTAGTCGTCGGGGCTTAGGCTTTCGATTGCCTCAGCTACTCGCCGGTGCAGACGGCGACGGCGCAGTCCGCTGACCCCCTCGCGCAGAGTCGCTGGCACCAATGCGTGCGTAAAGGCGAAACGTTCCTCACCAGGTTTGCTCTTGACTTCGACAACCAATTGGGCGCGCTCGGCTTCTTCCAACGCCTCGATCAAAGATTCTTCATCCCGTTCACTGGCTTTTTGTAAGACATCGAAATCAAATTCACGACCGATGATTGAAGCAAATAACAAGGCCTCTTGCGTTGGAGCAGGCAGCTGCTCAGCACGTGTTTCGATAGCAAGGCGCACACTTTGGGGAATTTGCACGTGCGCCAGATTATCTGAAGCCTGCCAATGGCCATTCTCTAGGACCAGGTTGCCTTGTTCGACTAAAGCTTTACAAACCTCTTCTATAAAGAAAGGATTTCCTTCGGTCTCCTGGTAGATACTGTTGACCAGTTCAGGGGCGATCTGCTCTTGCAGCAGAGACTGCAGCATCAAGCGAGTATCTTCCCAACTCAGGCGGGCGAGTTTTATACGCGTTCCCAACCGTTCGCGGTTCAAATCGAATAGGAGGTCTTTCAGTGGGTGAGCGCGGTCTAGCTCGATCTCACGGTATGTTAACAGGATCATCAAAGGCAGGTGAGCCGAGGTGCTACGCCGCGCCAGGTGGCGAACCGCGTGCAGGCTGCCGCTGTCAGCCCAGTGCGCGTCCTCGATGACCAGCAACAGCGGACTCTGGCTGCTTAAAGCGCTGCATAAACTAAATAAGCTCTCGTATAAGCGCTGCTGTTCGGCCTGAGGATCGAGCGGCGGGTTTGGGGGAACGGCCGGATAAACATCCTGCAACTCAGGTGATAGTTGGATCAGGGCAGCAAGGACGAGTTGAGACAGATTTGGAAGGCGTTGCGTGTTCCAAGGAGTGATTTTAGGATCCGAATCGCGCCCGGTTGATACAGCCCAGCGGACGATCTGGGCTACCGGTGCGTAAGGTGCGCCTCCATCAGAATAGCATTCACCGGTCAGCGTTTTTCCACCGGTGACCTCGACGAGCGTTGTTAGCTCACGCGCCAGGCGTGTCTTGCCGATGCCCGGTTCGCCGCTGATCAGTAAAACCTGGCTGTCCCCAGAAGCAGCCTTCTTCCATGCAGCGCGCGCCTCGGCAAACTCACGCTCGCGCCCGATCAGTCGGCCGCGCGCCAGTCGCTCGATGGACGACAACTCAATTCCAGGTAGCGTTGAAGGTGTTAGCTTGGGTGCGGCCAGGATATCGAAAGCTTTTAATACCTCACTTGCAGATGCAGGTCGTTCATCAGGGTCCTTAATGAGAAGCTGCAGGATAATGCCCTCCAAGGCCGAAGGTATGGAGGGATTATAGGTGGTAGGCGGCACTACGGGAGCGTATAGATGCTGAGAAATGACCGAAATCGGGTCATCGGCAGAGAATGGCAGGCGCTGGGTGGTCAATTCATAGAGTATGACGCCCAGCGCGTACAGATCGACGCGACCATCATAGGGATTGCCCAATGCCATTTCTGGCGCCAGGTAGTAAACCGTTCCGACAATGAGAACTTCGCTGCTGATCCGTGAGGCCAGCGAGCGGGCCAACCCAAAATCCATCAACTTAACCACACCTTCCGATGTGATCAGGATATTCTCGGGTTTCAGGTCACGATGGATGATTTTATGCGTGTGGGCATGACCCAGCGCAGCCAGGATTTGGCGAGCAATTTGGGTGATTTCCTCCAGGCTCTCCGGTCGGTATTCGTGGAGCGACTGTCCATTGACCAACTCCATTACGATGAATGGGACTTTTTCAACTTCACCGGCATCGAAAATGGTGACGATATTGGGATGGTTGAGCTTGGCAGCCGCCTGGGCTTCGTTCAAGAGCCGGGTGCGCCCTTCTGAGCCAAGGTTCGTTGAGCTTAAAACCTTGACAGCCACGCTCCGGTCGAGCAAAAGATCGAGGGAGCGATAGACGATGCCCATGCCGCCCTTACCCAGCTCGGCCTCGATGAAGTAACGACCTTGTAAGGTTGTCCCTATCACGTAAATTATCCGCCTAATGTGATATGCATATCCAGTACATCGGCAAGGAATGTCCACTGATCCGTAAACTCTTCGATCAAGATCGCAGTGGGTTTCCCAAAGCCATGGCCAGACTTGGTTTGAATACGGATCAGAATTGGCGCCGGTCCGCCCTGCGCAGCTTGCAGCGTGGCTGCGAATTTGAAGGAGTGACCTGGCACCACCCGGTCATCGTGGTCGCCGGTGGTCACCAATGTAGCCGGATAAGCAACCCCAGGATGAATATTGTGCAGCGGCGAGTATGCGTAGAGCGTCTTGAACTGCTCGGCGTCATCCACTGAACCGTAGTCGCTGACCCAGGCCCAACCGATCGTGAATTTGTGGAAGCGCAACATATCCATCACGCCGACTGCTGGCAAAGCCGCACCAAACAGCTCGGGGCGCTGGGTCAGGCACGCGCCAACCAGCAAACCGCCGTTCGAACGCCCGTAGATTGCTAACTTAGGTGTGGAGGTGATACGATTGGCAATCAGGTTTTCTGCGCAGGCAATAAAATCATCAAAAACATTTTGCTTATTATGGATCATTCCGGCGCGATGCCATTCCTCACCATACTCACCGCCGCCGCGCAGATTCGCTACAGCCATGACGCCGCCCATCTCGAGCCATACCAGCGAGGTAATCCCGAAAGCCGGCAATACTGGGATGTTAAAACCCCCGTAGCCGTACAGCAAGGTTGGATTTTGACCATTTCGTTCTAAGTTAGAATGATGGATCAAAAACATCGGAATCTGTGTGCCGTCTTTGCTGGTTGCAAAGGTCTGCTCGATCTCAAAACCGTTCGCGTCAAAGGCGATGGCAGGCTGGAAGATCATCTGGCTGATTTTTTGTTCGAAATCATACCGAAAAACGGTGGTTGGGTAAGTAAAAGATTGGAAGGCATAGAATAATTCAGTGTCTTTGCGCTGGCAATTGATTCCCAGGGTGTCGGAGCGATAAAGTGAGCCGATCGCCGGCAGGGTGATCTCGCCTGCTGATGCCCCCGTGCGTGCGAACAGGCGGATCTGGTGATGGGCATGGTGTAGATATAGGGCGACGAAGGTGTCATTCGCCATTGTAACCCCTTCCAGCACATCAAAAGTTTCCGGGATCAGCGTATGCCAATTTGCACAGTCCGGTTGCCGGGTATCAACGGCAATCAAACATCCGTGCGGCGCATCCAGGTTTGTACGCAGGTAAAAGATAGGCCCATCGTTTCCGACGAACTCATACGTGGCTTCAAGCTCAGATATAAGCTCAACAATTTCACCGCCGGGCAGCTCCTGATAAAACAGCCGGTTGCGAACATCGGTGCCCTTCCAGACTGACAGAATCAGGTAACAGCCATCCTCTGTGACGAGAGGGGAGAATCCCCAATCTTTTTGGTCGGGACGCTCATAAATCAAACTATCTTGCTCTTGCGCCTCGCCGAGCCGATGACGGAATAGCTTTTGAAAGTAATTTGTCCCTTGGTATTCCTGGCCTGGCTCCGGCGCCGCGTAACGAGCGTAATAAAAGCCGCTGCTGTCAGGCAGCCATTCTGCCCCAGAAAACTTGCTCCATTCGATCCGGTCTGGCAGATCATCGCCAGTGTCGACGCTGCGCACCCGCCAGGTTTGCCAGTCTGAGCCGCTGAAACTGGCCGCATATGCCAGCCAGCGTCCATCCTGGCTGACAGACCAATTATTCAAAGCAACAGTGCCATCGGTGGATAACCTGTTTGGATCGAGCAACAGACGGGGCTCGGTTTGCAACCTTTCGAAGACTACCAACTCATCCTGGTTTTGGAGGCCGCTGTTCCGCAACTGAAAATAGCGCCCACCGCGTTTGAGCGGCGCTAGAGCACGAGCGTAATCCCAGAGCTCCGTCATCCGGGCGCGGATACGATCACGCGCCGAGATTTTTTCGAGGTAAGCATAGGTCAATGCGTTTTGGGCCTCGACCCACGCGCGAGTCTCTGGCTCATCGACGTTCTCCAACCATCGGTAAGGATCCGGAACGGGGACGCCGTGTAAATTATCGATTTGACCGGTCGATTTTGTGACGGGGTAGGCAAATTTTGGCATAAAGTCCTTGGTTGCTCTCTCAGTTCGGCTGAGAGCCAGGGGAATTATAGTCGTTTGATGGCTACAATCGTGACGTCATCGAAGGGCTCGTGATCACCGACATGTGCGGCCAGTGTCTCCTCTAAAGCCTGGATCATATCCGCTGCTGCATCATTGCGATGCTCAAGCACCGCAGATTGCAGGCGACCGACGCCAAAGGGCTCGCCTTGGGGGTTTTCTGCATCGACGACGCCATCGGTGTAGAGGAGCATAAAGTCGCCCGGCTCAAACCGCACTACCTGTTGGGTGTAAGGCGTGTCTGTCAGCACGCCAATCGCCATGCCAGTTTTCGACAGCCAATGGATGTGACCATTCTGACCATCACCGCAGCAGTGGTAAAGCAGCGGTGGATTTTGGCCAGCATTTACGTAAGTGACTTTACCTTCATTTGGATTGATCTGAGCATAAAACAAGGTGACGAACATGCTGTTAGGCGAATCGGCACAGATCAAGCGATTCGCCCGAGCAATTCCCTCAACCGGTGAAAAGGCCTGGTCCATGCTGGCGCGCAGGATTGCGCGCGTCAGGCCCATAAATAATGCAGCCGGCATCCCTTTATCGGAAACGTCAGCGATCACCAGGCCGGGTTGTTCTCCCGAGACATTCAGGAAATCGTAGAAATCTCCTGATACCTGCCGCGCGGGCAGCCAGCGAGAGGCAAACTCCCAACCAGTTATGCGCGGCGTTTCTTTTGGAAGCAGACTGACCTGTACCTGGCGCGCCATCTGGAGTTCGCGCTCCAGGCGGCCTTTTTCGACTGCCAATTGGTACAAGCGAGCGTTTTCAATAGCGATAGCGGCATTTGAGGCGATCGCGTTCAGGAGTTCCATATCAGATTTTGAAAATATACCGGCTTGCAGACGGTTATCTACGTAGATGACGCCAAGAGTGTGGTTTTTTATAACCAGGGGTACGCATAAGACTGAGCGCAATCCCAGGATGACGACACTCTGGCGCATATTAAAGCGGCTGTCGGTCTGCGCGTCATAAGTCAGGATCGCTTTACCCTCGTGGGCTACCCTTTCGACTACGCTCCGCGATACTTGGAAAGTCGGATCGTCAATAGTTTGCTGATCAATGCCGCGTGCCGCTCGGAACGACAAGCTTTCATCGGCTTCATGTAACATCACAAAGCCGCGCTCGGCCTGGGTGGCAACGATGACCTCGTCGATAACCCAATTTAACACCTGGTCCAGATCCAGAGTAGAGTTGAAGGTCTGTGCCAGATGATAGAGTAGGGCAAGCCGGTCACCGGAGGGTTGTGGAGTACTTGTCATGCAGGTCACCTCCTTCAGTAATTATAATCTTTCGATTACGATTTCAGGAATTCGGCTGATGGAAAATTGTGACGCTCAAGAATTATGGTTATTGTGATTTTCATCAGAAAGCCAGGAAAAGAGGAAACCGGATTAGTGTAAGAGGAAGAGGTGAAAGAATTTGTATCCCAACAAGAATAATGTTATACAATTGGTATAACACCTTATCTCTAGGAGTTGTAAAAAGATCATCTTGATGCCACTCACGCAAGAATTAATCCGATCACTGAGAGGCATCCTGAAGGGGACAGGCGCATTGCGAATACTGGAACAGGAACGATAAGCTGAAAAGGACCATTAATATGGATCTTCAGACGTTGATATCTACCTCTGAGCTTGCAGAACATATGAATGACCCGGATTGGGTCATCCTGGATTGTCGATTTTCCCTCTCCGACACGGGAAAAGGCCGCCATGATTACCTGGAAGCGCACATACCGAGTGCTTTGTATGTCCACTTAGATGAAGATCTATCAGCGCCTAAAATTCCGGGAGTGACTGGCCGGCACCCACTGCCCACAGTTGATGCTGTCGCTCGAGTTTTTTCACGCCTGGGCATTGAGCCAGGCGTGCAGGTGGTTGCTTATGATGATGCAGGCGGGGCTCTGGCAGCGGTGCGCGCCTGGTGGATGCTGCGCTGGCTGGGACATGATGCGGCGGCTGTGCTCGACGGCGGCTGGCAGAGATGGGTTAAGGATGGATACCAGATCCGCGGTGGTGAGGAATCTCGACCCGAACGGGTTTTCATCCCGCACCCCCACGATGAAATGATCGTTACCACGGAAGAGGTGCAGAAAATCCGTCTTGATCCAGGTTGTCGCCTGTTCGACGCGCGCGCCACGGAGCGTTTTCGCGGACAGAATGAGACAATTGATCCGGTGGCAGGGCATATCCCCGGTGCAGTCTCAGCGCCTTATTTATTCAACCTGAAGCCTGACCATCAATTTCGCTCGCCCAAAGAGCTGCGTGCTCGCTATAACCGATTGTTAGGAGAGATTCCGGCCGAACGCGCAATGTTCTACTGTGGTTCGGGTGTTACTTCTATCCACAACATCTTGGCTATGCTATATGCCGGTTTGGGCGAAGCACGTCTATATGTCGGCTCGTGGTCTGAATGGATTACTGACCCAGACCGGCCAATCGCCACCGGCCCTTAGGTCTGCTGGAGAACAAGTTTTTACAAATCTTGGTAGCGGGAATTTTCCAGATCTTTGCGAAGTTTTTCTTCCTGACTGATTTCAGGATGGGCAGCGCCTTCTTCGGCTTCCTTGAGCTCGGCGGCCTCGGCCTCTCGTAATTGCGCCGGGTTGGCGTGCCGCACCAGGCTCCACTTACCACAATACGGGCAGCGGTCGTATTTGCCAACGATCAGGTTTAATCCATACGCATGTAGACCAAACGGCCTCCTGCATTTGGGGCAAATTCCGCCGCCCAGCGGCGAGTAACTGCGCGGCGCTCCAGCCGGAAGACTGGCTCGCTTACCTCTTCCCAGCATGGCTGGGATTAGATATGAAATCAGCGCCACCACTGCCACGATCCCCAGGATCGGCAGGAGTATCTTACCGACATCTGCCGGACCTTCACTTGCCGAGACGAACTCACGCGTCAATTGGTTGGATGGAATTTCTCTTCCATCCGTTGTGAAACCCAAAGCGCTCAAGGTATGCTTGCCCAATTCGTACTGGCTCGTATCGAACTTTAAATTGAAAGGAGGCGCAGCGACTTCGCCGATTAACTTCCCATCGATCATAAAGACGACCCGCGCCAGGTTTGCTGGTCCGCTGGCCTTCATCGTAAAGGCCCCCTGGATCTTGCCAGGAGGAAAAGAGCCGTAGCCGAAATCTTTTCTAAGGCTCAGAGTAAGCCCCGTCTGGTCTTGCGCCAGGGCAGGCAGTGTGAACACAGTCAACAAACAAACAGAAATGAAGGTGGCGAAGATTTTCTTTTTACTCATTTTGGTTTTCAATCCGGAACCAATCAGCTATTTCCAGCGCGTCAGGATGGTCTCACGTTGGAAAAGTTGGACGGCGACGTATACCATAATCACATCCAGGGCGAGAGTGGTCAGGGCAAGCAGCCAAATCATCCGTTGATTGACAATAAAAAAGCCGGCGATCTGACCGATAAAGAGGATTAAGACCGGCAAGATCACGATCGTGGAGATTTGTTCAGCCGCGCGCGGGTCATTGACGCGTGAAGAAACCATCAAGCTGAAATTGACCGATAGGACAGCCATGAGCGGTCCAACTACAAGGATTGCTGTCAGCCAGATGGGCGTCAGGATTGCGTTCACTACCACTGGCGAGGCGATGATCAGCAGTCCAATGCAGTAGATGGCAAACCCAGCCCAAGTGGCCAGGATTGCCGGAATGACAGCGGCCAGGTTCTTGCCCCCCAG
>Ga0113563_10003067_pt1 | contig 10291 bp, 10 predicted proteins | sample Mud3Dept3metaG_FD_80117 | JGI IMG/M metagenome (GOLD analysis project Ga0113563, IMG submission 80117) | Freshwater wetland microbial communities from Ohio, USA, analyzing the effect of biotic and abiotic controls - Mud 3 Core 4 Depth 3... | ecosystem: Environmental > Aquatic > Freshwater >...
CTTCGCCTATTGCGCCCAGCATGGCATTCCCGCCGTCACCGTTGCCCCCTTGGGCATGAGCGGTGCCCTGCTGAATTTTCTGCCAGGCGGCATGAGTTTCGAGCAATATTTTCAACTGGCGGGTCACTCAGATGCAGAAAAAGCTGTGCGCTTTCTAATCGGTCTGGCTCCCGCCTTATTGCACCGCCACTATCTCGCGGACAAGTCCCGCGTTGACCTCAAATCGGGGAAAGGACCTTCCACTGTCATGGCCTGCCAGCTTTGCGCCGGCATCGCCGCCAGCGAAACGCTTAAAATCCTTCTAAAACGGGGCCGGGTCTGGGCCGCACCGCATGGCATCCAATTCGATGGCTACCGCAACAAACTTTCCCATACTTGGAGACCGGGCGGCAATCGCAACCCCATTAACCGTCTAACCATCGCCCTCGCACGCCATCAACTGGGGATTTAACATGCCCGTCTTGCCACCGCATCTTGAAAACATATTGAATCTAGCGCGCTGGGCACCCAGCGGCGACAACACCCAGCCCTGGCGTTTTGAGATCCTTGGCGACGAACATATTCTGGTGCACGGCTTCGACACCCGAGACCACGTGGTCTATGACCTGGACGGTCACCCCAGCCAACTGGCGGTCGGCGCCCTATTGGAAACCATCGCCATCGCCGCCACGGCCGAGGGTAGGCAAGCTCACATCAGCCGGCGCCCGGACACCCCTGAAGACCACCTGCTGATTGACGTCTCTTTCGAACAAATCCCGTCGCTTGCGCCCAGCCCACTACTACCCTCCATCACCAAACGCGTAGTGCAGCGCCGGCCTATGTCAACCCGTTCGCTCACTAAAGCCCAGAAGACCGCGCTTGAAAGCGCACTCCCGGAAGGGTATCGCGTGCTTTGGTTCGAAGGTGTAGCCCAGCGTTGGAGACTTGCCCAACTCGTGTTCGACAATGCCAAGGTTCGGCTCAATATCCCTGAAGCCTATGAAGTTCACAAAGCGGTAATCGAATGGGGCGCCCGCTTCAGCGAGGACAAAATTCCCGGTCAAGCGGTCGGGGTCGATCCGCTTACTGCGCGCCTGATGCGCTGGGTTATGGCCGACTGGGGGCGTGTCGAATTTTTTAACAGATGGCTGCTGGGTGATCTGCTACCCCGAATACAGCTCGACCTGCTCCCGGGACTGGCCTGTGCCGCCCACTTTACCTTGCTCTCACCGGCGGCTCTGGTTTCGGTAGACGATTACCTGGCCGCCGGACAAGTCATGCAGCGCTTCTGGCTTGTCGCGGCCAGCCAAGGTCTGTATATCCAACCAGAAATGACGCCCGTTATCTTCACCCGCTATCATCGCCATGGACTGAGTTTTACCAATAAATATCAATCACTTGCAATGGTAGACAAGCTTAACCAGAGATTGATCGGAATGATTCAGGGCGGGAACGTGGATGCCCTATTCTTTATGGGTCGAATAGGGTGTGGGCCCTCACCACAGGCGCGCTCCACGCGTCGACCACTCAGCCAACTAATCCTCTAATCGGGCTGTATTTAGGGGCTGGCCTTTATCCACCCCCAGGTTTAGTACTGAAATCAAGTACGAATAATTTGCTCTTCTTAATAGCAGAATCGCTAATTGGCCAAAATGGACATAAACGTAGCAACTCGATTTATTGTCGGCGTTTTTTACACAAATCCCCTTTGCCTTAAACTCCATAAAATATTAATCTTTATATTTCAATAAGATATTACATTGGCACGGGTTGTGCTTATTGTTAGGCAGGAATGCTGCATTGGGTTGCCTCCCAGGGTGGCCAAACAATTTCTCTAAATGAAACTTTAAAGAAGGAGATTTTCATGAAACTCAATAAAATCGCTATGGGAATTGCGGCGGCTGGCATGCTCAGCGCCTTCGCAGTGCCAGCCCAGGCAGCTGTGATTGATTCTTGGCAAGCAACGATCAATGGTAACACCTACACCGACATCGGCCGTCTGTCACTTGTAGCGGGTACCGCCACGGTTGAACAGGAAGTAAACGGCTTGGGTCAGGTGTTTGTCGGCGCCAGATTCATCGAAAGCACCGTTATTTATAGTATTAACTACGTGCTGGATAACGTGGTAGGTTCTGGCGATAGCGGCGGGATAGCCCTTTTCGCGACGAACGACGCAACCACGCTGACCGTTTCCCCTTCGGCGGGCGTTGTCACTGCATTGATTGGCAGCGGCTTCGCGTTTAACTTCACCAGCGGCACTTTCTTGCTGGAAGAGACTGTGAGCGGGGATGACCTGGCAAACGGAATCCTGGTTGGTATCGGCGGTACGCTGAATAACACCGCTGGCGCCGCCGGGTCGAACGGCCAATCGGTTCAAGATATCATTCTGACGGCCCTGCTCAATGGATTCGACATCAAGGACAGCACGGGCGCCTCGCTGGCTCCCGCATTAACCGATATCGTGTTCGAGGCTCAAACGAATAACTCCATCACTTCCGCTAGCGGCCCAGCCGCTTGTAGTTTTGATGCGGACGCTCTGTGCCTAACATTAAATATCAACTCTAACGGGGATGCGTTCCTGGTTCCAGAACCCGCTACCCTGGGCTTGCTGGGTCTCGGCCTGTTTGGCATGGGCGTCGCTTTGCGTAAACGCAAGTCTGCCTAAACAAAAAAATATTGGCGGCTGAAACTAGCCCCAATGCAAGACTAAAACCCCGCCTAAGTTCAGGCGGGGTTTTTTATTGATAAAACCATTCCCCCGCTCTTATACGAACCCCTAGAAAGGTTGGCCGGGAGAAATTCCAGGCTAATGTATTAATTAATAAAACATTAACCTTGAGACTTAACCCGCCGCCTGCGCCGCTTTTCTCGCCCACAGCACCACATACTGCGCCATGCTGGCGAGATTACTGATCAGCACCCCCAGAAAAGCGGGCATCAGCCAATCGGCAATAGCAATTAGATGCGCTTGCTGCGCCATAACCAGAATAAACAAGGTAAAAGCCAGCACCGTGTGCAGCTTGCCGAGCCAAGTCGGGCGGATGTCGATTTCGCCAAACAAATGATGGTAGGCAAAAGCGCCGGCGACGATCACGCTGTCGCGCACCACCATCGCCAGCGTCAGCCACAAGGGCACCAATCCCTGGAAGGTCAGGATTAGCATGCAGGTCAGGGTGATGAGCTTGTCGGCCAGTGGATCGAGGGCCGCACCAAACTCGGTGTATTGATTGAAATGCCGGGCGATGAAGCCGTCCAGGGCATCGGTGGTGGCGGCCAGGACGAAGGTATACAGTGCGTAGTCATATTGGCCGTGCATCATGAACCAGGCCAGCAAGGGCGCGGCCAGGACGCGCAAACCAGTGAGAACGTTCGGCACATTCCACACCACCTTCATTTAGGCCTCCTTTTAGCGTTCTGGAAATGCCCGCACCCTCTCTCCGGCTCTCTCCCGCAGGCGGGAGAGAGGGATTCAGGCTCGTTTTGGCGAGTTACTTTTCTAGCCAATCCTTGCCGATGAGAAAATCGCTATATAACGCGGCTTCCGGCGAGCCGGGCTCGGGATGCCAATCGTAGCGCCATTTCACGATCGGCGGCAGCGACATCAGGATAGATTCGGTGCGCCCGCCGCTTTGCAGGCCGAAGATCGTGCCGCGGTCGTACACCAGATTGAATTCCACGTAGCGCCCGCGGCGATAGGCCTGGAAATCGCACTCGCGCTCACCGTAGGGCGTGTCAAGGCGCCGCTCTAATATTGGCGCATAAGCCGGCAGGAAATGATCGCCCACGCTCTCCACCAGATTGAAGCAATGCTCGAAGCCACCTTCGCTCAGGTCGTCGAAAAAAATCCCGCCCACGCCGCGCGGCTCTTGCCGATGCTTGAGATAAAAATATTCGTCGCACCATTTTTTATAGCGTGCGTGATAGTCCGCGCCAAACGGCGCCAGCGCATTGCGGCACATGGTATGGAAATGCACCGCATCTTCTTCGAAACCATAATACGGCGTCAGATCCATGCCGCCGCCGAACCACCACACCGGTTCCACGCCCGGCTTCTGCGCCTGGAAAAAGCGCACATTCATGTGCACCGTCGGCGCATACGGATTGCGCGGATGGAACACCAGGGACACACCCATCGCCTCGAAGCCGCGCCCGGCCAGTTCCGGGCGGCTGGCCGAGGCCGAGGGCGGGAGCTTGTCGCCGAACACGTGCGAGAAATTCACCCCGCCGCGCTCCAGCACATTGCCTTCTTCCATCACGCAGGACATGCCGCCGCCGCCTTCAGGGCGTTGCCAAATATCACGCTTGAATGCCTTGCCGTCGATTTGCTCGATGCGCTCGACGATCAGCTCTTGCAGCTCGGTGAAAAAGGGTTTAACGCGTGCGGTGTCCATATTTATTTATCCACGTAGTTTTTTTCCGGATTCAAGGTCGATTATAACCGACGGCTTCTTGTGTTTGCCGACCCGCCCCGGCAGTACGCGCACGGCCGCGCCGAATGCGCGCCGCACATCGGTCGCGCGCGTCAGCGGCTTGCCGCCCGCGACATTGGCGCTAGTGGAAACCAGGGGTCCGAGCATTCGCGTCAGACGCGCCACCTCTGGGTGGGCGGACACCCGCAGCGCCAAGGAACTGTGCTTGCCGGTCACCAACTTTGGCGCGCGCCGGGAAATCGGCAGCAGGAAAGTGTAAGGGCCGGGCCAGCGGTGGTTTAGGGTCTGTTGCTGGGCTGGTCTGAGCGGCTGAATGTAACGCCGCACTTGTCGCAAATTCGCCGCCACCAGAATCAAGCCCTTATGCCAGGGCCGATGCTTGAGCCGCAGGATTTTTTGCACGGCGGCGCGGTTGCGCGGGTCGCAACCCAAGCCGTAGCAGGATTCGGTGGGATAGGCGATGACCCCGCCGTGCTTGAGATAAGCGCGCAGGTCGGCGAGCAGCTTAGTCACGGAAGGTTTGCATCAGCCCTTCAGTTTCGCTTGCAGCGCGGCGTCCTTCTGCTTGATCTGTTCGGCGTTGGCGGCGCGCTCGGCGATCAGGCGCTGATGCAGCGCATCGTCGGCGCCGGCCAGGATTTGCGCCGCCAGATACGCCGCATTTTTGGCGCCGGCCTTGCCCACCGCAACCGAGGCGACCGGAATCCCGCCCGGCATCATCACGGTGGAGAGCAGCGAGTCCCAACCCGACAGCGGGCCGCCGTCCATCGGTACGCCGATCACCGGGCGCAGGGTGTGCGCGGCGACCGCGCCCGCCAAGTGCGCGGCCAGGCCGGCGGCGCAAATGAAAACCTTGCAGCCGCGCTGTTCGGCCTGAATCACATATTCGCGCGTGGCATCCGGGGTGCGGTGCGCGGAGGTGATTTTGACTTCCCAGGCAATACCGAGGCTGCCGAGGGTGTCGAGCGTGGTTTGCATGGTCGGCAGATCGGAATCGGAACCCATTAAAACGGCAACAAAAGGTTTGGTCATTTTAAACTCCTAAAATCGAATTCTTGCCACAGAGGTCACAGAGAACTCAGAGAAAGTCCAAAACAAATTGCCGGGCTTGGTTTTCTCTGTAACCTCTGTGTTCTCTGTGGTAAAAGGGTTTACTTTGAGCGCGGCCCAAGCGCGCGATAGCCGATGTCGCGCCGCATCTGCGCGCCCTCGAAATGTATTTGATCGGCGATTTCATAGGCGCGGCGTTGCGCCATTTTCACCGTATCGCCCAGCGCCGTCACGCACAGCACGCGGCCGCCGGATGTGAACAAATCGCGGCCCGTGAGCTGCGTGCCGGCATGGAACACCATATAGTCCTCGCCTTTGGGCGGCAGTTTGGTGATCAGGTCGCCCTTGCGCGGATTGTCCGGATAACCGGCAGCGGCCATCACCACGCCCAGCGCGGTGCGCCGGTCCCACTCGGCTTCGACTTGGTGCAGCGTGCCATCCACCGCATGCTCCAGCAAGCTCAGTAAATTGCTTTTCAGGCGCAGCATGATGGGCTGGGTCTCCGGGTCGCCCATGCGGCAATTGAATTCCAGCACCTTGATATTGTGGTTGGCGTCGATCATCACGCCGGCGTAAAGAAAGCCGGTGTAGGGAATGCCCTCCTTGGCCATGCCCTGTACCGTGGGCATGATCACTTCGCGCAGGATGCGCGCATGCAGTTCCGGCGTGACTACCGGCGCCGGGGAATACGCGCCCATGCCGCCGGTGTTGGGTCCTTGGTCGTGATCCAGCAAGCGCTTGTGATCCTGGCTAGTGGCCAAGGGCAGCACATGCTCGCCGTCCACCAGCACGATGAAGCTGGCTTCTTCACCCAACAGGCATTCTTCGATCACCACGCGCGCGCCGGCCTCGCCCAATTTCTGATCGCCCAGCATCATGTCCACGGCGGCATGCGCTTCCTGTAAATCCCGCGCCACGACCACGCCCTTGCCCGCGGCCAAGCCATCGGCCTTGACCACGATCGGCGCGCCCTGCTGGTCGATATAGGCGTGGGCATCGGCGGCCTGGGTGAAGGTGGCATAGGCCGCGGTCGGAATGCCGTGCCGCAGCATGAAGGCCTTGGCGAAATCCTTGGAAGATTCGAGCTGCGCCGCCGCCCGGGTCGGACCGAAAATCTTCAGGCCCGCGGCACGAAACGCATCCACCACGCCCGCCGCCAGCGGCGCTTCCGGGCCGACCACGGTGAGGTAGATATTTTCCTGTTGGGCGAACTCGACCAATTCGGGAATACCCGTGATCGGCACATTCGCCAGATCCGGGTCGCGCGCCGTGCCGCCATTGCCGGGCGCGACGTATATCCTTTGAATGCGCGGCGATTGCGCGAGCTTCCAGGCGATTGCATGTTCGCGGCCGCCGTTGCCGATGACGAGTAGTTTCATGTGTGCGTGAGGCGAGAGGGGTGAGGGGTCAGGCGTACTCGCCTTAAGATTTTACGCCTCACACCTAACGCCTATCTCCTAACTCTTAATGCCTAAAATGCCGCATCCCGGTAAACACCATGGCCATGCCATGCTCGTTGGCGGCGGCGATGGCTTCTTCGTCGCGCATGCTGCCGCCGGGCTGGATCACGGCGACAATGCCGGCGGCGGCCGCTTGGTCGATGCCGTCGCGAAACGGGAAGAAGGCGTCCGACGCCATCACCGAACCGGCCACCGGCAGGCTCGCCTGCTCGGCCTTGATGGCGGCAATGCGCGCGGAATTGACGCGGCTCATTTGCCCGGCGCCGACGCCGATGGTCATTTTGTCCTTGGCGTAAACAATGGCGTTGGATTTCACGAATTTCGCCACGCGCCAGGCGAATAACAGGTCGGCCATTTCGGCCTCGGTCGGCGCGCGCTGGCTCACCACCTTGAGCTGGTCGTACAGCGCCTGATCCGCGTCTTGCAACAGCAGGCCGCCGGTGACGCGCTTGAAATCCAGGCGCGGCGCGGCTTCCTTCGGCCATGCGCCGCATTCCAGCAGGCGCACATTCTTTTTCGCCGCCGCGACTTCCACCGCCGCTGCGGAAATTTTCGGCGCGATGATCACTTCCACGAATTGCCGCTCCGCGATGGCTTGCGCGGTGGCCGCATCCAGCTCGCCGTTGAAGGCGATGATGCCGCCGAAGGCCGATTCCGGGTCGGTTTTGTAAGCGCGGTCATACGCCTCCAGGAAATTCGCGCCATAGGCCACGCCGCAGGGATTGGCGTGCTTGACGATGACGCAAGCCGGGCCTTCGTTGAATTGCTTGATGCATTCCAGCGCCGCATCGGCGTCGGCGATGTTGTTGTAGGACAGCTCCTTGCCTTGCAACTGGCGCGCCGTGGCCACCGAGGCCTCGCGCTCCGAGGCAATGGTATAGAACGCCGCGCTTTGATGCGGGTTCTCGCCGTAGCGCAGCTCCTGCACGCGCGTGAAATTCATGTTCAAGCGTTGCGGGAAACCCTCGCGCCGGCCGCGCGAATCGATCGAGGTCAGGTAATTGCTGATGGTGGAATCGTATTCCGCGGTATGCGAAAACGCCTTGCGCGCCAGATTGAAGCGCGTATCGGCGGCGAGGATGCCGCCGGTCATTTCCATTTCCGACAGCACTTGTTTGTAGTCCGCCGGATCGGTGATCACCGCTACGTGATGATAATTTTTCGCCGCCGCGCGCACCATGGTCGGGCCGCCGATGTCGATATTTTCGATGGCATCGTTGAGCGTGCAATGCGGCTTGGCGATAGTCGCGGCGAACGGATACAAGTTCACCACCACCAAATCGATCGGCGGGATATCCGCTTCCTGCATGGCTTTGACATGCGACTCCAAATCGCGCCGGCCGAGAATGCCGCCGTGGATTTTCGGGTGCAGGGTCTTGACCCTACCGTCCAGCATCTCGGGAAAGCCGGTGTAGTCGCCGACTTCGGTCACGGCAATGCCGCTGTCGGCGAGCAGCTTGGCAGTGCCGCCGGTGGACAAAATTTCGACTTTGAATTTTTTCAGGGTACGGGCGAAATCGACAATGCCGTGCTTGTCGGAAACGCTGATCAGGGCGCGCTTAATGTTGGACATGGGTATTTTCTGTTTTATCTGATTCGGTAAATTTGCATTTTCTTGCGCAGGGTATTGCGATTGATGCCGAGCAATTCCGCGGCGTGGGTCTGGTTGCCCTCCGCATGCAGCAGCACGGTTTCAATCAGCGGCCTTTCGACGCTGGCCAACACCATGTCGTAAATGGTGCCCGGCTTTTCGCCATCCAGATGCCTGAAATATTCCTGCACGGCTTTGCGCACGCAAGCCGCTAGCTCGTTGTCCTTCTGTGCCATCCTGCCACCTTTATTCAGCTTTGTTGTATGCGCCTGCTGTCGGGCAGGTCTCGTGCTTAAGCGGCGAGCTCGGTTTCTGCAACTTCACCCGCTGTCTCGTAAGTCAATTGCGGCGCATGTTGCATCAACTGCGCGAAGAAATAATTCACCGCATCGAGTTGTTCCTGGGTCGTTTCCAATTGATTCATGCGATGGCGAAAACTGGCGGAACCGACCAGCCCCTTGGTGTACCAGGAGATGTGCTTGCGCGCCATGCGAACGCCGCTGTATTCGCCGTAAAAGCGATGCAAATCCGCCAAGTGGTCGAGCAACACGCTATGGATCTCGGCCACCTCCGGTTCCGGCAATTTATCGCCGGTCGCCAAATAATGCGCGATCTCGCGAAAGATCCAGGGCCGGCCCTGCGCCGCGCGGCCGATCATCACCGCATCGGCGCCGGTGTAGTCGAGTACGTACTTGGCCTTTTCCGGCGTGGTGATGTCGCCGTTGGCGATGATGGGAATATGCGCGCTGGCCTTGATGGCGGCAATAGTGTCGTATTCGGCGTCGCCGCTATAGCCGCAGGCGCGGGTGCGGCCATGCACGGCCAGGGCTTGAATGCCGCTGGCCTCGGCAATTTTTAAAATAGTTAAGGCATTTTTATGTTCGCGGTCCCAGCCGGTACGAATCTTCAGGGTCACCGGCACATTCACGGCGCCCACCACCGCCTCCAGAATTTGCACCACCAGCGGCTCGTTTTGCAGCAAGGCGGAACCCGCCATCACATTGCAAATTTTTTTCGCCGGGCAGCCCATATTGATATCGATGATCTGCGCGCCGTTGTCCACATTGTGCTTGGCCGCCTCGGCCATCATTTTCGGATCGGCGCCGGCGATCTGCACCGAGATCGGGTCGACCTCGCCCTCGTGATTGGCGCGGCGCTGCGTCTTGGCCGAGCCCCACAGCAAGGAATTGCTCGCCACCATCTCCGACACCGCCATGCCCGCGCCCAACTGTTTGCACAACTGGCGGAATGGCCGATCGGTCACGCCCGCCATCGGGGCGACGATCAGATTGTTCTTGAGTTGGTAGGGGCCGATTTGCATGCCGATATATGTCAGGGCGACGAAGAAAAAGGTGCCTATTTTATACGCAATTGCGCCAAGGGCAAACTTTCTCGCTGCATTTTCGCGTTTGACATGCCATCGGCCCAGTCGCAAGATAAGCCAAAATCTCAAGTGAGTTCGCTATGCCATTGATTATCGCTGTCACGGTCATCATCCAAGCGTTTTTCATCTATCACGTGTTTCGCAACAACCGTCCTTATTGGTGGGCATTTTTAATTCTCTCCACGCCGATCGTGGGTTGCCTCATCTATTATTTCGTCGAAGTTTTTCCGTATTCCAAGGAACATCGTGCGGCACGGCGCACCGGGCGTAATCTGCTGCGCGCCCTGAATCCCCACGCTGCCATGCAGCGCCGCATTGATGAAGCCGAAATCTGCGGCAGCGTGGCCAACAAGTCCGCGCTGGCCGAAGAGTGCTTGGCCGCTGGCTTTACTGCGGA
>Ga0113563_10003068_pt1 | contig 10291 bp, 8 predicted proteins | sample Mud3Dept3metaG_FD_80117 | JGI IMG/M metagenome (GOLD analysis project Ga0113563, IMG submission 80117) | Freshwater wetland microbial communities from Ohio, USA, analyzing the effect of biotic and abiotic controls - Mud 3 Core 4 Depth 3... | ecosystem: Environmental > Aquatic > Freshwater >...
AGGGGGGCGCGAGAATACCCGGCGATCCATTGAATCCTAAGGGTGCTGCTTGAAGGAAGGATTGGAATACAAGCTGAAGGTCCCTTGAAAAAGTCAATTGACGAACGATAACAGCCCGCCTATACTTTTCCCAGCCATAAGCAATACTTTTTTAATAAAAGGGGGTAGCACAATCATGGGCGACTCAGCGGCACAAACCACAGTCAAGGTTGCCGAACTGGTCTGTGAGACGAAGCTGGATCAAATCCCCCGCGAAGTGGTCAACTACAGCAAGAGCCTAGCCCTCAGCGCCCTGGGCGGCATGGTATCCGGCGCAACGATTCCCAACTGCAAGGCTGTCACCCGATACGTTCGGCGGATGGGGGGAAACCCGGAAGCCACCGTCGCCGCTTCCGGTTTCAAGACCTCCGTCGAAAACGCTGCCTTGGCCAACGGACACTTTGCCCACACCACGGAGTACGAGGATGACAGCATACCCGAAGGCGTCTCCGCCTACACCCTGTACCCTCCCCTGTTCGCCCTGGCCGAGAAGCTGGGTTCGCCCGGCAGCCGCGTCCTCGAGGCTTTCGCGGCGGGCTACGAGGTTCAGTCCAGGCTGGGGATCGACTGCAGCAGCGCCCGGAAGCGCGGATATTTGAACCTCAGCATGGCGGGGGTTCTGGGGATCGCGGCGGGGGCAGCAAAACTGCTGGGTATCGATGTGCAGCGGACAGCATGGGCGCTCAGCCTGGCTGCTTCCCAGGGGTGCGGCCTAACCCGGCAGACGGGGACGGATGCCCACTTCATCGAAATGGGGATCGCGGGGAGAGACGGCCTGGCGGCGGCACTATGGGCCTCGGAAGGGCTGACCGGGAGCACCACGATCTTCGAGGGGCCAAAGGGGTTCTTGGACCTGAAGACGGCAGGGGAGGTGACGAAACCGACGGACGTGGTGAACAACTGGGGGAAACCCTACCGGGTCATGGCCGTGGGGATCAAGAGTTACCCCTGCTGCTACCATATGCAGCGGTACATCCAGGGTCTGATAGAGCTGAAGCAGGCACATGGTTTCAGGGCTGGCGAGGTGGAGAGGGTTGAAGTAGAGGTAAATCCTATGGTGCCCCAGTTCATCCGGTATTCCGAGCCGAGAAACATGGCCGAGGCCAGGTTCAGCATGCCCCACGGTCTGGCGGTGGCAATTCTGGATGACAGAATCACTCTCCGCAGCTTCTCCGACGGGCGGGTGAAGGCCCCGGATGCCCGCGAACTGCGGCAGAGGGTGAAGATGATCGTGCACGAGGATTGGCAGTACGGAGCCCTGGCCGGGCCCTACCCGCTCAACGTAATCCTGAAGGACGGCACGCGGCTCAACAAAGACTGTGTAAAGGTCAAAGGGCAGCCGCCAGATTTCCTATCGGTGGAGCAGGTGATCCAGAAGTATCGGCTGTGCACGGAGGATTTGCTGGCGGAGGACAAGATCCGAGAGTCGATCCGAATGACCCTGGGTTTAGAGGAGCTGGACAATGTTGGCAAGCTGATGGACGCCGTGGCGGACCAGAAAAGCTGATCGTGGTAGCATGCTTGGGAACCTGGGGATCGCTCCTTATCTTTGCAGTTTTGATGAAAAAGGACGATCAAGGATAAATCTTTTGAACTGAGGCCAAAGGATCTTCCCCTTGCAGATTTCCGCCCCAAAAACATGAATGGCACGGGAAAGGGTTGGTATGCAGGGTGCCGGGAGTTGATAAGCCAAAACAAGACTCGGGAAGGGCTTTCGCGGAGCAGATCCTGCCGGTTGAAGAATTGGGGGGGACCGAAATGACTCATTATCGAATCGGCATTTTAAAAGGGGATGATATCGGCTTGGAGGTGGTGCCCGTGGCCGTACAGGTGATCAAGGCGGCTGTGAAACGGTATCCTTCAATCTTCATTGATTGGTCTGACTTGCCAATCGGGTATCCCTCGTACGTGGCCCGCGGGGAAACGCTGCCGGAAGCCACGCTGCAGGTCTTGTACAAATTGGATGGTTGGATCCTGGGACCCATCGGCCATATGGCCTACCCCAAGAACGATCCCAAGGCAGTCAATCCCCACCCGATCCTGCGCCGTCAATTTGACTTGGTAAGCAATATCCGGCCGACCAAGTCCTTTGCGTCATTGCCCTGCCTGCACCAAAATGTCGATCTGGTCATTATAAGGGAAAATAACGAAGGTTTTCAGCCGGACCGCAATATGTACAAGGGGGTAGGCGAATTCATGCCTACCCCGGATATGGCTCTGTCCGTGCGGGTTATAACCAGGCGCAACTCGGCGTTAGTCGCCAAATCGGCCTTCGAATTGGCCCGGCAGCGCAATCGGCAGAAGAAAGTGACGGCCGTCCACAAGAATACCGTTTTCAAGCTGACCTGCGGTCTCTTTATCGATACCTGCAGGGAGGTGGCCAAGGAATATGGAGACATTGAATTCGAGACCCTGAGTGTAGACACGTTCGCAATGCATCTGGTGATGCGTCCCCAGAATTACGATGTGGTGGTTGTTACGAATATGTTCGGGGATATCCTCACTGACGAGGCCGCCGGGCTGGTTGGCGGATTAGGCATGGCACCGGGTCTGTGCTCGGGTCCCAATTACGCTATGGCCCAGGCGACGCATGGTTCGGCTCCCGACATAGCCGGGAAAAATATCGCCAATCCTTACGCAATGGTCATGTCCGGCCAAATGATGCTTTCCTGGCTGGGCAACAAGAAAAAGGACCCCGATGCGATCAAGGCGGCCAACGATATCCAGCTGGCGGTGGAAAGGGTGTTAGCTGAGCTGAAAGCGGTCACGCCAGACCTGGGCGGCAAAGGCTCTACTTCCGGGATGGGCGATGCCATCTGCGAGGCGCTCGGCAAAATCTGACTCAAATCGACGACTATTGCTAAGCAACATGGACCTGCGGAGAAGCCCGACAACTACGGCCGAGCTGTAAAACGGCTGCCAGGAGCTTCGGTGCCGGCTTCTGAAAAGCACATCGTAAAGAGAGGGAAGAATATGCAAGAGCGGCTTTTATCAAAAGAACACGAAGATAGAATATCCACGAGGGATCAAACCCATCGCATGTTTTCCTGGTCGGTTCAATCGGCGGTGAAGCCGATGGTCATCGCCAAGGCGGATGGGTGCTATCTCTGGGATGCGGAGGGAACCCGCTATTTTGACCTCTGGTCTCAGGCTTGCTACCTGCAGATCGGATACAATCATCCTCGGGTGATTGAGGCGATCAAAAAGCAGGCTGAAAATCTCTGTGTCCTGGGGCCGGAGTTGTCCAACGAATCCACAAGCGGCCTGGCACAAATGCTCTGTGAACTGGCGCCTGGAGACCTCAATAAGGTCTTCTTTACCCTTGGCGGTGCGGAGGCCACCGAGAACGCCATCCGGATGGCCCGTCTGTTCAAAGGAAAGTCCAAAATCCTGACCCGCCATCGTTCTTACCACGGAGCTACCCTGGGTGCTCTCTCCGCGTCCGGCGATCCACGCAGGTTTTATGCGGAGCCCGAGGCTCCGGGATTTGTCCATATTCCTGACTGCTATTGCTACAGATGCCCGTTCCATAAGACATATCCCGGTTGCAATATCGTATGTGCAAGGCACATCGACGAGGTAATCCAGCTGGAAGGCAACGTTGCGGCGGTTCTGGTGGAGTCCATCGTGGGCAGCAACGGTCTTCTGATCCCCCCTCCCGAATATCTTCCCATTGTTCGGCAGGTATGCGATCAACACGGTGTGCTTTTAATCCTGGATGAAGTGATGGCGGGGATCGGCCGAAGCGGGCGCTGGTTTGCCTGTGAGCATTACAACGTTGTGCCTGACATGATGACCTTGGCCAAGGGGATCACGTCGGGTTACGTGCCAATCGGTGCAGTTCTGTTATCCTCAAAAATCGCCCAATTTTTCCAGGACAGGTACTTGCCGTGCGGTCTCACGTTTTCCAGCCATCCGCTGGCATGTGCCGCGGGAATTGCGGCCCTGACCGTTATGAGAGAGGAAGGTCTGGTGGAGAGGTCCGAGAAGCTTGGGGAGTTCCTGAGGGCGGAATTGGAGAGGTTCAAGGAAAAGCATCCCGCTGTTGGCGATGTGCGGAACAAAGGCCTCTGGGGATGTATTGAACTTGTCGCTGATCGGGCCAGCAGAAAACCGCTGGTAAGATGGAATGCGAGCGGCGCTGAGAACAAACCCATGAACGAAGTTGCTAAATCTTTAAAGTCCCAGGGTATGCTCCCACGGGTCAGATGGAACTATATTTTCATCGGCCCTCCCTTGATCGCTACAGAGGAGGATCTGAGGGGAGTCACCCAGGCTCTGGACAGGGCCCTGGAAACAGCCGACGGGTATGTGGAATAGCCGGCAAAAGGCAGAAGTGTTCCATTGATCAAGCCAAGGGAGGTTGCAGCGTGGATGATTCGGGAAAGATCGGCGTTTTCGCCTCTCCGCCGCAGGAAAGGGTGATCTTTGGACGGGGGGCTTGCGCCCGGCTTGCTTCGGAGATGGACCGCCTGGGGAAACAGCGGGCCTTTGTGATCACCGGGACGACGATCGCCATGAAGACGGACCTTTTGGAGCGGGTCCGGAAAATCTTAGGGGAGCGGCTCGCGGGGACGTTCCATCCCATCTCCCAGCATGTCCCCCGGCGGGAGGTTTTGGCTGCGGCCTCGCGGGCGAGAGAGGCGAAGGCCGATATTCTGGTCAGCCTGGGGGGCGGCAGCCCGGTGGATGGGACCAAGGCCGTGGCTTTGTGCCTGAGCGAGGGAGTAGTGCAGGAAAAAGAACTCGAATCCTACCGGGTACGAGGCCCACGAGGGATGCGCTCGGCCCCTCCCTTCCGCGGGCAGGCGGTCCCGCACATCGCCCTTACAACCACCCTCTCCGCAGGGGAATTCACAAGCGGCTTCGGCATCACCGACGAGGCACGCCGAGTCAAGGATGGATATGGGGGGGCACGATTTGTACCCCGGGTGGTCATCCTCGACCCGGAACTCACCCTACACACCCCTCCCTGGCTGTGGGTGGCGACCGGAATGCGCGCCGTGGACCATGCGGTCGAAAGGCTCTATTCTCCCAAACATCAGCCGCTGGTCGATACCCTTTGCCTCCAGGCATTGCGCTATCTTTTTCAAAACCTCCCCCCCTCCACCCGGGACCCGCGGGACCTGGACGCTCGGCTCCATTGCCAGCTGGGGGCCTGGATGTCGATTTTCGGCGGGATGAGCGTTCGAACGGGGATCAGCCACGCCATCGGCCATCAGCTGGGGGGCCGTTGTAACGTTCCCCACGGCCATACTTCCTGCATCATGCTTCCCCATGCGATGGATTTCAACCTGCCCGCTGCCGCCGACCGCCTGGCGCTCGTCGCCGAATGCGCGGGGATCGACACCCGGGGTTTTCGTGCTGAAGATGGGGCTCAGCAGGCCATACTGGAGGTGCGGAGGTTCATCCAGGACCTCGGTTGCCCGACGCGACTGCGCGATGCGGGGGTCCGGGAATCGGATCTGTTGCCCCTGGCAGAAGCGGTCATGGAGGAAGTGCCGTTGATGGAAAACCCTCGCCCGATCCGGGAAGTGGACGAAATCCTCGAATTGCTCCGGCGAGCATGGTGATATTCTTCCCGATCGATTAACAGGGAAGATGCGCTTGCTGTTTCGGGAATCGGAAACCCCCAAAGGGGGGTTAAACCCCGAAAGGTTTCAACTGTAAAAAAATTATGAATATCGCTTTTCATTGGCCCTGAATATTTTTAGCGGGCCTTGGGAGAGTTAACCCTTTTCCCTTCAGATACGGTCCATAGAAAATGGCCGGGAACATATTCCTAGTTTCATCTTCAATCTTATTGGTATTCGCTTTTTCTCCCAATGCCGTGAGCGCTCAACAAAGTCCCGGTTCCGGGCTGGCGAGAGTGAAGGCGGAAACTTTGCCCGTTCGTTCGGAGAATTTCCCGACGAGTGAAATTGTGAAGGTCCTGAAGAAAGGGGATCTTGTCCGGATTCAATTGGAAATCATCGGGTCTGGGGGCCCATGGTGTCTCCTTTCCGAGGGATCCGGGGAAACAAGCCTGGGTTTTGTGCCCTGCGAGGATTTGGAATATCCCGATCGCACTTCGAATATTGCCGGGCAAACGGGGGGGAAACAGAAAATAGCGGCTCCCCCCGGCGAAGGGCTGGGAAGCCTTCTTCAAGCTATCTGGAAAGGGGATACTGCTGCGGTCAAGGAAATGGTTGAGAAAGGGGTTGATCTCAATCCCCAAACCAAACTAGGAAAAAGCCCATTGCACATGGCTGCGAAGAAGGAGGAAACAGAGATCCTCCGCCTCCTGATTGCCCATGGGGCGGATGTCAACGCTGGAGATGAAAATGGAAAGACCCCTTTGATGGAGGCAGCGTCAGCGGGGCAATCCGCAAATGCCGAAGTCTTGCTCTCGGCCGGCGCGAATATGAACGCCATGGATGAAAATGGCTTCACCGCTTTAATGTGGGCGGCCCTGCTGGGGTTTCCGGACTTCGTCGAAAAGCTACTTGAATTCGGCGCGGAGGTGAATACGAGGTCGAAAGACGGCAGAACAGCTCTGAGGATTTCCAAAAGAATGGCGGAAAATACTGAGAGATCCCTGGCGAGAGCTTTTAAATCGAATTCGGATGTGTCAGAGCTTCAAATAAAACTGGCAAACCATAGAGAAATTTCCGAGATGCTTAAGGAGGCCGGGGGGAGAGAATGAGCGGATTGGCGTTCCCATGATAGGGGGGTAGAGCCTTTTTCAAAAGGTGATAGAGTAAATCTACAGCAAACCGCCCCGATGAAAATTCACCTGAAATTTATCGCCCCCTGATGAAATCCACTGCTGGTGCCCGGATTGAAATTACCCGTTTGAGGGGGATTCGGGTCGATACGGGGAGGAAATTTTCCTTTGCCCCCGTGATGCCTTGGCTGAATGACTGGCAGGTAAATGATTCCATATTCCTTTGGGGGATTTTCGAGAACCCCATTAATTTCTATTTGAATTTGAGTTCCTCCTGGATCATCGGGCTTTTTCCTCTCGCCAGATGCCATCTTCTCCTTGGAGGGAGAATTCGGATCATTTCCCGGGCCGATGTTTCCAGTATTGGGAGAAGGGACGCCTTGGAGGTAATGTTTCTTCCCGGCCATATAATGGGGAGAATCAGTGAGATAATGCTCTTTCCCCCCCATATAAGAATTGTATTCCGATGGGGATCGCCCGCCTCCTGCCGTATCTCCCTGCCCTTTCTCTTGTTGAGCCTGGACCATTCCGCCAAGAGATAAAAGCCAAATGATGATGATAATTTGGAATAATTTCGTTTTCAGCGGCATACTTCACCTCTAATCTTTTAGATGCAAATAAAGAAAAATTTATTCGTCTCATCTAGATCAGGGCGGTTCGTTATTGCCTCTCCCTGAAGATTTCTATGCTGGGGAAAATCACTCTAGCCCTGGATGTCGATGATTCCCCCCATGCACGCGACCTCCAGGCTTCTTTGGCGAATCGCGCGAATAAAAGGGGTCATGCCGATCGAATCCCCCAGAAAATGGCCTGTGAGAATCAAATTGCCCTGGTTTTCCACTCTCAGCTTCTCAAGAGTTTCGAATTCGCCATGGAGAACAACCACTGTTTTAAAGCCGTTTTGCCAGTAGAACCTTATGATTGCCGGGTGGGGCGCGGATAAGGCGCCATGAACGAATACTACTTTGGAAGCCTCTGTCTCGGGGTCTCCGATGAATAGACGCGGAGATATTCCGTAAACCTCCTTGGCATAGCGGGCTTCCGGCAGATTTTCGATCAACGCGAGCACGTCTTTCAATTTCCAATGTGGGTTCTTTGCGGCAGCGGCGTCAATCTTTAACTGGAGGATCCTCCTCCCTGCTTCATCAAAGGGATTGTGGATATTCATAAAAGGCAAATTCAGCATCCTCGCCGCATCGACCTCCAAAACGGTCTGATTCGGGCATTCTTGGTGCAGCATTCGAAACCGATGATTCTCCATCCGCCGAACGATGGCGTCGATGGACTCTGCGAGGGCCGCCGTCGACTTTTCCCTTGGGATACCGTGCATCTCTAAAAGATCAAGATGTCTTCGGTACACTTCTCCACGGTAGAGGAGCACTCCGCACGGATGATGGCCGACGACGGCATCAAATCCCATCTGTTTTGCCATATGGAGCAGACCGACATTCACATCCATGGCAAAGATAAACCTTTTTATGTTTTCGCCGGGAACATGAATACCCGAATCGAGCGGCACTCCGGCCATGTCCGCCAACTTCAGCGCGATGCTCATCATTTCCTGCGCGCTCAGCCCTTTCATCCGAAAATATCTCCTTTCAATCGGAAATCAAAGATTATTCCTTATTTCCTGGGCCAGTAGCGAAAGCGTCGGATCCCGGGCGCCCATGAGAATCACCGCGTCCCCCGGTTTCACACGCTGCTTTAGGTCAGTCAGAAGCTCTTTGCGGTTATGCGGCGCATAGGACTTGATCCCGCGCTCCCGGATCCGGTCAGCCAAATCTTCGGAAGAAATATCCTTTTTGACCGTGCCCCCGGCGTAGTAGATGGGCAAAAAGTGAACTTCGTCGATATCCCGAAGGTGGAGAGAAAAGATTACCACCAATTCATCTTTCAGGAAACGGGTTGGACCGTATCCGTGAGGCTGGAATACCGCAAATATTCGTGCCCCAAAATCCCGGGCGGTAAGAATGGCGGCCTTTATTTTATCGGGATTATGGGCATAGTCATCAATGACCGTTACTCCCATGGGCGTTCTGGAAACCGAAAATCTCCGCAAAACGCCCCTGAATTCCCGCAAGGGTTCAACCATTCGTTCAAGCTGGCAGCCTTCGCTCTCGCATACACAAAGGGCGGCAAGCGCATTGGAAAGGTTATGGTAGCCGGGCATCGGCAATTCAATGTCAGTCCCTTTCAAGGTGAACTGGACCGAGGGGGTTACCGCTTTTACAGCCTCCGGCCTGCATTCAGCACCTTGCAAGAGCCCGAACTGATGGGCTGCCCGAATGGATTTGAGTCCGGGATCATCGCCATTTTTGATCACCCAGGGCGTTTGCCCGGCAAGCTGCTCAAAGAGGCCCAGAGCCTGGATTACCGATTGGTGGTCCTTGGAAATATTCAGGAAGACGGCCTTCTCCGGGCGGTATTTCACCAGCGTGCCGTCGCTTTCATCCGCTTCGATGACCAGCGTATCGGAGTCGCTCCTGAAAGCATTTCCGAGCAATCCTTCGTCGTTCAGGCGGATGAGGTTGGCGCCAGAAATGACCGAGGGGTGTTTGCCGCAGGCCCTGAGGATTTCGAATACCAAAGCGGTCACCGTTGACTTGCCGCTGGTGCCGCACACGGCAATGGTGCGGTGGGAGGCGACGATGGCGGCGAGTGCATCGGAACGATGTACAATCGGGATGCCGCATTTCCGGGCGGCTGCGATATCGGGGTTATCGTCTTCAATGGCGGTTGAAATTACCAGAGCCCCAGTTGCCGGGGTAATCCCGCTGCCATCCTGGGGGTACAGGAGGCAGCCGCATTGCTCGAGTTGTTCCTTGGTCCCCTTCATTTCGTCCGCGAAGGCGATGCGGTCGGAGCCGCTTATAGCCAGGCCCTCCCATGCGAGGTATTGGGCGATCGCGCTCATGCCCGAGCCCATAATCCCCGCAAAATGCAGCGAGGAAAAATCCCGTCCGTCGATCGATAAGGGCAATCGTTCCCCCTTGCCGTCCAAAGGAATTAGGGAAATACCTGCCCCGCTCGAATTCCCTCGCTCCCAATCCTTCATGCATGCAGAGGGGGATGAAAGGAAAAAGCGGGAAAGGTAAAAAAACCACCTCAAAAGAATGGGGTTTTGGCCTTGCATCGCCATAGCCCACGTTGAAGGCTTATGGTGAATAAAACTCTGGCAGGTACATTCTGCAAGGCGGATACTACCAAATTAGAGGGAAATGTCAAGTCCGGCTCTTTTCACTGCAATTCAGACAGTAGAGAAGCACCTTCTGGGAAGCCCACCAGAGTAGGATTCTAGTTTCCCCTGCAAACATTTTTTATTAGGGCTCACGATTTTTTGCTTGACTTGTCTAAATCTGAATGTTATTAGTATAAATAGGATGCAGAAGAGAGACTTTCATCCCCATAGCCGCCTCCGCCAGACCCTGCGGAATCTGATTCGCGAGATGGAAGTGTCCCTGGAGGTTGCTTTCAACCGCTCCCCTCTGGTGAAGGGCAATGTCTACGAGTTGGCGCGAAAGTGTGGCAAACCCAACTGTATCTGCA
>Ga0113563_10003071_pt1 | contig 10289 bp, 9 predicted proteins | sample Mud3Dept3metaG_FD_80117 | JGI IMG/M metagenome (GOLD analysis project Ga0113563, IMG submission 80117) | Freshwater wetland microbial communities from Ohio, USA, analyzing the effect of biotic and abiotic controls - Mud 3 Core 4 Depth 3... | ecosystem: Environmental > Aquatic > Freshwater >...
AAGACTTGATCCTTCGTTGATGAAAATCAATAATAGTGTTATTCACAAAATCTCTTAATTCAATTAAATCTAAGGGATTCACGGTGACATCCTCTGATTAAACATGATATTCCTCATCAGAATTCTCGGCAACCATTGGAAGCATGATTTGAATTTCACTAACTCTTCTGCGCGTAAGTTCTACATATTCATTGTTATTATCGATACCTACATAATTTCTTCCTAATCGAACTGCAGCTTGAGCCGTTGATCCAGAACCAATAAAAGGATCCAAGACAGCATCCCCAGGTAATGTAAACAATTTTATAAACCATGCAGGCAATTCAACTGGAAAAACAGCGCTATGTTCCTTATTCGAACACTCGGTTGCAATATGAAGCACGTTGGTTGGATAAACCATCGACCTACCGACCCAATTAGATACATTCTTGCCAAAGCCGCTCCTAACTTTCGATTCATCTCTTTTCTTATCTGTTTCGCTAAGGTTCGCAAGCCGTTCTTTCGCCCAATCACCAATTGGGATCATTACAGCCTCTTGATACATGTTAAACTTGCGTTGTTTATTAAATTGAATCAATCTTTCCCAATTATCTCGAAAGCGGTTTGGCCATTTACCAGGAAAGGAATTCTTCTTGTGCCAAATAAATTCCTCCGTCCATAACCATCCTTGCTCTCTCATCTTAAGTATCATCTCCAGAACATATGTATGTCTTTCACCATTAACAACCCTTTCTTTAATATTTAAGATGAACGTCCCAGTTGGTTTTAACACTCTGAAGAACTGCCATGCCTTGGGTAAGAACCAATCGACGTATTCATCCGGTCTTATCCCGCCATACGTACTTTTCCTTTGATCTGCATATGGCGGCGATGTGAAGATGAGATCAATACAGCTGTCTGGAAATTCCTTTAGAATTTCCTCACAATCGCCTAAGAGTACCTTATTTAAAAAATCCATCTGACTTCTATTTAATTTATTAGAACACCTATTCGCATATTAAATATAAACAAAATAGAGAATATCGTCAAGGCTTGTATTTCACGTCTTTCTATCTCAACATTTATTCATTAAACGAAAACGTTGACTCTGCATAATAGCGGATAGCGTTGGATGCCATGCGCTCCATCAGCCATTCGTGCAGCCACTCTTCCTTGTGTTTTAACGGCCAATCTGCCCACAACACGCCTAATGGTATATTGAGGTTCAACGCCCGGTTTGGGATGACATGGCGGGTTACGCCACTGGGCACCTTGTAACCATTGATCGCCGCATGCAGGATATCTGTCTGACAATAGCGCGGAAAGATGACCAGGGCGGTGATGTCCGGGTAGTAAGGCTTCTGAATTTCCCAGATATCGTTCGAGGCACGAAAGATATCCGCCCGGCCGCGATATGCTCCTACGATCTGGTTTAATAACTGAAAATCGCGCGGTTTAGAAGCATCCTTCTGGTAGACCTTGCGCACGCCATCTTCGCAAATGATATATCCGATCGTTTCCTCCGCTTCGAGGGCTCGCCTTGCTTCTTGCAAGCTGCAAGCTTCCAAGTGCAACCCTAACGCTTTGGTTAAGGCCTCTTCAAAACGATCAATTGCCATGCCTGAGACTACATGGTACCACGTGTCAACCACCACCTCTGGATCATTGTAATCTACCACTTGAGCGACAATATGCGGAATGCCCAAGGATACAAATGCCATGGTGCGGTTGGCTCCATCTAAGACAACATATTGTTCACGACCAGGTATCGGTGCAACAATCGGAGGGTTCTTCAGTAAATTCTCCTGGCGCAAACGCAAGCAGAGCTTTTCCACCCGGCGAGGATCGGCATCTTCATGGGTGATCAAAGACTCTGTGGGTAACATACATAGAACAGGTAGTTTTTTACTATCTTGCATTTTTCACCTGATAGAAATTTTGAATATACCATTTTACCCCATTTGTCATATTACATTCGTCCACCTGAAAAGTGATAGATGACACGTGAAATCAAGGGGCGAATTAAGCTATGATTAATAAAACTGAATAGAAAAAGCCGGGGCATCGATCTGATAAAGCTGGCAATGAATATGGCATAAAGCCAGATAAGTCGAAGAGACTAATAAAGCCAGAAGAAAACCGTTGAAACAACGGAAAGATGATCGCTCCGGCTTTTTCATTTCCCCAAGCCCCGTGCGCCTATCGCTGCACCCCCTCTGTTTTTCTCAACTTAAAGAAATATCTACAAGGAAACCCAACTCGGCCAATGCCGCGCGCACCTTCTCAACGGCTCCTGGTTTAATAGCTATTGAAGTTGGTCCCAAAGGATCACCCAAAAAGCGCGCAGCGGGTGAATTGCGCAAAGCTTGCAACATCTCTGCATTCTCGGTTCGCAACACCACCAGTTGCTCCAGGTGAGCCTGGCTACCATGATCTTCCCAACGCTCCACCGCTTTCATCAGGGTGGGTGGAATGGTTTTTGCATAACGCTGTAAAAGTGCCATCAGATGGCTGGTACGCAATCCCTGTTGTTGGGCGCGCGATAGCGAGTTCGGGGTTATCTGGAAATGGAATACGTCTCTTGAGAATCTTTCCCAATCGCAAAAACGAGCTGTTTGATAACGCGCCGCACGTGATGCTGCCACGCTCACCAGTATTTCTCCATTTGATTTAACCGCTATCTTCTCGTCTTCATCCTTGATGCCTGGTGGTACTTTACCAGAGAGCAGATCTCCAGCCCAACTGGAAAGACAAAACGCACGAAAAGAAGTAACCTCTCCCGGCGGTGGAGCGTCATAAGCAGCCAGCTCGACCATCCCTAACCAGGTCATTGGCCCAGCGATGATAAAGCGGATTAATTCGCCATCCACGTCGTTCCAATGCTTGAAACCACGCAAATATTCCCCACTCGTCATGTCCCGCAAATGCCACGAGTCATAATCCCCCGCCGGGCGCTGGAAATCGGGATAGGTCTCTTTAATATCGGCAAGAAATGATTCAAATTGCACAAATCCACCTTCAACCGCCATTGAGACAAATTTTAAGATCTCCTGACGCGTGCGCAGTGGATCATTTTGCCAGCTCCCCTCCGCGACTAAACCTGGTAACAGGCGCAATTCATTGAACTCCACACTTTCTTGCCAGGTACGCGCCAGTGTAGCCAAGGCTTCGCCGCGGGGAGCTTCCAGAAAGAGGCGCGTTGGTTCTGGGAGCGGCATCCCCTCCACGTCGATCAAGCCTGCTGTAGCCAATAGACGCTTTAATAAATCCGGGAGTAAGGGATAAGGGATTAGATGTTGCGAGGCGCTGGTTCTCAGGAAGTGCAAAACCGTATCGATGGCAATCCCTGTACGCAATGCAGCCAACAGCGTGCAGGCATCATCCACAATCCAATCCCTAGCAGGCATCAGGTAGCCAGTCTCCGTGTGAGATGCCAGTTTTCCTAAGGCTTTTGGTTGGATTGCGTTCAGAGCAGGCAACAACTCGAAGAGATCGCCTGGAATGTATGCAAACTCCTCCGCTCCGGATGGGGTCTCAAAGAATGCTTTGCCGATCAGAGCCCGATAATAGAGCGCCTCTGCAGGGGTAGCATTCTCATCCAGAAAAGGTTTTTCCCGATCACGCCGCGCGGCACCCATCTCGCGCACTTCGCCATACCGGCGGGTGAAAACAGCCAAGGATATTTTGCCGTCATTCTGTTGCAGATCTCGCAGTGCAGCACTGGCCGCTTCGGGGAGAGTGCTGATCTCGTTCGCAACCATTCCTCGCACTAATAAGCTTTCCACCAGGAGCGGCAATCCCTGGCGGGAATCTGGCATGTCCAAATCCATCCCCCAGAGCTGCGTGGTGATTTTCAGAAAACCCAGGTCATGCCCATATAGTGTTTTGATTAAATCGGGTAAATTCGTGGTCAAGTTTGCATTCGCCTACCCAACCACCTCAAGTGCACCTGGGATTACTTGTACGGAAAGTTGCCGAACATCCATGCCAAATCCGACGAAAATTTCACCATCGGTGTGGACGTATATAGACCTGTCGGATTTCATGTTCAGCTCTTTGAAAGTCCCCATGCGCACCTGTGGAAAACGCCCGTGCGTGCCGCGCACTACCTCAGGCAACAAGCGCATCATGACCGGACGCGACACATGCCGTACGCTGGCATAGTGAAAGACGCCATCATCTGGCTTTGCCTCTGGGGCTACCAGAAAGCCTCCCCCTTCCCGGGGGCCATTACACATGACCAGCATCATCGTCGCCTCTTCCCAAATCTCCTGGTCGGTCTGAATGTGCATACTTGGCGCTTCGTGGTCAAGAACTATTGTCTGCAGGACAGCAGCCATATACGCTGAGAAGCCCTGAACCATCGTGTAACGCCGGGAGCGAATTGTAACCGTGGCGTCGAAACCCACTCCTACGCCATTGGCGAAAAACTCCTTACGCCCGTGATCGTCCTGCAGGAGGCCGACATCGATGAGCTTTGGATGTCCTGTAAATACCTGGCGCAAGGCGAAAGCCGGGCGTTTGTCCATCCCAATGGCATAGGAGAAATCGTTACCAGATCCTAGCGGCACAATCCCAAGTTTAGGGCGTTTTTCAGCCGGTGCCAGCATTAAGCCATTGACGACCTCATGGATCGTCCCATCCCCTCCAGCAGCAATGACCATTTCATAACCCTGCTCTGCCGCGCTACGCGCCAGCTCAATGGCGTGTGTAGGATAGATAGTACCCGCCCAATCAGCACCTCCAAATTCTTCTACTAGTGGGCGTAAGTCGGCAGAGGCGCGCCAGGCTTGCCCGAGGTTGGCGTTAGGATTGACAATCAAATTAATTTTATGAAGCGGCATTTTATTACCTGCTCATCCAAAGTATCTGGTGCTGGTAAGAATGAGACCTTAATACCTCGATTTTAGCTCACCGGGCACAATGATTCTTCCCTCGTCAATATCACCAACCAGGGTCACTTGATCTGGGTGCGTTATCGCCAACCAGGCCGTGTAGGCTGCCACGATAGCATCTAGCTCGCCCGGCTTGTATAAAATTTCTGTTGGTAAGATGCCCTTCATTAACTTATGCCGGGTGATTTCCTCAAAAAAGAGCATTGGATCGCGCAAATCGACATCAATTTCATACATGACCAGTTGCCGTTGTATGCGCCCCTCCAGGCTGAGCTTAAGAAATGGGAGTACGCCCAGCATGGCAGCAAAGCAAGCATGCGGGTAAACCTCCAGGTACTGGCGATCATTTCCCGGAGCCGGGTATTCCCGGTAGCCCATTTCTTCCAACCGCCTGTAGACAACAAAGCCGGTTTTCATCCAGTTCGGGCAATCTGCTTCGTCTGGAGAAGCTTGCATAATGCGAATGTTGCGTATCCAAAGCTGGTAATCAGCCAAACGAGCGTTTTCCCAGCGCCCGGGGTGTGGCGGCGGGGAGAGCGACTGGCGAAATTCGGAATTATGCATCAATCCTTGGCTTGGCCGCCGTGGAGCGCAAACTGCGACAACTGCCTGCTCTTGTCCCGCAGCAAAGGCGAGGACATCGTCCAGCAAGCCCTGCCCTAACGCCAGCAAGGAACGGTTATGGTCCAGAGCTGCGTAGTTCAATGGCTTCTCGCCAGCTGTAGGATCGATGCCCATGAAGGTGTAATCGGTGAATAACATCGCTTTACTTAAAAATATGATTTTAATTTTAGCTGTGAGTAATGAATCAGTGCCAGCCAATTACAAGATATGAAATCATGTCCAGACAATTCTGCCATTTATTTAATTATAACATCAGGAAAATTTCCAGGACGATTCGTCTAACCTATAAAAATGGGAAATCTGTCATGCAGAAGTAAATACACCTGTCTTTTGACGAGAGAGGGGATGGGAGGCTATAATTGAGGTGAGTTTGGTGGTCCGGCTCGATCATGCACAATATAGCAGAAGGCTTTAATTCTGGAACAAATATGGAATTCTTTCGCTTCTTAAGGATAGCTCACCGTTCAGCAAGCGAAGTTCAATCACAACTATATCTAGCGTTAGATCGCCAATATATCACACAAAATGATCAAATGACCATTTATAACCTCGCTGAGGAAACTAAACGGCTAATCAATGGTTTAATTAATTATTTACATGCCTCATCACAAAAAGGTAATAAAAAATAATGATTATTTTTCCTATCATTCATGAGTTTTTCAAGTGACCCTTAAGTCTAATGCCTTGGAATTCTAGACTTGTCACCAGAGCAATCACTCAACCACGCAACTACATAATTACACAACTAAATAACTGCACAAATATAAAAATACCCAATTGGAGAAATAATATGACTGAAAAATTCAAGCTTACCTACGCCACCATGTTCAATCCCCCTGAAGAGCTGCATACTAAGTTCGATGCTGCACTGGTCAATGTGAAGGCCAGACTAGGACAGGAATATGGCATGATCATTAACGGAAAAGATGTCTTTGCTGATGAGAAATTTGAAGATAGCACCCCGGTCAATACAGATATAGTGCTGGGTGTCTTCCAGAAAGGCAACGGAAAAGATGCTGAAGCTGCACTGAAAGCTGCTCGAAACGCCTTTCCAAAATGGAGTGGCATACACTGGACTGAGCGTGTTGCCCTGATGAAAAAGGTCGCAGACCTGATCGACGAGCGCACTTTCGAAATAGGTGCGGCTATGGCGATGGAGGTCGGCAAGAACCGTATGGAAGCGCTGGGCGACATTGCTGAAACCGCCGATTTGATCCGCTACTCCTGTTATCAGATGGAGAAGAATAACGGGTACATCGTCGAGATGGGCAGAGACCCGCTGGTAGGCTTCACCTCTACCAATTTCTCCGTATTGCGCCCTTATGGCGTATGGCTGGTGATTAGCCCCTTCAACTTTCCTACTGCTTTAACCGGCGGCCCGGCGGGCGCAGCCCTGGTGACCGGCAATACTATCGTGATCAAACCCGCCACCGACACTCCCTGGGTAGTACGACTGCTCGCCGAATGCATGCGCGACGCCGGATTGCCCGAAGGGGTCTTCAATTATGTCACCGGTCCTGGACGAACCCTCGGTCAGGCGTTGATCGACAGCCGTGAGGTTGATGGCATCACATTCACCGGCTCTCTTGATGTCGGCATGAAGATCTTTCGCGATTTCGCCCAAGGAAGCTATGTCCGCCCAACAATCCTGGAGCTTGGCGGTAAGAATCCGGTCATTGTCTCCCGCCATGCCGACCTGGAACGCGCCGCCGTCGGGATCATTCGCTCGGCATTCGGTTTGCAGGGGCAAAAGTGCTCAGCAGCTTCCCGCGTCCTAATCGAAGATGCGGTGTACCACCAATTGTTGGGGAAACTGAAAGAGCTCACGGATAAGCTGGTGGTTGGTGATCCCACCGAGCGCCAGGTCTACATGGGACCGGTAATCAACCAGAGCTCTTATAACGATTTTAAAACTTACACACAAGAGCTATCAAAAGTTGGTAAGTTCCTCACTGGCGGCCAGGTGCTAACCGGAGGTATTTTTGATAAAGGCTACTTCTGTGCACCTACCTTCGTCATCGATGTCCCTTATCATCACCACCTGTGGCAGCAAGAGATGTTCCTGCCCATCACCACCATCGGTCGGGTAGACAATCTGGAACAAGCTATGCAAATCGCCAACAGTGTTTATTACGGGTTGACGGCTGGTTTCTATGGCAGTAAAGACGAAGCGCAATGGTTCTTCCAGAACATCAAAGCTGGTGTGACCTACGCTAACCGCCCGCAAGGTGCAACAACTGGTGCGTGGCCTGGTTTCCAACCTTTCGGCGGCTGGAAAGGCTCAGGTTCGACCGGGAAGAACGCTGGCGGGCATTATTACCTGCCGCTCTATATGCACGAGCAGATTCAAACCCTGATCGATTAGATAACGGTTTGCTTAAAATGTCAAAGCTAATCACTCTCCAGGAAGCTATATCCGAATACGTTAAGAATGGCGACTTGGTGTATGCTGCTGGGTTCACCCACCTCATACCGTTCGCTGCCGGGCACGAGATTATTCGCCAGGGTCTCAAAGACCTGACGCTTGCCCGTGCCACGCCTGACTTGATTTACGACATGATGGTGGCTGCTGGATGCGCTCGCAAAGTGATTTTCTCCTACATGGGAAATCCCGGAGTGGGCTCGTTGCGCTTCGTGCGCAGTGAAATTGAGGCAGGCCGGCTGGAGTGGGAGGAATATTCCCATTTTGGCATGATCTCCAGCCTGCAAGCTGGCGCCACCGGCCTGCCTTTCATGCCAATGAACCTAACCGCTGCAGTTGATCTTGAAAAAGTCAATCCTTTATACCGGTCGGTGATCGATCCCTATTCGGGTATGCAGGTTGTCGTAGTCCCACCACTAAAACCGGATGTGGCCATCGTCCATGTGCAGCGCGCCGATGCGGAAGGCAATGCCCATATTTGGGGCATCATCGGCGAGCAAAAAGAAGCCGCTTTTGCTGCGCAGCGCGTTATCCTCACCTGTGAAGAAATTGTGGACGAATCGGTGATCCGCTCAGATCCCAACCGCACCCTGATCCCGAGCTTCATTGTCGATGCCGTATGCCTTGTCCCCTATTGTAGCCACCCATCCTATACCCAGGGTTACTATGATCGAGATAACGCCTTCTACCTCCAGTGGGATGAGATCAGCAAGTCAAGCGAGGCGGTTAAAGCCTGGCTGGATGAATGGGTTTATGGCGTCCGGGATCGTGCTGAATACTGGCAGAAACTGGGAGCGGAAGTACACGAACGATTAAAGGTCAGCAGCCGCCCAAGCGCGACCGTGGATTATGGTAATTACTGAAAAAGAATGGAACAACAATTTCAATATACATCCCCTGAACTCATGACAATCAATGCGTCCAGATTGTTAAGAGATGGCGACGTCGTTTTTGTCGGCGTCGGGTTGCCTAATCTGGCCTGCAATCTGGCACGCCGCACACACGCCCCGAACTTGCTGATGATCTACGAAGCCGGCGTAATTGGCGCCCAGCCGTCTCGCCTGCCTCTCTCCATTGGCGATCCCACCCTGGTAAGTGGCGCCACTGCAGTGTGCAGCATGTATGATGTGTTCGCCTTTTACCTGCAGCGCGGCAATGTCGATGTCGGCTTCATGGGTGGGGCGCAGATTGACCGTTTTGGCAATATCAACGCCACTGTCATCGGCGATTACTTCCACCCTAAGGTGCGTTTGCCTGGCTCGGGCGGCTCCAAAGAAATTGCTGCCTGGGCTAACCGGTGTTACATCATCACACCACATCAGAAACGCCGCTTCCCCGCCAAGGTGGACTTCTGCACCTCGGTCGGATTTCTCAACGGTCGTGCTGAACGCGATGCTTTTGGCCTGCGCGGCGGTGGGACGCAAGCTGTGGTCACCGACATTGGTATCATGCAGCCGGATCAAAGCGGTGAGCTTGTCCTGACCGGTTTACATCCGGCACGCACCGTTGAAGAAGCCAAAGCTAACACCGGCTGGGAGCTTAAAGTCGCTGCCGACTTACACATAACGCAGCCGCCATCAGATGAAGAATTGAGAATTTTACGGGAGGACCTTGACCCAACGGGGATATATCTGAAAGGGGAATAGGGGAAAAGGGATTATTTCTTTAAACATTATGCAATCCATTCCCCCTGTAATCGAGACCCAACCAAGAACGCGCTCCTTAGCCGAGCGCATTTTCATTTCCCCCTCCGAGACTCGCTTGCGGGCTGGCTGGCGTCTGCTTGGCCAGTTTAGCATGATGCTCATCCTACTCTTTTTCCTCTCCCTTATCGCAGGTGTTTTTTTAATCTTTCGGGGCAAGGGAGTGGATATCATTTCTCCTTGTCTTCAAATACCGGTATTAATCGCGGTTACAACTTCAGTGTTTCTTTCAAGGCGTCTTTTGGATCACCGTTCAATCACCAGCCTTGGTCTGAAGCTTAATTCGTTAATGGTGATCGACTTGTTGGTTGGAATTTTTATCGCAGCGCTCATGTTAGGTTTCACCTTCCTGCTTGAATCGATATCAGGTTTTGTGACAATTAACAATTATGCATGGCAAAACCTTCCTCAAAACATTCTCTGGAGCAGCCTGGCTTCAATGCTGATTCTTTTCATTATTATTGGCTGGCAGGAGGAGTTACTCAGTCGAGGTTACTGGCTGCAGAATATCGCTGTAGGTCTGAATATAACCTGGGGCGTGATTATTTCCTCGTTCTTTTTCGCTGCATTCCACCTCAATAATCCAAACGTGTTCGCATCAGTAGATTCTGTTCTGCGTGTCATGCTGGGACTGTTTTTGGGCGGGGTCTTCTTTTGCTATGCTTA
>Ga0113563_10003073_pt1 | contig 10287 bp, 12 predicted proteins | sample Mud3Dept3metaG_FD_80117 | JGI IMG/M metagenome (GOLD analysis project Ga0113563, IMG submission 80117) | Freshwater wetland microbial communities from Ohio, USA, analyzing the effect of biotic and abiotic controls - Mud 3 Core 4 Depth 3... | ecosystem: Environmental > Aquatic > Freshwater >...
CACCGCTTCGATTGTCGGACCCGATGCCTGCTTCCGCCAAACCGAGTTTGTCGGCATCCTGAAAGGGACGCGGCAACGCACCCTGGCCGAAAAGTTCGTGGATTTCATGCTGGGTCAGCAGTTCCAGGAAGATATGCCCTTGCAAATGTTCGTCTTCCCGGTCAACCCGGATGCGGCTCTTCCGGATGCGTTTGTCAAATATGCCCAGTTCCCCGAGCAGCCGGCCCAACTTGACCCGGCTGACATCGCCGCCAACCGCGAGCAGTGGATTCAAGCCTGGACAGATACTGTATTGCGTTAGGCTTACTTATGACTTTGCCAATTAACCGCGAAGAGACGAAGTTGCGAAGATTTTTTCTTCGTTTCTTTGCCTCTTCGCGGTTAAATTCTCGCCCTTTTCTCTGGCTCTTTCCACTTGGGTTTATCGGCCTGTTTTTCTTCTATCCACTTAGTCGTATTCTTACCTATAGTTTTGATCTTTCGGTTCTCACCCCCGAAAATCTTCGTCTCACTTCTAGCGTTTTACTTTTCACTCTCTACCAGGCTTTTCTCTCTACACTTCTCACCCTGATTGCGGGATTGCCCGCAGCCTATCTCTTTGCACGTTTTGACTTCCCTGGCAAAGCCCTGTTGCGCGCACTGACAGCCGTCCCGTTCATGCTTCCGACCGTGGTGGTGGCAGCTGGCTTCAATGCCTTGCTAGGTCCGCGCGGTTGGCTCAATCTTGGGTTGATGAACGTGTTTGGATTGGAAGTTCCCCTTATCCAATTTGTGGGCACATTAGGCGCGATTTTGCTGGCGCATATCTTCTACAACACGACCATTGTCATCCGAGTGGTGGGGAGTGCGCTATCGCAGCTCGATCCGCGACTAGAAGGGGCTGCACGCACTCTTGGTGCAAACAGTCGCCGTGCCTGGTGGCACGTCACGCTACCATTGTTGCGTCCATCCTTGCTGGCAGCGGGTTTGCTGGTTTTCCTGTTCGATTTCACCAGTTTCGGCGTTATCCTGCTGCTAGGCGGCCCTGGCTTCGCTACACTGGAAGTCGAAACTTACATCCAGGCGCTGCAAATGCTCAACCTGCCGCTGGCGGGTTTGCTCTCGGCGGTGCAATTGTTGTGTACGCTGTTTTTTTCGGTGTTGTATACCCGTGTGGTTGCAAAAACGCACGTGCAGGCTTCTCCGCGCGCCGCGCAATACAACATATGTCGCGCACGCGTATGGCGAGAAAAAGTCTTTGTGGCCGGACTGGGCTTTTTACTGATCACCTTTTTTGTTCTGCCCATGCTGGCTTTGCCGCTGCGTTCTGTTTCCCGGCTGGAAGCTGCGCGTGGCCAGCGCACGGACGTACAATACGGCTTGACGACCGATTACTACAGCGAACTCTTCGTCAACCGGCGCGGCTCGTTGTTCTACGTGCCACCCATCCAAGCAGCGCTCAATTCGCTGGGCTATGCCGGGCTGACGGTGCTGTTCTCGCTGTTGATGGGTTTCCCAGCTGCTTCTGCGTTGGCGCGACCCGGCAAACTGGAACGTTGGCTGGATCCGTTGTTGGTGCTGCCCCTCGGCGCGTCTGCCGTGACGTTAGGGCTGGGTTTCATTATCTCGTTCAACCGGCCACCCTTACGTTTGTTGGCCTCGCCCTGGTTGATTCCCCTGGCGCATACCATGGTGGCGTTACCCTTCGTCATACGGACGTTGCAGCCCGCACTGGCCTCCATCCCGGAGCGCTTGCGGGATGCAGCCTCCGCGCTGGGTGCATCGCCTTTTCGTGCTTGGCTGACTGTGGACTGGCCGATCATCTGGCGCGCATCGCTGGCGGCGGTGACCTTTGCGTTCACGGTTTCGTTGGGCGAGTTCGGCGCGACCGCGTTACTGACCCGCCCGGAGTATCCGACTATCCCGATTGCGATTTATCGTTTCCTGTCACAACCCGGCGGGTTGAACTACGGTCAGGCCATGGCGATGGCGTCTATGTTGATGGTTTTGGCAACCGTTGGGATTTTGTTGATCGAAAGATTGCGTTTGCCTGGAGCAAGAGAATTTTAATAGTCGAGCGGCGGCGGGTCTCGATACGGGCTATGCCCTACTCGACCAGCGCCGTTGGGAATAAACTATGCTCGAATTGATTGATATCCACAAAACCTACGAAGGTAAACCGCTGCTCTCCGGCGTTTCTTTCAGCGTTGAGGCAGGTGAGACGGTTTGCCTGCTGGGCGCTTCGGGTAGCGGCAAATCTACGCTGCTACGCATCATCGCCGGGTTGGAGTCTCCCGAGAGCGGACAGGTGCTGTGGGATGGGGCAGACCTGGTGTCCGTGCCTGTGCACCAGCGAAACTTTGGCTTGGTGTTCCAGGATTATGCCCTGTTCCCGCACCTTACTGTTGCGGAGAATGTGGCGTTTGGTTTGAAAATGCAAAATCTACCGCAGGATGAAATCAAACTGCGCGTAACCGGGTTGTTGGAGCAGGTCAATTTGAGTGGTTTTGCAAACCGGCATGTGACCGACCTTTCGGGCGGCGAGCAGCAACGTGTAGCGTTGGCGCGGGCGCTGGCTCCCCGTCCACGCCTGTTGATGTTCGATGAACCGCTGGGCGCTTTGGACCGCGCCCTGAAAGATCATCTGTTAGAGGAGCTGCGCAATATTTTGCATGGCAGCGAAGTCCCCGCGATTTACGTCACCCATGATCAGGAGGAAGCCTTTGCAATTGCGGACCGGATCGTGCTTTTGCATGATGGTCAGATTGTGCAGGCAGGCTCGCCGGCGGAGGTATTCGCCCGTCCCGCTTCCGTCTGGGTGGCAAACTTTTTGGGGTTGGGAAATGTGATCGAGGGAAAATGGCTTGGTGGGGAACGAGTCGAGACGTCGCTTGGGGTGTTGGGTGTGGACTGGGGAACGGAAGCAAGTAGGGGGGAGTCGGTAGCGCTGTTGATCCGGCCAGAGTGTGTGAAGTTGACTGAAGACGGAACCGGTCTGAAAGGCCGAGTCGCTGATGTCCTGTTCCAGAAGAATGGCTTTCGTGTGACTTTGGAAAGTGGTTTGTATTTTTATGCTCCCACTCCGCCACAGGTGGGAACAGAGCTATCTTTTACTTTAGAGGCGGAATGCCTGGGATGAAGGATATTACCGTCCTGAAGCGCAGCTTGAATGGCGAGGTAACCTGGCAATATGAGGGTCAGGTATTGAAGCGCGAATCAAACTATGTTGTGTTAGAAGCTTTTTTCAATCGCGAGGATACGCCTTTTATGGATGTCGTGTTGAAGCGTGGCGACCGTTTTGTAGAAACATTTTATACGGACCGCTGGTATAACATATTTGAGATTTATGACTGCGGTGACGGGAAATTTAAGGGTTGGTATTGTAATATCGGATACCCGGCTGTGCTGGAAAAAGATACGGTCTCCTACATCGATCTGGCGCTCGATTTGTGGGTAGCTGCGGATGGCACACAGGCAGTGTTGGATGAAGATGAGTTTCTGGCATTATCCATAGATGTGATGGCCCGCGCGCAGGCGATTTCGGCGCTGGAAGAACTAAAACAGAACTTCGCAAACCAAGAGCCTCCAGCATAACGCTGGAGGCTCGATTTTCTAGCAGGTCATTTTTAGTATATACCCAGTTGGTACATAAGCTGATCGCCATTGTTCCACAGCCACCAGCCGCCGCCTGCAGCTACGCAGCAGCAGCACAAAACGACAAGAACAACAATGACAATGATAAGCGTTCTATTATTCTTTTTTGGTTCTTCGAGCGGGGGAGTTCCCATATTTTCGTCCATTTTCTCTTCTCCTGTGGTGGATTATTGATTGAGGAAGGGAATTGTAAGTCCCATGGCCATCATCCCTGCGACGACCAGACAAATACATACACCAACGGCAATGTTAGCATATCCCAATACCAAACCGGCAGTTGCCATACCGTCACCGCCCAATGCCCCCATGCTATTCTTGATTTCGTTTTTGGCCATGTGACCAGTGATGATCGCCGCAATGGAGCCGATAGTCGGGATGATTGTCCAGCCGAGTATGCCCAGGATCAAGCTGGCCAGCGCCAGATTGCTGTTGGGCTTGACAGGCGGGGTTTGATAGGGTTGGTTCGAATAATCGGTCATGTTAATTTCTCCTTTTAATTATTATAAACTATGTGCGCCGATTTGCCTTCTCACGGCGGCGTTGTCTCCACCAGAAGAACAGCACAACCATCAGGATCAGGAGTAGCGCGACCAAGACTGGGACCACGATGGCAAGGATGGACATGACTGTAGAAAATATGTCCTCCGCGATGCTGACAGGGACGTTCCCGGCTCCGCCCGTGGTGGCTGTCACCACCGGGCGTACCGCGATCGACTTGACAGCATGCACGCTACCGGCCACCAGCAGGCCGCAAATCAGCGCCAGCACCGGGCTGATATCAGTGATGACTTTGGCGCTGGCAGCAAAGGCGATTGCGCCTGCCGCCGGGCGGACAAAGGTTTGGATGGCATCGTTGATGTGGTTGACAGCCGGGATTTTATCGGCCAGCATCTCGATAATGACCAGAACGCCCAACACGATCAACACCCAGGGATTGGCCAGCAAATCCCAGGGGTTATTCAGGGTGATCCAGTCGGTGTAGTGGGCAATTACGCCCACCACCAGCAAAGGGATGTACGCATTCAGCCCTGCGCTAGCCGAGAGCCCAAATGCGGTGAAGACGCCGAGTAAGAGATCCATTCAACAACCTCCTTGTAAATTAGCCTAACGGGAACCCGCCCCAGGTGCCGGTCAATTTCAGGCGCAACAGGTCGATCACTGAGATCATCAGAAATGTCAGTGTCAAACCGGCTACGACCGGCATCCAAAGTTGCTTGAGCCTCTCAAAGGTATTTTCCTGACGCATGATGATGACCCAGACGATGCTGAATACCATCGAAAGCAGCGCTAGCACGCCCAGCACGCTCAAAAGCGCAATCGGATACAAAATAATGGGTTGCTCGCTCAAGATGCCCAAATCGATCAACAAAATAATTCCCAGCAACCCACCGAATTCCTTCCAGGTCAATGCTGGGCGCTCGTCCGCTTTGCGCCAGATGGTCTGGTTGACTACCGGGTACAGGACGGAGGCCATTGCGATGCCCATCCCACTACCGGTCAACAGGCGCAGGCTGTTGTTGGGAATATAGATATTGGGAATTTGCGGCAAAAAGTCTGTATAGGTCTGCTTAAGCAAGTACAGATATGAGTTTGACCCGTCCACACCGAAGGCTGTAAAAAAGAGCACCAGTACAGCCAGGATCCCCTTCAAAGGCATGCTACTACGCTTGCGGCTCATAAAACCCAAAAATATCAGAGTGACAGCTGCCGCATTGAACTCCCCTGTACAGCGCGCACACAGAGGTAGTTGGCGACCGAAAAGATGGAAGGAACGTTCGTTGATGCGGTGGCAAACAGCATATCCAATCCCATCTGCCTTGCCCAGCAAGCCGGCTGGTGTGATGAACAGAAAGGCAGCCAACACGAGCAGGGCAGCCAGGGGGACGAACCAACGCGTCAGATGACCAGCAAATAGCAGCGGTTTTTCACTTTGCATGCTGTCATTATATGGGCTAAGTGAGCGAAAAGCAAGAAAATGCCATAATAGGGTATGATAAAGGAAGATGACCAATGCGTAAAACGATCCTCATCACACTCCTTTCTTTGACCCTGGCCTGCCAGCCGGTTGCGGAACCTGATTCCCAGCCGACTATTACCCCGTTCCCCCTGCCATCAGCGACTGCCAAAACGATCCAGCCAACCGTCTACCAGACGCCCACTCCCGGTTACCCGGAAGAAGGCTTTGGCCCTTTTAACTTCCCGATCGATATCAACCCACTGATGGGACTGAGCACCAATCCGGTTAACCTGGATCGCAGGCCGATGCTTATCAAAGTGTCGAATCTGCCGAGGGATGTACGTCCGCAGTCTGGGCTTTCGCGAGCGGATATTGTCTATGAATATTACACAGAAGAAGGTACCACACGGTTTATTGCTATCTATTACGGCCAGGATGCGGAGCAGGTCGGCTCGATCCGTTCGGCGCGTTTTTTTGACGAACATATCATTCGTATGTACAGAGGCCTGTTTGTGTTTGGCAGTGGCGATGAGCGTGTACGGGAGCGGTTGTACGACTCTGATTTCGCCGAGCGGCTGATTGTCGAGTGGCAGGTTGAATGTCCGGCCTTGTGCCGCCCCGACCCTGTGACGAATTACTTGATGGGAAATACGGTCGCGCTCCGCGAGTACGTGCGCGATAGAGGCATATCCGACGAACGACAACATCTAGAAGGTATGCGCTTCCGTGTGCAAATCCCCGATGGGGGGCAGTCTGTGGAGCGGGTCTATGCCTGGTATTCGGCTGTCATCTACAATCGCTGGGACTACGACCCGCCCAGTGGGCGTTATTATCGTTATGTGGATGTGGAGAATGCTTTAGAAGGCCAGCCCGAAGTCTACAAGCCGCTGCGGGATGCGCTTGGCGATGTGCCAATATCCGCAAATAACGTGATCGTTTTGCTGATGCCGCACGAGTTTTACTCGACCTCGCCTGAAATCGTCGAAATGCAGTTCTATGGCTCGGGCCCGGCTTATGCATTTCGTGATGGGCAGGCCTATGAGTTGGAATGGGTGCGCGAAAACGAGGCGGGTTTGTTTTCTTTGTACACAAACAATGGTGATGTGTACTCATTCAAACCGGGTTCGACCTGGTTCGAGGTGATGGGAGTGAGTTCAAAGATCATTCAAAACAACGATGCCTGGCGTTTTGAAATGCGTTTCCCGTAAAAACCAGAGTGCCGCCCAATTGGACGGCACCCGTGGCGCGCTGTGGCTTCCTTCTTACTTGAGGAGGGATGCCACAGCGCTGGGTTTGTTACTACTATCCATGTTAGACATCACCTCCTCCTTTCTTAGGATGGCGATTGATTGTGATCCCCCCGGCAGTGATGGAAGTATGGCATATAATAATTCGGGTGTCAATAGGAATAATTGACTTCTAAGGGAATTGTAATGATTGGTAGATCTGGGCTTTGCTCGCAGGTTTTGGCAATCTGGCAGCATTGTGCAGGAAAATTGATACCTTTTGACAGTCTTCGCAAGTGCCTTTTGACTATGATAGCTGAAACCTTGCGAAAGTTGAATCCTTCGAGCTACGCTCTCAAAACAAGCCTTCGCAAGGATATTCAAGGAGGCAGCTATGAAATCCAACCCAACCCGTTTCTGGTGGACGGTCGTCGCTCTTGGCTGGGCCTTTGACTTTCTCTTTTGGAAAAAAGCGCCCGGCATCAATTTTATTATTTATGTTGCACTCTGTCTGGTTGCCGGCCTTTTGCTCTTGCGCTCAGATGGTTTCTACCCAAAACGAAGCACGTGGTTGTTCGTACCATTGATTGCCTTGTTTGCGGTAATCACCTTTCTACGCCAGGAGCCAATGACCACCTTCCTTTCGGTTGGAATGACCTTGTTCCTGATGGGGCTTTTTGCCATTTCTTTCCTGGGTGGCCGCTGGCCGGTCTATAGCCTACTCGATTACTTGAAAGGCTTTCTGAGTTTGCTGGGCAGTATGCTTACCCGTCCATTGGGGTTTTCAGCTGAAGTAAAGCGGGAGCAGGCAGGGGGCGGGGAAAGAAGCGCGTCTCCGGTCTGGCCGGTGGTGCGCGGCATTCTGATTGCGCTTCCGATTGTCGCTATCTTCGCTGCACTGCTGAGTTCCGCCGACCTGGTTTTTGGTCAGCGTCTTGAAGATTTCATCGAATTGTTCAAACTCGAGAAACTACCAGAGTACATCTTCCGCTTAGTGTACATTTTGGTGGGTGCGTATGCGCTGGCGGGTGTGTTTCTGCATGCCGCCTCGCAGAGCAAGGATGAGAAGCTGATTGGCGAAGAAAAACCGGCAGTTCCATCATTCCTGGGATTTACGGAGGCTGCCATTGTGCTGGGCAGCGTCGCAGTTCTGTTTTCAGTTTTTGTATTCGTTCAGTTTCAATATTTCTTTGGCGGACAGGCGAACATCCAGATCGACGGCTACACCTATTCCGAATATGCTCGTCGTGGATTTGGCGAGCTGGTGACGGTGGCTTTCTTCAGCTTGATACTCATCCTGAGCGCAGGCAGTGTGACACGCCGCGAAACAGAAACGCAACGCCGCGTTTTCTCGGGTCTGGGAATTGGCATTGTTGCGCTGGTGCTTGTGATGCTGGTCTCGGCCTTTCAGCGCCTGGTGCTCTACGAAACCGCCTATGGTTTCTCCCGCCTGCGGACCTACACGCACGTTTTCATTTGCTGGCTGGCTTTGTTGCTAGTGGCAGTGGTCGTACTGGAAATCCTGCATCGCGAGCGTATTTTTGCCTTGGCAGCGGTGGTCGCTTCACTTGGATTCGCCCTGAGCCTGGGCATCATGAATGTGGATGGTTTCATCGTCCGCCAAAATGTGGACCGGGCAGTGCAGGGCGAGACGTTTGATGTCTCCTATCTGGCTGGTTTATCCTCTGACGCTGTTCCTGCTTTAGCTGCAGCGTATCGGACTCAACCTCTGCCTGCTTCCGTTAAAGAGGGCGTAGGTGCATCCCTGGCTTGTTATGCCGCCAACCAAAACCGTGACAAAAGGACCTTGCCTTGGCAATCTTTCCATCTTTCCCGTGCAAACGCGGCGCGGATATTGAGGTCGCTTGAGACTGATTTGGAAAAATATCAAATAGACGATGAAGATTGGAGTTACCTTGTCGTGACTCCTTCAGGAGAAGAATACCGTTGTAATACACCCTGGGATTAAGATTGTGCCCGGAAAGGGAAATGCGACCTTTGCGAGTTGCATTTCCCTTTCTGAAAAGGATGGTTCTTTATCTTATTTTGGTTTCAAGCGGGAAGTCAGGTCGCGGAGTTGCACGAATGAAATCGGCTTCACCATCACAAAATCTGCGATAGGCTCATAAGCCTCTGCCATTCTGGCATCTGCGGTGGTCAGGATCACGGTGGTATTCTTGAAACGCTCATCCGCCTTGATTTCTGCCAATAAATCTGCTCCTGAAATGTGCGGCAGGTGCATGTCCAGGAGAATCAAGTGGGGGACTTCTCCTTTCAGCCGCTGTTGCGCTTTCAAACCATCCTTGATCTGTTCAACTTTATAACCGACAGAATCTAGGGCGTCGGCAAAAATTGTGCTGAGGTCGATATCGTCTTCAATTATAAAAGCTAAAGCATCCATGGTTACTCCTTTGGTTCACTCTTTTGTTTCAAGAGGTAGTGTTATGTGAAACGTACTTCCTTTGCCTAATTCACTATCGACGGAGATATTTCCTCCCATCAAAGTCACCAATTGTTTGACGATTGATAATCCAAGCCCAAAACCACCATGTTCGCGAGTCGTTGTCCCTTCTACCTGGCGGAACGAGTCAAAGATGTTTGGCAGTTCATCCTTTGGAATACCCTGCCCCGTATCTGTAACTGTGATGCCCCATTCTTGTTGGTTCATGAGCGATAGCTTGACATGTACGGAGCCTTCCCTTGTGAATTTTACGGCATTGTTGACCAGGTTGACAAGAATCTGCTGTAAGCGCGCACTATCGCCTAAAAGCGCTTTGGGCAGGTCCGGATCAAGCTCGCTTGTCAGTGTAAGGGCTTTACCCTCTGTTATTTTATCCATCACGCTGTGCAAGTTTTCGAGCAAGTCTGATGGCGTGATGGTCTCGTACTTGATCTTTAGTTTGCCTGCTTCCATCTGTGCTTGATCGAGCAAGTCATTGATCAGGTTTAACAACCTGCGTGTATTGGATACCATCCGATTGACCATATTTGTTTGCTTTTCGTTAAGCGGACCATAAATCTGTTCCAGGAAGATTTCCGCATATCCAAGGATGGCGCTTAACGGTGTGCGCAATTCATGCGAAACCATAGCAACAAAGGTGCTCTTCATTTTCTCCACCTCAGCTTCCTTGGTGAAATCACGGAAGACAGCTACGGTCCCGACCTCGCTGCTGTCACGGTCGAGCACATGGCTGGAACTGACAGAGAGGGTTTTCTTACCCCACACCACTCGATAACTGGAGAGCTGTTTGCCGGGTTTGGTCAATAGGCCAGCAAGGGTTCCTTTGTTTTTCGCATCCATTGGGCTGGCTTCCACCAGGTAATTGACGCTGGCGTTGAGGATATTGTTGATCGGTATGTTTATCAGGTGAGATAATGCCGGATTGGCCTGAATAGCATTCCCCTGGGTGTCGAACACTACGACCCCGTCAGCGATACTCTCCAAAATAGCTTGGCTGCGCCCGGCCTCGA
>Ga0113563_10003075_pt1 | contig 10286 bp, 8 predicted proteins | sample Mud3Dept3metaG_FD_80117 | JGI IMG/M metagenome (GOLD analysis project Ga0113563, IMG submission 80117) | Freshwater wetland microbial communities from Ohio, USA, analyzing the effect of biotic and abiotic controls - Mud 3 Core 4 Depth 3... | ecosystem: Environmental > Aquatic > Freshwater >...
CCAGCCCCACTTCCGGCAGGTACCAAGCCATGAATTCCGCGCCCCGTCCGACATGGGTCCGGGTGTATTCGGCACCGTGCTTCTTTTGCGTATCGTCAAGCCGGCGCAGGTAGCCGATATCGTGGAACAGCGCGCTGACCGTGCCAAGCTGGAACAGGCGTTCGTTCATGACCTGCGCACTGGCGGCCTGTACACAGCCGTCCATCAGTCGCGCCATCGCCAGCGTGACCTCCAGGATGTGCTGAACGTCATGGTACCCGGTCTCGCAGGCGTGATAGCCTGGAAACTCTCCGCGATACAGGCGACCGATGTCGGCGAACACCCGCAGCACACCCGATGGAAACTCGCGACGGTAGAGCCGCTCGTAAATCTCGGCAACCTTGTAGGAAACCGCCACCGGATCCGTGGTATCAACCTGATTCGTGACGTCCCGCGTCGCGCGACTGTTCTCAGCAGAATCGAGGGCCATATGCACCATTTTTTGTTGTATTTCAACATAGTAACTATAATGTCTGCGCACTGGCAATGCCGACATCTTGGGTAGCGTCGCCACGGTTGGCGCCGGCAGGCAGCATGGTTACTCGCCACCGGCAGGTAACGCGAAAATATTTAAATAAATCACGGTGTTAACACCATGCATCCGCAAACTGTCTACGCCAAGACTTCCAAAGGTGTTCTTGATTTCAAGAACAAGATCATCAAACTGGATCGCACTGCCGGCAAACTTTTCCTGTCGGTAGACGGCAAATCCACGGTCGCCGAACTGGTCCAGAAAACCCAGCTCGAATTCAAGGATGTCACAGGCATCCTCGATAATCTGACCACGGGCGGTTACATCAAGGTGTTTTCTGCCCCGCCGGACCCGGCCGCAGCAGTGCCGGTCGCTCCCGGTATTGCACGTTCCGGTGCCGCACCGTCGCCTCCGGTGGAAGCAGAGGAAATGGACCTCGACTTCACTTCTCCGGAAGCCGTAGCGAAGGTCAATGCCGAGGCAGAGGCCCGCAAACACAAGGAAGCTGAGGCGAAGGCGCGGGCGCAGGCAGCGGCAAAAGCGGCGATGGAAGCCAAGGCCCGGCAGCAGGCCGAAGCGCAGGCAAGGGCCGCGGCCGACGCCCGCGCCAAGGCCGAGTCGGAAGCCAAGGTCAAAGCCGATGCGCTGGCGCGCGCCGCCGCCCAGGCCCGTGCCAAAGCTGAAGCCGAAAGCAAGGCCGCTGCAGGTTCCGCAGCCAAGGCTGCAGCCGATGCCAAACTCAAGCTGGCGCAGGAAGCCACGGCCAAAGCGGAAGCCGAGGCCAAGGCCCGCGCCGAAGCCGAGGCCCGCGCCAAGGCCGAGGCCCTCGCCAAAGCAACTTCGGAGGCCCACGCCAGGGCCGAGGCCGAAGCCCAGGAGAAAGCAGAGGCTGACGCCAACGCCCATGCCGCTGCCGAGACCAGGGCGCGCGAAGCGCTGGAAGCGCAGATGAAAGCGATGGCCGAGGCCCTCGCCCGCGCTGAGGATTCCGCAAAGCGCGAAGCGGAGGCCCGCGTGCGGATGGAGGCCGAGATCAAGTCTCGCCTCGAAGCGGAACGCCAGGCGCTGGCCGAAGCCGAAGCGCGCGCGAAGGCCGCGGAGAATGCGGTAGCGCAGGCCCGCCAGATGGCGGAAGAAGCGGCGCGCGCCAAAGCGGCTGCCGAAGCGCGCGCCGCAACGCAGGGCGCGGACCCTGACACAGCGGCCCAGGTGGCAGCGGCGATGCAGGCCCTCGAAGAAGCCAAAGCGAGGGCACGGGCCGAGGCGGAGGCCCGCGCTGCGGCCGAGGCCCGCGCCAAAGCAGAAGCCGAGGCCCGCAGGCGCGAGGAAGAACAGCGCAGAGTTGCCGAGGAAGCCGCGCGCAAGGCCCGCGATGAGACCGACGTCAAGGCAAAAGCCGAACTGAAAGCCCTGCAGGAACAGGCACGCAGAGCGGCCGCCGAGGCCGAGACCCGTGCCGAGGAGGAGCGGCGTGCGCGCGCGGAGATGGCGGCGAAAATTTCCGCCGAGCAACGGGCCCGCGAAGAGGCAGAAGCCAAGGTCAGCGCCGAGCGCGAACTGCGGGAAACAGCGATCCGCCAGGCACAAGTCGAGGCCGAAGCCAGGGCGCGCGCCGAGGTCGAAGCGGTAATCGAAACCGAGCGCCGCAAGCGCGAGGAAGCCGAGAAAAAATCGCAGGCGGAATTGGCCGCGCGCACCATGGCGGAGCGCAAGGCACGCGAAGAAGCCGATCGCCAGCTCGCGATCGCCCTGAAGGCCCGGGAAGACGCCGAGCGCCTGGCGCGTGCCGCGGTATCCGGCGAAAACGAGAAAAGCCGGCGGGCCCGCGAAGACGCGGAACAGCGGGCCCAGATCGCGGAGGCTGCTGCCGCCAAGGCCAAGTCGCAAATGGAAGCCGAGCGCCTGGCGCGCGCCCAGGCTGAAGAGCGCGCCAAGGCCGAGGCGGTTGCCCGGGTGATGCAGGAACACGAACTGCGCGACAGCGCAGAGCGGACCGTCAAGTCCCGCGTCGACGAAGAACTGCGCGCCCGTGCCCGCGCCGCGACCGAAGCCGATGCGCGCTACCGTGCCGAGGCCGCGGAACGCGCCAAGGCCGCAGCAGCCGAACGCAAGCTGCGCATGGACGCAGAGGCGCGCGATGCCGCGTCGTCAATCCGCCGTGAGAGCAATCCGCGCCGCAAGCTGGCAATGGCCGGCGTCGGCCTGCTGCTGGTGGTCGCAGGCAGTCTGGGTACCCTGCAATTGATGCCGCTGGGCGGCTATGTTCCGGCCGTACAGGAATTGATGACGCAGCGGCTGAAACAGCCGGTGCGCATCAGCAACATGCGTTACACCGTTTACCCTGAACAGATGCTGTTCCTGGAAAAAGTCAGCATCGGGAACGCACAGCAGATCAAGGCGGAGACCGTCACCATCCCGATGATGCCCTGGAGCCTGCTGCTCGGCGAACGCGAGTTTGATACGGTGGGTGCCAACGCCGTAGTCATCGAACACGCCGGCCTCGATTTACTGCCGGCATTGGCAAGTGCCGCAGACCGCACCGCGCTGCAGGTTCGTCAATTGACCCTGAAGGCCGTCAAGATCAGCGGCCTCGCCATCGACACGCCGCAATTCGAGTCGACGCTGACCTTCGGCCGCGACGGGGCGGTCCAGAAAATGCGCCTCAGTGACGGCAAGATGACGGTCGATGCCACGCCCAAGGACGGCGGCCTCGCAGTGAACATCAATGCGCGCGAGTGGCAATTGCCGCTGGGGCCCGGATTGCAGTTCAGTGATCTTTCGGCCACTGCCCAGGTGGATCGCCGGCAGGCAACGGTAACCGCGATTGACGGGCGGCTCGGCGGCGGCCGCATCAAGGGCACGCTCAAAGCGACCTGGGCTGGAGATATTGCCGTGGAAGGCGAATTCAATCTCGAGAATGGCCGGCTGCAGGAACTGCTGTCCGCCTATACCCGGGAATTCTCGGCAACCGGCGCACTGAACGCGAATGGCAGTTATGCAATGCAGGGCAAGACCTTGAAATCGCTGTTCGATGCCAGTTCAGCGGAAGTGGCATTCAAGGTCGGCAACGGCGAGCTGAACAACGTCGACGTGGTGCGTGCCATCCAGGCACCGTCGGCGAGCGGCAACCGCGGCGGGAAAACCCGCTTTGATGCCTTGAGCGGCGCGCTCAGCGCCAGCAACGGCCGTTACCACTACAAGCAGCTGCAGCTGACATCCGGACCGCTGAACGCCGGCGGCAACATCGTGGTTGGCAGCGACGGCACCCTGTCCGGCCGCATCAATGCGGAACTCGGTGCCAAAGGCCTGGTGGTCGCCCGCGGCGGCCTTACGGTGACCGGGGCCGTGCGCGATCCCGTGCTGCGGCCCTGACCCTGACCGGCGCCGCACCACGGAGTCAGGAAAAAGCCCGCGCGGTAAGGCGCGGGCTTGTTGCGAGTGGGCATGCCGCCCCTGTTGCGCCACCTGCTGGATTGTTTACTGCGCCCCGCTCTGCGCCGCGCGCAGAGCGGCAATCCGCACATCCAGCGGCGGATGCGACATGAATAGCGACATCAGTCCGCCGCCGCCCGAGATGCCGAAGGCTGACATTTGCGCCGGCAAAGCGGACTGCTCGTGGTTGATTTTCAGGCGCTCCAGCGCGGCGATCATCTTCTGCCGGCCGGCGAGCGCAGCACCGCCCGCATCGGCACGGAATTCGCGCTGACGACTGAACCAGGCGACCACAATGCTCGCGAGCACACCCAGAACCAGTTCGGCAACGATGGTAGCGATCCAGAAGCCCGGTCCCTGGCCGCGCTCGTTCTTCAGCAGCACCCGATCGACAACGAATCCGACGACACGCGAGACAAAGATTACAAAAGTATTGAGTACGCCCTGGATCAACGTCAGCGTCACCATGTCACCGTTGGCCACGTGACTGACTTCATGGCCCAGTACGGCTTCCGCTTCGTCTTGCGTCATGTTGTTCAGCAATCCGGTGCTGACTGCCACCAGCGCGGCATTGCGGTTCCAGCCGGTGGCAAAGGCATTGACGTCGGGCGCATCGTAGATTGCCACTTCGGGCATGCCGATGCCGGCCCGCTCCGCCTGGCGTCGCACGGTATCAACCAGCCAGCGCTCGGTCGTGTTCGACGGCACTTCGATGACCCGGGCGCCGGTCGACATTTTCGCCATCCATTTCGAGATGAACAGCGAAATGAACGCGCCACCGAAACCGAAGATCGCCGCGAACACCAACAACCCCTGCAGATTCAGGCCGGTCTCGTTGGTCAGCGCACGGTCAATTCCGAGCAGCTGCATGGTCACGCTCAGCACCGCGAGTATCGCGAAGTTGGTGACGATCAGCAGAAAAACGCGTTTCATATATTTTCAAGCCCCCGATAGGTTAACTCGCGATCCTTAGATGAGGCTGACCGGTGCAAGTTCAAGTCGGTTCACGCCAGCCAGGATTTTAATTAACTGATTGTTTTTATTGATAAAATTTATCTGCTCGAGCATGCAGCCGTTGCCGTGCGCGCCGCGATTCTACCTCAGGCATCCGCGCGCACCTGCAGCCAGAACGTTACCGGACCGTCATTGGTCAGCGTGACCTGCATCGCGGCACCGAAGACTCCCTGCGCTACGGCTACATGCAGGCGTTGCGCCTGCGCGACGGCGTAGTCGAACAGCGTACGCCCCCGCTCTGGCGACGCCGCCGTCGAAAAACTCGGCCGCAGACCTTTGTGCGTATCGGCAGCCAGCGTGAACTGCGGCACCAGCAGCAAGCCCCCGCGGACCTCGCGCAGCGACAGATTCATTTTGCCGGCGGCGTCGGCAAACACCCGGTAATTCAATATCCGCTCGACCAGACGGTCCGCCTCCACGTTGGTGTCCGCGGCCTCGACACCGAGCAGCACCAGCAATCCCTGACCGATGGCGCCTGCGGTCGCGCCATCGACCACCACCCGGGCCGCGCTGACGCGCTGTAACAGCGCAATCATCGGATTGCTTTCATGGCCGCACCGGAATCGGTGAGCGACGGTGCAATGTGGCGCGTTCGCCCGCGCCGGAAATAATCGCCGTCATCGTAATAATCCGCAGTTTCGTTGCTGCCGCACCAGCCCGGCACACCGAGCACCGGCAGCGGCGCCAGATCCTGCGGATGCTGCAGCCCTTGCGGGTCGGCGATCCATTGCGCCACGCGCGCATCAACCTGTTGCAGCTGTTCTGCCGGCGGCAGTTCGAGAATTTCCCGGCCTACCTCCAGCAACAGCCCCCGCCCGGTCATCCCCTTGTATGGCGCCAGTGCCTTTTCATACAGCGCATGCCCGAACAGCATAAAACGCATGTCGGCAACCACCGCAGCGCGATGTTCCCAGAACAGCGGCTTCCATTGAAAATCGCGGATCATCCGCAACAATTCTGCGCGCGCCGACAATACGATCACGCCGCTTTCGTCGAACAGCGTCAATGCATCACGCACCGCGCCTCGCCGGCTCGTGCCGCCCGCCGGCGACGCCGCCAACGCCGCATGATGCCGGGCATTCAACGCCGCCTTGGCACGCGGCATCGTCATCCATACCAGCACGTTGAACAGGTCGTGCCAGTTGCGCTCGCGACACTCCAGTTCGCCTCTTGCGTAGAGGCGCTGTTCGTAGGAAAGGGCGGCACCGTCAGGCACCGCACCGGGCGGCAGCAACCGCAGCGGCAGACCGGACGCGGTGCGGATGCCTGCGCCTGTCACCAACTGCTGCAGGTGTGCCAGTGCCGGCCAGTCGCCGCCGCCGACCAGCCCCGCGGCCGCACGCAATGGCAACAGCAGCGGTGTCGTGTCCGCGAATCCGGAATGCCAGATGTCCATGCCCACAGTGTACGATGCGCAGCGGATTTCAAGTACACTTGTTCGTTTCCCGCAGAATCACCCAAACCTCCATGAGCGAACAAGTTGATTGCGTCGTTATCGGCGCCGGCGTCGTCGGTTTGGCCATCGCTCGGCGCATGGCGCTCGCTGGCCGCGAGGTCGTGATCCTCGAGGCCGAAGCCGCCTTCGGCACCCACACCAGCGCGCGCAATTCGGAAGTCATACACGCCGGAATCTACTATGCCTCGGGCTCGCTGAAGGCGCGCCTGTGCGTTCCCGGCCGGCAAGCGCTGTATCGCTACTGCGCCGAGCATGACGTGAAATACCGCAATATCGGCAAGGTCGTCGTCGCCTGTGAAGACGCGCAGGTGCCGGCGATGCACAAATACATGGAACAGGCAAAAACCAACGGCGTCGATGACCTGAGGCTGCTCTCCCGCGACGAGCTCGCGGAACTGGAGCCCAATGTCCGCGCCGCGGCGGGGTTTTTCTCACCGTCGACCGGCGTCGTTGACAGCCACGGCCTGATGCTGGCCTACCTCGGCGATGCCGAGGCCCATGGCGCGTCGCTGGCCCTGGCAAGCCCGGTGGTCGCGGGCGAAGTCACGGACCGGGGCATCGTGCTGCGCGTCGGTGGCGCCGAGACGATCACCATTGAATGCCGTATCGTCATCAATTCCGCGGGTCTGCACGCGCCGGCGGTCGCACGCAGTATCGCCGGCGTGCCGCCGCAGTCGATTCCACCGACCTACTATGCGATCGGGCACTACTACACGCTGACCGGGAAATCGCCGTTCAACCACCTCGTCTATCCCGTCACGCGCGCCGACTGGCTGGGCGTGCATGTCACCATTGATCTCGGCGGCCAGGTCAAATTCGGCCCGGACTTCAGCTGGATTGATGACGTAGACTATCGTTTCGACGAGAGCCGCGAACCGGCGTTCTACGAAGCAATCCGCCGTTACTATCCAGGCTTGCGGGACGGCACCCTGCAGCCCGGCTATACCGGCATCCGTCCGCGCATCACCGGTCCCGGCGAACCAGCACAGGATTTCACGTTTTCCGGACCATCCGATCATGCTGTACCGGGACTGGTCAACCTGTTCGGCATCGAATCGCCGGGTTTGACGTCGTCACTGGCAATCGCGGATCATGTCGCCAATCTGCTGACCTGAGCAATCACCATGAATGAAAAAATCGCCTATCGCACCACCGCCAAGGGACTGACAGAAATCGCCGCCAACCCGGGGCTGTTGAAGCCTGGCATGAAAGGACTGCTTGCCGCAGTTGGCGAACGCGCAAGCGCGGAGGATCTGCGGGTTAAATTCCCCCGCGCCGGCGACATTGCCGTGGCACTCGCACAACTGGCCCTCGATGGCTTTGTCGAGGCGGCACCGGACGTGACCGCCGAAGGCAAGGCAAGAGTGGAGGACCTGGAAGGCTTTCTCAGCGAGCGTCCGAAGGAACCGACGATCCAGCAATTCCAGCAGGCGGAGAACACGCTCTCCGGTGCGCGACACCCGAAGGCCGGCTACCAGATCAGCATCCTCAATCGCCCGGGCCAACCGATCGTGCCCCGTGGCGGTGGCAGCAAACATGTCGTTCTGATCATCGACGGCCACGAAGCGGAGGCGCTGGCTGCCGCGCGCGGTCTGATGCAGGGTGGATTCGATATCCGCGGCGCAGCCAGCCGTGCTGAAATCGCCGCCGCACTGGGCAAATATCCGCTGCCCGACCTGATCATCATGGATGTCGACCTGCCCGACGCCGTCGGTCTGGATGTGCTCGGCAAGCTGCACGAGCATCACGAATTCAAGGACACTCCGATCATCGTGGTCACCGCCCGCGCCGAGCGCGACGATATCGTCGCTGCACTGGCCTATGGCGCATCCGGCTACCTGAACAAGCCGGTCAAACCGGATACCCTGCTGCGCTACGCCAGGGACGCGCTCGGCCTGCCCTGAGCCAGCAGCAACGGCGGTCAGCCGCCCAGCAGTTGCTCGATCTGCGGCAACGCCAGTTCCGCAGCCGCACGCCCTTCCCTGATCGAGTCCGCCGCACGGTGGTAATCGAACACCCCGACGTCGCCGAGGCGCGGCATGATCAGCGCATCCGCCGGCTCGCCGGCCAGCCGGCTGCGGGCAATGCGCACCTGCATGATGGTGATGCTTTCGGCAACCACCTCGATCATGTTCGGGGCCCAGTCGCTGGGGGATCCGCGCACATGCCGGCCGGCAATGGCGGAGCCGAGATCGACGCCAATCACGAAATCGGCACCCATCGCCCGGCACAGCGACACCGGAACCGGATTGACCAGCGCGCCGTCCACCAGCAGGCGTCCATCCAGTTCGCAGGGTGTGAACAGTCCCGGCAGCGCGATGGATGCCCGCACGGCGTCAGCGGCCGTGCCCTCGCGCAGCCAGATCTCCCGTCCGCTACGCAAGTCGGTGGCAACCGCACCGAAGGGCAGCGCCAGATCCTCGATTTTCTTGTCGAGCAGGTTCTCGCGCAGGAACGCAATCAGCTTCGCCCCTTTGAGGAAACCGCCGTTGAAGCTGATGTCGAAAAAACCGAGCACCTTGGGCCAGGTCAGATCGAGCACCCATGCTTCCAGCGCGTCGAGGTCCTCGTCCGCATAAACCGCGCCGACCAGCGCACCGATCGAGGAACCGCAAACGATCTGCGGCCTGATGCCCGCCGCCTCCAGCGTGCGCAGTACCCCGATATGCGACCAGCCGCGCGCCGAGCCGGATCCCAGGGCAATGCCAATTTTCAAATTGCTTTTCAATTTCATAATAAAAACAATCAGTTGTTGGATAACGTCGCGGCAGGGCTGGCCGCCAGGCTGTGTCGGATGAACGTGCCGACCATGCTCGCCCATTCCGGCCTGCCGAACAAGAAGCCGCCGTTATGCCCGCCACGCATCTCCAGCAGCATCTTGGCGCCGGTCGCCGCAGCATACAGGCGTTCGCCGTGGGCAAACGGCACGATCTCGTCATCCCTGCTGTGCGCCACCAGTACCGGGCCGCGGAATTTGCGCAAATGCCGCAGCGTGTCGTAGCGATAACGACTGATCAGCCGCACCGGCAGCCAGGGATAGATTTCACCGCCGAGATCGGTCGCCGACGTGAACGCGGAGATCAGCACCAGCGCGCGCGGTTGCACGCGCGCGGCGAGTTCCGCGGCAACGGCACCGCCGAGGGATTCGCCCACCAGCACGATATCGGCGGGTCTGAAGCCACGCTGCACGACCAGCCAGTGCCAGGCCGCCTGCGCATCCGCATAAGTGCCGGCCTCCGAAGGCTTGCCTGTACTCCCGCCGTAGCCCCGGTAATCGACCAGCAGCACGGCATGGCCCATGGCGTTGAAATGCGGCAGATAGTCGGTACGGTCGGCAATGCTGCCGGCATTGCCGTGCAGCAGCAGGATCACGCCCCGCAGCGGTTCGGCCGGCACCCACCACGCAGCCAGCGTTTCGCCATCCGCGGTGGCAATCCGCACGTTTTCAAACGACAGCTTGACGCGCGCCGGCGTCGTGTTGACGGCACCGCCGATATGCGGAAAATAAACCAGGCGGTCCTGCGTCAGCCACAACAGCAACACCACCGCGCCGTAGGCGACGGCGATCACCGTCAAGATCTGCAGCAGCATGCGTTTCAGCGCTGCCATCGCAGCGGCGGCTCATCCAGCGCCGCCGCCTGCTCGCGCAGCGCGAGGATGTGGTCCTGCCAGTAACGCTGGGTGTTGAAAAAGGGGAAGCTCGCCGGAAACGCCGGATCATCCCAGCGCCGGGCCAGCCAGCCGGCGTAATGCACCATGCGCAGCGTGCGCAGCGCCTCGATCAGCATCAGCTCGTTCGCATCGAACTCGCGGAACTCGGAATAGCCCTCAAGCACGGACAGCAGCTGCGCCTGCTGTGCCTTGCGGTCGCCC
>Ga0113563_10003077_pt1 | contig 10279 bp, 9 predicted proteins | sample Mud3Dept3metaG_FD_80117 | JGI IMG/M metagenome (GOLD analysis project Ga0113563, IMG submission 80117) | Freshwater wetland microbial communities from Ohio, USA, analyzing the effect of biotic and abiotic controls - Mud 3 Core 4 Depth 3... | ecosystem: Environmental > Aquatic > Freshwater >...
AAAGAACTCGGAAGCTCAGAGCTCTGGAGGACAGGAGCCGCCGTCAGAAAACTCAGACCAGAAAAAAAGTAATTCATTTAAATATAAATTAAAATGAGTGAGAAAGTCATTGTTTTCGATACAACCCTCCGGGATGGGGAGCAGGTACCCGGATGCCAGCTGAATACTATTGAGAAAATCCAGGTTGCCAAAGCTCTCGAAGAGCTTGGTGTCGATGTCATTGAAGCCGGCTTCCCGATATCAAGCCCTGGCGATTTCAATTCTGTAGTCGAGATCTCAAAGGCTATTTCAAATCCGGTTATCTGCGCACTCACACGGGCAGTTAAAAAGGACATCGAAGTAGCAGCGGATGCACTTCAATATGCAAAAAGAAAAAGAATACACACAGGCATCGGTGTTTCCAACTGGCACATTCAATACAAGATAAAAACCACTCCCGAAGAGATACTTAAAAGGGCAGCGGATGCCGTAAAGTATGCAAAAAAGTTCGTTGAGGATGTTGAGTTCTATGCTGAGGATGCCGGACGCAGTGAAAATGAATATCTTGCAAAGGTTATCGAGGCTGTCATCGATGCAGGGGCAACTGTTGTGAACATTCCTGATACAACCGGTTATTGCCTGCCACTTGAGTACGGAGAAAAGATCAGGTACCTGAAGGAACATGTTCCGAATATCCATAAGGTAGTCATTTCGACACATTGTCACAACGACCTGGGAATGGCGACCGCCAACACAATGATGGGTGTGATCAACGGCGCCAGGCAGGTTGAGGTAACAATGAACGGCATCGGCGAAAGGGCCGGGAATACCTCTCTTGAGGAGGTGGCAATGATCATTAAGAGCCACCATGGCCTCGACCTGACGACAGATATCAACTCGAAGCTGATATTCAGTACAAGCCGCCTGGTTTCAACCCTGATGAGCATGCCGGTTCAGGCAAACAAGGCCATTGTCGGGCGTAATGCATTTGCTCATTCATCGGGCATCCACCAGGACGGGGTGCTTAAGAAACGTGAAAACTACGAGATCATTGATCCTCATGAAGTGGGTATCAGGGAGTCATCCATAATACTGACAGCCCGCAGCGGCAGGGCTGCCCTTAACCATCGCCTTGAATTGCTCGGATTCAATTACGGCAAGGAAGAGCTAGATGATATCTACCATCGTTTCCTGCTTCTTGCAGATAAGAAGAAAGAAATAAATGATGAGGATATCAGGATCCTTACCGGAGAAGTCTTTCAGGGAGAAAAGTCGCTCAAGCTTGAACTGCTTCAGGTAACATGCGGCAAGTCTGCAATACCCGTAGCAACCGTCGGTCTAATGATCAACGGGGAAATACATACGTCAACAGCATCCGGCAACGGACCTGTCGATGCCGCATTTACCGCGGTAAAGCACCTGATCAGCAAAACCGTTCATCTTGAGGAGTTCCTGATACAGGCTATTACCAAAGGAAGCGACGACCTCGGAAAGGTTCATGTGCAGGTGGAACACGAAGGGAAAATATATTACGGATTCGGAACCAGCACGGATATTATAACTGCTTCAGTGGAAGCGTTTATTGATGCAATTGCAAAAATTAAATGACCCCCCCGCCCCCCTGAAGGGGGGTCAAAATCCCTCCTGATTTTAGCCCCCCTTTAGGGGGGTTGGGGGGTAAAAAGTATAGAATGGGGGGTTGGGGGTAGAAAAAAGAGAAGCAATAATTGGGGGTACATAATCAAACTCTAATGATCTATGCAACATAAAACACTCTTTGACAAGATATGGGACAGCCACGTGCTGCGTTCAATAGAAGGCGGCCCGGATGTTCTCTACGTCGATCAGCACTATATTCATGAAGTGACAAGTCCCCAGGCATTTGACGGTCTGAGAACCCGGGGAATAACTGTTTTTCGTCCGGGGAGGACACTTGCCACCGCCGATCACAACATACCCACCATTGATCAGGACCAGCCCATAAAGGATCAATTGTCACGAAACCAGGTTGACAGGTTAAGCGAGAACTGCAGGGACTTCGGAATAAGCTATTTCGGTCTTAACAATCCGAAAAACGGCATTGTCCATGTCATTGGCCCGGAGCTGGGTTATACCCTTCCGGGAATGACAATAGTCTGTGGCGACAGTCATACCTCAACTCACGGAGCTTTCGGAACTGTTGCCTTTGGCGTTGGCACCAGCGAAGTTGAAATGGTCCTTGCCACCCAGTGCGTACTTCAGCCCAAACCAAAAAAAATGAGGATCAGGGTAACCGGTAAACTTCAGAAGGGTGTCACGGCAAAGGATATTATCCTGTACATAATCTCACAGATCTCAACAGGTGGCGCCACAGGTTATTTTGTCGAATACGCAGGACCTGCCATTGAAGCTCTCAGCATGGAGGGGAGAATGACCATATGCAATATGAGCATAGAGATGGGAGCCCGCGGCGGATTGATTGCTCCCGATGATACAACCTTTGAATACCTTGAGCAGATACCAACCATTGGCAACAACCCTGACTTCTATTCATTGCTTAAAAAATGGCATCTGCTGAAAAGCGATCCCGGAGCTGAGTTTGACCGTGAACTTACCTTCGATGCCGCCAGGATCAGACCGATGATAACGTACGGAACAAATCCGGGAATGAGCATCGCAGTTGATGATTCAATCCCGGCAATTGACGATATCAGCCATGACATTTCATCTTCATTCCTGAAATCACTTGATTACATGGGATTCATCCCCGGTATGAAAATGCTGGGTCACCCGGTTGACTATGTGTTCCTTGGCAGCTGCACCAACGGAAGAATCGAGGATATAAGAGCCTTCACAAATTTTGTCAGGGGCAGGAAGAAATCTCCGAGAGTAACGGCGCTCATTGTGCCGGGATCAAAAAAAGTCGAACAGCAGGCAATTAAGGAAGGGCTTGCAAAAATCCTTAAAAAGGCAGGATTTGAATTGCGGCAACCTGGATGTTCATCATGCCTCGCTATGAACGAAGATAAAATACCGGCCGGAAAATATGCTGTTTCAACTTCGAACAGGAACTTCGAGGGAAGACAGGGACCAGGCTCAAGAACTATGCTGGCTAGCCCCCTGACTGCGGCGGCTGCGGCAATAACAGGGAAAATTACCGATCCAAGGGATCTGTTAAATGATTAACAATACTGCAAAACAAACAGCCATGCCAAAAGCTAAATTTGATATTCTTGAATCAACCTGCATTCCCCTTCCTCTGGAGAATGTTGATACCGATCAGATAATTCCTGCCAGGTTCCTGAGCTCAACAACAAGGGAAGGTTTCGGCGGGAACCTCTTCCGCGACTGGCGCTATGACAAGTCGGGAAAGAAGAATGATGAGTTTGTGCTGAATAACCTTCAATACGGCGGTCAGGTACTGGTTGCCGGTAAGAATTTCGGTTGCGGATCAAGCCGTGAACATGCTGTCTGGGCCATCACCGACTATGGATTCAGGGCAGTCGTTTCAAGCTACTTTGCAGATATTTTCCGTAACAACTCCCTTAATAACGGACTCCTTCCGGTTGTGGTGAAGGAAGATTTCCTGAAAAACCTTCTGGAAGAGATCAGGAAGAAGCCTGAAACCAGGGTTAGAATTGACCTTGGCCGGCAACTGTTATCAGTCCTGCCTGAAGGCAATCCGGTAAGCTTTGAAATCAATCCATATAAAAAGGAGTGCCTGATGAAAGGTCTGGATGATATCGATTATCTGTTGAGTATCAGGGATATGATCACAGCTTATGAATTCAGAAAAACTCTTCGAAAATGAGAATAGAAATAATGGATACAACCCTCAGAGACGGGGAACAAACCCAGGGTGTATCATACTCCCCTTTTGAGAAACTCCATATTGCCAGGCTATTGCTGAAAGACCTGAGGGTTGACCGCATTGAGGTGGCTTCGGCTCGCGTCTCAAAGGGCGAATTTGAGGCTATTAAGCAGATCACTGACTGGGCAAAACACAACAACTTCCACAGAAAAGTGGAGGTGCTTGGTTTTGTGGATGGTGATGTATCACTGAACTGGATAAAGGATGCGGGCGCAACTGTGATTAACCTGCTATGCAAAGGATCCCTCCGCCATCTTGAAAAACAGCTCAGGAAAACCCCTGAAACTCATTCAAGCGAGATCAGGGAGATCATCAGGAAGGCTTCAGAAAATGATATGCAGGTTAATATCTACCTCGAGGACTGGTCGAACGGAATGATCAACTCCGAAGACTATGTTTTCTTTATGCTCGATTCGCTGAAGGATGAAAAGATCGAAAGATTCATGTTGCCTGACACCCTCGGAATCCTGAATCCTGAACAAACCTATGCATTCTGCAAAAAGGTAATTGAAAGGTATCCCTCCTCGTTTCATTTTGACTTTCACCCGCATAACGATTACGATCTGGCTGTAGCAAATATATTCTCTGCAATTAAGGCAGGAATAAAAGGAGTCCATACCACCATAAACGGGATGGGTGAGAGGGCTGGTAATGCGCCACTTTCAAGCGTTATAGGTGTTCTGCACGATCAGCTTCATGCAGAAACGGGAATAAATGAATTTGAGATTACAAAGGCAAGCAAGATCGTTGAGACATTCAGCGGGATACGCATCCCGGTCAATAAGCCGCTCGTCGGAGAGAATGTTTTCACACAAACCTCGGGTGTTCATGCTGACGGCGATAGTAAGGATAACCTCTACTACAATAATCTCCTTCCCGAGCGGTTCGGAAGAAAGAGGAAATATGCGCTTGGAAAACAATCCGGGAAAGCCACTATAAGGAAAAACCTCGAAGAATTCGGATTATCCCTGAGTCCTGAATCGATAAATAAAGTCACGCAGAGAGTGATTGAGCTTGGTGATAAGAAAGAGAATGTTACCACCGAGGATCTTCCCTTTATCATCGCTGATGTACTGGGGTCCGAACAAATAAATTATAAGATATTCATCAAGAATTATTCACTCTCCCTTTCTTACGGGCTGAAGCCGTTTGCCAGCGTGAAGATCGAGATTGACGGCCAGATGTATGAAGAAACATCCTCCGGCGACGGACAGTATGATGCTTTTATGAAAGCAATGCGGACGATCTACGACAGGATCGGGAAGGAGCTCCCTACACTCACCGACTACCAGGTGTCCATTCCTCCTGGTGGCAAGACCGATGCTCTGGTTGAAACAATCATAACCTGGAAATACCATGGCAAGGAATTCAACACGAAGGGACTTGATGCCGACCAGACTGAATCGGCAATAAAAGCCACCGAAAGGATGCTTAACCTTATTGAAGGTCTGAATGGGAAAGAAATGAAGAATATTGTTCTCTGAACCGGATTAGCTGTTTTTACAATTCATAAATCAACAAATAAAAAGAAACTGATGGGTAAATCTTACAATATCGCCGTTATCCCGGGAGACGGAACCGGACCTGAGGTTGTCAGGGAAGGGAAAAAAGTGCTGGGTGCTGCTGCCTCAAAATTCGGATTCAGACTTAATTTTGAGGAGTTCGATTTCGGGGGAGAACGATACCTGAGAACAGGAGAGATCCTTCCGGATTCTGCTCCTGAACAGCTGAAGAAATTTGATTCCATTCTTCTTGGAGCTATCGGACATCCTGATGTTAAGCCGGGGATCCTTGAAAAAGGAATTCTCCTCAGGCTGCGCTTTGAGCTGGATCAGTATATAAATCTCCGCCCGGTAAAGCTTTACCCCGGCGTTGCCACACCGCTTAAAGACAAGGGACCTGAGCATATCGATTATGTGGTTGTCAGGGAAAATACAGGAGATGTCTATACCGGTATCGGAGGCGTCACAATGAAAGGTACACCACACGAAATTGCGGTTCAGGATATGGTATATAGCCGGATGCAGGTGGAACGCTGCCTGAGGTATGCCTTTGATTACACAAGGAAACGAAAAAAGAAAAACACCCTGGCGCTCTGCGGAAAGACAAATGTCCTGACTTATGTCTATGATCTGTGGGAAAGGGCATTCCATGAGATCGGCAAAGCCGGTTACCCCGATATTACCCGGGAGTATTACCATGTAGATGCAACCTGCATGTGGATGATCAAGAACCCTGAATGGTTCGATGTGATCGTTACAGGAAATATGTTCGGAGATATCATTACGGACCTCGGAGCCATTACTCAGGGCGGAATGGGAATTGCTGCGGGTGGCAATATCAATCCCGAAGGCGTTTCAATGTTTGAACCGATAGGCGGCTCAGCTCCCAAATATACCGGTAAAAATGTCATTAACCCCCTTGCAGCTGTTTCGAGCGGTGCCATGATGCTTGAGCACCTGGGTGAAGAAAAGGCTGCACGCGCCATCGAAAACGCTGTCATGGACGTGACAGCCAACAAGCTGAAAGATATGGGAGCCGGCCGAATGGGTTATTCAACGACAGAGGTCGGTGACCTGGTGGCAGAGAGGGTCTGATCCCCGTCCCGCTTTGCGGGACTACTTCTTAGTGACCCCCAGCCATCAGCCGTCTGGCTGATGGCTTGCCCCCTAAAGGGGGCCTAAAACACTGGACATCAGATAATTTGTTAAACACCAGTGTATTAGCCCCCCTTTAGGGGGGATGGGGGGTCGGAAGTGGTTGAGGGGTCGGGGGGTTGAATTAATATTTTTCGATTTCCCCTTATTTTTTTGCATTATTGATAATTTTTTACTTCTTTTGCATTTATATTTTAAAGGAATGACCAATAAAATATTACACCACCATCATCATCATACTTGCCCTCAGGCGAGGAGATAATGATATGTGTGTAATCCAGAATATCCTTAACCCGTCTGAGCATAGCAGGCGGGTTTTTGGTTTCCTGCCTGTTTGCTCAGACATAAAAAAAGAAAGAATGAGCAAACTTAAAATTGCAATCCAGAAAAGTGGCCGGCTGAGTGAAAACTCTCACAAATTGCTTGAAGAGTGCGGAATAAAATTCTCTAACGGCACAAGCATCCTTAAAACAACAGCCCGTAACTTTCCTGTCGAGATCCTTTTTCTGAGAGATGATGACATTCCACAGTATGTGGAACAGCAGGTTGCTGATATCGGAATAATTGGAGAAAATATGGTTCATGAAAAAAACAAGGATGTGGCGATCCTTGAAAAGCTGGGCTTTGCACAATGCCGGCTGAGCCTGGCAATACCAAAAGAGGACACCTTTTCCGGCCCGGAGTATTTCAATAATAAGAAAGTGGCCACAAGCTATCCCAGGCTTCTCTCGGAATACCTTGAAAAAAACAACATCCGGGCACAGATCGAGGAGATCAGCGGCAGCGTGGAGATCGCTCCCGGGATCGGCCTGGCGGATGCTGTGTGCGATATTGTAAGCTCAGGCAGTACCTTGCTTACCAATGGTTTACGCGAAGTTATTACGATCCTGAAAAGCCAGGCTGTCATCATAGGAAATAAGAACCTGACCGCCGGAAAGAAAGAGATACTCACCAGGCTCCTCTTCAGGATAAGGGCAGTGAAAAATTCGAAGGAAAACAAGTATATCCTCCTGAATGCACCTGAATCTGCGGTCAGCAAAATATGCGGGATACTGCCGGGGATGAAAAGCCCCACAATACTGCCTCTTGTGGAAAAAGGCTGGTGCTCCCTGCATTCGGTGGTCAGGGAGGATGATTTCTGGGAAAGGATAGACAAGCTGAAAGCAGCAGGGGCAGAAGGGATATTAGTAATACCAATCGAAAAAATGATCCTCTGATGCAAACTGTATTCTATCCCCCTAAGGAAACCTGGGAAAGCCTGTGCAAACGTCCTGCAATGGACACATCAGGGCTTAATGCAGCAGTGACGGAGATACTTGACAGGGTAAAATCGGAAGGTGATAAAGCCCTGCTCGAATATTCTGAGAAATTTGACGGGGTCACTCTTGGCGGAATAAAGGTGACACAAACCGAACTATACGAATCAGAGGCTATTGTACAATCTGATTTAAAGAGGGCGATAAATATCGCCATGGATAATATTGATAAATTCCACAGATCACAGCTGGTCACCGAAGAGGTTATTGAGACAGTGCCGGGAGTGAAGTGCTGGAGAAGGAATGTCCCGGTTGAAAAGGTCGGACTCTATGTCCCTGGAGGCAGTGCACCACTGTTTTCAACAGTGCTGATGCTGGGCATTCCTGCGAGAATTGCTGGTTGCAGCCGGATAATCCTCTGCACCCCGCCGGACAAAAAAGGAAATGTGAATCCCCTGATACTTTTTACCGCTGCCCTGACCGGGATAACTGACATATATAAGATCGGCGGAGCACAGGCTATTGCTGCCATGGCATACGGTACTGAAACCGTACCAAAGGTCAGTAAGATCTTCGGCCCGGGTAACCAGTATGTCACCAAAGCCAAGGAGCTGGTCGTGTCCGATGGTGTCGCTATTGATATTCCTGCCGGTCCCAGCGAGGTACTTGTTATCGCTGATTCCACGGCAAATCCGGCATTTATTGCTGCCGACCTGCTGTCGCAGGCAGAGCATGGCGCAGACAGCCAGGTGGTTTTTCTCACAGACAGTATGGAACTGCTGATCAGTGCGATGGATGAATTAACGAGACAGCTGGAAACTCTCCCCAGAAAGGAAACAGCTGCACAAGCCCTTGAAAACAGCCTTTCAATTGTGCTTCCCGGCCTTGATGATTGTATTGAATTCAGCAATGAGTATGCTCCCGAACATTTAATAATCAATACTTCACAGTCATCTGACCTGGCAGCAAAAGTCATTAACGCAGGCTCCGTGTTTATCGGAAAGTACAGCTGCGAAAGTGCGGGAGACTATGCTTCCGGTACCAACCACACTCTGCCCACAAACGGCTTTGCCAGAAGTTGCAGCGGTGTTTCAACTGAGAGCTTTTTAAGGAAGATCACTTTCCAGGAGCTCAGCCGGGAAGGACTTGAGAATATCGGACCGCTGATTGAACTGATGGCAGAAGCGGAGAATCTTTCGGGCCATGGAAACGCAGTAAGTGTCAGATTAAGAAGAAATGAAACTTGATTTTTCAATAAATTATTTTTTTAATTAGTTTGATGATTTTGTTTACCACTTACCCCCTTTCCCGTTTCCCCCAGGGGGAGGGCCGAGCGTTAATAAATTGCCCGGTGGGCAATTTTAGCGAAGGCGCCTGCCTGCCGCGGAGCCCCTTCCCCCCTGGGGGAAGGCCGGAAAGGGGGTCTTTCAATAAAGAAAATGAAATAAAACTATAAGGTTTACAAATTATGTTTGATTTAGAGAAACTGGTGAGAAGCAATGTAAGGAAACTTACTCCCTATTCCTGCGCCAGGGATGACTTCCATGGGAAGGCAGATATCTTCCTTGACGCAAATGAGAATCCTTTCGGGATTCTCAACAGGTATCCGGATCCTTACCAGAGAGAGCTGAAAGCTGTGATCAGTAGTATCAAAAAAGTTCCCGAAGAAAAGATCTTTCTCGGCAACGGAAGCGATGAGATAATTGACCTGTGCTACAGGATATTCTGCAAGCCCGGAACCGATAAGGCTCTTACCTTTTTTCCGTCCTACGGCATGTATGAAGTATCGGCATCTGTCACCGACGTTGAAATTATTAGGATTCCGCTCGACAGCAGGTTCCGGATCAACTATAATGATCTGGTTCCCTGGCTGTCCGATGAAAGGCTGAAGCTGATAATCATCTGTTCCCCAAATAACCCTACCGGTAATTGTATGGACAGATCAGTGGTTGAGAAGATCATCTCTGCATTCAACGGGGTTATTCTTCTTGACGAAGCATATATCGATTTTACTGATCAGCCTTCATTAAAAGACAGCATCACCGGATATCCCAACCTCATCGTTATGCAAACATTCAGCAAAGCTTTCGGCATGGCATCGGTAAGAGTTGGTATGGCCTTCACAAATCCTGAAATAGTGAAGTATTTAAACAAAATGAAACCTCCGTATAATATCAGTACTGTAAACCAGAAAGCAGTGCTCCGGAAACTGGCAAATTCCGGGGAGTATTTAACACAGGTAAGGAAGATCCGGGAAGAGAAAGAAAGACTTTCCGGAGAACTGGTTAAATTGCCGCTTACTCTGGAAGTCTATCCTTCTGATACCAATTTTCTCCTGGTCAGGGTAAAAGATGCCGGACTGATATACAGTTACCTGGTCAGCCGGGGAATAATAATAAGGAACCGAAGCAGCGTGATCGAAAATTGCATACGGATCACTGTGGGAACGAAAGCTGAGAATACCAGGCTTTTAAAGGCCTTAAAAGGAATTGAGATATGAAGAAGGTACTTTTTATCGACAGGGATGGCACAATACT
>Ga0113563_10003078_pt1 | contig 10278 bp, 6 predicted proteins | sample Mud3Dept3metaG_FD_80117 | JGI IMG/M metagenome (GOLD analysis project Ga0113563, IMG submission 80117) | Freshwater wetland microbial communities from Ohio, USA, analyzing the effect of biotic and abiotic controls - Mud 3 Core 4 Depth 3... | ecosystem: Environmental > Aquatic > Freshwater >...
ACGTCCTCGACATCTGCGAGAAAAAGCTGAAGACCAAGCCCAAGACCCGCCGCTAGCCGGCCGGCCGAAACGGGGCCGGGAAAGCCCGGGCTTCCCGTCTCCCGGGAAACTTCGATTTTTCTCTTTTCTCCTCTTGACAATAAATACTACCTAGTATATAAATTCTATCTATTTAATAGGGAAGATGTATTTTCCGCCGGCCCGGACTCTTGGGAATGTCGTCCCGCGCTGCGGAAAAAAATAGATCTCGAGGAGGTAAGCGATTGTCAGCGACAACCAGAAGACATCGGCTCCCGCTCTCGCTGCATAGGCTCGGAATTCTCTGCCTCATCCTGGCGTCCGTCGGACTGCTCATCGCGGCCCGGCCGGCCGGACAGGAAAAGGACGCCGAGACCTGCGGCACCTGTCACGAGGAAGCCGTCAAGGCGTTCGCCCTCAAGCCCCATGCCCAGCTCGGGGATAAAAGCTGCACGTCCTGCCACGGCAGCGCCGAGAAGCACCTGGAGGGCGAGGGCAAAGGCGGCGTTTTCGCCTTCGATCGGGCCTCTTCTCCCCAGGAAAAATCGGCCAAATGCCTGGCCTGCCACGACAAGGACAATCCCCGGTACGGCGCCAGCCCGCATGCCAAGGCCGCTCTCGACTGCACCACCTGCCACAGCGTCCACGGCGACACCGAGCCCGCCCTGCTCCGGACCGGCGTCACCAAGAACTGCTCGACCTGCCATCAGGATATCCTGGCCCAGTTCCAGACCAACGAGAGGCACCGGCTCCAGGAAGGCGTGATGACCTGCGCCACCTGCCACGACCCCCACGAGCCGGCCGCCCGGAGCCGGCTGGCCGGGTTCAACCAGGAAGAATGCCTCCGCTGCCACACCGACAAGGGCGGGCCCTTCCTCTACGAGCACGAGGCCTCCCGGGTGGAGGGCTGCACGACCTGTCACGAGGTCCACGGCTCCAGCAACCGGCACATGCTGACCCACCAGTCGACCGCCGACCTGTGCTTCAGCTGCCATGCCGCGGCGCCCTCCTGGCACGGCTTTTTCTCCTCCCAGGACACCAACTGCGTGACCTGCCATGCCACGATCCACGGCTCGAACCTCAGCCGGAGATTCCTGAAATAGGAGAGTCGCGATGAGAAATAAACATATCCTCCCGTTCGTCCTGTCCATCGTCCTGGCCCTTTCCACCGCCTTTTCTCTCCGGGCGCAGGAAAAGTTCAGCGGCGATTTTCTGTTCGGGTTCCGGTTTGTCGACACCTCCGGCCCGGGAGCCGAATACAAGTATAAAGAGGACATCAACCTCCGGCGCGGCGCCCGCCTCTCCAACTTCAACCTGTCCTACGTTCCCGACAACGGACTCAAGAAGGTCTTCGACCGGATCGACGTCCGGGTACTCAACCTGGGCGGCGACCCCTACGAGTCGATCTCGGTCGGGCTGCAAAAGTACGGCCGCTACGAGATGAGGTACGACCGCCGCAAATCCGCTTATTTCTACCAGGACCTGACCCGGACGGAATTCGGGGCGCTCTACGACCTCTTCACCTTCGACTTCGACCGGGTCCAGGACAGCGGTTCGGCCAAGATCGTCCTGTCCAAGGGGGTCAACCTCTTCTTCGACTTCAACCGCTACACCAAAAAGGGCCTCAGCACGACCTCGCTCGACATCGAACGCGTCGAGTTCGAGTTTGACAAGCCCGTCGATGAAGATTCCCGCGAGGCTTCCCTGGGTCTGGACCTCCGGTTCGGCCGCTATTCCGTCGTCCTCGAGGAGAAGTTCCTGGACTACAGGAACGAAAACAGCTACTTCCTGCCCGGCTATGCCGACGGCGGCCCCGACGCCGATTACCCCTCCGCGCTCAACTCTTTCTCCATGAACCAGCCATACGACCTGAGCGGCAACCGGCATTCGCTCCGCTTCACCGCCCGGCCCTTCGGCCGGCTTCTCCTCAGCGGCTCCGGCCAGATCTACACTCTCGACGAGGACCTGACCTTTTCGGAGTCGGGCGCCGGCCTGACCTATCTCAACCGCAGGTTCCAGTACGCCCGGAGCGGTGCCGGCCGGTTTGACCGCAATATCCAGCTCGCCGGGCTGGACCTCCATTACCTCCTGTTCAGCCGGTTCTCCCTGGTCGGCGCGGTCCGCTTCCACAATTTCGACCAGACCGGAGATCTCACTATCGACAGCGAAACGACTTCCCAGGACTTCGGCTATAAAACCTGGGGGGCCGATGCCGGAGCCCAATGGGAGGTCTCTTCAAACCTCATCCTGACGCTCGGCTACCGGTTTGAGAACCGCGACCTCGACAACCTGGAAACCGTCGACTATGAGCTCGACACCACCAAGAACGGGGGTTTCGGGAATGTCCGCTGGGATGTTTCGCGCGCCCTCAGGCTCACGCTCGATTACGAGCACAGCGGCTATGAGAATCCGTATACGCTCATCTCCCCGACCTCCTACGACCGCCTCCGGATGACCGCCAAGTACCAGGCCGGCGCGGTCAACCTCAGCGCCTCCTATCTCTGGAACGGCGTCAAGAGCGACCTCGGAGCGGGCGATCTCGTCCCGTTCGAGACGAGCCGGAACCAGTTCAGCCTGAGAGCGGGGTATCACGCCGAAAAGATCAAGGCGTTCGCCGGGTTCACCTATCTCCATTCCAAGCGCGACGGCGAACGCAGTGTCGAGTATCCGCCCTCATTCAGCGGCCCCGGTGGCGCCTTCCTCTGGGACATCCTGTATGAAGGGAAGGGCAGTATCTTCGACGCCAGCCTCAGCTTCGACCTCGGCCAGGCGGTGAAGGTCGGCGGATACGCTCTCGTCTATTCCAACTCGGGGTCTTATGAAGTCGGCCGGACAACCCTCAAGCTCTACCTCGAGTACGACCTTCCCGGGGGCTATATCGCCCAGGCCGGCTACCGCTTCGTGACGTTTAAGGAAGAACGGGGCGGCTTCAACGACTACCGGGCCAATATCTTCGAGCTTTCCTTCGGTTACCGCTGGAAATAGAAGGGCTCAAGGAGAAAGCATGTTGAAACGATCCTATCTTCTCAGCCTTCTGGTTGCCGTCTTCGGCCTCGCCTTTTTCCTGACGAGCGCCGACGCCGGCAAGCAGGTCCGGGTTCAATCCAAGGCCGACCACGCCAAGAAACTCTGGGCGACCTCGGCCCACGCCGACAAGACCGCGGAGGCCTTCGTCCATTGGGACGAGGAGGGCTCCGTCCCGACGGGCTGCGCCAAGTGCCACAGCACTCCCGGCTACAAGGATTATATCGGCGCCGACGGATCGGCCTTCAATATCGTCGACAAGGAGGCGCCTCTCGGGACGACCGTCGAATGCGAAGCCTGCCATGCGGACCCCGGGAACGGAATCGTCCACAACCACACGGCCGTCGTCTTTCCCTCGAAAGTGGAAGTCAAGGACTTGGGACCCGAGGCCCTCTGCATGGAATGCCATCAAGGCCGCGCCTCCACTCTGACCGTGGATACTTCGATCGCCTCGGCCGGAGTCGACGACGACACCCCCAGCTCCAAGCTCCGCTTTGTCAATGTCCACTATTACGCCTCCGCCGCGACCCAGTTCGGGACGGTGGCCAAGGGTGGTTACGAATACGCAGGGATGATGTATGACGCCCGGTTCGCCCACATCTCCGGTTACAATGCCTGCCAGACCTGTCACAATCCCCATTCGCTCGAGGTCGACCTCGAAGCCTGCCACACCTGTCACACCGGCGTCAAGGACCCGAAAGACATCCGCTACCTCGGCTCTCTCGAGGACTACGATGGCGACGGAAACATGACCGAGGGGATCTTTTACGAGATCGAGTCGCTCAAGGGCATCCTGTATGAAGCCCTGCGCGGCTACGCCCGGGAGGTCATCGGCAAGCCGATCGCGTACGATGCGATCACCTATCCCTACTTCTTCAACGATAAAAACGACAACGGCATCGTCGACTCGGACGAGGCCGACAGCGCCAACGGTTTCGCCAGCTTTTCACCCCGTCTCCTCCGGGCCGCTTACAATTTCCAGGTGGCCACAAAAGACCCCAACTCCTTCGCTCACGGCGGGAAATATGTCATCGAGCTCCTCTATGATTCGATTGAGGACCTGCGCTCGGCGACAGGGGACGACATGAGCGCCGGAGCTACGACGCGGCCCGACCCGTCCCGGGCGTTCCAGGCGGGCCTGCAGGCTCAGACAGAAAGAAGCCGGACGATTCCTGGCCGAAGCGCCCGCGAAGCCGGAGAGGACCAGTCCGGACTCCCCGAAAGCCCGGCCTTCCGGCAGAGCGAAGAGGGCGGTTCGGGAGCGCTCCGGAGGACGGACGAAGGGCACTTTGACGGCTCTTCGATGGCCTTCCGGGATTGGGATGCCGACGGCGCCGTCCCGGCAAGCTGCGCCAAGTGCCACAGCGCCGAGGGCCTCCCCTATCTTCTGGAAAACGGAGCCATCGATAAGGCCATGCCCATCTCCAACGGATTCCTGTGCACAACCTGCCATACCTCACCGCCCCACACCCGGCCTACGGGCCCGGTCAAGTTCCCCTCGGGCGCGGTCAAGGATTTGGGCGATTCCTCCAACCTCTGCCTGAACTGCCACCAGGGCCGCGCCTCCAAGAAGTCCGTCGACGGCTCCATAGCCGGCGGACCGGGGCCCTACCGCTTCACGAACATCCACTATTTCCCCGCAGCCGCTTCCTTTTTCGGGCATGAAGTCCAGGGCGGCTACGAGTTCGGCGGCAAGACCTATGCCGGACGCAACACTTACAACAGCCACCTGGGACTTCTCGATAACTGCGTCGAATGCCATTTCGGAACCAAGAGCTTCAACCGGCGTCAGGATGACTCGGACGACATGTTCCACAATACGGCGCCCAGCAAGGAAGATTGCTCGGCCTGCCACGGGAATGACATCGCCCAGCCCCATCCGGGAGATGCCAGCCGGTTCGAGTTCGAGGGAATCCGGCCCGCCCATATCCCCGACTACGACGCCGACGGGAATACCGAGGAGTCGCTCCAGGCTGAGCTCGACGGGCTCGAAGACGCCCTCTATGCCCAGCTCCAGGCCTACGGCAACAGCGTCGGCAACCCGATTGCCTACGATGAAGCCGCCTACCCGTACTTCTTCAGCGACCTGAACGGTAACGGCGTCGTCGACCCGGAAGAAGCCGACTCCTCTAATAATTACCAGTTCGACGCCACGGCGCTTCGAGGGGCCTACAACCTCCAGTTCAGCAAGAAAGAGCCCTGCGGCTACATCCACAATGCGATTTACCTGGCCCAACTCATGGTCGATTCGATCGAACATCTCGGCGGGAAGGTCACCAACTACACCTGGCGGTAGTTTTTCCTGAAATTCCCAAGGGCGGCATCTTCGGATGCCGCCCTTTTTTATTGGGGACAGCATATGATATTCCGAATTTCCGGTCTGGGAAAATTCGGAAATTGATATACTGTCCCCGTTTTGCCGGGCCGGCATTCCCAATTTATCCCGTAACCTCTTCTCAAGAAAAACGATACCAAAACGCAGGAAACGGATATTGTCTCATCCCGTTTTGTATGCTATAGGATATCTTGTCGGAGCCCAAGAGGGCGATCGTCAAGGGATGGAGGTAAGGATGATTCAAAAAGCCCCTTTTATTCTCCTCGGTGTCTTCCTGGCCGCATGCCTGGTCACTCCTCTGTTAGGCCAGCAGTGCGTCGAATGCCACAAGAAGACGACTCCGAACATCGTCAGCGACTGGCAGCTGAGCAAACACAGCCAGAACGATGTCAGTTGCGCGATCTGTCACGGCGAGGACCACAAGACGGCCAACGATTATGCCGTCGCCCGCATCCCCACTCCCGACACCTGCGCGCAGTGTCATGAGGAGAAGGTTACCCAGTTCAAGAAGGGCAAGCACGCCTTCGCCTGGGCGGCGATGAAGGCCATGCCCACCGCCCACGCCCAGCCCGTCGCCATGATGGAAGGGATGAAAGGCTGCGGCGGGTGCCACAAGCTCGGCCTCAAGTCCGAGACCGAGATGCGCGACCTCCAGAAGGCCGGTTCCGGGTTCGGCCGCGCATCCTGCGACGCCTGTCATACCCGGCATATCTTCTCCGTCACCGAGGCCAAACAGCCGCAGGCTTGCCAGACCTGCCACATGGGCTTCGACCATCCCCAGTGGGAGATGTATTCCGCTTCCAAGCACGGCGTCCGCTTCCTCCTCAAGCAGAACAAAACCCTGCCCGAAAGCGCCGCCGCGCCTTCCTGCCAGACCTGCCACATGCAGGAAGGAAACCATGAGGTCCGGACCGCCTGGGGCTTCCTGGCCGTGCGGCTGCCCATGCCCGAGGACAAGCAATGGACCGCCGACCGGGCCACGATCCTCCAGGGACTGGGTGTCCTCGACCCGGCCGGGAATCCGACGGGGCGCTTGGATGTCGTCAAGGCCGCCGACGTGGCCCGGCTGACTCAGGAATCCTGGCAGGCCGAACGGGACAAGATGATCAGAACCTGCAACCAGTGCCACAGCCTCAACTTCGCCAAGGCGGAGCTGGCCAAGGGAGACGACATGATCCGGGAGGTCGATCACCTGATGGCCGAGGCCATCAGCATCGTCGCCGGGCTCTACAAGGACGGCATTATCCCCAAGCCGGCCAACTCCGCTTATCCCTTCCCCGACCTCCTGACCTTCCATGACGCCGCCACCGAGGTCGAGCAGGAGCTCTTCGTCATGTTCCTGGAGCACCGGATGCGCTCCTTCCAGGGGACATTCCATGCCAACCCGGACTACGCGCTCTGGTACGGCTGGAGCGAGATGCGCCGGTCCCTCAAGAAGGTCGAAACCATGGCCGCCGAGATGAGAGCAGCCCACAAGTAGGCATATTCACGCGTCTCGTTCGTCGCCCAGGTTTCTTGAAAATTAAAGGGTGTTCCGATATTATTTATAGCTTCTAAAAAGGCGAAAGATAGGATGCTCAAAGCCGTCAAGAATTTTTTCACGTCGATCAAGGTGGCCATCGTCCTCCTGATCCTTTTGATCGCCGCCTCCGTCCTTGGGACGCTGATCCCCCAGGGCCGCTCGGCCCAGGAATACCTGGTCCGCTACGGCCGGCTTGGAGGCCTCTTCCAAATGCTCCAATTCACGCGGCTGTACCAGTCTTTCTGGTACATCACCCTGCTCATCCTGATCAGCCTCAACATCATCGTCTGTACGCTCGTCCGCCTCTCCCCGAAGCTCCGCCGGGTCTTCCGTCCGAAGTGCGACCTCGATCCCAAGAGCATTCAGGTCCTCAAGGTCAAGGATAAGTTCCGGATCCCAATGGCGCCGGCCGCGGCCGTGGAGGCCGTCAAGGCCGAGCTCGGCCGCCGGCATTACCGCGTCCACGGGCAGGCCGCGGGGAACAGACAGTGCTTCCTGGCCAGGAAAAGGCTCCTCGGCCTGTTTGGTTCCGATGTCGTCCACGTCGGCCTCCTGATCATTCTCGCCGGCGGCATCATCAGCGGCCTCGCGGGAGTGCGCGGAAGCCTCACCCTCTCCGAGGGCCAGACCCTTCCCGTCCCCCAGGCCGGATTCTCCGTCCGCCTGGACAGGTTCATCACCGATCTCTACCCGGACGGAAACGTCAAGGATTGGAAGAGCGAGCTCACGGTCATCGAGGGAGACAGGCCGGTCCTCAAGAAGTCGGTCGAGGTCAACCACCCCCTGAGCTACAAGGGCTTCGTCTTTTACCAGAGCGGCTACGGCTCGGACTGGGAGAAACCGGAACTCGAAGTCTGGCTCAAGAAGAAAAGCGATCCCGGCTACCTCAAGACGATCCGGCTCGAGGTCGGTCGTCCCGTCCCAGTCGAAGGCGAAGACATCACGTTGACCGTCTCCCGCTTCCTGCCGGACTTCATCCTGGACGAAAAAAACCAGCCCTCGACGCGTTCGCTCGATCTCAACAACCCGGCCGCGCTCATCCGGGCCGAGCGGGCGGGGACCGAGCTTTTCTCCGGCTGGATCTTCGCCAAGTTCCCGGATTTCGCCCAGATGCACCAGGCCGCGGAGAGCGAATTCAAAGCCGAGCTCAAGGACGTCAGGGCCCCCCAGTATTCCGTGATCCAGACGGCCAAGGATCCGGGAGTCTCGCTCATCTGGGTGGGCTGCGCGGCGCTGATGCTGGGGCTTTTCCTGGCCTTCTACTGGCCGCCCCGGGAAATCCGCCTCGTCCTCGAGGACGGCCAGGGAAAAATGGAGATATCGGCGGGAGGGATCACGGCCAAGAGCCGGGAGGCTTTCCAGACGGAATTCGAGAGCATCATGACTGCGTTGAGGAAAACCCCATGAGCGAATCCACGATCTTTACCGGTTCTTTCATCCTGTACATCGGGTCGGCTTTCTTCTACCTCGCTTTCCTTTATTCCAAGCGGAAGACAATGGCCAGGACCGGCTTCGTCCTCGCCCTCCTCGGCCTCGTTCTCCACTCGCTCGCCCTCGTCCTGAGGACGATCGAGAGCGGTCACGCCCCCTTCACCAATATGTACGAGTCCCTGTCCTTCCTGGCCTGGGCCACCGTCCTCGCCTACCTGGTCATCGAATGGAAATTCCAGGCCCCCAAGCCGGGCGCCTATCTTCTCCTCATCGTCGTCGCCCTGATGGCCCTGGCTTCATCCCCCCTCATGCCCAAGGACGCGACGCCGCTCGTGCCGGCTCTCCAGAGCTACTGGCTCTGGCTCCACGTTTCGGTGACCCTGCTCGGCGAGGCGTTCTTCGCGGTCGCCTTCGTCACGAGCATCATGTATCTGCGGGCGGAGGCCCGGGAAAAAGCGGGGACGGCGCCGAAGGGATCCTTGACCGCCGAGCGGCTGGACTCCATCAGCTACCGCGCGGTCTCGGTCGGCTTCCCCCTTTTCACCCTGGGCGGGCTGGTCTTCGGCATGGTCTGGGCGTATAAGGCCTGGGGGACTTATTGGAGCTGGGATCCCAAGGAAGTCTGGAGCCTGATCACCTGGTTCGTCTTTGCCCTTTATCTCCACACCCGGATCGTCATGGGCTGGAAGGGCCGGCGGTCGGCGGCCATCGCCATCATCGGCTTTCTCGCAGCCCTTTTTACTTACTTCGGAGTTAACTACCTCCTGGCCGGCCTCCATTCGTACGCCTGAGTCGAGGGAGAGGCCGGAGACCAGCTTGAGGAGCGTCGATATGCCTGCTGCCGAAGAGAAATCGCCCGGACTTTCCCCCGCTGCGGCGGTGCCGAAGAAAAAGCGCCGGAAAAAAAGGCTCCTCGTCCTCCTGGGGATAGGCGTCTTCGTCCTCTTGCTTTTCGCGGGCACGGCCGAGTTCACGTCCCATCACAAGTTCTGCTCCGTCTGTCACTATATGAAGCCCTTCTACAAGAGCTGGGAGGAGTCCGCCCATTCCGGGATCGAGTGCAGCAAGTGCCACTATCCACCGGGGATGCGGTCCTTCCTCCGGGTGAAGCTGGAGGGCCTCAACCAGGTCCTCCGCTACTGGACGAAGCTCTACGTCAAGTCAAAGCCCTGGGCGGAGATCCCGGACGAAAGCTGTCTCCGGCCGGGCTGCCACGAAAAGAGAGTCCTTGAAGGCCGGGTCGCGTTTAAGAAAGTCGTCTTCGACCACAAGGTCCACCTGGAGGACCTGAGGCGAGGCAAGCAGCTGCGTTGCACGAGCTGCCATTCGCAGATCGTCCAGGGGGATCATATCACCGTCACCGAAAGCAGCTGCTTCATCTGCCATTTCAAATACAGCGAACACTATCCGGAGATCGGCCGCTGTTCGCATTGCCATCTGCGGGAAAGCCTGAGCACGGAGACAGCGCGGTTCAACCATGCGGTCGTTTACGAAAAAAACTTCAGTTGCGACAAATGCCACAGCCAGATCGTCATCGGAGACGGCGCGGTTCCGCGCGAGAACTGTTTCCGCTGCCACTTCGAGAACGACCGCCTCGCCCGGTACGGCGACACCGACCTGATGCACTCCACCCATATCACCGCCCACAAGATCGAGTGCAACCAGTGCCACCTGGAGATCCAGCACAAGATCGTCAAGGACATCGAGACGATCGCCGACTGCCGGACCTGTCACACCGGCTTCCACGAAGCCCAGAAAATCCTCTACACGGGCCAAGGGGGTCATGGTGTCGCCCGGCCCGAGCCCAACGTGATGCTGGAGAAGGGCCTGAGCTGCAAGGGCTGCCATATGTTTCATGAAGAAGCCGGCGGAAAGCTGGTCAAGGCCGATACCCTGGTCTCGAGGGAAAAGGCCTGCGAATCCTGCCACGGGGCCGGCTTCGGCCGTC
>Ga0113563_10003081_pt1 | contig 10274 bp, 8 predicted proteins | sample Mud3Dept3metaG_FD_80117 | JGI IMG/M metagenome (GOLD analysis project Ga0113563, IMG submission 80117) | Freshwater wetland microbial communities from Ohio, USA, analyzing the effect of biotic and abiotic controls - Mud 3 Core 4 Depth 3... | ecosystem: Environmental > Aquatic > Freshwater >...
CCAGATCACAGCCATATTCAAATGTGTTCGCAGCTGCTGAACCAGCTCGACGATCTGCGCCTGGATGGTCACATCCAGGGCGGTGGTAGGTTCGTCGGCGATCAGGATGCTCGGCGCGCAAGCCAGTGCCATGGCGATCATGGCGCGCTGGCGCTGACCGCCGGAGAATTGGTGTGGGTAATCGTTCATGCGGCGGGCAGGGTCGGGAATGCCGACCTGCTCGAGCAGCTCAACCGCCCGCGCCGTCGCGGCTTGCTTGTCCATACCCATGTGGACACGCAGCGGTTCGCCGAGCTGGCGACCGATGGTCAGCACCGGGTTAAGCGAGGTCATCGGGTCCTGGAAGACCATAGCAATTTCCTTGCCGCGCAGGTGCTCCAACTCGTTTTCGCTGATCTGGAGCAAATCGCGCCCCAAATACAACGCCTGCCCGCTGGCAATCTCCGCCGGCGGGATGGCTAGCAGGCGCAGGATCGACAGCATGGTGACGGATTTCCCACAACCGCTCTCGCCAACTACGGCAAGGGTTTTGCCTTCGTCCAGGTGAAAAGAGATCCCGTTTACGGCATAGACAGTGCCTTCGGCGATATGAAAGCGGGTACGCAAGTCTTTGACTTCGAGGATGGGGTCTGCCATGGGATTCTTCCGCCTATGCTGACCGGCTATGCGGGTCCAGGGCGTCGCGCAGCCCATCGCCCAGGAAGTTGATGCTCAACACGGTCAGGGCAATCAGCCCGCCAGGGAAGAACCATAACCACCAGGCGGTTTCGATGTAGTTGTAGGCGCCTTCCAGCATGTTGCCCCAGGTGGCGGTGGGCGGGCGCACGCCCAACCCCAGGAAGCTGATGTAGGCCTCCAGCGTGATGGCTGCCGCCACGCTCAGGGTGCCCGCCACCACGATGGGGGCGATGCTATTTGGGAGGATGTGGCGGAAGATAATATCGCGGGTGGAGGTGCCGGTGGCCCGTGCCGCCAGGACGAAGTCATTTTCTTTAATTGAGAGGAACTGGGCGCGCACGATACGCGCCAGATAAGGCCAGGAAGTGATGCCGATGACAAAAATGATGACCAGAACACTGCCGCTGAAGGTCCGCCCGAGCATCTGGATGTTGGGGATGTCCTGGGCGAAATATTTGGCCATCACCAGCAGCAAGAAGATCTGCGGGATGACCAGCACCGCTTCGGTAAGGCGCATCAGGAGGGCGTCCAGCAAACCGCCAAAATAACCCGCCAGCGCCCCAATGGTGACACCGATGAACAGCTCGACCACCATAGCGGTCAAGCCGATCAGAATAGAGATCTGCCCCCCGTAAATGGTGCGGGCCAGGATATCTCTACCGATCGTGTCGGTGCCGAAAGGATGCTCGCGGGAGGGCGCCGTCAGCCGCTTGCCAGTATCGTTAAAATTGGCCTCCGCCTCACTGAAGACCAGCATGCCCCCGAATGCATACAGAATCATCATGATCAGCATTACCGCACCGAAAATCGCCATCTTGTGCCGGCGAAAGCGGCGCCAGGTGAGCTGTCCCAGGCTGAGGGGTGGGGTCTCCAGTTCATCCAGAGCCAGGTTGACGACAGACGGGCTTTTGGGTTGGGAGGCTGGGATATCCGTCATGGGCGATCCATTATTGGTACCGTATCCTGGGATCCAACCAGGCGTATGTGATGTCAGCAATAATTTGGAATACGATCACCGCCGTGGCAATCATCATCAAGATGCCCATCACCACCGGTGTATCAGAGCGCGCTACATGGTCCAGAAATAAGCGCCCCATGCCCGGCCAGCCAAAGATGCGCTCGGTGACGATCGCTCCACCCAGCAGGAATGGCAGGTCCAGGGCGACGATGGTGACGATGGGCAGGGAGGCGTTCTTCAGGGCGTGGATATAAACCACTTCCGGCTTGGGTAAGCCTTTGGCTTTGGCGGTGCGGATGTAATCTTGCCCCATGGCTTCCAGCATGGTGCTGCGAATATAGCGGCTGTATCCGGCGACGAAGCCGAAGGAAGGCGTCGCCACCGGCAGGACCATATGCCACGCGATCTGCGCTGCCGTCTCGCCCGCCGATGGCTCAAACATACCCACGGTGGGCAGATAGGGCAATCCCCACTTCTTAAAATTGACGGCAAAGATGTACATGGTCAATAATGCAAAAAAGAATACCGGCATGGAATAAAAAATAAAAGTCACCGTCGTGATCATGTTATCAACAGCCGAATACTGGTGCAGGGAGGAGTAGATGCCGATGAGCAAAGCCAGGGAGATGATGATGACCTCCGCGCTCAGCATCAAGAGCAGGGTGTTCGATAATCGCTCACCGATCACCTTAGTGACCTTTTGACGGTTGACCAGCGAGATGCCCCAATCGCCGCGCAGCACACCCTTGCGCACTCCCGGTGTCTCTGCAACCCCGTCGCCGTCCATGTCGTTCTTGGTCCAGTCATTGCCGATCAACCAGTACAGGTATTGGACTGGCTGCGGCTTATCCAGCCCAAGCTGCCGTGCCAGCCTGATCCGGTCTTGAGAGCGCGTCACTTTTCGACCGCCCATGGTCGCCAGCGGATCGCCCATGTTCAACATCAGGAAGAATAGCACCACGCTGATGATGAACAGCAAGGGGATGGCTTGAAGTATCCTGCGAAGGATATAGCGGGTCATCGCGTTGTTTCAGATTGGCGTGCAGGCCGCGCTTAGCGCGGCCTGCACGCCATTAGTGAATCGGTTTATTCGGCCAGGTCCCACTCGGCCACATTGAAGAAGGCTGTAGCGCCGGACATCTTGACGTTCACGATGCGATCGCTAAAGCCGAACAGGTCCGCATCCTCCCACAGACCCAACCAGTACACGTTTTCAAAAATGTACTTGGTGATCTGGTAATACGTCTGCTGGCGTGCTTCAAAGTCCACCTGGGTCTCTTGCTGGACGAACAGCGCTTCCAGCTCTTCATCGCAGATGCCGCCCGTGTTCACCCCCTGAGGGCTCTCATCCGATGGGATCTCCGAACAGCGGAAGACGCTGGTGTTGGGATCAGGGAAGCTCGGCGAATCGGAGTACTCGATGATGTCCAACGAGAAGTTAGCGGATGGGCCGTCATCGGCATAGCTAGAGAAGAAGAGATCTGCATCGAAGCTTTGCAGGTCGGTGCCGATGCCCACTGCAGCAAGATCCTGTTGGGCCACCGCCTGGGTATCTACGCGGATCTCGCGGCTGGTGGTGCCGTACTTAAACACCAGCTCGACGCCGTCTTCATCGACCGTGCCGTCGCCGTTGGTATCCGTCCACCCGGCCTCAGCCAACAGTGCCTTAGCCCGCTCGGGGTCATAGGGCCAGGGCTCGATGCTCGGATCGACCCAGGGGGTGTTGTCCCAATCGGTGGCAGCCACGCCGGTGCGCCCGAGCAGCAGGTCCAGCACCAGCTTCTCGCGGTTGAAAGCCAGGGCGATCGCCTGGCGCACCTTCACGTCTTTCAGCGCCGGGTTGCCCTTTTCGGGATGCAGGTTGAAGTACCAGCCTTCGTTGTAGCCGGAGAAGGAGTTCATGATCTTGATGCCGGCTTCTTCGAGCTGGGGCAGGTCGCTGTAGGCGAAGAACGTGCCCACGTCGCCATCGCCCGCCACCAGGGCGGCGATCATGGAGGCATCGTCCGGCACGAAGCGGAAGAAGAGCTCATCCAGCTTGGGGCGACCCAGCCAGAAGTTCTCGTTCGCCACGAAGCGGGCGAAGCTGCCCGATTCCCATTCCTCGAACACGAACGGACCGCAGCCTACGGTGGGGGCCAGGCTCCATTCGGCGGTATCGATGGTACCTTCGGCATCGAATACCGGTTGCAGAATGTGGGCCGGGATGATGCTGATGCCTGCCGACCCGCTGAACAGGTCGGACTGCCAGGGAGCATAGGGCTCGGCGAAGGTGACAGCAACGGTGCGCTCATCGGGCGTCTCGAGCGACGTGATCAGGTCATACGGGGAGCGTGAGGCCACGGCGTTCGAATCGGCCAGCTCCATGTCGTAGGTGAACTTGAAGTCCGCCGAGGTGATCGGCGTGCCGTCGGACCATACGATATCGTCGCGCAGCTTGAGGGTGATGGTCTTGCCGTCCTCGGAAATGCCTCCATTATCCAGGGAGGGCATCTCGGTTACCAGGTTCGGAATGGGAGCGTTCTGATCATCGAACCACCAAGCCTGGCAGGCATAGATCGGGAACAGGACGGTCACGAACCACATATTGGTATACAGGGGGTTGAGGGTATCGAACTCTTGGGTCCAGATGAAGGTGACCACTTTTCGCTCGGCAGGCGGCGCTGGCGCTTCGGTCACTTCAGGAGCAGGCGCTTCGGTCACTTCAGGGGCGGGCGCTTCAGTGGCAGGCGCTTCTGCGGGCGGTTGTTCTGCGGGCGGCTCGGGCGTAGCAGCCGGCTGCGGTGCACAAGAGGCCAGCAGCATGCTGGCAACTACCAGCAGAGACAGCCATGTCAGTATACGCTGTTTTTTCGACATAAGTTTCTCCTCCAACGAAATTGTAGATCGAACGATCTTTGGTTGAGGCCGGGGAATTTCTCCCGGCGGATTGCTGAAGGAAAGAGTGCTGGTTAACCACCTCCTTGTGTGAAGCCAGAGATACGCACTATGCGAATTCTAAACCGGGCCATGCCCGGCTCCATATAATTATATATGGATTACGCTAATGCATGCGAAAAAGATCGGATGATTTTTGAAGATCGCTGTTTGGATATATGCCGCCTCGATGTCACTGCCGCGGGGCAGGCTAACAAAAAATGGGTGCTGGGAGGCATTGCCTCCCAGCACCCATGCTGCTTCGCTAGTTGAAGGCCATCTCAGGCTTCCAAGCTTCCCACACTTTGCCCACCAGCTCAGGCCCGGGTGTCAGTGTTGGTTTGCCCGGCTGCCAGCCAGAAGGCGTGACAACTCCATTCTTGCGCACGGTCTGGAAGGCTTTGACTTGCCGGATCAGCTCGGCGACGTTGCGACCCACCTCAGGGGTCAGAACCTCCATGGCCAGGAGGATCCCATCCGGATTGATCAGGAAGCGCCCGCGGATATCCACCCCGGCGGCTTCATCGTAGATGCCATACACCGCGCCAATGCGCCCGCCTCCATCCGACAGCATGGGGAAGGGCACACCCCCCGGCACCATCTTAGATAGCTCGTGCTCCTGCCACATCTTATGTACAAAGCGGCTGTCGACGCTGACAGCCAATACCTGGACCCCCAATGCCTGCAGTTCTTCATATTTGACGGCGACCGCCGACAGTTCGGTCGGTCAGACAAAGGTGAAATCGCCAGGGTAGAAGCACAATACCACCCACTTGCCGCGGTAGTCCGATAGCTTGATGTTCTTAAATCCTTCACTCGCGATGTAGGCGGAAGCTTCGAAATCAGGGGCTTCTTTACCGACGCGTGCGATGGTCATGGCTAAAGTCTCCTTGTGGTTAGTTGGTTGCTCCTGGGACGCAGCCGCCTGGGGGATGAGCGGTCCCCCCGCTGGCTTGACGCATGATTCTCTTTCAGCCATATTTTCATCTCCATGGTCACCTGATAATTTTTGTTCATAATGAGAACCGCGGGAAATTGTCGGATGAGATCACCTCCTCTTCAGGGTCTGTTGTAAGGATGAACGCCTAATCTTCGCCCAGGAATATGCCTGGATGATCAAAGTAGTCTTGCACTCTTGAATAGAACCTGCCCATGTGCACTCCATCCATGAGGGCATGGTGGGCTTGCACGCCCAATGGCATCTTCAAGGTCCGCCCTTCCTGGAAGAACTTCCCCCACGCAAAGCGGGGCACAGAATCGGCGGGGTGCAACTGCATGGGGTGCATAAAGCTTGTGAAAGACACCCAGGGTAGGGCGGTCATGAACAGCAAGTCATCTTCCTCTGTTTCGTCCTCCAGCGTCAGGTGCACTTTCCGGTAGGCAATCTTCTCGGCAGCTCGCTCCGCAAACTCCGGGAAATCCTCAAGATAGTTTAGCGTACAGAAGCTAAACAGGTCGTTATCTGCCAACAGGGTAAACGATGGGTGAACAACCTCGTGTTCGATCACTTCTCCTGCATGGATCCGGTACCGGAACTCCGGAATGGCGTTGGCTACTCGTGAGAGCACGTACACGATTGCTACGGAAATGGAATAACCCCGCTGTTTTAGGGTAGGATAGAATGCCGTCAGGTCCACATTGGCAGTCATGCCAAAGTGTGGATGGTTGAAAGCAAGGAATTTCTTGAAGTGTTCGCGGCGTGCCCAGGTCTGCATGTCAATAGTATGCACAAAACACTCCTTGCGCATTCACCGGCGTAGCTTGGTCAGTATCCTGAGACGGACTCGCCCTAATCCCTTGGGTGACCACAGAAGATACAGTTCGTCCTGTGGACACAAATCACCCCACCACATTCTGGACACTTCCATCGATCTCTCTCGTGTGCGACAAAGGCTTCGAGCCCGATCTCTTGGATGCTCTCGAGGTTCGCGATCATGCTCATACCATACTTTGTCCGGTAGCGTTTGTCTAGTTGCCGTAGTCGCAGGCAGGGGAATTTTGCGCATTCGTAACAGAAGCTCTTTTCGCCCGTGCTGAACTCGACGCAGTTTCTGATTATGCACATCGCACAAGACTTCGGTAAATTGGCGGCATCGTCATGGCAGCCCAGGCAGTGATTCTTCTCTCTAAGATCTCTAAGATAGCCCATGCAAAGGACACAGTTCATTCCGCAGGGTGCAATCATCGTGGATATGATTGATTCGGGGTATCGCATCTCTCCGATTTTCATGATCCCTCTCTTTGGACTGGATTGAGCTATGTAAGTAATGATGCCGCTTGAAGTAGATTGCCAATATCAGTATACTGCCTTTGTCTTCTGAATTCAATAGGGGTAGAAAAAACCATGCGAAGGTTGCGAAACGCAGTTCCGTAACCTTCGCATGGTTATAGGGCCTGTGAATTCCTGGCTACGGTCGGGCGAAGACCATCGTGTAATAACCACCCCACTCGCTTTTGGCGTCGTACACGTACCCGACGCCGGCTTCAGTGTTCTTGGTGTTGAGGATGTTATCGCGATGCACCTGGCTGTTCATCCACCAGTTCACTGCACCGTCGGCGGTGCCGCCGAAATCCGGAAAGCCCACGTAGATATTCTCGTTAGCGTTGCTGTAGGCATAGCCCTGGGCGCGGATGCGATCGTACCAGGACGAGCCGTCTGAGCCGCTGTGATCGACGAAGCGATTGCACGCCATGTCCCGGCTGTGCACCAATGCTGCCGCAGACAGAGCCGCGTTCAGGCTTAACGTCGGCAGCCCGTTTGCCTGGCGGTTCTGGTTGACCAGGGACAGCACCTGGCTTTCCACAGCAGGATCGCGTTGGGCGGCGCAGCCCGCGGGTGGGGTAGGCGGCGGCACCGCGCCGGCGTCACCCTGCGGTTGGTCGTTTTGATCCAGGAAGCGCACCGCTATCCTGACCCAGAATGTATCCTGGCGGTTGCTGCCGGTACCAAAGCGCTGACCGGCGGGATTCTCGAACCACCAGAATCCCTGTTGGGGCCCTCCCCGGCTGGGGGCGACCAGGTCGACGGAGAGTTCAACCATCTCACCTGGAGCAATGGTGGTGGGGAAGGGCTGGTTGAGCGGCCCGCTCATGATATCGCCGCTGTGAAAGGCCAGATTGTAAGCCGGTGTCCAGGTGCAGGTGCCCTCATTGCGGAAGCGCCAGGTCTTGGTGAATGCCTCACCCTGGGCGAAGAAGGTATCATCCGGGATCGTCACATCCCCAAAGAAGGCAGCCTTCTCCTCGCAATCCTGGGGAATGGGTGTGGGTGAGGGCGGCGGGGCTGGCTCGCTGGGAGGCGGCGAGGCAGTCACAGCAGGTTGAGCGGTAGGGGCTTCGGTTTGGGTGGAAACCGCGGTCGGCGGCTGGGTGGGGGCGACCGTAGCAGTGGGATTGGGCGGCGCCGGAGTGGGAGAGGGGAGCGGTGTCTGGGTAGGCTGAGGCAGGGCGGTTGGATTGGGGGATGCGCAGCCTGCCAGCAGAAGACAGGCAATAAATATAAGGACGTAGTAAGGCAGGTGAAATAGTTTCAAAGAGATAACCCCGTCTGGTTAGCGTAGGAATTGACGCATAATTGTAATACAAATTGTCCGATATAAGTTGCAGAGTAGTTGTGTTTGTACAGCCGTCAATTCTCCTCTTTGGTGTGGGTTAATTGCTCAATGTGATTCTGTTGATCACGCTCAATCTCAGAAATGATATAATATTTACAGGTCAATATCACGGGTGACATGGCAGGCGGGGAGCCAGTCGGATCGTCGCATCACAATCGCGTTCAAGCAAGCCGCTAACGAGAGTTGGCGGCTATTTGTTTAGGGAGGTATTCGCATGAGCAACGCATTTGTTGGCCAGATCCTGCGTGTAAATCTCACTTCAGGAGCGCTCAGTACGGAAGATCTCAATCCCCAATGGACGAGGCAAACCCTGGGAGGGGCCGGTTTAGCAACGCGCTATCTCTTTGAGCTTACCTCGCCGGGCATCGATCCTCTGGGGCCTGAGAATGTTCTGATCTTCATGACGGGAGCTCTCACAGGTACGCCTTCAGCCAGCGCCAGTCGCTATTCCATCGTCGCCAAGTCGCCACAAACAGGCTTGTGGGGACAGTCAAATTCGGGCGGTTTCTTTGGTCCGGCTTTGAAATGGAGCGGGTTCGATGGCATTATCTTCGAGGGTGTCTCGCCAAAGCCGGTCTATTTGTTATTACAGGATGGAGAAGCTGAGCTACGGGATGCCAGCCATTTGTGGGGACTGACCGTGCCGGAATGTGACGACCGCTTGCAATCCGAGGCCGGACGCCCGGTGACCGTCGCCTGTATTGGACCGGCTGGGGAGAACCTGGTGCGCTATGCCTCAGTGATGAATAACAAGCATCGCGCTGCGGGTCGTACGGGCATGGGGGCGGTGATGGGCTCCAAGCGTTTGAAAGCCATTGCGTGCGCCGGAAAGCGGCAAATCCCGCTATATGATGCAGACGCGTTCAACCGGGTTACTCAGAGACAGAGGGAGTACATGGATGAGTCGATCCTGAAGATCGGCTTTGAAGCATACGGGACCAATATGCTTGCCGATATGGTAAACGTGCGTGGCGGGTATCCGACGCTGAACTGGCAATCTGGGACTTTCGAACAAATAGAGAATATCAACGCCCAGGCGATGACAGACCAGGTTCTTGTCGAGGGCGTGCGTTGCTTCGCCTGTCCAGTTGCCTGTGGTCGCGGGACGGAGATTCGCCAGGGGAAGTGGCAGGGTGCGCGTGGGGAAGGACCTGAGTATGAAACGACGGATACGCTGGGGGCGATGTGCGGTGTGGATGACCTGAATGCCATCACCATGGCAAATTACCGGTGTAATGAGTACGGCCTGGATACGATCAGTACGGGCGCGACTATCGCGTTTGCGATGGAGTGTTACCAGCGCGGCATCCTGAATAATGATCAAACCGGGGGGATTGCCCTGAATTTCGGTGACGCTGACCTCGTGGTCGATCTGGTGGAGCGCATTGGACGGCGGGAAGGGGTCGGAGACCTCTTAGCCGAGGGGTCCCGCCGCATGGCGGACTGGCTGGGCGGCGGCAGCCAGCATTTCGCCATGCAGGTTAAGGGTCTGGAGCTGCCGGCGTACGACCCGCGTGCCGCCAAGATCACCGGTTTGGGGTACGTCACCGCCAATCGTGGTGGGGACCATATGAACGGCTATATCCAGGGTCCCACGTTTATCGATTTGCCTTTTCTGATCATCGAGGAGAGCAGTATCCGCGACCCATTCGTTGCTGATCCGCAGGAGGCCCGCGTCCTGATCGATATGGAAAATGCCTTGAGCGTTTTGGATTCCCTGGGGGGCTGTAAATTTATGGGGGTCCTGTTGTCGGCGGATGAGATTGTGGATCTGGTGCGGGCAGCCACGGGATGGGATTTTGACGTGGCGGAGTTTCGTAAGACCGGTGATCGTTTGCAGACCATGGCACGCGCTTATTGCGCCCGGGAAGGGTTGCGGCGTGAGGGGGATACCCTCCCAGAGCGGCTGATGCTCGATCCTTTGCCGGACGGTCCTGCCCAGGGGATGGTTATCGACCGTTCCTCTCTGGAGATGATGAAAGACGCCTATTATGAGATGCGTGGCTGGGATGTCCGCACCGGGATCCCGACGCCGGATAAGCTCAAAGAATTGGACCTGGACGATCTGATCCCCCAGCTCTGGGGTCATTAACCGGTTCGGAGAGGAA
>Ga0113563_10003082_pt1 | contig 10270 bp, 8 predicted proteins | sample Mud3Dept3metaG_FD_80117 | JGI IMG/M metagenome (GOLD analysis project Ga0113563, IMG submission 80117) | Freshwater wetland microbial communities from Ohio, USA, analyzing the effect of biotic and abiotic controls - Mud 3 Core 4 Depth 3... | ecosystem: Environmental > Aquatic > Freshwater >...
CGTATGGCCCGGGAAAGAATAACCCGCTTCATTCATCGCTTTTTTATTGATCGGACAGGTCGTGATGGCGTCCAGCTCTCGATTCCTCGCCCGCTTGACCGCCTCTTCGATATATTTCACCATCGCCTCTCCGCATGCCCGGTCCGGCTGTCCGAAACGGAGAGAAGCAGCCTTCAATTGACTTAATGGAAAGAAAAATATCTTCCAAGGGAGGTATCCGTCTCCCGGTATCCGATCGACGGCCTCCAGGGTCACGGGAAGGTTTTGAATTCGGATCGCCCTTGAAAGCGCCTCGCGATCACCGAAGACGACGGGCCGGCAGGCTCGAAACGGCTCTTCCATGGATAAAGCCTTGACGAGGATCTCCGGTCCGATGCCGGTCGGATCACCCATCGTGATCCCGATGATGGGAAGTGTCATAAGGAAACCTTAACGAAAAGATTCGGGGTTCTAGGATTCCAGGGTTCGAGAGTTTGGAAGGTAGAAGGTCGAGCATGGAATATGGTTTTGTATACTTTCTACTTTCTGCTTTCCACTGTCCACTCTCGGATGTATCGGTCCCTTGACTCCTCGAACCCTATTATACAAGGTTCATCAGCCTTTGCAAAAGGGCCCTAGAGGGAGCGGGTGATTCCACCCCGAACCGTGATGGCTGACTGACAGCATTGGAGTGCAGCAGCAAACCGACGTCGCGTGAATTGGCCCGCGAACCCGCCACCACTTTGTTCATATCAATCTCATCCAGCGTGGAATTCCAAACAGGTCATTTAGTTTTCCTGAAAGTTGGAACTGAAACTTTTCCTCCTTATACGGGATTTCAAAGGGAAATCAGTAACAATGGGAAGTCTTGTTCAGATTCTAAGAATTGATTCGGGAATATTAAGAAAACCTCTTCCACTTTTGACCTTCTCCAATCGGAATAGGAATTCCAGAAAAGCTTACTTGAATTGTCACGAATGGTTGACCGGTTTCAGCAATTGACACGAATCGAGGTGTTGAAAATTTAAGGCATGAGAATTGCTCTATGAAAGGTCGATTGGAATGAACAATGAGGAACGAAAATCCACAATGTCATCATTTTTCTTTGGACGCTGAGAGGAGGAATTGATCATGGGGGATTCAAGAATCGGGGAATTGAAAAAAGAAACAGGCAAATTTGTTAGGAGACACCTTTTCGTTTTCCTGTTAATCGGGATGACGATGCTTCTTCCAAGTCTCTCATTAGCGGTAGAAGCGGTACTGACAGACGACGCATATACCTACTCTAAGAAAAAGAACCTCAAATATGGCACACAAGCCGTTCTTTCAGTCTGGGGTCCGGCGGGAGGGACTCCGTTGACAAGGAGTTTCCTCAAATTCGACCTCTCCACTTTACCGGCAGGCATCACTGCAGACAATGTGCAAAAGGCAACCTTAAAGCTCTATGTCAACAGACTCACAACAGCCGGTTCTTTTGACATATTCAAGGTAACGGCCGACTGGGACGAAATGACCATCACGGATCAAACAGCCCCGTCTTTTGATGAGGTTGTGGCAGCGGGAGTGCCAATCAACCAGGGAAAGATATTCGTCACTGTGGATCTTACAAACCTTGTCACGGATTGGCTAAATGGGACGACCCCGAATTATGGGATTTCTATTCTGCCGAATACAGCGGGGATCCTTGTAAACTTTGACAGCAAGGACGGCGTTGCGACGTCCCACGAGCCCCAGTTAGAAATTGTTTTGCAGGAGACAGGCCCCGAGGGGCCGCAGGGAGTCCAAGGACCACAGGGGCCTCAAGGCCTCAAAGGAGATAAGGGGGATACGGGACCGCAGGGGCCTATCGGTCTTACCGGGGCACAAGGACCGCAGGGTTTACAAGGACCCCAGGGACCGAAAGGGGATAAAGGAGACCAGGGACCGCAGGGAGCCCAGGGACTGAAAGGGGACACAGGAAACCAGGGACCGCAAGGAATCCAGGGACTGAAAGGGGATAAAGGAGACCAGGGAACACAGGGAGTCCAGGGACTGAAAGGGGACACAGGAGACCAGGGACCGCAGGGAGTTCAGGGACTGAAAGGGGATAAAGGAGACCAGGGAACACAGGGAGTCCAGGGACCCCAAGGTTTACCCGGCATCGGTACTGTCAAAGTTTTTGACTCGAACAATCAACCTTTAGGGATAATGCTGGGGTACCAACCTAATTCTTATTTAATGGAACATTATGTAGTTATTTACGTCTCATCGCTTGCCAAAATGGTTGGAATAAGCTCTTCTTCCGGCGACATAGCGGATGATACCATTCTGTTTTTTAACGACACTACCTGTGCTGGCAGCCCGTACATCGAGCCCAGAGCGTCATACAGTATTATTAAACACGGAACTAGTTACTACACCGCAGACTATGTTGCACCGTCCTCTGTTCAAATAAACAGCGTTGATGTACCGGGGGAAGGTTGTTTTGCTACCGACCCGGAGCTGATACCATTAGTTCCCGCTCAAACAATAGTACCTATTCTGCCGTTTACTCTTCCCGTCATATTGCCCCTGAGGTTTGAATAAGGCGACTTTTTTTAAGTTGGACAAAAAAGGCAGGGCCGGAAAAAACCCCTGCCTTTTTTGTTTGTTTCCTCCATAATCATCAATCTCACACTCTTATCAAGAGTGAAGATAAGCGGGCGTGAGCCTCAAATTCGACTCTGGGTCGGCTGGGTTGTTCACGCTTTCTTGGGCGCCTATGATGCCGTGAACATCCTGGAAGCTTCTGATAACCGGACGATAGCCAGAGTGGCATTGGAATTGGGTTCCAAGGGAGCTTTGAATACGACAACATTTGCGGCCCTATCGGTCGATGAATTTATCAGCGCACTGAAAAAGAAAAAATAGATGAAGAACCGCACGAATACCTCTTCATCTGCTTTCGGCACACCTTCCATTTAGGTATCGTATCGTCACCTCTTAACTCTTCCTTATAGTAAGCTGAAGTCAACTACCCAGCTTTTTGACCAAGTATACACGATTTAAATTGGTAATCATCGGTGCTTCTTTTCCTGACTTGACTTTTTTGAAAAATGCGGTAATGTAAATTCAGATTGCAAAAATTATTGAAATTGACTCTTGCGAATTGACAGCGAGTCATGATTTAATGTGCCATGCAGAGAGCTTTTAAAAAGATTGTATTCCCCCCATTTATCTGGATTATCTTAATTATCTTTTCTCCAATCTGTTTCCACCTGATTACCTTGGATGATTTTGAGAGTATTTCTCCATACTTGTGCTGTGAAGCTGTTGACGAGGATGATTCGGTAACAATATTAGAAAGTGAAGAGAACATTTTCATTTCTAGCTTTGTGGTTAAACACCCTTCAGAAGTTCAACCTTCCGTTGAGCATATTCCAAATCTCCCTCTCGGCGCTTCTGTTTCATGTTCAAGACCTCTATTCCTTCGCTGTTAGCTTACTTCCCACTTGCCTCAGGTCAATCTATTAACTCGATTTCTCAGCTTGGGAGAGATTGATTACTGACCCAAGTGGAAATAGATGCTTTTGGGGTTCAATGTCAAAAATGCATTTTGCCACTGCGTTTTCGATGAAAGCAAAGTAGCACAAACACGTGCTAAAACAAGGGAGTGGATTTTACAGGGCGATGAAAAGCAACACAACCAAAGAAGGAGGTATAAAAAAATGTTCTGGCATAAAAAGTCAGCGAAGGAGGAGGAAAAGGGAGAGAGACTGTCAGGGCCAAAAGAAATACCAGAGGTAGCTCAACACTATTTGGTAACCCAGGGGAAAATGGGTCCGGATTTGGCGAAACTTCTCAAGGCTGTTTTGCGCAAAAGTATAACGGAGGAAACAGGATTTAATATTCGGGTCTTTGACGATTCTGAAGCTCTGGCAAGGGGAGTCCAGGTAAAGGACTACACTTCTCTTGATGAATGCCCGGATTTGATAATCTACGAAGGGTGGTTCGATGAGGGGGCAAAGCAGGTCAAATTGGAAGAAAAGAAGCGTGTCAACTGGGATACCCTGATTTTTACTCAAACGGAGATACAGCAGAAAATCGAAGCGCTAAAGGAACCCGGGGACACGGTGTTCTTTTATATGGGCCGTGGTTCATCGCATGGAGGTCCTCTTGGTATGGGGGCTGCTGTTATTGAGCTTAATCCCAGCTATCCAGGCAAGAAGCAGAAGCAATATATTGCGTACCGTACCGACGTGATTGATATGCAACCGGTGGGGAAAGAACGAAAGGCGTTCGATTCTGACAAAGCAAAGTATATCGCGCGCTGGGTTAAGGATAGCCACCACAAGCGCATCTATTAGCGAGGCTGAAAGCCGTGCAAACCCCCTGTGCAGGAGGCCATGCGCGACAAAGGGAAGAGACATCTATGGAATTCTGGTCCAATTGCTGATACAGAAGTACACACTCGGAATAAAAAGTGGGTTAGAGAAACCTGGAACATCAGGCAAGAAATGAGAGGGAGAAAACGAAATGGAGGTTTTCGCATTTGACGGTAGTGCCAGAAGGGATGGCGATACAGCCCAAAAGCGGGTGTCTGTCAAGAAACAACTTATCAAAGTGATGACTGTGGTAAGGCAATTCCTTAAATTTAAGAGGGGGAAGTTACCAACAGTTTGTGTCTTTGGACACAATGGCTTGCAGTTAGCAACTCCGATACAGGAAGATTATGAGGAAAAAAGATTAGACTGCCGATGTTACCTTTCTGATTCTAACCTTGAACAAATTCTCATCCGAGACAGGCCACATATCATCATAACGATCGGGAATCGATCTTCTTTCCTTAGTCTCAGAACATCTCCTTTTGAGATCCAGAAGAGATGGCTCCATTATGATACCCTGCCAGACATAACTCAGCTGGGCATAGATGCATACAATTGCTATTTAACAAACATGTTTAAAAGCCCGGGAGCGTATGACAATCCCCTTGTAACCGTCTTTACCCCCACTTATAATACGGCGGGAAAAATCTATCGACCTTTCCAATCCCTCAAAGAACAAACCTATACCAATTGGGAATGGATAATAGTGGACGATTCAGATGATGGTGGAAGGACATTTAAAATATTATGTAACCTTGCCAAGAAAGATCATAGGATACAGGTCTTTAAGCCATGGGAGCACTCAGGGATCATAGGAAAGATAAAGAAGTGGGCCTGTCGTCTTGGAAATGGCCATATCCTCGTAGAACTGGATCATGATGATGAATTGACCGATTATGCCTTAGATTACGTTGTAAAGGGTTTTAATCAGTTCCCAGAAGCCGAGTTTCTGTATACGGACTGTGCTGAAATCTATGAGAACGGCACAAGTAACACTTACAGGAAGGGCTGGGCCTTCGGGTATGGTTCGTATACCGATGTTGAATATAAGGGCAAGTTCTTTAAGTCAGCGAATGCTCCGAACATGAATGCTAAGACGATTCGGCATATCATATCGGCCCCCAATCATATACGGGCTTGGAGAAAGTCTTTTTATGAGTCTATAGGAGGACATAATAAGGAGCTTCATGTTGGAGATGACTATGAGATCGTGGTCAGGACTTTCCTTAAAACTCGGATGATTCGGGTCCCAACGCTGTGCTACATCCAGTACATCAGTAACACTGCGCAGTGGACAAGGAATAGAGATATTCAGAGACATGTAAGATCCATTAGGGTTCATTATGATAGGATGATTCATGACAGACTTCTTGAACTTGGGTGTGAGGATTTTATTTGGGACGAAAAGAACGGTTGCTCTAATCTCAATATTCCTAACCCGGAAGTGGAATCGCACGTAACACTGGTAGCCAATGTCTGAAGGGATTAGATATCGAAAAGTCAACTAAAATAGTCTGCTCCATCAAACATGAGAAAAAGTTTATATAGTACAAGTATCAACTAACAACTGAACTTACTTCAGGATTCGTTTTTGTAGGCTTATGGATTTAGAAAATTAAAGAAAGGTTTCAGCAATTTATGGCGGCACAGCTTAAACCGCCCTATCTCGAAAAAATAGATCGACGTGGAAATCTCGCAAGTTGGCTTGTTGATGGGAGTTATATTCGTGGTCACATGGATGGAGAATTTACTAATTTTGGTCAGCATTAGAGGAGAGATCTATGATCAGGACACCCAGTCCAAGTTATAGCATTATCATTCGGCTTGAGATTATTTCAAAACCGGGGATGCTCGGCAAAGTCACCTCAACGATTGGTAGAGCAGGAGGAGACATTGGCGCCTTGGATATCGTTGGATTTAAGAAGAACATCACCATCCGAGATATCATTGTGAGTGTGGCGGATGTACCGATGGGGCAGAAAGTCGTTGAAGAACTGAGGCGAATTAAAGGCGCCAATGTTCTTCAAGTGACCGATCGAACCTTTATGGTCCATCAGGGGGGGAAGATTGAAATTAAAAATAAAATCCCGTTAAATTCACGGGAAGACCTTTCAATGGCCTACACTCCAGGGGTGGCAAGGATCTGCAAGGCCATTCAAGAAAAACGAGAGAGGGTGTATGATCTCACCATTAAAAAAAATACCCTCGCGGTGGTAACAGATGGGACTGCTGTTCTCGGATTGGGGGATATTGGTCCCGAGGCAGCGATGCCGGTTATGGAAGGCAAAGCCATGCTATTTAAAGAATTTGGAGGTGTCGATGCCATCCCCATTTGTTTAAAAACTAAAGATCCAAAACAAATTGTCATGGTGATTAAATCTATATCCCCTGGATTTGGTGGGGTGAATCTGGAGGATATCGCTTCCCCGCGTTGTTTTGAGATCGAAAGACGATTGAGAAATGAATTGGATATTCCGGTTTTTCATGATGATCAACATGGAACAGCCGTGGTGATTTTGGCAGGGTTGATCAACGCCTTGAAGGTCGTTAACAAAAGATTGGATAATATTCGAGTGGTGGTCTGCGGTTTGGGCGCCGCCGGGATTGCTTCCATACGACTTCTCCTTTCTATAGGAGTGAAGCAGATTATTGGATGCGACCGAAGTGGTGTTCTCTATAAAGGTCGAGAGGAAAACATGAACCCTATCAAGGTACTCATCGCAGAAAATACAAACCTAGAAAGGATTCGTGGACCTATATCAAAGGCCTTAAAGGGCGCGGATCTTTTTATTGGCCTATCTCAACCTGGCGTCATTCATGTCAACGACATTAAGAAAATGGCAAAAAATCCGATTGTCTTCGCCATGGCGAATCCCGATCCTGAGATCATGCCGGAGGAAGTGGGCCGGTCAGCGAGGATTATTGCCACAGGACGCTCAGATTATTCCAATCAGATCAATAACGTCCTCTGTTTCCCCGGTCTTTTCCGGGGAGTTTTGGACTGTCAAGCAAGAGAGATCAATGATCAGATGTTGTTCGCTGCCGCCAATGCCATAGCCCAAATGGTTACAGATGAAGAATTGAGTGAGGATTATATCATTCCGGGTGTCCTCAACAAGAAGGTACCAGAGCGGGTAGCCACATATGTCAAGGAAGCAGCAATCCAAACAGGTGTGGCAAAATTAGAGCACCAGTACCTTTCTTCCTATCGAATGATATAGTAGTATCCTTCAAGGAATATTGGCTCTGGGTTGTTTGGACTTGGGTTATTGAGGAGGAAGTTTAAGAAATAAGCATATGTATAATATGATGAGAGAAAAGGCAGGGCCAGCATATTGGCTCTGCCCTTTTTGTTTATTTCGTTCGGTAATCGTCACAACCGAGATTAACTTACCACTTTAGGTTAGTCGCTGAAGTTTCAATTCGGCATTTTCATCCACGGAGTCTTAGAAAAATGAGGATCGCTTTTAATACGATATTTGACATTGAAATCAACAGGCTTTCAAATTGAAAGTGTCCTGACTTCTCCCATCCCCATCACGCGCAAGAGATTGCCGGTCGAAGCGATTATTTCTTTTTCGAGATCTTTTTGAGATCGAACCCTGAGAAGCAAACATTTCAGTTTCAAAAATTCACTGCTGTCCATAAAACGCCTAATGACCCTCTCCATTTCTGAGAGAGGTATTTCTTTTAAATGGGTTAAAGCCCCACGAAACTCCTCTTCCGTATATCGCTCTATGATGTCATGTTCTCGCAGTCGCATGCGGGATTGGAAATTACCGATCAATGTTACCTCTCCTGATAGGGCAAAGAGGGAGATGCTCCGCATCCCATTCCGAACGATCTCTCGTCTCTGTTCACATTCCAAATCAGACCGGGTTTTATAGTCGAGCGCACATAGACTCCGTAGATTTTTTTCAAGGATGATCTGATTTCCTTTAGACTGAAACCACGGAAAGGCAAGATGATGCTGCCACGGCTCAAAATGTTCTCCCCTATCTCTTAGTCTTCTCTTCGCCTCTATCTCCTGCAATGTGTATTCGAATTTCGAACTCAAGCTCTTGGCCAAGAATGCAAATTCCCTAATCTCCCTTTCGCGCTGATAGTCTCGGCGATAATACTGCCTGTATCTTCCTTCGAGAAGTTGCTTGGCTCCGCTGATCTTTGTGAGTTGATCCTGGATTTGTCTATAGGTTTGGCGAATATCGGTGATGATTTCCATTGGAACATCCCTCTCCGGCGTAATCATGACACATAACTCCTGGAATTGACCCATCGCCTCCCTAAGGTCAAAATGAGTATTCTTAATGATTCTTTCTAAGCTGGCCGCATATCCTTGAGAATTCGCTCGCTCCATGGGTCACCTCCGAATATGGCGGTTTAAATCCATCCTTTCCAGCGGGCGGGCGCCCCACCATTGTTCCTCATTTGCCTTTGTCGCCCTTTCTTCCTGTTATTCTTTGACGCAAGGATGATGCCACCTATCCGAGAAATGTATAACTATCTGAAGCTTAAAGATGTTTATGATCATTCTCTGATGAGCAGATTTATTGATATAACAAAAATTGTCGTTTCCCTACGAATCTGTTAAGAGTGCCCGTTCGCTCTATTTGGATCCCCTCAGGGTTCCTTATAAAATTTGAAGTATCGGGCTGGACAAGATAACCTTTTTGGGGCAAATATTACTAACCGATGAGCTAATTCTTAGAAAAACGGAGGAAAATGAATTTGAACATAACTTTTGATCCAGATAAAATCGGTATGGACCTGTGCCCGTTATGTGACGGCAAGGGATTTACAATAAATCCAAAACGTAAACGTTGCCCAAAATGCGAGGGATTTGGAATGATTAGAGAGGAGACTGAGAAAGCCGGGGATACTTCGACCCTGAGTGATTAATTGCCATGGATACCGCCGTAACTTCTTCCCGTCATAGAGTTTTGGCGTGCTTCGTTTTTGATACGATCTTTCACATTGCAACAGGCTTTCAAATTGAAAGGACTCTCACTTCTCCCACCTCCATCACGTTCAAAATGTTTTCTGCTGAATGTACGATTTCTTTCTTGAGATCCTTTTGCGATTGAATGGGAAGAAGCAGGCATTTCATTTTTGGAAATTCACTACTGTCCGCGAAGCGTCTAATCACCTTCTGTACTTCTGAAGGAGATATCTCCCTTAAGTGGGTTAAAGCCCCACGGAACTCATCTTCTTTATAACGCTCTGTGATATCATATTCTCGGAATTGCATGCGGGATTGGAGGGTATCGATCAGCTTTATCTCTCCTGAAAAGGCAAAGAGGGAGATGCTTCGCATTCCATCCTGAATCGCCTCTCGTCTCCGCTCAAACCCCAATTCAAATCTGGTTTTATAATCCAGCTCGCTTAGCGTCTCCAGGTTTCTTAAAAGGACAATCTGATTTCCCGCAGATTGAAACCATCGAAACGGGGTATGCTGACTGCCCGTCAGAAGAAGTTCTCCTCTGTCTTTTAGCTTTTTCTTTGCCTCCATCTCCTGCAGTGTGTATTCGAGTGTCAGGTACAAACTCTTGGCCAAAAATGCAATTTCCATGATTTCTTTTTCGCGCCGATGGTCTCGGCGATAATATTGCCTATATTTTCCTTCAAGAAGTTGCCTGGCTCCGCTGATCTTTGTGAGTTGATCCTGAATTTTTTTATGGGTTTGACGGGCTTCGGTAATGAGATCTATTGGAACATTCCTCTCCGGAGTGATCATCAAGCATAACCCCTGAAATTGGTCCATCGCCTCTCTCAGGTCGAAACGGGTATTCTCCATGATTCGTTCTAAGCCTGCCGCAATTCCTTGAAAACTTCCTCGCTCCACGGTTCATCTCCAAATGTGTCTGTTCAAATTTCCTCTTTCAATACGAGGTATTTTGATGACTTCTATTCTGTTCTTTTTTCCCGAAAGCGCCTTTATCCTCTCTCTA
>Ga0113563_10003083_pt1 | contig 10270 bp, 11 predicted proteins | sample Mud3Dept3metaG_FD_80117 | JGI IMG/M metagenome (GOLD analysis project Ga0113563, IMG submission 80117) | Freshwater wetland microbial communities from Ohio, USA, analyzing the effect of biotic and abiotic controls - Mud 3 Core 4 Depth 3... | ecosystem: Environmental > Aquatic > Freshwater >...
AGCAACCGTCATCACCCTGATCCTCTCCGATGTAGTGGGCGACCCCCTCGATGTAATTGCATCCGGACCCACCGTGCCCGATCCTTCAACTTATGCTGAAGCCCTGCAGGTTTTACAAAGCTATCACCTGCTCGATTCGATCCCCGCCGCTATCGTTGACCGTCTGCAGCGCGGCGCTCAAAGCATGGAAGAAGAAACCCCGAAGCCAAATGAGCCACTGTTTGCTCGGGTGAATAATGTCATCATCGGCAGCAATATCCTGGCTGCTGAGGCCGCGCTGAATGCCGCCCGTTCGGAAGGCTTAAACTCAGCTTTGCTGACAACCTATCTGCAAGGCGAGGCGCGCCTGGCCGGGCGATTCCTGGCCAGCCTGCTGCGCCAAATTGCCGCTAGCGGACAGCCGCTTCCTCGCCCGGCCTGTCTGATCGCCGGCGGCGAAACCACGGTGACCTTGCACAGCCAGGAAGACCAAAGCGGTTCCACCAGTCTGGGTGGACGCAACCAGGAGCTGGCTCTGGCGGCTGTCGGAGAGCTATCCGGGTTGGCAGATGTGGTCTTGATCGCCCTGGCAACGGACGGAGGCGATGGCCCGACCGACGCCGCCGGCGCAGTTGTAACCGGCGAGACTCTGGCGCGCGCCCAACGGTCCAGCTTGAACCCAGGAGATTATCTTGAACGGAACGACTCCTACCATTTCTTTGCCGCCCTGGATGACCTGCTCAAACCCGGCCCGACCCAAACCAATGTCAATGACTTGACCTTTTTATTTGCATTATGAGCGAAATAAATCTTCCACTCGTTTTAGTAACCCATACACTACCCGAAGGCTGGCTGTCTTCCCTGGACGGGCATTGTCGGATGATCGTAGGCCCGGTCGATGCGATCCGCTTTGCTCCCGAGCTGCTGGAAAACCTGCCCGAGGCCGTAGGAATATTCACTTTATTGAGCATTCCCGTAAATGAGACCATCCTTTCACAAGCCCCGAATTTACGCGTGGTGAGCAACATGGCGGTAGGCTTTGATAATATCGATCTGGCCGCCTGCACCCGACGCGGTATACCCGTGGGCAACACGCCGGGTGTGCTGACCGAAGGAACCGCCGACCTTACCTTCGCCCTGTTGTTAGCGGCTGCCCGCCGTCTTCTTGAGGCCAGCCAGGATGCCCGCGAGGGGCGCTGGACGACCTGGTCGCCGGCCGGCTGGCTGGGCGCCGACCTGCGCGGCGCCTCCTTGGGAATTATCGGTATGGGTAAGATAGGGAAAGCGGTCGCCCGGCGTGCAACCGCCTTCGGCATGGATATTTTCTTTACCGATGCAATCCCTTGCCTGGAGATCGAAAACGATTTGGGAGCAACCTGCCTGCCACTGGATGATCTACTGGCGCGCTGTGATTTCATCAGTTTGCATACGCCGCTATCAACGCAGACGCGCGGCATGATCGATGAAAAAGCCCTACGTAGGATGAAACCGACCGCGATATTGATAAATACCGCCCGCGGCCCGATCATCGATATGCAGGCGCTTGCGCGCGCCTTGCGGGAGGGCTGGATCCGCGCCGCCGCGCTTGATGTCACCGACCCAGAGCCGCTACCGCGGGATCATCCACTGTTCAGCCTGCCCAACTGCCTGATCACGCCACATATCGGCTCGGCCACCTGGAATACCCGCCGGCGTATGGCCGAGCTGGCTTGCCAGAACTTGCTTGCCGGATTACAAGGCCGCCATTTAGTCCATTGTGTCAATCCAGAGGTCTACCAAAAGTAGGATTATGCCCCTCATTCACGCCCGCCCATTCCGAATCCGCAGCTACGAGTGTGACGCCTATGGTCACATGTATAATGCCAACTATCTACGCCTGATGCAAGAGACTGCCTTCGATGCATCCGCCGAGGCTGGCTACGACGAGGCGCGCTATAGCGCCATGCAGCGCACCTGGCTGATCCACGAGACCGATATTGAATATTTACTCCCTTTACACTATAACGATTCGATTGAGATCAAAACCTGGGTGGTTGATTTCCGCCGGGCGACGAGCCGCCGGGTTTATGAGTTCTGGAATACGCGCTCAGGCGAGCTGGCTGCACGCGCTTATACTGACTGGGTATTCCTTGACACCACCACCAACCGTCCGGCAAAGATCCCGGATGAGATGGGCCCGGCATTTTTCCCGGACGGGCTACCCGAGACATTCCCGGCGCGCAAGCCTTTTCCAACAGCTCCACCAGCTCCGGCTGGTACGTACCGGATGCGTCGTCGGGCAGTATGGCAAGACATCGACCAGATGCGGCACGTGAACAACGCCGTTTACTTAGATTACGTCACCGAATGTGGGATGCAGGTCGTTGCAGTGCACGGTTGGCCGGTATCCCGAATGCTGGATGTAGGCTTTGGCATTTTGCTGCGCCGCAACCAGGTGCAGTATCTTCAACCGGCCATATTGGATGATGAGCTGGAAATTGCCACCTGGTTCTCCAACCCGCGTTTTGCGATGGCTACCCGCCACTACGAGATCAAGCGGGCCAGTGATGGCGCGATCCTGGCCAGGGTGCACGCCCTGGGCGTGTGGGTCGACCTGAACAGCGGGAGGCCGATTCGCATCCCCAAAGAGATGTTAGAAGATTTTACCTCGAACATGGCCGCCGAGTAAAAATGGATTATATCGAAGCATTACGGAAAATGATCGGTAATTACCCAATCATCTTGGTCGGGTCAGCGATACTTATTCTTGATCAGAATGACCGGTTGCTCCTACTGCGGCGGACTGATAATCAGTGCTGGGGAATCTCCGGAGGCGCCATGGAACCAGGTGAAAACCTGGCAGATACGGCAAGGCGAGAAACCCGGGAAGAAACCGGGCTCGAAATAGGAGAGATGTCCTTTTTCGAGGTTTTCTCAGGCCCAGACCAACATTACATTTATCCAAATGGCGACGAAGTTTATAACGTTATCGTTGTGTATCTCTCCAAAGATGTCTCCGGTATTCTACGGATCGATCCGGTCGAGCACACGAAGGCAGATTATTTCGATTTGAAGTCTTTGCCTACGAATTTAAGCCCTCCGATCATACCAGTCATCGAAAAATTGATCCAAAATGGCAGGTTTTAAACCCGCATACCTCGATTTGTTTAAGACCGGCGAATTACGCGAGCGGGTTATTAAGGCATACCAACTTCTGTCTGCCTGTGAGCTGTGTGGTTGGAAATGCGGAAAAGACCGGCTCAGTGGTCATCTGGGCGTTTGTCGCACAGGTGCATTAGCCAGAGTCAGCAGCTCTGGACCACATCACGGAGAGGAAGATCCCCTGCGCGGCTGGCGCGGCTCGGGCACAATATTCTTTACCCGCTGCAACCTGCGCTGCCAGTTTTGCCAGAACCACGACATCAGTCAAACAGATAACGGGGATTTGGTGGCGTCCGAGGATTTGGCAAGATTGATGCTCGAGCTTCAACGACTTGGCTGCCACAATATCAACCTGGTCTCTCCCACACATGTCGTGCCGCAAATCCTGGCGGCGGTGTTCATCGCCGCCCAGGCAGGTTTATATTTGCCGCTGGTCTACAACACCGGTGGTTACGACTCTTTGGAAGCTCTACGACTATTGGATGGCGTGGTGGACATCTACATGCCGGATATGAAATATGCGAATGCGCAGGTCGGGCTGCATTACTCGAAGATCCATAACTATCCGGAAATTAACCAGGCGGCGGTACGCGAGATGTATCGCCAGGTGGGCAACTTGCAGATCGATGAACATGGGCTTGCGCAACGCGGTCTGCTCGTCCGTCACTTGATTCTGCCGAATGGGTTGGCCGGGACTGAGGAAACCTTGCATTTCCTGGCCGAGCAGATTTCAACCAATACCTATATTAACCTGATGGATCAATACCGGCCGGCCTACCAGGCGCATTTTTACTCAAGGATTGACCGGCCAATTAAACGCGACGAATTTGACTCAGCGATGAACATCGCCCTCAATCTGGGCCTACACCGGCTGGATAAATCTTAATTTGAAATAATCTTACCGGTATCCTATCGCAAACGGCCAAAAACCACTTCGCAATCCACCCACCGATCTTCTGGATCAGCGTAACAAATATCGTATCCCGGACCGCCGATCAAAATATCCGCGCCAAGGCCGCCGTAGAGGCGATCGTTGCCCGCCCCTCCGTTTATCTTATCATCATCCTCATCACCGTATAACTTGTCATTGCCATCGTCCCCCCACAGGATATCCTTGCCTCTGCCGCCGTGAATGAAATCATCCCCTGAACCGCCGTGCAATTGATCCGATCCAATATCCCCTGATATCCAGTCCACACCCGAATCGCCAAATATTCGATCTCTGCCGGTTCCACCGCTGAGATGGTCATTTCCTTCGTTCCCGTGGATGAGATCTTGGCCAGCCCCTCCCCATATCTGATCGCTTCCATCCAATCCTGTCAAAGTATCGTTTCCACTGGCGCCATTTATATAATCATTGTCGTTCGTACCGGTGATAACATCGGTCCCCTCAGTTCCATAAAACTTCCCAGCCAGAACCGGCAGCACACCCAGCATCGCCAAGCAAATAGCAATCGCAATGGCTGAGTACAATTTTGTTTGTTTCATTTTGAATCTCCTCATTTACATTATAATTATAATAGCAAAAATCATTTGGTGATCCCATTTTGGTCTTGACAATAAAATAACGTTATGTTATCGTTATCATAGTCAATGGTAACGTTACCATATACAAAGGACCGGAGAGGTCAAATCATGCAAACCAATCGCACGGCTGCAACGACGCTTGATTTAAATAAAGACGATTTGATCGTCATTTGCGGTGCTGGCGGATTTATCGCCGGCGCTCTTACCCGCTACTTTCACGAACAGGGCTTTACCAATCTCCGCGCCATCGATAAGAAACCTTTGCCGCGCTGGTACCAGCGCACGCCGGGCGTTGAAAACCTATGCCTGGACCTGAGCGAGAAAGAAAATGCTATTCGCGCTGTTGAGGGCGCAGTTGAGGTCTATAACCTGGCCGCCGATATGGGTGGGATGGGCTTTATCGAACGTTTTCGAGTGGAATGCTTGCGCAGTATCTTGATTAATACTCACCTTGTCGAAGCTGCCTATCGAGCCGGCGTTCGGCGCTATTTCTTCTCCTCCTCTGCCTGCGCTTATAACACCACGTTACAACAAGACCCGGACTCCCCGGCTTTGAAGGAGTCCGATGCTTATCCGGCCATGGCTGAACGCGGTTATGGTTGGGAGAAGCTCATATCCGAGATGTTCTGCCAGGAGTACTGGGCTGAACGGCGTCTTGAAACGCACATCGCCCGGTTCCACAACGTTTATGGCCCAAATGGCACCTGGTATGGCGGTCGGGAAAAAGCTCCCGCCGCATTATGCCGCAAAGTAATCGAAGCCAAGGATGCCGGCAATACGACCATCGAGCTATGGGGCGATGGCATGCAGACGCGCAGCTTTATGTACATTGACGACTGCACCCTTGGCATCGATCTGATTATGCACTGTGATGATCTCATCGCCACCCCGATTAACCTGGGTTCGAGCGAACTGGTTTCAATTAACCAGTTACTCACCCTGATCGAGGAGACCGCTGGGGTGAAACTGGAGCGCACTTATGATCTGACTGCGCCACGGGGCGTCGCTGGACGCAACAGCGACAACACCTTCATCCAACAGATATTGGGTTGGGAACCGAATACAACCCTACGTAAAGGGATTTCTAAAACCTATGCCTGGATCGAGGGGCAGTATTACGACCGCAAAGCCGGCCGCCAGGTGGTCAGTGAGCACATCGACCTCGGAGCCGCTTGAGGCAGCGAAACTATGGCAGTTCAGCACGAGCCAAATGTCACGGAACGGCCCACCCAAAATGAGATCAACCAAATTTCCGATATTATCGGCAAGTTGCCCTATCGAATGGCTTTCGCCGGAGGATGGATCGACCAGCCGTTCATGTCAGCACTTAATCCATCGCCGCCCGGCTCAATGGTTGTGGTAGCACTTGAGCCCATTTTCCGCTTCATGGATCGTTGTGGAATGGGCACCAGCACGCGCAAAATAGCTCAGGAACTGTGGGGCGACCGGCTCCCCTCCGGTGATCGGGCTGAGCTGGTTCGCCAGCTTTACCAGGCCGAAAATCTTGGCAAAGCCGAACCATCTGGCTCGCAGGATATGGCCGGGCTGATTTATCCCGGCATCAACCGCCTGGATTATGACTACCAGGTTGAACAAGGGATCTTCCCGGCGCACGTGGAAAGCTGCCAGGATTCCCAGATTGCCCGCTGGGTAGAAGAAGTAATTTCCATTGTACCTGTCAATCAGCGGCCTGAAGGATATCAACCGTTGGGCATCAAGAATCTGAATTCCGAATGGGTGGGTCGCCTGAGCCAGTCAGGTAAAGATTGCTACGCGGCCATTTTGGCACAGGATATGCTAGGATTGGGCGAATCGATGAATGAATGTATGCGCTGCTGGGAATTCCTGCTACCGCACACTGTCCACCATCCTTCCCTCAACCTGGATTTGAAAGAGCTCCTCGGCGTTTACCAGGCAAAATATGCCGGAGCAATGTATTCCGGCTGCGGCGGCGGATACCTGTATATTGTGTCGGAAGATCCAGTGCCGGGTGCATTCCACGTCAAGGTGCACGTCACACCGGATTATATGCAAGGAGAAACGAGGGCGGACCGATGAGCCCGACTGTCCCCAACGTGATCATTGCTGGTGGTTATGATAATCTACGCTCAACGCATGTGCGTTTTTTGGAAGAGGCTCACCGATCAGGAAGCGTCTACGTATTCCTTTGGTCCGATTCTCTGTTCGAAGCTTTTACTGGCCAACCGCCAATATTTTCTCAAGCCGAGCGCCTGTACATGATGCAATCATTACGGTACGTCGACAATGTTCGGGTGATCTCGAGCTTGCCTGACCAGGACAGCCTGCCAATGCCAGTTTGGGATGAATTATGCACCGCCGACTTACCTGCAGTGTGGGTCGTCGAGCAGGGACATGATAGCCTGCTAAAACGCCTGTTTTGCGCCTCGATGAGTCTCGGTTATCAGGTCATCCCCGAAATAAATCTGGTAGGCTTTCCAGACCTACGCTATGATGGCCTGGATGAACCTTCCGGGCATAAGAAGGTGATTGTTACCGGTTGTTTCGACTGGCTGCATTCGGGGCATGTGCGCTTCTTTGAAGAAGTCGCCGAACTGGGAGATTTGTATGTCGTCGTCGGCAGCGATGTAAATGTAAGCTTGCTCAAAGGCGCCGGCCACCCGATGTTCGACGAGCAAGAACGTCGCTACATGGTGCAGGCGATCCGTTTTGTAAAAGCTGCTTTAATTTCCAGCGGTCACGGCTGGATGGACGCTGAACCGGAAATCGAGCTGATCCGGCCCGACATCTATGCTGTCAATGAAGATGGCGACAAACCAGAAAAGCGCCGGTATTGCGCTGCGCACGGATTGGAATATGTTGTGCTGAAGAGACAACCCAGGCCTGGACTGCCCCGTCGTGAAAGCACTATATTACGAGGGTTCTAAAATGTTTGATGCAATTTCACAATCAAACAAATCTTAAAAATTCATTTATCTATTGACTAAGATAGGATCTCTTGCTATGATATCGATATCATGATATCGATATCATAAGAACATGATTAATTTCCTTAATTATCAAGCAGCTATATAAAGAGCGATGCCAACTATCCACGATGTAGCCAGGCTGGCCGGGGTCGCCCCGATCACCGTTTCCCGGGTGATTAATCACTCCGGCTACATCCGTCGAGAAACTCGCGAGCGAGTTGAAACGGCAATCGCTGAGTTAGGTTACGTACCCAATACGCTGGCGCGCAGCCTGCGACTTAAACGGACGCATACCCTGGCGATCGTGCTGACCGACATTACTAACCCTTTCTTCACGCAAGTGGCGCGTGGGGTCGAAGACGTTGCCAGTGATGCCGGATTCACCGTAATTTACTGCAATACCGACGAATCCGAAGACGAAGAAATCAAATACTTAAATGTCCTGCTGCAGAAGCAGGTAGACGGAATCTTGCTGGTTCCCGCACAAAGCTGTTCGAAGTCAGTCGGGCTTATCCAGGAACAAGGCACCGTGGTGGTAGTGATTGACCGCCGCGTCGTGAACGTAAAGGCGGACGTTGTGCGCTGCAACTCGGAGGAAGGGGCTTACCAGCTCGTGCGACACTTAATTGACCTGGGTCACCGGCGGATTATGGTAATCAGCGGGCCGAGCGGCGTTTCGACAGCCGAGGACCGGGTAGCCGGTTATCGACGGGCAATGGCTGAGGCCGGCTTGAACACTGGCACCCAGCCCTCAGAATTGATATTTCGCGGTGCGTTCAACCAGGAAAGCGGTTATAAACTGATGCAACAAGCCCTGGCGACAAATCCACCCCCGACAGCGCTGCTTGCTGCAAATAATTTTATTGCCATCGGGGCTTTGAAAGCCCTGCGAGATGCAAACTTAAAGGTGCCAGAAGATGTTTCGCTGGTGGCTTTCGATGATTTGCCGGGTATGCTGGTAGAACCGTTCCTGACTGTAGCTGCTCAACCGGCCTATGAAATGGGGAGGCAGGCGACCGAGCTGCTACTTAAGCGGCTTGATGATCGAATACCGAAGGAATGGCAGGAAATCGTACTACCAGTCGAGATCATCCAACGCAGGTCAACCGCCGCGCCAAATCTTCAAAGGAGTCTATCATTATGAAAAGATACGGCCAAATCATTGGAGTCAAATCAGAAAAGCTTGAAGAATATAAGAAATACCACGCCGCGGTATGGCCGGGGGTATTGGAAATGATCGGCGTGTGCAACATGCGTAATTATTCGATTTTCCACAAGGACGGCATGCTGTTTGCGTACTTCGAGTATATCGGTGACGACTTTGCCGCAGATATGGCCAAGATGGCAGCCGACCCGACGACGCAGAAGTGGTGGGAAATCATGGAGCCAATGCAGGCTCCGGTGGAAACACGCGCCGAGGGCGAGTGGTGGTCTGATATGGAACAAGTCTTTCACGTAGATTGACGAAGATGGACATTCAAACCGCTGATTCCGACAAATCGAACGTCAACCGCCTGCTTGCAGCCTTGAACCACCAGGAATCGGACCGGCTGCCGCACATCGAGCTGTGGGTCACCAGCCAAACCGTTTATGAGTATGTCCTGGAAAGGAAGCTGGGCTATATCATCGGCGACGCGGCGGAAGGCGGCCAGTCAATTACTCCAGAGGACGATGTCGAATTTGCCCAGCGCCTGGGTCAAGACGCTGTGTTGTGCAACTTCAACTGGCGGCCGAACAACGTGTTCCGCCTGGCCGGCGATGGCACCCGACATTACGTGGATGGCACGATAAAGAGTTTCGCCGATCTGGAAAATTTAGATCCCCCCACTCCACTCAACGAACAATTGAGATATCTAGAACGATATTTGAAAGCTGCTCAAGGCACGGGCGTGGGTATCATCCCCAACCTGACTTCGTTCTTCGACAGCGCTATGTTGGCAGTCGGAGTCACCGATGCTTTATACATGTTCTATGACAACCGGCCGCTGCTGGAGAAGTTAATGGACATCTTGCTCGAACACCAGGAAAAAGTCATGCGGGCAGTGTGTGACGAATTTGCCGATGACATTGCCCTGGTAATGATCAACGACGACATCGCTCACAACGCTGGGCTGATGATCCATCCACGAATGTTCCTGGAAATCTTTCCGCCGCGGATGAAGCGCTTAATCGCGCCGGCGAAGGAGATCGGTAAGCTGGTGCTAATGCACACGGATGGTAAGCTCGATGAGGTGCTGCCAATCTTATACGAGGTGGGCATCAACGTCAATCACCCCGTCGAACCCGAGTCAAATGATATCTTCGAGGTCAAAAAGAAATGGGCCGGCAAGATGGCTTTCATTGGCAACATCCCTACACCGCTTCTGGCGTTTGGCAGCCCGGATGAAATCGATGAACAGGTGTGCAGTTATTGCGCTGGACTGGCACCCGGAGGCGGCTATGTATTGGGCTCATCGACTAGCATCATGGAAGGTGTCAACCCTGAGAATTTTGTAGCGATGGTTAACGCGGTGCACAAGTATGGACATTATGGATCGCTAGGATCGGCGAGCGTTGAGTATAGCAGGCGTTGAGTACAACGGGCGTTGAGTACAACGGGCATTGAGTATAACGGCGACCAACCGGATCGGCACACTGAACGAAAAACCGCTTCATGCCGCCCTGAAGCAGTGGTA
>Ga0113563_10003084_pt1 | contig 10267 bp, 10 predicted proteins | sample Mud3Dept3metaG_FD_80117 | JGI IMG/M metagenome (GOLD analysis project Ga0113563, IMG submission 80117) | Freshwater wetland microbial communities from Ohio, USA, analyzing the effect of biotic and abiotic controls - Mud 3 Core 4 Depth 3... | ecosystem: Environmental > Aquatic > Freshwater >...
TCACACCCGGCGCACGCCGCCACCATGCAGTCGTAAAGGTAAAGAAAATCCATCCCCATCATGAGGGATTCCAGATAAACATAGCCCTGGAGGCCTTCGGGCTGGGCTCAGCCTCGGCCCTCGACACCGTCACCCTCGTTGATCAGGATATTGACATCCGCGACTATCGGCAGATCGACTGGGCAGTGGCGACTCGTTGCAACCCTGCCCGGCAGGTTCACATACTCCCCGAAGCCCGGTGCCACCAGAACAATCCGATCGCCGGTGTGCGCGAGCTCTTGAACGAGCCGGTTGTCAAGGCCAAGATGATCATAGATGCGACCATACCATGGAACTACCGCATGGCCGAAGTAAAGCCGGGGATCACCTTCTTCACGAAGAGCACGTGGCCTGACGTGGACATACGGGACTACTTGAGCGCGGAAGACAGGAGGAAGTGGGTGGAGTAGAAGCAACTCTTCCGGCTACCACCGATCACCGTCAGATGGGGGACCATTTCCGGGTTATTTGGAAAACCCGGTCTCTTTGAGCAGCGTACCGAAAAGGTTGTACGTATTCACTGCATACCGCTCGAAGTCCTCGCTGTTCCGATAGTTCATACTGAGTCGGATTTCCTTGATGCCTTTGATAACGGCCGGGTCTTTCATCGCCCGCGAAAGCGCCCCGTCCAGTTTTCTCACGATCTCCGGAGATATGCCCTTGGGACCTATTACGCCGAGCATGGAAGGACAAGGAAAGTCATAGCCAAAATCCTTCAGGCTGGGCACCTGGGGATATTCGGCAGATCGTTTCTCACCAAGCATGGCAAGGAGACGTATCTCCCCTGCTTCAACGAGTGAGTGCTGAAAATCGCACACACCTGCAACGATGTGCTGTCCCATGACCGCGGTCTGGATCTCCGGGGATGATTTGAACGGGATGTGCGTTGCCTGAACGCCTTCCTTTCTCGTGACGTACTCCATGATCACGTGCGCACTGCTCAGAGGGGCGTTCGTGCCGTAGGCGAGCTTCTTAGGATTTTTCCTGCCGAATGCCATGAGATCTTCAAAGCTCTTGAAGGGAGAATCGGCCTTCACATATATGGCGAAATAGATGTCGACGAACTGCATGATATACGTGAAGTCCTTGAGCGGATGGTAGGGAAGTTTTTCCAGCTGCGACATGACGAAGAGAACCTGCCCCGGGCTGTGACCGATGGTGTAGCCATCAGGCTTGGCCGATGCAACGGCCGATATGCCGATGGTGCCGCCGGCACCCGCCTTATTGACAATCACCATGGGCTGCCCGAGATACTTCTCCGTCTCTTTGCCGAGCAGACGGAACGCAAGGTCCGAGCTGCCGCCCGCAGAAAATGGCACGATGAAGGTGATCGGCCTGCTCGGAAATTTTGTAACGTCCTCCTGTGCATAGGTGACACCGCAGGAGGCCGCGATGATTGTAATGCAGGCAAGTAACAGTCTTGCGAACTTATCCAGAGCCATAGGTATCCCCCTATTATGTTTCGCTTCCGGCGGAATTCTGTTCTATAGCCTGCAGTATATCATTCCACGAAGGTCACCGCTAGAAAGTTCGCCGGCGCCTTCTTATCTTTCGAGTTCTCGGGCCGCCACGTAAGCCTTTCGTGCCCAGAACTCAAGATCAACCTTCGGCCAATCATCTCGAAAAAGTGTAAATGAGACCCACTCAGGTCCACATTCAGGATACGGCTCGCCTCCACTCGCCAGGGCGCGCGTCTTCATGCGCTCATCCAACCGAAGCCCGACCGTATTCATCCCAAGGGCGACCGCAAAGACGACACCCTTGGTGGAAGCCACCACGTAACGATACTGCCGCCAGTCCGGCGAGAAAAGCTGGACATCTCCCAGGGGTTTCAAGGCCTCGCTCAAGGCGCCGGCAACGTCAGAATGGGCCGACAGGCCTTCGACGTGATCAAGCACCTGCCGATTGATGCTGCTCTCCAGCTCAGCTGGGATATTTCGCGTCATCTCCTATCCTCCTGCCCGACTGCTTCTACGCTCAAATCCGCAGCAGGCATGGGTGTCCGTCGCATTGACCTGCTAGCCTGCCTTTCCATGACGCTCCAGCACGTTAGCCCACGTCGCTACAAATTCATCAATGAGCTTTTTGAACGCTTCTTGTTCGTTCTTTCTCCGTGTTTCATCCGCCGAATCGCGGCTCCCCCAGGACGTAGAAAGGGTTTCACTTCTTTCCGTGACCTCGTAGGCCGAGTAAACGTATCCGGTGCGAGTGTCGATCAACAGAGCAGAGCACGTGGTAGCAGCAGAGATTTTTCGGGTCGGAGAGAGCCCCAGGGTTATAACCGTCAGCGGCTTCGACATGTCAGTGTCAAAGAACGCCGTATCAAACGTGTACAAAAAGGTCAGGTCTGCCTGGAGGCGTGACGCGGCTGCCCTTAGTTCGCGATCACCTTCGAGCCGCTCCGGCAACAGCATTCGATTGATCGACACGAGGCCTGCCACCTGCTGCGACTTGCGCACGCGGTCTAGCTGCAGGTCCTCGCCGGCCTCTTTGGCCAGTATCACCGAATATCTACCGGAGCCATAGTTGCCTCCACGCTGCTGCAGATTATAGTTATTGTACGTCGGGGCTTGAACTCTTACGACAGCGATACTTGCCGGAAACGGGCTCGTCGGTTTGGCGGCAAATCCGGCCTGGATATCGGCCGGCGCGAAGACTTGCAGGTCGGCTTTTGCACCCGGGGGGATGTAGGTGGCACATCCAGACATCACTAATAGAACGGCCACGAAAACGAGTGTCTGCCTCATGTCGACTCCTCCAAGGTTAACAATTACTATGCGACTCTTGTCTTTTCCGAAATAATACGCGGCAGGTGTTGAAAAGGCAAGAACGAAGTATGTGCAAAAGAAAGCACTCATGAAATCAAGCGATATGTGTTGAGCGTTGCGTGTCGAGTGAGCAAATCCTACGATGACATGGCTAACCATTTGGGCTATTGGGCAGCACAGTCGAACTATGTGGCGGGCTGAGTTTCGATGCATACCGAGGCGGCAAGGAGGAGTGTGACGAAGGCGTACTAAAAGTACGTCGCAGGATCACGACGACGAAGGTAACGAAGGTAGGCGCGAAAGGCAGCCTGCCACCAGCGGGTTACTCGCGGCGGATGGATTCATCCAGCGCCGCGAGTAACTCCAGCGCTCGCGCCGCCTGCTCCTCGCTTAACGACCCCAGGCCGCAACTCGGCGTCACAAACCAGTCGCGCCACGCTGCGTTTGGGTCGATGCCGGCGACCTGTTCGCCAAAACGGAGCCAGAGCCTATGCAGGTCTTCAACGGAACAGGAGAGAACAGCTTCCGAAGACGGTACAATGCCGGGAGCGAGTATCCCCCCTCTTCCGAGGAACGCTGTCAGCTCCTCCCTGTAGTAGAAAACCGTATCAAGAAAATTGAAGGCATCGTAATTGATGACATCGGTCTCGACCCTGTACAAGACCGACCAGTCCGTGTTGCCGCAGCAGTGCACCCCCGTCATCGCGTCGAGCCCGCTGAAGACATCGTTCATCAGGGAGACAACGTCATCTTTCGAGATGGAGACATACGCCGAGCCGAACGAGACCATGAACGGCTCGTCGAAAAAGACAAGGATCTTTTTGTTCGGGAAACGCTCCCTGATGAAGGAGATCATCCAGCGCGCCTTCATGTGGAGCGCCTTCTTTATGATGTCGAAGTAGGCATCATTATATAGTATGGGCTGCCCCTTCTCATCCTTCAGGCCCAGGCCCATGGTAAACGGACCTGTAAGTTGCCCCTTGATGACCTGCACCCGCTCTTCTATCTCGGGCAATCGCTCCAGGAACCGGTACAGACCGGGCGCCGCCTGTTCAGAGATGGAAAAAGCCTCAAGCCGTCCTGCGCCGACATTCTCGTAGAACGTCTCTATGCCCGCAGTGCTCCCCGTATCCACGTAGACCCGCTTCTCAGCCTCGTCAATAACGACACCAGGCACCTGCTCCATGCACTGGACATACATGTCCTCGAGAAAGGAGCGCCTGGGTAGCTGAGGCCAGACGGGTATTTCGGGGCATACCGCGAAGACCCGATCTATTGCCTCGTCCACGTCCGTAAAAGGCAGGCTTCCGATACCCGTCACCATCGCGCTTACCTCGCAATCCTCTTTCATCTTCTAGCACAGGAGCAGGGTCGAGTCAAAGGGGTGCAGCCCTGCCCTGACTGGCAGGCGATTCGCCTTCAGCCAGGATTCAGCCAAAGTTGTTGACTAAATAGGTCCTATTCTGGTAAGATAGCAAAATTTTTTTTGGGAGGTAGGTTATGAGAGGTAGTGTTGTTCGGTTGTCACTCATTTTGCTTGGGGTCTTTGCTGTGTTTACGCTGGTCGGGGTCACCTATGCGGCAGACGCGCCCAAGGGAGCGGTGAGCATCAAGACCGACGGGGCCAAGATGGCGCCGGTTTCCTTCTCGCACGAGAAGCACTCGAAGGTTGACTGCGCGAAGTGCCATCACGTCAAAGACAAGCCACCGGCGGCCTGTAACAGTTGCCACGACCTGAAGGAAGCGAAGAACAACGCGCCCAAGATTCAGGATGCCTTCCACAAGGCCTGCCTGGATTGCCACAAGGCGCAGAACGGACCCTCGAAGTGTAATGACTGCCACAAAAAGTAATGGAGGGGAGGGGCAAGCCCCTCCCTCACCAAGCTTTTCGGATCAGATCCATAGCTTCTTCTCCTCGGTAAGCCTGACCATATTTCTGTTCTCGTTCATCGCCGTGGCCTCCATCTTCGGCACACTCATACGACAGCAGGCATCGCCGCAGGAATACCTGTCGGTCTATTCTGAAAGCACTTACGCAATCCTGAGTTTTCTCCGTCTCGACGACATATTCCACAGCTGGTGGTTTATGCTCGTGATCGGGTTGCTCGTTGTAAACCTCGTTCTCTGCACCCTGCCCCGCTTCACCAGACTGCTAAAAACACCCCCTATCTCAAAAGTGCCGGACAGGAAGGCGCTCGACGCGATGGGCTTGCGGTTTACTGTTCAGGGCAAGAAGCTCGATGATGTTTCCGGGATGCTCCGGGGTTACAAGACCGCTCACACCGGTGAAGACGGACGAGTTCTGGAACGGGGCTCGTTCGGACGATATGGCTTCTATATGGTGCACCTCAGCATCATTCTGATTCTGGTAGGGGGTCTCATCGGGCTCCTCTTCGGATTCAGGGGCCCGCTCATTCTGAACAAAGGAGAGACGAAGAACGCCTTCATGGTACGAGGCAGTGTCATGAAGAGCCAGCCCATGAGCTTCTCGCTCAAGCTGAACGAGTTCACGCTTGCGCTCTACCCCACAGGAGAACCAAAGGATTTCGCAAGCGATGTTGAGGTAATCGAGGATGGAAAGACCGTTCTGCGCAGGACCATACGCGTGAACGACCCTCTGAGTTACAAGGGGATCCACGTGTACCAGTCAAGCTACGGGAGTAACCCGCGCTTTCTATTCGACGTGGGCGGTCAAAAGGTGGAACTCGGACAGGGGAGCGTCTACAAGAAGGGCAATCTACAGCTGCTCCTGGTGCGGTATGAAAAGTCTGTTCACAACTTTGGTCCAGGTGTGCAGGTAACCTACCTGCAAGACGGAGAGCCGCAAACCCAGTGGTTTCTCAGGGATGTGCCCAAGTTGCGCGAGAGAACGGTAATGGGGACCCCTGTGCGGCTCGAAAACATCAAGGATGAATTTTACACGGGACTCGAGGTGGCATATGACCCGGGCGTCTGGGTCGTGTGGACAGGGTTTGCCCTCATCCTGTTCGGCCTCTACGTGAACTTCTTTATTTATCACAGGCGTCTCTATCTGGTAGAGGTACCCGGGGGAGTCCAGGTCGCAGGGGTAGCGTTCAGGAACAGGGAAGGCTTCAAAGAAGAGTTCGAGAAACTAAAGGGGAGACTGGGATGTTCTTAAGCAACAAGATTCTGGCGATTGTAACCTTCTTATATCTTTTTCTCTTTTTTATACACCTGATCTACTTCGCCACGAAACGGGAGAAAGTGCTCGGCTTCATGTGGATTTCCCTGTACACAACATTCGGCCTCCACACCGTAGGCCTCATAGCCCGGTGGGTGGAATCGTACCAGATGTCGATAGGCCGTGCTCCGCTCACCAACTTCTACGAGTCTCTCATATTCTACTCTTGGTGCATCGCGTTTCTCCTGATCGTCATGAAGAAGCGTCTCGGATTCCCCCTGATGACCATGTTTGCATCGCTCATTGCGCTTGCGTTCATGGGCTATGCCTCTTTTTCACCATCAGTGGACAAGAACATCCAGCCGCTGGTTCCGGCCCTGCAGAGTAACTGGCTCCACATCCATGTATTCACGTGTTTCATCGCGTATGCTGCGTTCGCCGCATCGTTTCTAGCCGCCCTTTTCTCTCTCTTCAACTTTGGAAAAGGGGTCGTCCCTCCGAAAGAGACCCTCGAGGAGGTGAACTACCGGAGCGTCGTGGTCGGGTTCCCCATGCTGAGCGCCGGCATTCTTACGGGCGCCGTGTGGGCCCATTACGCGTGGGGGTCATACTGGAGTTGGGACCCAAAAGAGACCTGGTCACTCATCACGTGGATCTTCTATGCCCTTTTCCTGCATGCGCGCTTTGCCCGCGGGTGGAAAGGCAGACGCATAGCCATCTTGTCCATCATTGGTTTCATCAGTGTTATTTTCACCTACTTCGGTGTTAACTTTATCCTTTCCGGTTTACACAGTTACGGTTCAGCGTGAGAAGGAAGAAACCCAAGAGCCTTGTTCTCTCAGGGAACGGCATCAACTGCGAGTTGGAGACCGCCCATGCCAACCGGCTTGTGGGGTTCGACGTGGATATCGTCCACATCAATTCATTGACCGACGGCACCACGAGTATCCATGATTACCATTTCCTGAACTTTCCGGGCGGTTTCCTCGATGGAGATGACCTGGGTGCGGCAAAAGCCCAGGCCGTTAAGTGGAGGTATCAGAAAGTTCCCGGGCGAGACACGCCCTTCATTGATGAATTGATCCGTTTCGTTACCGAGGGGAAGATCATGATCGGCATCTGCAACGGGTTTCAACTTCTGGTGAAGACCGGACTGTTACCCGCCCTGAACGGTGAGTATGGAAAGCAGTCGGTAACGCTCACGTTCAACGATTCAGGTAGGTTTCAGGACCGCTGGGTCTATCTGAGAACCCATCCATTTTCCTCTTGCATCTTCACACGAGATATGGATAGAATCTACCTTCCGGTGAGACACGGTGAAGGCAAGCTTGTTGCCAGGGATGAAGGAACCGTGAAGGGGCTTCAGGAAAACGGGCACGTGGTTATGCAGTATGCTGACAAGGATGGGAACGTGACATCCGAGTTTCCCTGGAACCCGAACGGATCAAGTCAATCGATAGCTGCATTGTGTGATGCGTCCGGAAGGATTTTTGGCCTCATGCCGCATCCCGAGGCGTTTGTGCATTACACGCAGCATCCGCACTGGACCAGACAGGATCTTCCTGAAGAGGGAGATGGCCTGAAGATTTTCAGGAACGCGTATACATACGTTCTTAACAACCTTTAGCAGTGAAGGGGGCTTTCGCATGAACAAGACAGATATCGTCAACAAGCTTGCGGAGAAGACCGGCATGAACCAGAAGGTGGCCAAGGTCGTTGTCGATACCATCACAGACAGCATAAAGAAAGCCATCCTCAATGGTGAACGGGTCGAGATCAGAGGGTTTGGAAGCTTTTCGATTCGTAGCTACAAGCCATACAAGGGACGGAACCCGAAGAATGGGGAAGTTGTGGACGTGCCGGCAAAGAAACTCCCCTACTTTAAGGTTGGAAAAGAGCTGAAGGAAGATATATCGAAGGGTCAAACAGCTTAAGAACCCCACCAATGAGGCTTCAGCACCTGCTTCACCCGCTCCACAGTCTGTTTCAGCACCTCTGAAGGACCGCCTTTATCCTCCTGTATGTAGAGTGGTGTCTTTCGAAGCTGAAGAATAACGGCCTTGACCGAATTAGTAAGTCCGGAGAGGTTATACCCGCCTTCCAGCGTAAAAAGAAGCTTGCCCCCGCACGTTTCGTCAGCCACGTCCATCAGCATCTTGGTCATTCTCGTGAAACCACCCTCAGTGACTGCCATGCCTCCGAGCGGATCCGTGTGATGTATATCGAAACCGGCAGAGACCAGGATGATCTCAGGCCGGTACTTGCGTGCTATCGGGAGAAAAATCTCCTCGAACGCACACACATAGTCTGCGTCGCCCATGCCGTACGAGAGGGGAACGTTGACCGTATAGCCCTTACCTTCCCCTGAACCGATCTCTTCGTACCAGCCTGTGCCAGGGTAATAGGGATACTGGTGCGTAGAAAAATAGAGAACAGTTTTGTCTTCATAAAAGCTGTGCTGCGTTCCATTGCCGTGATGCAGATCCCAGTCGACGATACATATCCTCTTCACTCCGTACTTCTTCTCAAGGTAGCGCGCAGCGACGGCCACATTGTTGAAGATGCAGAAGCCCATTGCTTTCCCCCGTTCCGCGTGGTGTCCCGGCGGCCTGACCAGGGCAAAGCCGCTGTCAACTTTGGAAGCCATGCACGCGTCGATCAGCTCTAGGAATCCGCCTGCTGCCATACAGGCCGCCTCGTACGACTTGGGCGATGTGACCGTGTCGGGATCGAGCCGACGCTGCACCTTGCCCTTTGTCTCGGCCACGAAGTTTATGTATGACATCTCGTGATTGAGGGCAATCTCGTCATGTGTCGCCATCCTTGGCTCAATGTACGCAAGACCGTCAGTACCAAGCTCATTGAGCATGGAGTAAATGTGGACCAGCCTGTTCGGGTTTTCCGGATGGAAGTCGTCGGTTATGTGCTCCAGGTAAATGTCGTGCTTTACGATCCCTACGGTCATGATGCCCTCCATGATCCCCTTTTGTTCCGGATATGATATAACCCGCCCCCAAGAAAAACAAGCGGGTTTTGATGCAATGAATGTGAATTGGTATTAGACTAGTGCGCAGGTGCCGGGAGCACGCATCCCGGAGGCACTGAGCGATATGGAAACACATCAGTTAGAAGACCTGATCATCAGCATCGATAAGGCCGGGGTGCACGAGTTCGGCAAGTTCAGTTACCCTGTCCGGTACGGCCGTTTCTCAGAGATACGCACACCCGGTTACACATTTCAATGCAACCGGAACGGCGAGATCAAGTTTATAGAGGGAAGAGGTCGCAACTGGCCGCAACCCTCGGAATGGCTGAAACGCACCATCGGCAATGACTGGGTCTATTACTCGGCAGGCGACTACAAAGGTGTCTACGACCTTATCGGCGAATACTATTATCCCTACCTCTCGTATCCGAGCAACGCCATCCTTGGAGACAGCCCATTTGAAGGCACAGGCATCAGAAGGGCGCTCAACTCGTGGGCTGCCCTGCAGACGCGCCTAAAGGCCTTGATTCCGCTCGCGGCTCCCGATACTCTGCAAGACTTCCTTAAACTTGTCGCGGAACAGACTCCCGGCGCGTTGAGAGCGAAAACAGCGACGCTCCATCGGCTGATCGGCGGGCGCGTCACGGTGCTCCCACCCGACAGCCGCCATGTCGACTACGAGGTGATCCCGCTTACAGTTGCAGAAGGCTGTCTGCTCAACTGTGGTTTCTGTCGGGTAAAGTCAGGCCGGGGCTTCAAGCCTTACACCCGGGCCAGCATACTGGAACAAATAGAAGACTTGAAGCGCCTTCTAGACCGGGACCTGCCCAACTACAGCGCCCTTTTTCTCGGCCAGCATGACGCCCTCGAGACCGGCCAGGACCTCATTCGGTTCGTTGCCGAAACAGCGTACCGGTCATTCCAGTTCGAGCGCTCCCATACGGGCGGCCCTTTCCTCTTCCTGTTTGCCAGCCCGGTCTCCCTGCTTGCTGCTCGCGACACTCTTTTTCAAACGCTCGACGCGCTTCCATACTCCACCTATATCAACGTGGGTCTCGAGGCTGCGGACGCTGTCACATTGAAAGGGTTAAGACGGCCTGTCAGCGTGGAAAGCGTACGAGACGCCTTCTCGCGGATGCTCGACATCAACAGGACGTATCGAGCGATAGAGGTCACGGCAAATTTTCTGTTCAGTGATGAGTTTTCAGAGGATCACTTTGCGTCGCTTCTCGAACTCATGCGCAACCGGCTTGACCCGACGCGGGCCAAAGGGGCGATTTACCTGTCGCCCGTTGTCGACGAGACACGCGTGAACGATGCGCGCCGGCGCGA
>Ga0113563_10003085_pt1 | contig 10265 bp, 10 predicted proteins | sample Mud3Dept3metaG_FD_80117 | JGI IMG/M metagenome (GOLD analysis project Ga0113563, IMG submission 80117) | Freshwater wetland microbial communities from Ohio, USA, analyzing the effect of biotic and abiotic controls - Mud 3 Core 4 Depth 3... | ecosystem: Environmental > Aquatic > Freshwater >...
CGTGCTGGCATCGCTGGAACGCTGGCTCCTGCAGCGGCTCCGGCTGCGCGTGAATCGGGACAAGAGCGGCGTCGCACGGCCGTGGACGCGTCGCTTCCTCGGCTACGGTGTGACGTGGGATCGTGCCGCACGCCTCCGCGTGGCGCCCGCAGCCGTCCAGCGGCTGAAGACGCCCTTGCGGCGGCTGCTGCGCCAAGGGCGGGGTCGACGCCTCGCCGACACCGTGACGGACCTCAGCCTCGTCCTACGAGGCTGGGTGGCGTATTTCCGGCTGGCAGAAGTCAAGGCGAGTTTCGAGGACGTCGATAAGTGGCTGCGTCGAAAACTGCGCTGCATCATCTGGCGGCCGTGGAAACGCCCACGGACCCGCCTCCGCGAACTCTGCCGGCGGGGCCTCGACGTGGCCCGCGCGCGGGCGTCCGCCGGCAACGGCCCGGGGGCCGTGGTGGAACGCCGGCGCGAGCCATATGCACGCGGCCGTGCCCTCCGCCGGGCTGCGGCGGCTCGGTCTCCTGCGCTTGCTCGATGAACATCAGCGCCTGACGCGCGCTTCGTGAACCGCCGGATGCCGAACGGCACGTCCGGTGGTGTGAGAGGTGGGGACTGGTAACGGTCCCCACCTACTCGATACGCCTGAGCCGTCAGGCAGCTCGCAGCAGCAGTCCGCCAACCCGGTCCGACATATTCAATCCCGTCGGGAATTCGAACCCGTATTGAACCCCTGGTTGCTCGGGATATGCGGGGGTGTCGGTGCCCGCCGGAGTGCGCTCGACGGGCGGTGGACAGGTCGGCTAGGCAGCATGGGCACGAAACCGACTGGACGTGGTGCCATCCTCGAAGGAATCTTGCGACGGTCATTCTGGAAGTCGCCGCCGTGTCCGTTGAACACGGCAGACCGCTCTATTACTTGGGGTTCACGCTGAGCCAGGCGTCGATGAACTCGTTGACCTTGTCCTTGACCACACCGCGCACCTCGCGGACGCCATCAGCCCCCACCGTTCCCATGCCTCCGGTCTCCCTTGTCGGGCAGATCGCGCGTTCACCGTTCATGAGAACGGCGACCTGACGCACAGCCACGTCAATCGAATAGGCGTATAACCCCTTCTCGTTCTTCAAGGTCTTCAGATTCACGTGAACGTATGCGTCGGCCAGTGTGGCTCGGCGCTCCGCTGTCGTCAGAAAGCGAATCCCGGCCAGCCGAAGCCGCGAGAACGTGTCCATCGTGAGCAAGTCCGCTGTCAGTCCATCCTTCTCCAGGTCGGGATCGAGGCTCTCCACCAACACGCCAATGCCCGGCAGCCCTTTCAGCGTGTTTCGCTGACTGTCCTGTGCGGATGAGGCGCCCGCAATCAGCACGATGCCAAGCACCGGAAGTCCAACCGTGACTATTCGACTAGTCATAAGGCCTCCTGTCGCCGCGCATCATACGCCTGGTGCTCTTCTTGCGATGTGCTGGTCGGGGCGAAAGGAGTTGAAGCTTCGACCCCTCGATCCGAAACCGATTGGCCTTTAGAAGGAACTTGCGACTATCACTGCGCCCGCAGGCACCTGTGCGCCGTCGCTGTGGATACGCCGAGCTTCCCTGCGGCCCTTCGCACGCTCGTTCCCGTACGGACGCCAGCACCGCCTCCCCTACCACCAACCTCGGTCGTCCGAACCGGCGTCCATTCGCCCTCGCTCGCGACAATCCCGCGTTCACCCGCTCCGCGATGCGGGCCCGTTCGAACTCCGCGATGGCTCCCAGAGTGTGCATCTGGAGTTTCCCCGCCGACGTCGTGGCGTCGATGCCCTCCTGGAGGGACACGAAGGCGACGCCCATGGCGTCAGCCCAACGACGATGAATGAGCTAGGCCAGGCCACAGGACGCGCCGTTGTGCCGCGCTGGTGGGCGGCGTAGAATGGCGCGGAGTCCACGCCACACCGGCGGGTCTGGCGCCGTCTGCACCTTGCCCGCCCCCCGACCAGTCGCTTGAGCGCCTCAGCGAGCCGCTGGTGGAGGACGGCACGACGACGTTCAAGTTAGTGTCCTGGGAAGTGCTCAGGAAGGGCGAATGACTCCATGGCACCCACACAAGCGACCATCGTCCGCGGCGCACATCGACCGGCCGACGACGTCGTCGTGGCGCAGGAGGACCGCCGAAACGCCGTACTGCGCGTCATCGGCGCCGCGCGTGAGCGGCTGATACTTTCCGTCTTCCGGTGTGACGACCTCGAGGTGCTCGACGGGCTCGCCGACGCGCTGCGCCGGAAGGTGCGGGTCGAGATCCTGATCACGGGCCGCGCGAAGGGCTGGCAACAGCGGCTACAGCGCCTCTGGGTCCTGCTGGAGGGCATGGGAGCGACGCTCCATCGCTACGCCGATCCCGTCGTCAAGTACCACGCCAAGTACATCGTGGCCGACGACGGACCCGCGCTCGTCGCATCGCTCAATCTCACGCGCAGGTGCTTTTCCAGCACGGTCGATTTCGTCGTGACCACGTACGACCCGAATGTCGCCTCGGGGCTGAAGCGGCTGTTCGACGCCGACTGCCAGAAACCCGGGGCGACCGCGCCGCGGGGGTTGAGCAAGCGCCTCATCATCGGTCCGGAGGACGCACGGTCGCGGTTCACCGCGCTCATCGATGGCGCCCGCCGGAGCATCATGCTGATCGATCCCGAGGCGACCGATCCCGGCATCCTGGCCCGTCTCAAGGCCAGGGCCGCCGACGGAGTGGAGGTCTCGCTGTCGAAGTGTGGCAACCTCGCCGGCATGACGCCGCACGGCAAGCTCCTCGTCATCGACGGGACCACGGCCGTCATCGGGAGCCTGTCGCTGTCGGCGCTGAGCCTGGATTTCAGGCGCGAGGTGGCCATTGTCGTCGACGACGCCCGCTGCGTCAGGCCGTTGAACGCGCTGTTCGGTGCGGCCGGCAACCCGGCCAGCCGCCGCCCGACACGTTCGAGAAAGAGCGCCCGCTCATGAGGCCGGCGCGCGCGAAGGGCGGGCGGTCAAGCGGGAAGCGAAGAGATGGCCCGCTTCGTGAGGCGAGGGCACCGGCCCGTGCCTTCCAGTTCTGCGAGGTAGGTGACGGTCTTCCGCCGAAGATCGGATGGCCCGACTGAGATCGCACAATCGGCCAGCATCGCGACGCAGAACTCGACATAGCCGTCGAGCCGCTTTCCCTTCCGGCGCGAGGCCTTCCCTCGCTCCTTGATCCGGTAGCAGGCATCAGGCTGCGGGGCGAAGGCGAACAGCTTCGTGAGCCACGACCGGGACAGCCCCCCCGCCGCACCAAACGCCACGGCTGTCTGGACGTACGGCGCCGCGATCACGACGTGGCCCTGGTCGAGGGCCGGGCGAATCTGCCAGCGTAGCCGGAACACGAGATCGGCCGCGTAGAGGAGCACCAGCGTCCGGGGCGACAACGCAAGGTCCCTGCGCTTCTCCACGCGAAGCTCGGAAAAGATGCCGGACGCATCCCAGGCGCTGATGCCGCCGCGGACCTTCCGGGCTGCGAGGCGTCCCCACACGTCCGCGGTGGCCTCGCGCAGATCGTGCCCGCGCATCCCTTCCACGGCGATCAGCCGGCCGTTATCCGGGGATTGACGCGCCACGGCGCACCTCGGCGGCTGCGGGACTCCAGGCGAGCCACTCGACGACGGCCTCCATGTTCTGCCGGGCCCAGGGCTGGCGCTGCCGCTCCTCGAACAGGCGGCGCATGCGGCGGTGCTGCTCGTAGATGGGCTGCTCGCCGTCGACGGTCACGAACTGGAAGATGAACGAGAGCGATTCGTACTCCTTGATCATGCGTCCGACGAAACGACGGTAGCTGGCTATCGGATCAGCGATGTTGGTCACGTCCTGTCCGGCGTCGTAGAACTTGGGCGCGTGCGCCGACGCAACGCGCGTCGTCGAGGTGGTCGGCGAAACGGAGAAGTAGAAGACCAGATCCGGCCAGAACAGCGGCGCGTGGGCGGACAGCAGCCACTCCAGGTCCAGGCCTCGCGCCGATGCATGTGCGAGCGACGTGAACAGGAAGCGATCGGCCACGACGCTCTTCCCCTGCCAGAGGGCCGGCAGGATCTGCGTCTCCAGGCGGTGCCGGAAGTCGGCGGCCTGCAGCAGGCAGAGTTCCTCGGCGCTGAGGGAGTGGATACCTGCGCGCGCCTTCATCAGCCCCCTGATCGCCCGTGGCGAGTTCCACTTGCACGTCACGACTTCGTGGCCTTGCTGTTCCAGCCACACCTTGAAGAGCCGGCGCTGCGTGCTCGTGCCGGCGCCGCCGGGACCTTCGAAGGCGACGAGGAGGCCGCGCCTCTTTTCCCGGGCACGGACCATGTTGGCAAAAGACCGTGTCGACGGTGACGGCGGGGGCCGCCTAGGCACAATTCCAGCGGTCATCAGCCTCACACCGGAAAACCCGGCCGGCCTGTCCGATCACAGCGGTGCAGGGAGGACCGGTCCTGAACGCGTATTCTAGTCGATACTGACGCTTCCAGAAGCGTCGTCCCGTCATCGTCCTGTCGTGGGTGCCGATGTCGTGCAGCGTGCAGATGTGCGGGTGCAAGAGGGCGGCGCCCGCGCGGGTCTCTCGCTCGAAGCGCACGCGGCGGTCAGAATCGGTGCTCAGTTCCGCGGGAAGGATCTTGATGGCGACGGTTCGATCGAGGCGGGTGTCGCGGGCCTTGTAGACCTCACCCATGCCGCCCGCGCCAATTGCCGATTGGATCTCGTAGGGTCCGAGGCGAGTCCCGGCGCCGAGGCTCATGGTCACGGCCTCCGCGGCGCATTATACGCCGCGCCGTGCCTGTGCTGTTCCGGGCCCGCGAATCCGGCCGGCATTCCCGAGTACCCTGTTGTGATGCCGCGCTCGAGTTCGCCTGCAAGGATGACAGTCAGGCTCTTTCGCTTCTGCCAGGTGTCCCAGAAAACCCTCTCGCAGGCGCCCGCACTTTCGCCCCATTTCCCGGCGAGAATCGGGATGTCGGCGACGGCGTCGCCCGTCTCAGGAATCACATGATTCTTGAGACGGCCGGACGCGCGGCTACCGCCTCGTGGGCAGCTTCGCCTTCAGCTCCTCGAACCAGTTCTGGATCAGGTTGATGTGCGTGACGGGAGTCACGGGCGTGGGGGCAGCGTCCTCGTGACGAAAAAGCGCTGTCCATCTGGCGCCACGTCGTAGCAGCGCCCTGGCGCGGCGGGTCTAAGCTCGGCCGGGTCGAAATCGAACAGTCGCCTCGGGCGACCAATACCACGGGCCGACCCGGCGTCAACGTCGACCGCCATCATCGACCACCTATCCTCCGGGTTCCGAGGACTGACGAAGAACAACTCCTTGCGGCCTGGATGCCAAGCCGGACTCTGGCCACCGTCGATGGACACCTGTTCCGTTGGCCCAGTGCCTGGGTCGGGCCGGACGCAGACCTCGCGTCGACCCGAAACATCTGAGCCGTACGCCAGCCAGCGTCCATCAGGTGAGAACTCCGCCCAGCCCTCGTAGTGAGGAGTCTGGAGCAGGGGCTGCGCACGGGCCTGCCCGCTCTCGACAGCCACAATCAGGATGTCCCCGTCCGGTTCATGCACAGCGGCTATCTGGCGCCCATGGGGGTGATAGACGAGGCGTTGAGCCATGAGCCCAGCACGAGGACCAGCGGCGAGGCCGAGCCGCACCGGACCGTGACAGCCGATCGGAGCAACAGCCTGTGGCTTCTCGCCGAGGTCCCGGACAGGTGCGTGCCTGGATTCCAGCGCCCGTCAGCGGTGCCTACCGACGCGTGGAGAGCATCCGGATCTCCGTCGCGAGCATCGTCGCCCCATCCATGCGGAAGTAGACAAGCAGGATGTCGTTCCTGACGACGAGGTCCGTGAACTTCGGCTCTTGCTTGTCTCCTGGGGATTGGCGACTCCCGAACCCGGGACCGATCATCCGAGTGGTGAATGCCACGGCGAACGTGTACTCCCGGCCATCCGCTTCGACCGTCAGGTTCCCCGCGGAGACTGCCCACACCCGGCCAGCCAGGCTCCGGCCCGCCTGCTGGACGGTTGTCCCCGCCGTGAAGATGAGACCCGCGTGGTTGCGCGGGCCCTCCCGCGTGTAATGGACCTCGACCGTATCACCGAGCCGCACGATGTTCGAGAGCTTCGGATGCGTCTGCTCCGGCGGATGGACCCAGGCCCCCGCCCCTTTGGCGAAGATGACCGAGGACTGGTCCAACGCGAAGTTGAGGTTGAGGTCCGGATCCGCCACATAGACGGTGACGGTGCCATCTGTGATCGCGGTCACTGCGCCGCGCACCCACCTGTACTCCTGGGCCCTCGCGCCGAGAGGCATCAGCGCGACAGCCGCCAGCACGAATCCTATCAGGCGGGCACCGGGCGTCAGCGTCATAAGGTACTCTTCGTCACTTCGTCGTGGGCACCTTCGCCTTCAGCTCCTCGAACCAGTTCAGGATGAGGTTGATGTGCGTGACCGGTGGCGCGCTCGCCGACGCCAGCCATTTCCTCACCCAGAACCGGTCACCATCCGGAGACACGTCGTAGCATCGGGCCGGCATACAGCGGAAACCAAGACCGGGCTCGATGACGAACAACGGGCGAGGTGGTCCCATGCGCGCAGGCGAACCCGCCTCAACGGCCACGGACACCATACGGGGCGGAGGGGCCGTCGTGCTGACCGGGCACTCCGTGCCCAAGCACTCCTCGATGTAGAAGAGTTCGCGTCCGTCCTGTCGCCACGCTGGATTTGTCCCACCGTTGATCGACAACAGAACTGGCGGTCCGGGGCCCGGGTAGAGTCGGATGTAGATCTCGAACTTGCCGGAGACGTTGGACCCGTATGCCAGCCAGCGACCGTCCGGTGAGAACTCGGGCCACAGTTCGGCTTCCGGCGTCTTCCCCAGAACCTGCACGCGGGCCTGCCCCTGATCGAGCGTCGCAACCGCGATGTCAGACCCGATGACGCCCGCAATCTGCCGGCCGTCAGGTGACCACGACGAGAGGGACAGACTTCCGGCAGCGAGGACTGCTGGTGGCTCGGTGCCGTCGGCGGGCTGCCATGCTAGCGACCAGCGCCCGTCCTTCAGCCAGTCGTATGCGACCCGCTGTCCGTCTCTTGACCACAAAGGCCACGACACCTCACCCTCACCACTGATCGGGATGAGGGTGCCGCGGTCTAGGTCATAGACCCAGGGCCGTTCCCCGGTGATGTCCTGTATCGCCACCCCCAGCTTCCGGGCGTCAGGCGAGAGACGCACCCGCAGCGCATAGCTGCGGGGCGGAGCCGCAAGCGGAGACACCCGTCCGCGGCGATCGACCGCCACCAAGACATTGTCCGGCAGAGCAGGGGGCGGCCCGGGGACCCACGCTAGGCTGCCAGTCGACGCAACTGCGAACTGGCCCGAGCCGCTCTCATTGGCGCCGTGAGACGAGAGCAGAGCTTGCGCGACGCCTCCAAGCACCGGGACTGGCGTGCCCCGGGTCTCGATATGCTCAAGATCGAAAGCGACGGCGAGGAGCGTGCCTCGGCGTAGGAAGACGAGATGTCCAGGCGGGACGAAGCGTGCATCCGCCGCATCCCGCAACACCGTCTTTCGCTGGCCGGTCGCGAGCGTGAGCGCCACGACCTCTTCTTGACCCCAGCCGATGTTCTGCCTTCGGAGCGTGTAGAGCAGTACACGCCCGCCCGGCAGCAACCAGGGAAGCATGTGCCGCTGATAAGCCGCCTCCTCAGCGTGGCTGACCTCTTCGAGGCCCCCGGCTGCCTTCGCCCGCCAAATCCGGCCGTTGCCACCACCGAAGTAGAGGTCCCCGGCCGGATCCCAGGTCAACCCGTTCATCGTCTCCGAGACTCCGGCCGCGAGTTCCGCGGCTGGGCCACCCTCCAGCGGCACCTTCTTCAGCTTCCCCTCACATGCGAAGGCCACCCACCGCCCATCGGCTGACAGCCCGAAACCGCGCACCCCTTCCGTGCCGGGGACCGGGCTCGCCTCGGAGCGGTCGAGGCGCCGTACGTAGATCTGGCGCACGCCGGCTCGGCGCCCGACAAACACAAGGGACTGCCCGTCGGGAGTCCACGCGAGCGCCGTGCGCGACCCGCCCGGCGTTGGCATCCACGCGGCGGTGAAGAACGAACCCGCGTGCAACTCCTCGGCAGGGAGCACGTCGAGCCACGTGCGTACGACGGCGGCAGCCGGGGCACGGGAGGACGTGATCAGCCACGTGAGCCCGGCGCCACCCAACAAGGTGACGACCCCGATGATCGCGACCGGGGCGAGCGTTCGCCACCTGCTGCGGCGCGTCGGGACGCCAACACCTGCGCCCACCGCGCTTGTTTCCCGCAACCACCGCAGGTCATTGGAGACGTCGTGGGCCGTGTCCGGGCGGTCCTCGGGTGCCTTGGCGAGGCACTGCCGAACCACCCGGTCCAGCGCGGGTGGCGTTAGGGGCTGGAGCGCCGAGAGGGGCGCCGGCTCGGCGTTCATGATGTTGCCGATCAGCGACGCCGCGCTCGTCCCTTCAAAGGCGCGTTTGCCCGTCAGCATTTCGTAGAGGATCGCGCCCAGCGCCCAAAGATCCGTGCGGGCATCGGCAGGCTTCCCCTCGACTTGCTCCGGCGCCATGTACTGCAGTGTGCCGACAATCGCGCCCTCCGCCGTGAGCGGCGCCGATCGCGTCGGCATGGACGCTAACTGTGCGGCGGCGGGCTCCGCCCCATGGCCCTTCAGCTTCGCCAACCCGAAGTCGAGCAGCTTCGTGCCCGTCTTCGTCAGCATGACGTTGCCGGGCTTTAGGTCGCGATGGATGATCCCTTGCCGGTGCGCTGCGGCGAGCGCATCGGCGATCTCTGTCGCCACTGTCAGCGCCTGGTCCAGCGGAAGCCGGCTCTTCTGGAGGCGCTCGGCGAGTGTCTCGCCGGTCAGGTGCTCCATGACGAGGTACGTCATGCCGTCCTGCGTGCCGATGTCGTGCAGCGTGCAGATGTGTGGATGGGTCAGGCCGGCAATGGTCTTCGCCTCGCGGTGGAAGCGGGCGCGTCGATCGGAGTCACCACTGAACTCAGGAGGAAGGACCTTGATGGCGACTGTGCGGTCGAGGCGGGTGTCGCGGGCCTTGTAGACTTCGCCCATGCCGCCCGCCCCAATGGCGGCTTGGATCTCATACGGGCCGAGACGGGCGCCGCTGGAGAGGGGCATGGGCTGCCGCCCGGATTGTAGCACTGGAGGGAACCCTTGGCGCTGGCAGGAACGCCACACGCCATTCCCCTGCCGCTGACAACATCAGTGGCATACGCCGATGGAGACGCGGCGAGGCCCTCTACTGAAGCCCGGTCACGCTGGCAGGAATTCCTGCTAGTACCCGCCTCACCTTTGACAGCGGATGCTGGCGAAACCGGACATCGTATCGCTCGTCGTCGGACAGGAAACGAAGGACGCTTCTCTCGACGCCATGGTAGGCGGGATCGTAAGGATCTTGAGCCCAAGAGCGCTTATAGCTTTCGAGCGTCAGTTCACCGGCCTTCATCATCTCGGCAGTGATGACCGCCTCCCGGACGCCAGTCATGCCGCGCTCGCCTGCGACTGCGGTCCACACAATGGAGAAGCTCCCGCCGGTCATCACCAGCAGCCCGGTATAGATGTAGGCTGGGCTCTCTAGGCGCTTGTAGATTAGGCTTACGATACAGCGCGGAGGCGGAGCGATTACCGCCGCCTCGATCAGCCCTCCGCCGCCCCTCTGGGCAAGTTGCCTGGCGGATTGTCGAAGCTGCGTCTCGCTGGAGCAATCGAGATCAGAGATGGGGCCAACCGAGACGGTCATCGACAAGAGGTCACCGTCTACGTCTCGCCACACCCTCATTCCTTTTTGAGGCTTCTCCTCGCTCCACCCCGGCATGGAGAATCGCACGGATCGAGCCCGATCTAAATCGAGCCCTTGAGCGCAGGCGGCAGCCCACAGCGCCGTAGTCAGGCTGGAGATCAGAAAAAGCATGTCCTGCGCCTCGTCTGCTGACGAGTTTCCAGCCTTGAGCTGCTGCCTCGGCACTGGACGGGTGGACGTCCATGAGTCTCGGTTTTCTGCGCAGAACCGCCGGGTCCCGCGTGGCGACCAAGACCCGACCAGTGCTGGCACGAGCGCCGGTCTCGACCGGAACTCAGAGCTGATTGAGGGACCCTGTCGGCGACCGTGCGGTCGAGGCGGGTATCACGGGCCTTGTAGACCTCACCCATGCCCCCGGCACCGATCAGTCCGAGGACTTCGCAGGGGCCCAGCCGCGTGCCCGCAGCCAGAG
>Ga0113563_10003087_pt1 | contig 10264 bp, 9 predicted proteins | sample Mud3Dept3metaG_FD_80117 | JGI IMG/M metagenome (GOLD analysis project Ga0113563, IMG submission 80117) | Freshwater wetland microbial communities from Ohio, USA, analyzing the effect of biotic and abiotic controls - Mud 3 Core 4 Depth 3... | ecosystem: Environmental > Aquatic > Freshwater >...
CATGGCGCGCAAAAACGAGATTATGAAGGCTTCGCTAGGGATCGACTATGATGACTTCATCCAAAGCCCAATTGCATTTGACTACGAGCGCATGATGAGCGAGACCGGCTACAGCCACGCCGACATCACCCGCATCCAGCACGAGACCAAGGTGGGAGATACTCCACTCTTTGAGCTGCACAACCTGACCAAAGCGGTGCGAAGCATTTCAGCACCTGGCAAAGGCGCCACTATACTGTTAAAAGATGAAGCCGCCAACGCCTCCGGCAGCTTCAAAGCCCGCAGGGCTTCGATCAGTGCTTATGAAGCTGCTCGCAAAGGCTACCCTGGCTTAATTGCCGCCACCAGCGGCAATTACGGCGCCGCAGTTGCCTCCCAGGCAGCCCAGCGCAACCTGAAATGTATCATCGTCCAGGAAGTCTTCGATAGCCATTACATTGGTCAGCCTGAGATCGTCGAAAAAGGCCGCGCCTGCGAAGCCTACGGCGCCGAGGTGCTAAAGCTCTCGGTTGGGCCAGAGCTGTTCTACATGCTCCTGCGCACGCTGGAAGAGACTGGCTTCTTCAATGCCAGCCTGTACACCCCCTTTGGCGTTCGCGGCATCGAGACGCTCGGCATCGAAATTGCCCAGCAGGTACGCTCCCGCTACGGCAAAGCTCCCGAAGCGGTAGTAATAACCCACGCCGGCGGCGGCAACCTGACCGGCACCGCTCGTGGCCTGCTGGCCGCAGGCTGTGACCAGACCCGCATCGTCGCCTGCTCAGTCGACCTGAGCGGTCTGCACATGGCTTCCGACCGGGACTTCAACCGCAAGTCCTTCACCACTGGACATACGGGATTTGGCATCCCCTTCGCCACCTGGCCTGACCGTGTGGATGTGCCCCGCAATGCTGCCCGCTCGCTGCGCTACATGGATGAGTACCAGCTTGTCACCCAGGGAGAGGTCTTCTATGTCACCGAATTGCTCACCAAGATGGAAGGCTTAGAACGTGGCCCGGCTGGCAACACCAGCCTGACCGCCGCCGTCACCCTGGCGCGCCAGATGGATCAGGAACAAATCGTCGTCGTCCAGGAAACCGAATACACCGGCGCCGGCAAGCACCATAACAGCCAGCTTTCCTTTGCCCGCCAACACGGCATCGAAGTCCGGCGTGGCGATCCCAAAGACAATATCCCTGGCAAAGCCATTGTCATCCCTGAACGTCTTGATCAAGTGTGGGGCAAAGTTCAGGATATGGACCGGTTGCGTTTGTCTTACCTGAAGAACGCCGCCAGAGCTTACCCTATCGACCAGTGGGATGAGAACGACATCAACTTCCTGGCTGCCGATATGAAAGTGGACCCAATCTGGGTAAGACAAAACACCAAACTCTTAGGATAACTGATCTACAATTTTCGTTGTGGGAAAATCTATTTGATTGCTAAGGAGATCTAGATGGCTGATGAACGCTTGGCCCGCTTCGAGAAACGCCGGGCAGAATTAAAACAGCTTTCCGATGAGCAGCTCAAAGCTCACTTCTGGGAGCTTTGCGACCAGGTCGTCGAACCCATTGTCGAGCTGGCGCGCACCCACACCTCCCCCTCCATCGAACGCGCCGTTCTGCTACGCATGGGCATTGACAGTATCAGCTCGCATGGCGTGGTTGAGCGCATCTACCAGGCAGGGCTGCTCGGCAAAGGCGCCGGGCATGTCCTGCTCAAGCTGGCCCAGGCGCAGGGCACGGATGTTAAAAGCGCAGCCGACGCCATCCTGGCGGACAAAGATGTCCTGCATGGCTTATTCTAGGAGGTCTTGCAGATGAACGATCAAAACTCACTCGACCCCCAAAAGAAGCTGAACATCGAAGAAATCCTTCAAGATTTGGAATCCTACCGCCCGCGCCGCAAAGGCTGGGTTTGGCGTAAAGTTCCCCCTGCTGGCGTAAAGATGGGTCCCTTTCATTTCCATGACATGTCCGAGCCGCTCAAGAACAGCATTGGCTTGCCAGCTTCTAAATACTTCGACCACATCGACCCGCAGCCGAGCTGCGTTGTGACCACCGAGATCGCCTCCGGGCGATTCGAGGATGACCTGCGCCGCATGCGCATGGCTGCCTGGCATGGCGCCGACCATCTCATGGTCATCCGTACCGCTGGTCAGAGCCACATCGACGGATTGATGGAAGGCACCCCCGAAGGCACCGGCGGCGTCCCTATCACCCGCAAGCAGATTCGCGCCAGCCGCAAGGCTTGCGACCTGTTTGAAGATGAGGTTGGACGCCCGATCAACTTCCATAGCTATGTCTCCGGCGTGGCAGGCCCCGAAGTGGCTGTCCTGTTTGCAGAGGAAGGGATCAATGGCGCCCACCAGGACCCCCAGTACAATGTGCTCTACCGCAACATTAATATGTACCGCTCCTTTGTCGACGCCGCCGAAGCCAAGCGCGTCATGGCCAGCGCCGGCATCTTCCAGATTGACGGCGCTCACAACGCTAACGCCACCGCCAAAGCCGGGTGGCTGGTGATGCCCGAGCTGATGGTGCAGCACGGCATTAATTGCGCCTTCTCAGTCGCCTCTGGCATGCCCAAGGAGCTGATTGGCCTGTCAACTGTCCCGCCAGATGCCCCGCCCGCCCCCAAGCTGTGGTACGACCTGCCCTATGCCGTGGCATTGCGCGATTTCTTTTCCGAATATAAGATGCGCGCCCAGCAAAACACCCGTTATATCGAAGCCGATGTCGAAGAAGCCGTCCGAACCCACACCATCGATACCTTAATCTCAATGCTCACCAGTGCCGATATCCAGAGCACGATTACCCCCGACGAGGGGCGCAACGTGCCCTGGCATTACAACAACATCCGCGGTGTTCAGACCGTCAAGCAAACCTGGGCTGCTCTGGATGGCATCAAGGAGCTGCTCAGCCTGAACATGAATGGCCCCCTAGGCGAGATGGTGCGCGATATCAAAGAGCGCGCCGTCGCCTTTTTAGAGGAAGTAATCGAGGTCGGCGGCTATTTTGCTGCTGTCGAGCAAGGCTTCTTCGTCGATTCAGCCCAGTACCCCGAGCGCAATGGCGATGGCATCGCTCGAGACAGCCAGGGCGGCGTCGCCGCACATACGATCGTCCACCGTGATCCCGACTATATGGCACCGGTCTGCGCCCACTTTGGGGAGAACCACCTGCCACCCGGCCTGGAGAAACCCTGCGACCCAATAGGCGGCTGCACCCTCTGCGATCCCGAGAAAATCGTCTATATTGACGAGCTCGACCCGGAAGATTCGGCCGCTCGCCGGCTGGAGCAAACTGAGCCGTATCGCAAGGGCAATCTGATCCGCCCGGAAGCCGAGTGGGCTGGCGATGGCACCCTCCTGCTGCAGTTGATGATCCCCGAAAGCGAAGCTCTGGCGCGGGAGGCGGGATTGGAAGTTGCCCGCCGGATGGGGCTACAAGATCCCCAAGTAGTCAACCTGATGGTGCTCCACCCTGCCGAGGGTTGCTTCATCGAAGTGAAGGGAAAAGTAGATTTCGATGTTGACAAGTCCTCTCTGAAGATCCCGCCTAAAGTTGAGCTGCTGCCTGAAGAGGAACTCCGGGCAGCGGTTAAGAAAGTTGATTTGAAAGTTGTTGCTGCCACAGTGGGTGAGGACGAGCACAGCGTCGGTATGCGTGAAATCCTGGATATCAAGCACGGCGGGATTGAGAAGTACGGCGTCAAGTATCACTACTTGGGCACCTCCGTGCCCATTGGCAAGCTGGTTGACGCCGCCATCGAGACCGGTGCCCACGCCATTCTGATTTCGACCATTATCAGCCATAATGATATCCACCGCACCCAGATGAAAAAACTGGCCGAGCTGTGCCAGGAGAAGGGTATCCGGGAACAGATTATCCTGATCGCCGGCGGCACCCAGGTCAACAGCGACATGGCCCAAGAAACTGGCCTGGATGCCACCTTCGGGCGCGGCACAAAAGGCATTCAAGTAGTCGATGCCATGGTCAAAATCCTCAAGGCGCGCGGCAAGGTGTAAGGCTATACCATTGGAATTTGGATTAATAAATGCCTGATCCATGCAAACCGTAAAATCCGTAAATCAAAGCCAGGTGCTGCGTTGGGCAACGATTTCGAAATCCTGACCGTTGAGGTCGGGTCGACAATCACTAAAGTAAATGGGTTCCGGCGCTTGCCCGAGGGCGGTTTCGAGCACCTGGCTCAGGGTTTCGCCGCCACCAGCGTTGCATCCGGCGATGTTGGCCTGGGTGTTGACCAGGCTATTAGAAACCTGCAAACCAGCTCCGGCTTGCGGATGCATGAGGCTCAAGTTTTTGTCAACAGCTCTGCTGCCGGCGGGCTGCGCATGACCGTTCACGGTTTAACCTATAGCATGACCGCCCGCGCGGCGCGCGAAGCCGCCCTCGGCGCAGGCGCAATTATCAAGCTGGTGACCGCCGGTCTTTTGAGCGACTTCGACCTGGCAGAAATCCAATCTATCCACCCGAACATCATCCTGCTGGCAGGCGGGGTCGACTTTGGCGAAAAAGAAATCGTTTTGCGCAACGCTGAAAGTCTGGCCTCGCTGAAGATAAACGTGCCAGTGATATACGCTGGCAACATCGCCATCCGCCAGCCGGTGCGAAAAATCTTCGCATCCGCTGGAATCGAAGTCTTGCTGGCTGACAACGTTTTCCCGGAGGTCGACGTGTTGGAAATCCAACCCGTCCGCCGCCTGATCCACGAAGTATTCAATCGCCATATCATCCATGCCCCCGGCATGGCTCGCCTGGGCCAGCTCACCCACTGGGGTATCTTGCCCACTCCAGGAGCAGTTCTGCGCGGCGCCGAGCTGTTCGCCGAAGCTCTCGGAGACTGCCTGGTGCTTGATGTCGGCGGCGCCACCACCGACGTTCACAGCGTAACCGATGGCAGCCTGGAATGGGCTTCTAAAATGACCGAGCCCGAGCCGCGCTCCAAACGCACGGTCGAAGGCGATTTGGGCGTGTATGTCAACGCCCGCAACATCATCGAGCAAGCCGGCGACCCGGCCTGGGAAGCCCGCTTGCCCGACCTGCAAGCCCTGCCAAAAACCGAGCAACAGGTCGAGCTCACCCGCTGGTTGTGCGCCAGAGCTGTTGATATCGCTATTAAACGCCATGCCGGGATTGTCACTGACCTGTACACCCCCACTGGTAAAAGACAGATCGTGAAGGGTAAAGACCTCAGCGCCGTCCAATGGCTGGTAGGCACTGGCGGTGCGCTGACTCTCGTCGCGGGTGGTGAAGTCATTTTGCGCTCAATCTGCACGGGGCCAGGAAAATATCTCCTCCCCCCGCCCGAGGTTCGCATCCTGATCGATCGCGAATACCGTTTCTCTGCCCTGGGCACCTTAGCCCAGGCTTACCCCGAGGATGTAAAAGCTGCTTTCCGTAGCTGGATCGAAACATTGTCCTGATCACAGGAGTCGCATTCCCCATGTATATCCTTACTCCCCGACTTGAAATCTATACTGACCGCATCGAGACCAATGCCCGGGCAGTGATCGATCTCTGCCGGGCGCATGGCGCCCAGGTTGCCTGCGTCACTAAAGTGATGGGCGCCCATCCGGCCATCTTACAAGCCCTGCAAAACGCCGGAGCTGACATGATCGCCGACTCGCGCATCCTCAACCTGCAATCGATTGCCAACACCGGGCTGCATCTACCGGTCCTACTCCTGCGCTCCCCGACTCCCAGTCGAGTAGCCGACGTTATCTGCTGCGCCGACTTTTCACTCAACTCGTCGGTTGAGACGATTGAGCTGCTCTCCCGTGCCGCCCAGCTGCGCAAATGCAACCACAAAGTCATTGTCATGGTCGATGTCGGCGACCTGCGCGAAGGCATCTGGCCCGACCAGGCCGTTTCCGTTATCCGGAGGGCATCCCATTTCCCCCGCATCGAGATCGTCGGACTGGGCACCAACCTGGCCTGCTTCGGCGGCGTCATCCCGACCACTGAGAACATGCAGACATTGATTGACATTCGCGATGCCTGCCGTAAAGCCACCGGCTTGCCACTCGATCTGCTCTCCGGCGGCAACAGCGCCAACCTGCCCTTGCTGGCCAGCGGCGGTATGCCCAAAGAGATCAATCATTTCCGCATCGGCGAAGCCATCACCCTGGGTCGCAACGTCCTCGACCGCAGCCCCTGGCCCGGCACCCGCCAGGACACTATCCGCATTGTCGCTGAAGTAATTGAAGTGGCGCGCAAACCTTCCATCCCGATTGGGAGGCGCGCCCAGGACGCCTTTGGAGGCCATGCCGAGTTTGTCGACCGGGGAATCCGCAAGCGTGCCTTGTGCAACATTGGTCGCCAGGATATAGTCGTGGATGGAATTACCCCCGAGGATCCAGGGATCATCGTCCTGGGTGGCAGCAGCGACCATCTGGTAATGGATGTGGAAGAAGCAGAACATGATGTCAGGCTGGGGGATGAGATCGGATTCTTCCCGTCCTATGGTTCTCTGCTGGCAGCGACAACTTCGCCTTATATGCAGAAAGTCGTTATTAAGGGTTAAGCAAACGGGTGAGCGACCAGGAGCAAACAAAAACCGTTCGAGGCATGATATGAACAATTATCCATCTCTAAAAGATATAGTCTATGACTATATATCAGATCAGATTTCGAGTGGAGAACTTAAACCGAATGAGAGTATCAGCGAAGCCGCCATATGCTCTGCTCTTGAAATCAGCAGGACACCCGTGCGCGAAGCGTTGATGCAATTGAGCAGCGAAGGTTATATCGAGCATATCTCGCGGCGGGGCTTTTTTACCCGCGAGCTCACACTGGAAAGAGTCCGCCACATCTTTGAGATCATTGGAAATCTGGAGGGATTAGCTGCTGTCCTGGCCCTGGAACATCCCGAGAATATTGACCTCGATGCGATGCGTCGCCTGGCAAAAGAGATGGAACAGGTGATTAACGCCCGCCAATTTGAGCCATATCATCATTTACAGTACCAATTCCACAACCAGATCATCCAGGCCAGCGGGAATGAAGACCTCGCCCGAATTATCGGCAATCTTAAGAAAATCCTCATGAGTCATGATTATCTTTCTCTATCAAGGGCAGAAGAGAGTCAAGCTGTGTTTGACAAGATGAACGAGGAACACTGGCATATTCTTGCGTTCATTGAAGCCGGGGATAAAGAAGCGCTAAGGACCTTCCTCCGGGATGAGCACTGGAACGTGAAATACGCCCCCTTCCATACCTTTGTCTAGTTCAGCGCCTGGAAGAGAAGTTGACCTCGTTGAAGTAGTAAATAGCCTTATTTGGACAGATACGGACACACTTTTTGCATCCCTTGCACGCACTGGCATGATCAATATGCGCGTGGCGATGCTTAAACAACACAACTTTTCCGATGACGCGATTTGGGCACGTTTCGATACATTTCCAGCACGCCTGGCACTTTCGAGTATCAAGCTTTATATACTTCGTCTGCAGGTGTCTATGTGAATGCACTTTTAACACTCTCATTCTGCTTGATTTTGCGGATCATCGCAAGCTTTGAATGCGGCGTTTAAACTGTGCTTCAATCCAGGGTAGATGGAGAAACAGATGCGTGCTGACTACCAGCAACATGACAACGCCAGCTACACCATGAAGACAATGAAACATGAACTGAGCATGGGCCATTTCCTCGGGGATTGCAAACTCAATAAGCTTAGACATTGTCACAGTCACGAATAGCGTAAACAGGATACTGTCAATTTCAAAATGTGTTCTGGGTTTTACGCCTTTGATCATGAGATCATTTCTCATCAGCTTATCTGTTCTGAAGACTCTCGTTATTTCGCATGCCTAATCCTTTAATATCCCGTACAGCAGCATGTCGCTCACAACATGAAACAGTTCATCATTAGACAACCCGAACGAGTTGAACCCGGGCTTCTCGAAGATGTTAATGATCGACTCCCAGAATATCGCTTGAAAGATCTGCCGGTTCACGCCTGGCCTCAATAATCCCTGGCTCTCTGCCATTGAGAATAAATGGTCAAAGATTCCATTCAACGCTGCGATCCGTACGCTCTGGAGGTCTGCGTAAAGATCAGGGTAGAGACGCTTGAGCTCATTTACCCGAGCTATCAGATCACCAGACGGGAGAGCACTCAAATCCTCTCCCAATTTATTGAGGAAACTGCTTATACTGGTGATTGAGTTCTGTTCCAGGTATTTCAAGCCATCTTGGAAAACCTGCTCGCCACGGAGAAATGCAGCCTGAACAAGATCACGTTTATCTGCAAAATACCGGTAGACGGTGATCCGCGAAACGCCGGCGTGATGGGCGATTTCTTCTATACTTGTTTTCTTGATACCCTGGGAAAAGAACAACTCTCGTGCAGAGAGCACGATCTTTTCACGCGTCTCACCTTCAAAGTTTGACATGATACAATAATAACATATATTGTATCATTTGTAAAGATGAATAGGAATTTGGTTCTCTCGGAAAATACGTGTCTTCTTTGTAGCGGATAAAAAACTCTCGTCCCTTCTGGGGCGAGAGTTTTACGCTCACAGGATGTTTTCGTTATCCCTGGCGCATCATCAGAGAATCCAGATCTTCATCGAGAGCCTGTAGATCTTCTTCGTGCTCGACCTCCTGTTGGAGAATAACCAGCACAATATTGTAGGTCACCGGATCTGTGTCCTTAACAATTTGGAGAAGTCTCTGATATACATCGATGGCGCACTGCTCCCCTTTGATGTTTTGCGCCAGAATATTCTTGACAAACGGATCGGTGGGAGCAGCATACCCACAATGGGTGTTTTCTAACCATTCCTCAGGGCTGATGAGCGGTGTCCCACCCAGTTGAATGATACGCAGCGCCAGCATATCGGCATGCGCCAGTTCCTCCGTGGCGTGCAAGAGCAGCTCGGAGGCTACCGCATCTTTCATAGGGCCCTTGACAATTTTAGCCCCCAGCCAATACTGGTAATACGCCAGCCATTCATCGGCAAAAGCATGGTTGAGAAGGCTAAGCAATTCATCGACATCCATTCCTACGATTTGACGACCTTTGGTTCCCATAACAGACTCCTTTCACTGGTTTTGAATTTGATTTTTTGCGGATTAATAACCTCAAGAAGGTTGGCTGAGGTTACAGGATTGAATAAAAACGCTGCCCCGCCAGCATTCAGCCACACTGCCCAAAATTGTACCTCACTTTGTGCTTTATGTTGGCGGTCACCTTTATAGGGACATTAGATATTTTGGTTTGGTGACTTTGATCACAACCACTGCCCATATTATTACGAGCGCGGTCATCACCGCTGGAAGAATACCAATGTCCGCTTTCGAAGCGGTCATGAAATTAAAGCACCCATGCCAGATGGCCACCATGAGGATGCTGTTTTGGGCACTGTTATATAGCCAGGTGAGGATCACCGAGACAGCGAATAGTCCAATCACCCAGCCGACTGCGATGGACGGATCTAACACATAGAAGAATTGCGGCAAATGCCAGAGCGCCCAAAAAGCGGCCAGAATCATTGTGGCTGCGAGCGCACTGCGACCTTTTTCCAGGCGCGGTAAGGCAAAACCTCGCCATCCCGTCTCTTCACCAAATCCAAATGTCAATATCCACATAAACAGCGCTCCGATGCCGAGTGGCGGCAAGTAGTTCACCGTGCCTAAATCTGACAGCCCGATCTTGCTATCTGTGAAGACATTTAGAATCAAGATAACCACAAAACCGATGATCAGCGGGGAGAAGGCAACAAACCACCATTTCGGGCACACTCTCCATTCGATCATGCGCCTGCCAAGCTCCTTCAGCCCGGGCGGTCCTTGGCTGATCCATGTTACGATCAGCGCTGAGATCATTGGACCAAAGGCAACCAGGTAATGTGTCCATTGAGGCAGTATCGCTGGGATGATCCCTTGATTGGCGAGCGCTAACGGAATGGCAATCGACCATGAAATTGCATAGGCAAGTATAAAAAAAGCGCCGAGATACCTGGAATCATGGCGAGTTGTTGCGGCGTTTTTCATTTCATGGCTCCTGTGTGGTTTACGAATAACTCAATGTTTTTAAAGAATTCGCAACAGTCACTATACCGCATCTTTGCGATTTTTCTCAAAACTCAACAAATATCTGGGGACTAGCCGACAATATCTCACGTACTCCTCTTGAAATATTGCCTGTAAATGCTCCTCTTCGGTGATAATCATCCAATGACCAATCAATCCATAGAGAACAATCCAGACTACTGAATACCAGGAAGGCCATTGCACTGTAACCCCGATGACC
>Ga0113563_10003088_pt1 | contig 10263 bp, 15 predicted proteins | sample Mud3Dept3metaG_FD_80117 | JGI IMG/M metagenome (GOLD analysis project Ga0113563, IMG submission 80117) | Freshwater wetland microbial communities from Ohio, USA, analyzing the effect of biotic and abiotic controls - Mud 3 Core 4 Depth 3... | ecosystem: Environmental > Aquatic > Freshwater >...
ATCGAATGGCTGGCGGACGACTACGGCGTCGAGATCCCGCTCGACCGCGACAAAGCCGACGTCCTGATGACGCTGTCCTCGATCGAGATCATGAAGTATCCGCAGTCTATCGTGGCGGTTGCGAAGATATTCAACCACCTCGGCGTGTCCTGGACGATACGCAGCGACGGCTATGAGGCGACCAACTTCGGCATGCTCTCCGGCAACGCGCAGGGGCAGCGCAACACGAGCATGAAAATGATCGAAGCGGCGATCGCCTGCGGCGCCAGGACGCTGGTGCTGCCGGAGTGCGGCCATGCTTACGGCGCGCTGCGGTGGCAGGGCGCCAATGTCTACGGCAAGCCGCTGCCGTTCCAGGTGCTGCATATTTCCGAGTACCTGGCCGAGAACGTGCGCAACGGCCAGCTCAATCTGAAAAAACTAAATAAAACAGCGGCTTATCACGATCCCTGCCAGGTGTCGCGCCGGGGCGGGGCGACCGCCGCGCCGCGCGAAGTCCTGCAGGCGCTCGGTGTCGAGTTGCGTGAAATGGAGTCATCCGGCGACATGAACTGGTGCTGCGGCGGCGGGGGCGGTGTGGTCACCATACACCGCGCCGACGAGCTGCGCCACAAGGCGTTCGCCATCAAGATCAGGCAAATCGACGATACCGGGGCGGACCTGCTGACCACCAGCTGCGCGAATTGCCGGCAGACCTTCGACGACGGGCAGGCCCATTTCAACTGGGACAAGACCATGCGCAGCCTGCTGGAACTGGTCGCGGACCAGCTCGAGGCGCCGGCGGCGCCTCATTGATTCTTCCGGGGCTTGATATTGCGGCTGCCGCCGCCATTTCCTTTGAATTGCTCGTCTGACTGGAGATTCTTATGACAACTGAACGCCTGGTCCGTATTTTCGCCGGTGCATTCGTGCTGGTTTCGCTGGCGCTGGGCGCGCCGGCGAGCCCGCTCTACATGAGTTCATATTGGCTGTGGTTCACGGCTTTCGTCGGGCTCAATCTGTTCCAGAGCGGCTTCACCCGGTTTTGCCCGCTGGAGAGCATGCTGAAAAAAGCGGGCGTGAAAGCGTCCGGCGCATGAGCGCGCCGCTGCGCATTGCCTGCCCCCATTGCGATACCGTCAACCGCGTTTTGCAGGAGCGCCTGGCGCATGGACCGCGTTGCGGCCAATGCAAGCAGGCGTTGTTCACGGCTCACCCGACGGAGCTGACCGCGGCGAATTTCGACCGGCAGGTGGGCGGGGATATTCCGATGCTCGTCGATTTCTGGGCGCCGTGGTGCGCGCCGTGCCGCGCGATGGCGCCGGTTTTCGAGCAGGCCGCTGGGCGGCTGGAGCCGCAGATGAGGCTCGCCAAGCTCGATACCGAAGCCGAGCCCGCACTTGCGGCGCGCTTCGGCATCCGCAGTATCCCGCTGCTGGCCGTATTCAGGAACGGCCGGGAAATCGCGCGCCAGTCGGGCGCCCTCGATCTGCGCCGCCTGCTGAATTGGGCGCAGGCTTATATCTGACAAACAGCAGGTTCAGCGGCGGCCTATCAGTATGCCGATGATGATCCCGATGCCGGCGGATACGCCTATGGCCCCCCACGGGTGGTCGTGAACGTAGTCATCGGTCGTCGCCACCACCACCTTTGCCTTGTCCCTGACCAATGTTTGCGCTTCGGCCAGGCGGGGCTTGATATCGGCCGCGGCCCGCTGCACCCGGCCGCGCAATTCCGTGATTTTATCTCCGGTCTGGCTTGCGGTGGCCCTTGCCAATTCCTCGATATCGCTCATCAGCACCTGGATATCGGTTACCAGTTTTTCGCGTGGTGCGTTCATGGTTTGCTCCTGCGTGAGTGTAAGCGTGCGCTACTATTGCTTGGCCCTGCTGTTACACACTCATCATACAAATTACCAGAACTGGTGTACTGATTTGGATCAATGGGATAAGCCGTTGCCCGGGAGTTTGCCGGACGCAGCCCCGGAAAATTCCAAAAATGGAAAAATTGATATTCGCGATATTGACTGCGCTCCGCTCCTGGCAGCCATACCGTTTTGGCCGCAACGCATCGCGCGGATATGATTGAGACAGGCTGCTAGCGGTAGATCAGCACCGGGATCTTGCTGTGCGTGAGCACCTTGGTCGCTTCGCTGCCGAGCAACAGCCGCGTCAATCCGGTGCGGCCGTGCGAGGCCATGAAGATCGCATCGCATTTGTATTTCTTCGCCGCCTTGACGATTTCGTCGGCCGGAAAATCGCTGGTGGTGTAGAAACACGAGCTCGCGACACCCGCATCGGTTGCGGCCTTCTTGACCACGTCGAGATGGCGTTGCGCAACCTTCTTGGTGCGCGCCGAAAAGTCCTGCGGTGCGATGAAATCAGGCGGGACATAATCGGCGTAAACGTTATAACGATAAGCCGGGGCGACGTGAAAACCGGTAATCCGTGCGCCCAGTTTCTTCGCAAATTCAGCCGCTTTCTTGGCCGCCTTGCGCGATAACGCCGAGCCGTCGGTCGGCACGAGAATATTCTTGAACATCATTATCTCCGTTGTTGTGGGTTAATAATTGTAATCCGTTGAATTTACGTATTTATTTCTACTGACGCGGACCGGGGCCGCTGCCATCGCGGCGCGGGCCCATCCCGCTTCCCGGACCCATACCCGTTCCCGGACCCATCCCGGCTCCCGGACCCTTGCCGGGACCGGAGCCCGTGCGCGGCTGATCGGGCAGGGTCACGCCGCGTTCCTTGGCGCGCGCCAGCATCGCCTGGTGGTGCTCGGCGCGCAGCGCCTCGCGTGCTTCGGGTGTCTTGGCGGCGCGCATCCTGGCGCGGTATTCGTCGCGTTCCTGCTGCGTCATCAATTGGCTGCCGTAGATGGGTTGCGCCTTTTCTGCCGCCGGCTTCGCCGGCTGCTGTTCTGCGGACTGCGATATTCCCGCCGCAGTCATGGCCATTGCTGCTGTCATGATCGCGATCAGCAGAGTGTGCTTTGTCCTGTTCATGATGTGCATCCTTTGCCCGGCGTAGTCTCCAGGGCGCTACGCTTGCCGTTTGCATTAATAACAATGTATGACGTCTGAAATCCGGCTTTTTGATGTAGATCAAATGAGGGCGATTCCCCCTCGCTTAGCATCCATCCCATGCCGGTTATTCTGGGAGAGCAGGGATGGAAGCGCAGCCCACGTACAATTACAAGGTAATACGCCAGTTTGCGATCATGACGGTGGTGTGGGGCGTGGTCGGCATGTCGGTCGGCGTGTTCATCGCCGCCCAGCTCATCTGGCCCGAACTCAATCTGGCGCCGTGGCTGTCGTACGGCCGCTTGCGTCCGCTTCATACCAACGCGGTGATCTTTGCCTTCGGCGGATCGGCGCTGTTCGCGACATCCTATTACGTGGTACAGCGCACCTGTTACGCGCGGCTGTTCAGCGACAGGCTGGCCGCCTTTACGTTCTGGGGCTGGCAGGCGGTCATTGTGCTGGCGGCCATCACCCTGCCGCTGGGCCTCAGTTCTTCCAAGGAATACGCCGAACTGGAATGGCCGATCGACGTGCTGATCACCCTGGTCTGGGTCGCCTATGCGATCGTGTTCTTCGGCACCATCGCCAAACGCAAGACCCCGCATATCTATGTCGCCAACTGGTTCTTCGGCGCGTTCATCCTTACGATCGCGCTGCTGCATATCGTCAACAACGCCGCGCTCCCGGTCTCGCTGTGGAAATCCTACTCGGCCTACGCCGGGGTGCAGGACGCGATGGTGCAGTGGTGGTACGGCCACAACGCGGTGGGGTTTTTCCTGACGGCGGGATTTCTCGGCATGATGTATTACTTCATTCCCAAGCAGGCGCAACGCCCGGTCTATTCCTACCGGCTGTCGGTGGTGCATTTCTGGTCGCTGATTTTTACCTATATGTGGGCGGGGCCGCACCATCTGCATTACACCGCGCTGCCCGATTGGGCGCAGTCCGTCGGCATGGTCTTTTCGCTGATTCTGCTGGCGCCGTCATGGGGCGGCATGATCAACGGCATCATGACGCTGTCCGGCGCCTGGCATAAGCTGCGCACCGATCCCATTCTCAAGTTCCTCATCGTGTCGCTGTCGTTTTACGGCATGTCGACCTTCGAAGGGCCGATGATGTCGATCAAGACCGTCAACGCGCTGTCGCATTACACCGACTGGACGATCGGCCATGTGCATTCGGGCGCGCTGGGATGGGTAGGCATGATCACGATGGGCAGTCTCTATTACCTGATTCCGCGGTTGTTCGGCCGCACCGAGATGCACAGCGTGCGCCTCATTACGCTGCATTTCTGGGTGGCCACCATCGGCATCGTGCTTTATATCGCCGCGATGTGGATTGCGGGGGTCATGCAGGGACTCATGTGGCGCGCCGTCAATCCCGATGGCACGCTCACCTACAGTTTTGCCGAGGCGGTGAAGGCGACCTATCCCTATTACGCGGTCCGGCTGGCGGGCGGCATCCTTTATCTTTCGGGGATGCTGATCATGGCCTATAACGTGTGGAAAACCGTCGTCGGCCGCACGCCGGTTGACGCGCCCATCCCCGCCGCGCAGCCTGCGCACGGATAAGTGGAGAAACCTGAAATGAGCTCGACATCCGGTCACGAACTGATCGAAAGGAATCTCGGGTTGATGGTGGCGCTGATCATCGCGGTGGTCAGCGTCGCCGGCCTGGTGGAGATCGTCCCGCTGTTTTTTCAGAAATCGACGACGCAGCCGGTGGCGGGGCTGAAGCCGTACACGCCGCTGCAGCTGTCGGGCCGGGATATCTACATCCGCGAGGGCTGCAACAACTGCCACTCGCAGATGATACGGCCGTTCCGCGCCGAAACCGAACGCTACGGGCATTATTCCGTCGCCGGTGAATTCGTCTACGACCATCCGTTCCTGTGGGGGTCGAAGCGCACCGGGCCCGATCTGGCGCGCGTCGGCCTGCGCTATTCCGACGAATGGCACCACGCGCATCTCACCAACCCGCGCGATGTCGTGCCCGAATCCAATATGCCGGCCTATGCCTGGCTGGACCGCACTCCGCTCGATGCCTCTGACCTGCCGGCCAAACTGCGTGTCCTGCGAACGCTCGGTGTGCCCTATACGGATGAGGATATCGTCACAGCCGCGGACAGCGTCAAAGGCAAGACCGAGATGGACGCGGTCATCGCGTACCTGCAGGGCCTGGGTACCGTATTGAGAAACGTGAGGTAAGGCATATGGACATCAATCTCGCAAGGTCGGTTGTGACGGTGCTGCTGCTGCTGGCGTTTATCGGCATAGTGGCATGGGCCTACAGCGGCAAGCGCAAACAGGCATTCGATGCGGCGGCCCGGCTGCCTTTCGATGACGAGACGGAAGCGGTGGCCTTTGCCCGGTCTGGCCGCCCGGGGACGCCGCAATGAGCGATTTTACGCACGACGCGTGGGGGATCTATATCGCGGTCATCACGCTGGTGAGCATAGTCGCCTGCGGAGTATTGCTCAGGGCTTTTTCGACCAAGCGCGTTGCGCCAGGCGAGCAGATCGACACCACCCACCATACCTGGGACGAGGATCTGAGCGAATGGAACAATCCGCTGCCGCGCTGGTGGATGTGGCTGTTCTATATCACCATCGTCTTCAGCCTGATCTATCTTGCGCTCTATCCGGGGCTCGGCAACTATGCCGGCTACTTTGGCTGGAGCTCGCGCGGCCAGTACCAGGGCGAGCAGGAAAAAGCCGCGGCCACGTTCGCCCCGATTTTTGACAGGTTTCTCAAGCAGGATCTCAAGACGGTCGCCGCCGATCCGGAAGCACGGCAGATGGGGCAGCGGCTGTTCCTGACCTATTGCGCGCAGTGTCATGGTTCGGATGCCGGCGGCGGCAAGGGCTTTCCCAGCCTGCGCGACAATGACTGGCTCTACGGCGGCGATCCCGAAACCATCAAGGCGAGCATCACCAATGGCCGCAACGGCGTGATGCCGCCGCAGGGGGCGGCGGCGGGCGGCGACGAGGGGGCCAAGGATATCGCGCATCATGTGCTGTCGCTCTCGGGCCGCACCCATGACAGCCTGCGGGCGTTCCGCGGCAAGGCCAAGTTCACTACGATATGCGCGGCCTGCCATGGTGCCGACGGCAGGGGCAACCAGACGCTGGGCGCGCCCAACCTGACCGACAACATCTGGCTCTACGGCGGGGCCGAGAAAACCATCATCGAGACCATCATGAAAGGACGCGGCACCAACATGGTGGCCAGAGGCACCAGCGTCATGCCGGCGCACAAAGACATACTCGATGGCGGCAAGATCCATGTGCTTGCGGCCTATGTCTGGAGTTTGTCGAATGTCGGGAAGTGAGACTCCGCGGATCGAGACTCCGGAGGCCATCGAGCTCTACGAAGTACGCAAGAAAATATATGTGCGCGCGGTGCATGGCTGGTTTGCCGGATGGCGCGTGGCGCTGGTGCTGCTCACGCAGCTGGTTTTCTATGGCACGCCGTGGCTGGCCTGGAATGACCGGCAGGCGGTGTTGTTCGATCTCGGCGCGCGCAAGTTCTATATCCTAGGCTGGGTGTTCTGGCCGCAGGATTTTATTTTTCTCGCCGCGCTGCTGGTGATCTCGGCGCTGTCGCTGTTCCTGTTTACCGCCATCGCCGGGCGGCTGTGGTGCGGCTACGCCTGTCCGCAGACCGTGTACACCGAAATTTTCATGTGGATCGAGCGTTTCGTGGAAGGCGGGCGCCTGCAGCGCATGCGGCTGGACAAGGGGGCCATCGACCCGCGCAAATTTTTCCTGAAGTCGCTCAAGCATGCGATCTGGATTGCGCTTGCGCTGTGGACCGGGTTCACGTTCGTCGGCTACTTCACTCCGATCAAGACCCTGGTCGCCGAAGTCGCCACAGGGGGCCTGGGCCCGTGGGAGACGTTCTGGATACTGTTCTATGGCTTTGCGACTTACGGCAATGCCGGCTGGATGCGCGAGCAGGTGTGCAAGTACATGTGTCCCTATGCGCGCTTCCAGGGCGTGATGTTCGATCCCGACACGCTGGTCATCACGTATGACGCCTACCGCGGCGAGCCGCGCGGCTCGCGCAGCAAGTCGGCAGATTACAGGGCGGCCAGCCTGGGCGATTGCGTCGATTGCGGCATCTGCGTGCAGGTATGCCCGACCGGTATCGACATCCGCCAGGGCATGCAATACGAATGCATAGGCTGCGCAGCGTGCATCGACGGCTGCAACCAGGTGATGGACAAGATGGGGTATACACGCGGCCTCATCCGCTATTCGACGGAAAACGCAATCGAGCGCAAGTATCCGGAAACCAGTATCGTTGCGCATGTGTTCCGGCCCCGCATCATCGCTTACAGTGTGGTGCTGCTGGCTATCGTCGTGGCGGTCCTGGCTGCCCTGTATTTCAGGTCGCCGCTCAAGGTCGACGTCATCCGTGATCGCGCGACGCTGGTCCGGGAAGTCGAAGACGGCCTGCTCGAAAACGTTTTCCGCCTGCAGATCATGAACACCGACGAGCGGCCGCGCCGCTACACGATAGCGGTGTCGGGTCTGGAGGGCCTCAAAGTGGTCGTCCGGCAGCCTGTGGAGGTTGCCGGCGCCACCACCGAGGCGGTGGCGGTGGCGGTGCGCGTCGATCCGGTCAATATCAAGCCGGGCTCGCATGCCATCGTGTTCCATGTTGCGGACAGCGATGATCCGCGGGTCAAAGCCGACGAGAAATCGCGGTTTTATGTCAGATGAGGACAGATCGATGACAACGGATACTGACCGGTTGCGCCTGCCGTGGTATCGCGAACCCTGGCCGTGGCTGTTGATGGCGGGGCCGGCGCTGGTGGTGGCGGCGAGCGCAATCACGCTGTGGATGGCGGTCGCCAGCGACGATGGCCTGGTGGTCGACGACTATTACAAGCGGGGCCTGGGCATCAACCAGACGCTGTCGCGAGACCATGCTGCGCTCGAGCAAGGGTACCGGGCGACCCTGGCCTGGAGCGCCGATTCCGGGCGCATGCGGGTCACGCTGAAGGGGACGGCTGAGCTGCCGCCCGCATTGCGCCTGCGCATCGTGCACCCGACCCGTCCCGGCATGGACCAGCTGGCGCGGCTGGCCCGTGTCGATGCCGGCGTCTACGAGGGCGTGTCTGTGGCGCCGCGTGCCGGGCGCTGGCTGGTGTCGCTCGAGGACGAGGATGGGAGCTGGCGGCTGACCGGAGAGTGGCAGGTGCCGCAGCAGACGCAATTGCAGCTTGTGGCGAGGGAGGGCAGGTCATGAAGCGCCTGATCTGGATACTGTGGCCGTCATTTGTCGTCGGTGGCGTTGCGGAAGCGGTGTTTTTCACGCTGTTCGATCCGACCGAGCTTTCCATTCTGGGCCATCCGGTCGAGCTGGGCCGGACCGCCATCTACTCGCTGGGCTTCTTCCTGTTCTGGGGGTTTGCCGCTGCGTCCAGCGCCTTTACCTGCTTTCTGCAGCGCAGCGCCTTCGAGGTGAACCGCCTCTGTCCGCTCGAACCCGGCGACCGGCCGAACGGCTGTCCCAAGCGCTCCGGACACGATTCCCTCGACCCTTCCTGAATCCGCCGGTCAACCCCGTTGATGTAGATCAAAACGCTGCCTGCGCAGGCGGGTACTCTGATATCCGGATGCTTTTTCACGTCGCCGCAGCGGCAAACCGGCGACGGGGCGAAAGGCAGATTCGGAGGGAATATGGCGAAGCGGTCATCTGCATCCCCTGTGCCGGCGCAAGCCGCCATGAAGCCCAAGGCCCCGCGCAAGACGCATGCTCGTGGCGGCAAGCCGGAGTCGGCTGCGCCGGCCACGGTGGGAGTTACGGCGGAGCAGCGCCGCCGCCTGATCGAAGACATCGCCTATTTCCAGGCCCGGCGTTACCGTGCCGTGGAGCCGGGCGGTTTCCGCGAGGAAGACCGGCGGGCAGCTGAAGCGGAAATCGAGTCGTTGCTGGAGAAGACACGCAAGTGAGGCGGGCGCTGATCATAGCGGCAGGCATGGCCGTGGCGGCAGCGCAGGGCGCGGAACTGCCCGATCTCGAGCGCGGCCGCGCGCTTTATGAAAACCATTGTCGGGTATGCCACACGGAACAGGTGCACGGGCGGCCCAACCGCTTGCCCATCGATCAGGCCGATTTACGCCAGATCGTCGATAACTGGCAGAAGCTGGAACAGTTGCGCTGGACGACTCAGGATGTGGACGACGTGGTGTGGTTTCTTAACCAGACGCGTTATAGGTTCTGAACGCGCCTGATCAGGACGCGCCGTGCTGGCTGACCAGTTCGCGCAAATTCTCCAACTTTATGATTTTAATATGTTTGTTTCTTACTTCGATCAGCCCTTCTTCCTGGAAGCGGGATAGCACGCGGCTGATGGTTTCAAGCTTGAGCCCGAGATAACTGCCGACTTCCTCGCGGGTCATGCGCAGGTGAAATTCGGTGGGCGAATAGCCGCGCGCGGCGAAACGCTGGGACAGGCTGAGCAAAAACGCGGCCAGGCGTTCTTCCGCGCGCATGCTGCCGAGCAACAGCATCACGCCGTGGTCGCGCACGATTTCACGGCTCATCATGCGGTGGAAATGATGCTGGAGCGAGGGGATCTCGCGCGACAGTTTTTCCAGGGAAGCAAAGGGGATCTCGCACAGCTCGCTGTCTTCGAGCGCGACGGTGTCGCAGGTGTGCTGGTTCGTGCTGATGCCGTCCAGTCCCAGCAGATCGCCCGTCATGTGGAAGCCCGCGACCTGCTCGCGCCCGTCCTCGTGCATGACGCTGCTTTTTACGAAGCCGGCGCGGATCGCGTACAGCGAATGCAGCGCACTGCCGGCACGGTAGAGATAATCCCCCCGTTTGACAGGCCGGCGGCGGTCAAATACCCGGTCAAACATGTCCAGTTCGCTCTGGCTCAGTTCCGCAGGCAGGCACAGCTCGTGCAGGCTGCAACTCGAACATATGGTCTTGAGGTTGCTGACGTCTATTATGGGCATTGATTTGGGCTGGAGCTTCATGGCCTTGCGATCCTTGCTAGAACGCAATTATATAGATAAGCAGGATAGCGTGCTCACCCTGACAAGAACCCCGGTCATGATGATACACGGGTGCGTTTGCGAGGCAAAATGGGTGTTGACGCGCAGGCTGGCTTGACCCTGTTTATAATAGGGGAAAGCCGGCCGACAAGGTGTCCTGATCAGCGCAGGTACAATGCGAAAAGCCGGTAACATACATCGATTTTGACCTAAATCAACCTGCCCTGAACGGTGGATGGGATACTGA
>Ga0113563_10003089_pt1 | contig 10263 bp, 9 predicted proteins | sample Mud3Dept3metaG_FD_80117 | JGI IMG/M metagenome (GOLD analysis project Ga0113563, IMG submission 80117) | Freshwater wetland microbial communities from Ohio, USA, analyzing the effect of biotic and abiotic controls - Mud 3 Core 4 Depth 3... | ecosystem: Environmental > Aquatic > Freshwater >...
GAGCCTCACCCCGATGTCCGACCGGCAGGCTGAAAGAAAGTCCTCGTTCGCCTTCACGGAAAAATATCCGCTCGAAGATCCAAAAAATTCCAGATTCCACGTGAGTTCAGGGAATCGGCCGATCCCATAGACGTGCCACGGCTCGCTAACCCCCTGTGCTTCATCAATCCGAGCCACCTGCCGTGCTGCAAATATACGAACTGCATCCTGCTTGCCCTTCCACATTACATCCAAGTCACTCAGTCGAAGCCAATCAACGCGCGCCTCGTTTACCTCCCCCACTCGTTTCCATAACACAACGGACAGCAGAAGATTCACCGAATCCTCGCCGTAATTATAGGACACCATATATAAGGACAGGCTGCTTTTTCGTGTAAGCAGAGTCAAATTTCATCCAAGAGGTGGTCAGGGCTCAGGGCGAACATTGTCGGAAGGAGCGGGGATCCACCGAGACTCTGCTGGGATGGAAGGCTGGAACTGACTGAGGCACCACGGTTGAAAACCGTGGCCGAAGGAATTCCAGAAGGTTTCCACCCAACAGAGTCGGGAAGGGTCGCTCCTGGAGGCATGTGAACAGCTGAGCCCTGACACACCTGGCCGTCGGGAGTGATCGCTACTGCTTGACCGGCACCGGTTCAGGCACAGATGGCGTTTCAGGTATAGGAGTCGCAATGCTATTGGCGGGGATCGAGCCGTTCTTGAACGGCAGATCGAGCAGCGAATAGGGGTTCACGCGGGCGCCGTTGAGTTTGACCCCCCAATGGAGATGCGGGCCGGTGGCGCGGCCAGTCGCCCCTACCTTGCCGATGATTTGCCCCGCTGTGACCAAGTCTCCGTCTTTGACCAGAATCTCCGACAGGTGGAAGTACATCGAGTAGAAGCCCAGGCCGTGATCGACGAAGACGCCCTTGCCGGAGAAAATATGATCGACGGTGATGCGGACAATCCCATCATTCGTCGCCGCAACATCGGCCCCCATCGGCGCGCCGATATCCTCCCCATTGTGCGGATTGCGTGGCTGGCCGTTCATGATCCGCACGCTCCCGAAGATGCCGGTGCGCTTGCCATTCACCGGCTCCACGAAGTTACTGTGCCATAACTTCAGACGCGAGTTCTCTGCGAGTGCCTGCTGTACTAATTGTTGCTCGGCTTTCCAACGTGTCACGGCCTTCTCGTCCAGATCGACCTTTTCTTTCGGCAGCTTCAGATGCTCGACGATAAACTTCTCTTTGCCCACCAGGACATTGAAGCTCAACTGCTTTGCCTGTTCTCCCTGCTTCACTTCGACGGCAAATTCATAGGTCCCCGGGTCGTCCTGCATGTCAATCCCGAGCAGCCCGATATAGCCGTCCGGCTCCCCAGGCCTGAACTCGCGGAAAAATGGAATCGTCCGCTTCAGAAACGTCCCCTTCACCTCCGTCGCCTGTTCTTCGCCCATCACCTTGACCACCAATACCTGCCCCTGCTTGCCGCTGTATTGCCCATCGTGGCCCTTCGGCGCAGGAGCCGTATTGGAAAATAACTCGACGGGGAAAATGCTGGACAGCAACACAGCGGTCATAATCAGCGTTCGGTCCAGCCGTGAGATCCGCACAGGCGACTGTTTGCGCGCTGTCGTCATGATCGATAAAACCGCAGTCCCGCCACCTGCGAGAGCAACTCATCCACACGCCGATTCACGGCGCTGAAGGGGTCCATACAGAGAATCGTTTCTTCCCAGTAGCCATTGAGTTTCAGATAGGTCCAGTCCACCGTATAGGACCGATTCTTCGCGCGGGCAAACCGGATGAAATCGCCGCGTACCTTCGCCCTTGTGGTCTGTGGGGGAGTCGACATAGCCCGTTGCACTGCTTCCTCCTCCACCACCCGTTCAATCAGCCCCCGGGACTCCATCAGATAGTACAACCCGCGTGTCCGTTTGACGTCATGAAATTGAAGATCCAGCAGGAACACCCGTGGATCATCCCAGCCGCAGCCCTTCTTGTCGATATAGGATTGGATCAGATGGCGCTTGGTCACCCAATCGATCTCGCGCACTAGCTGCATCGGGTCCTCTTCCAGCTTATCCAGCACCATGGCCCATCGTTTCCAGACATCGTCGAGGATCGGATCGTGCTCCTGTTGGGCTAAATATGTCTGTGCTCGATCCAGGTAGACCCGCTGAACTTCGACCGCCGTCAACTGACGACCATCGTCAAGCTTCATCTTGCGCTTCAAGGTAGGATCGCGCGACACCTCCCGAATGGCTTTGACTGGATCCTCAAACTCCATCCCTTGGACTGCGTACCCTTCCTCGATCATGGACAGCACCAACGTCGCCGTGCCGACCTTCAAATAGGTCACGAATTCCGACATGTTGGAGTCCCCGACGATGATATGGAGTCTCCTATAGCGTTCCGCGTCGGAATGTGGCTCGTCTCTCGTATTAATGATGCTGCGCGATGAGGTGGTCGAAGAGGACGTCTTCTCGTGAATGTGTTGTGCCCGTTGCGAGATGAAGTACTGCGGTTTGCCCGATACTTTCAGCACCTTCCCCGCTCCGCTATAGATCTGCCGCGTGACGAAGAATGGAATGAGTTGCTCCGTAACCTTCCAAAAATCGACGTCGCGGCGCATGAGGAAGTTTTCATGGCACCCATAGGTGTTGCCAAGCGAATCCGTATTGTTCTTGAAAATGTAGATTTCCCCGGACAGACCTTCTTCCCGCAGTCGCTCTTCAGCCGCCGGCAGACAGGCTTCAAGCAGCCGCTCACCGGCTTTATCGTGGATGACGAGATCGAGAATGTTGTCGCACTCGGGGGTGGAATACTCAGGATGGCAGCCTGTGTCTTGGTAAAATCGAGCGCCGTTGACTAGGAAGGCGTTGGAGGGCCAGCTGTTCGGAATGAGACCTTCAAAAATATACCCAAGCACCTTCTCCATCGGCAGATAGACTCGTCCGTTCGGAGAAAAAATGAGACCGTACTCATTCTCCAAGCCGAAGATTCGTCGTCTCAAGGGACCGGGGTGCAGCATGCTGTAGGAACAGAATACCAGCCGGCTCCGCCTTCTTCAACAGGAGGACACGATCCTCCAATGAAGAGAAACTAGTAGGCCGCGAAAACTGCATGGACACGATAGAAATGCACCGGTCAGCCACAGGCTCACGGTCTTTGAAGACCTCAGCTACGTCGATTCATCACGTCTGGGTTGTCTGAAGATATTTCGTGAATGAAAACCGAATTAAGATACAGATTCCTGGCCTCCACTGTAGACAGGGTATGGCGCGCGATTATGGATCGGAGTGGTCGAGGCAAGGGAGTAAAGTCGACCGGCTTTGGCTAGTGTCCGGCGGGTGTCTTTTCCGCTTGGACAACCAAGAGGTCCTTTTTCTCTGGAATCTGTGTGAGCAGGTCGGCGCGAATCTGGAAAATGCCTGGGATCCGTTGCCCCATGGCGTAGGCCAGTCCATTGGCATGGCTCCCAATCGAGAGTTTCCCTGCGATCTTCCCGTCCCTTCCCGTGGCGATAAATTCCGCTGCTGGCGTGACGAGACCGTAGGGCGCCAACGGCCCGGCCTGTTTGATCACACGCTCCTCAGCAGGGACATTGGCGACACGGCTGACAAACAAGTCTGTAGCCTGTTGGTCCAATTTTTCAATCGGTTGATCCTCCAAGACCCATTCATTCTGTTGGTTGATCAAGACATATTGCTCGTTCGTGGTTTTTACGGAGAGCATAGCGATGTCGGTGAAATCGATGCCGAGTAGCCGCTTGTCTTGGAACGTAAACAGCTCCTTGGTCAGATCCCTGATCGCGGTGGGATTGACGCGATAGAGAGGGCCGGTGGGACTCGTTTCTGCAAAGGCTTCGCCGCTGGCCGGGTCCAGTTGGTATAGTTTGACTGTCTGGTCACCATCCGCTGTATGGATGGTGACTTTCACTTTCGGCACGGTGAGCGTTTTTGCCAGGGCATCGCGTTCAGGCCCTGGGTCGACGATGCCCAGTGCCTTCAAGTCTTCGAGCCTGAACAGAAGAGTCCGTACCTCCGTTTGATCAGCTTCGCCTTCAATCGGGTAGCGGATCTTCCATTTGCTTTTGGGTTTTTCCTGTCCTTGATAGAGCACAATTTCGGTGGTCGGGTAGGTGAGACGGATACGATCGACGTCGCCCTGTGACAGATGCAAGAGGTCTTTGCGGCGAAAGGTCATCAACGTCTTGTTCACGAAATCTTTGGGGGCCAGATTGGTGAGCAGGACCTTGCGATCCGACTCACGAAGGACATACAGGGTGGAGGTAAGGGGACCGCTATCCCCGATGGAAAAGGTCTCTCGTGCGGTGCCGGCTGCGACAGTGATGGTCGTCACCGGGTTATCGAGTCCAAAAGGGCTCAGGTTGGTCGGATGGTCTTCGACGGCGCGGGTCACGGTACCTGTGACCAAGGCTCGGATCAGATTTTGTACTTCCCGCTGATCGGCTTCGGTGCTGAGGGGCGCGGTCAACACCCAGCCTTTTTCAGGAGTTCGAGTGAACACGAGTTCGTGCTGGTCGGCCTTGATGGTGAGCCCGGAAAGGGTGTCCTGGTCGAAGAGCAGCACCTTCTTGTCGGCGATGTCTTGTCGCTCGTGCGATTCTTTCTGCGGAAGCTCGACGGCATAGAGGTACAGGCCGAGTCCAGCCAGTACGAGCGCCATGACGAGTGTGGGCCAGTACCGCATCGGTCTAGAGTCGCCGGCGTCTGCGCCAGACCATGATACCGGAGAAAAACACGGTGGCCGGCAGGAGAATGACTTGCAAATAGAGCAGAGCTCGTTCCTGCAAGGGGTTGGGGGTAAACGGTCGAAACGCGGAATCCCTTGGGGCGATCGCCAGAATATTCCGTTCTTCCGCCAACCATGCGGCCGAGTGGAGAAAAAAGTCGCTGTTGCCGGGAAAATTCACAAAGGCATTTGTCGCGAACGTGGAATTGCCGATGACCACGATCGCCGGCCGAGGCTTGCCTTCCTCCGGTGCAACCTTTGGCGCAAGGGCCGCGGCCATCGGCAGGGGGCCTTTGATATCTTCCTTTTCATCGAGATTGACGACACGGCCTTTCAGGTCGGTTTCTGCCCAGCTGTTTGGGGACGTTCGGGCCAGCGGCACATAGTCCCATGCGCTGCCGACCTGTTCATCGAAGGTGATATGTCGTGCGAGGGGAAACAGCACGGCGGCGGAGAGGTCCTGCGTAATTTCATGCTCGGTAAACGTGCGGACAAGCAGGGACGTCAGATCGCCTTGAGCTAATCGATCTTGGAGATCGACCAGGGCTCCAGGGCCAACTCCCAGACCCCACCGTTTGAGCAGAGGATTCAGCTCGGCCTGCGTATCCGGATCGATAAGCAGCAGGAGATGGCCGCCCTTTTCCACATAGGCGTGAATCCGTTCTTGTTCCTCGGTAGTCACCGGCCGACGGGGGCCGGCTACGACGAGGATCGCGGTGTGATCCGGCACGGCTGCCTCTTTAAGCAAGCTGAGGGTGCCGACCTCGTAACCTTGCTTGAACAAGATTTCTCTGGCGGCAGACAGTCCGGTTCGCTCCCGGTCGTCAAGACTCGGTTCTCCATGCCCTTCGAGAAAGAGCAGGCGTTTCTTGCTGTCTTGAGACACACGGATCAGCGCCCCCGTCAGTTCAACTTCCGAGGGAGCATTGACTCGAACACTGTGCCCGGCGCTTTCGAAGACGGCCGTATCAGTTCTTGTAATGCCATAATTTTGGGCGATTTTCGGCTGCCGTTCCGGGTCGACAAACTCCACGGATATCTTCGAGCTGGCTTGCCGATAACTATCGAGCCGTTCTTTGTAGGATTGGTAGCCAGGATCCTTTTCTCTGGTAAAGACAGTGATGGTCACCTCGCGCGGAAGACCCCGCAACACGCGATGCGTTTGGGGGGCCAGGGAGAAGTTTTGGTTCTCCGACAGATCCCAACGAATAGAGTGGCGGGCAGCCAAAAAATTGACGATGACGAGAATGCCGACGAACAGAAGGATCATCAACAGACTATTGGCCCCTACGCGCGTAGAGCGACGGGTGGAGAAGGTTTTCAGACCACTGAAATGGACGACAACAAAGATAATGAGGCAGAGGAGGGCCGATCCTTCCAGGAGGGCAACCAGCCAGAGTTTCTCCGGAGCGAGGCTATAGCCGATCGCTCCGGCCGCAGCCAACGCCCCTCCGATTACGCCAAGGGGAATCGTTTTGAGGTTCATTTCCACCGTGCCGAGTCCACGACTCGGTGAGCCAAAAAGAGCATCAAGGCCAGGCTACTGAAAAAATACACCAGGTCTTTCGTATCGACCAGCCCGCGCACCAAATGGTCGTAATGCTCCATGAATGACAGATACGAGACGGCCTGTCCGATGGCCGTATCTACGAGCAGTGAGCCCAAACCGGCAAGGAGCCACAAGACCAGTAATAGGCCAATGCTCACAAATGCCGCGACGATCTGGTTTTCGGTCAGTGCCGACGCCAGCACGCCGACGGAGAGAAAGAGGGCGCCGAGGAGGACGAGCCCCAGGTAGCCGGTTAGTACGGGATACCAATCGAAATCACAGAAGAGGGCGAGCATGAGCGGCATGAGACCGGTCAGCCCGAGTAGCCCCAGAAAGACAAGAAATACGCTCAGGAACTTTCCGGCCACGATTTCGTTGATACCGACCGGGGAGGTCAGCAAGAATTCGAAGGTGCGGAGTTTGCGCTCTTCGGCGAAGAGTCGCATCGTCAGGATCGGCAGGATAATCAGGAGGATAAATCGTGTGCTGGCAAACAGATTCCGAAAGACCAAGTCGTTCAGATTGATTTGGGCACTCCCCTGCACCTGCATAAGCTGAATCGCCTGGGCTCCCGCAAAGACCACGTAGAGATAGGCGAGCAGTCCCACGATCAGGAGAAACACGGACCCCACGGCATACACCACGGGCGAAACGAAATACGAACGCAGCTCTTTTGCGATGATGGCCTGGACTGGTGTCATACTGGCTGGCCTGTCGGTTCTACTGAGGTAGTCACTGCGTCTGGTGCAAGGCCTTCCTCATGTCTAGTCAGTTTGAGGAAAACGTCTTCCAAGGTCATGGAAATGGCTTTTAGTTCGAGCAGTCCCCACCCACTGGTGACCGCCAGTCGAGCGATCTCTTCCCGCATATCCCGACCAAGCTCGCATTCCAGGAGAAAGGTACCGGAGTCGCCGCTGGCGAACACATTCTGGACCCCCTGCACCGCTTTCAATCGGCTGTCGGTGTCCACGGTCGGAGATTTGAGGGTTAGCGAGATCTTTTCGGACTGGCGAAGGCGTGCGGAGAGTTGTTCGGGTGTGTCTTCGGCCACAATACGCCCGCCGCTGATGATGACGACACGCTGGCACACAGCGGTCGCTTCGGGAAGAATGTGAGTACTCAGAATGACGGAATGAGATCCAGCGAGGTTCTTGATCAATTCTCGGATCTCGATAATCTGTTTCGGATCAAGTCCAACAGTCGGTTCATCCAGGATTAAGATCTGGGGATCGTGCAGCAGCGCTTGGGCTAGGCCGACGCGTTGGCGATATCCGCGCGACAGATTCCCAATGAGCCGGTGTTGCACCGTCCCAAGTCCCAGCCGCTCGATTTCACGCTGCATGGATGAGGTAAGGATGTTCCCACCCAGACCGCGGAGGCGGCCCACGAACTGAAGATACTCTGTGACCGTCAATTCCTGATAGACCGGCGGAGTTTCCGGCAAGTAGCCGATCCGGCGTTTTACCTCCATCGGCTGGTCCGCACAATCGAATCCCGCCACCCGTGCAGTCCCTTCAGTGGCCGGCATAAAGCAGGTCAGGATACGCATCGTGGTGGTTTTACCCGCCCCATTTGGGCCCAGGAATGCCAACACCTCGCCCTTGGCCACCGAGAAACTGACGCGATCGAGTGCGGTATGTTGTCCATACCGCTTCGTAATCTGTTGGACTTCAATCATATGTGGTGATTGGATCGATTGAATTGGAGAGTGCTGCCGTCGGGTTGGTCATTGTACCCTTACAGGCAACAGGTGGGCATCTTACTCAGTCGGATTGGGGCAGTCAATATCGACCTCCAGCAGTCATAACTTTACACGTTTTCTCCATCCTGCTAGAGTCCGCTTGCGCGCGGACAGGCCTACCTGAAGAGATTGATCGATGAACAAGGTGTGTCAAGCGAACGGAGCACTATTCGCAATTGCTATGTTGATGGTGCTGCTCTGTATTCCACCTGACAGTGAGGCAGCCAGCGGGCGGACCTATCGGGTTCATGGTCAGGTGATTGCGGTGAACGTCACCCAAGCGCCCTATATGATTGTCGTCAAGACACCGTTGACCAAGTATGACAATATGACTGTGGGGGCCAAAGTGACATTCCAAACCAGGATTATACGAAAAGGGAAACGGATCGCTCTTCAGGCCATCAGTGTGGGTGAGGGGGTATGGCTGACCTATATCAAACAGCGGGATGGGGTATTTGCTCAGATCATTCAGGTCCAGTAGCGCTTGCTCTTCAGACTCCCAAGACAATACTGGGTGAGGTAACTACTCGGTCTAATGTCTATCTTTGAAGCATGGGTAGCATGACAATTTCAAACCTGTCCCTATCAAGCCGTCTGCGTTAGTGCCGATCATGGGTTGACTGGCACAGGTACTTTCTTTTATATTATGGCACTGCTAGGTAGTTAGGCCAGCTAAGATTGTCTGGTCGATATCGTACGACTCCTTACCGGTCTCTCCTTTACCCTTTAGCCTAAAGTATGGGTTAGGGCTACGCTTTCGGTATTGTAGGACTCTCGGTTGAACCGTACTGTGGGGCACAGAGGCCAGGATTCTGTATGACAGCCGATTCAACTGAAACAAGAGGTGGTATACGATGAACGGTCGAACTCATGGAAGCAGCCGACAAGTGTTATGGGCCATGGGCCTCAGTGTGGGGATGCTCCTGAGTGCCTGTTCTTGGGTTCCTAAGGGGACGTCTCAATTGGACGTGGGGATTGAGGATCGTGGGGTGGCATCCTGGTATGGCGAGTCGTTTCATGGCAAGCAAGCGGCCAACGGTGAGCTATTCGACATGGAGGCATTGACCGCGGCCCATCGGACCCTTCCACTCGGCAGCATGGTCCGAGTCGTAAATTTAGAGAACGGGAAACATCTCCACGTTCGGATCACCGACCGGGGTCCCTACGTCAACAACCGGATACTGGATCTTTCTCGTGGCGCGGCGACTTTGCTAGGGATGATCGAAGGGGGCCTCTCCCATGTACGAGTTCAATTGGTTGGGGAACGCCGGCCCGCTGCCCTTCTCTCTTCTGAGGCTATGGAGACGGCGTCGGTCGCCCTCATTCTTGGGCTAGAGCAAGCCCCCTCAGGGCCCCCTGAGTTTCTCCCCTCAGCGAGGGAAAAGTTTAATCCGCTGCTGGTCTATCCTCTTCGGTTGCCTCCTGGCGATATCTGGTTCCAGCAACGCACGCGCCGTTTGACGGGTATGCAGGCGGCAGATCATACCGACCGTACCGAAATTGCGACCGTCGTTTATACCTAACCGGCAACGTATAAACCGTGTAAGTCGTGGGACGAGCGCGACGGGACAGAGTTCGAAGTCGAAATTCGAGGTTTTCAGAGCTCCGAACCCCGAGCTTCGGATCGCGCCCCTCTAGCAAATTTCGCACTCCACGCATGAGGTCTATGGACGCCGACGGACGATCTCACCATCCTGCTAAACCCACTCTATAGGGTCCTGGGTCTGTCGTTCGGTCACCTGTCCGGCGAGCGCCTCACGAATCGTTCGGCTCACCCGATCAATCTCTCCCATCTCCGACGCGGGAACGATCCAGGCATCTGCCGGCTCCAGTTCAATGCGATAGTGATTCTTCCTCGTCGAGAACCACTCGATATAGGGATGAGGAGCGAGGTTCGGATGAGGGTCGAACGAGATTAGGTTCACATCCCCGATCTGCGGGTTTTCCATGTCACCAATCACCTGCCCAGCAATATCCTCGTCCTCAAACCGGCGATTCCGAAACTGAATGACTTGCCCCATAATATCGATTTTGAAGTTTCCCCGTAAATACACATCGACAGGGCCGACCACCGCAAACACGATCCGCCCCACAATCGTTCCATCAACGCGATTATCCAGAAACCCTTCCTGCACCCACCGTCCATTAGCAAATTTTTGTGCCATCTGACTCCTTGTAGCGAGTTAGCCCACGTTGTTCACGACGGTTCATCGAAAAATTACAAATTACGTAGA
>Ga0113563_10003093_pt1 | contig 10258 bp, 7 predicted proteins | sample Mud3Dept3metaG_FD_80117 | JGI IMG/M metagenome (GOLD analysis project Ga0113563, IMG submission 80117) | Freshwater wetland microbial communities from Ohio, USA, analyzing the effect of biotic and abiotic controls - Mud 3 Core 4 Depth 3... | ecosystem: Environmental > Aquatic > Freshwater >...
AAGGAGTTTATAAGGAGGGCGATCTGTTACCATCAGAAAATGAATTATGCAGATTATACAAAATGACTCGTCCAACTGTCCGGCAGTCGCTGGCAACACTTGCTACCGACGGTTACATTAAAAAACATCAGGGAAAAGGAAGTATAGTACATAATCTGCCAAGGGAGATAGGAATCTTATCAGTTTCAGGTACAACATCTGCTGTCGGCAACCGTAATCTTAAGACAAAGATTATTGTAAAGCCTGTTCTTATGCAATGGCCTGAAAATTTTATGTTTCCCCTTTCTGAACTGGAAAAGGAATCTGGTTGTATTTATATGGAGAGACTCCGGCTTCTTGACGGGGTTCCGATATTCTATGACATCAGTTTTATAGCAAACATAAACCTGCCAAGGATTACTGCCCGGCAATTTGAGAACAGATCACTCTTCCAGATCCTGAGAGATCACTATAGGATTGAGATAAAAGGAGGGGATCAGAGAATTAAAGCTATCCCTGCAAATTTAAAAATAGGTAAGTTCCTGAAAATAATGAAAGAACAGCCTGTGTTACATCTCGAAAGAAGACTTGAAACAAATAATACAGGGTTATTTCTGTACTCCTCAATATACTGTAATACAGAAAAATATTCTATTTTCGGTAGGTTTTAGTAAAGCGGCCAATATGAAAAGACGTGAAATGATCAAAGCAGCCTCTGCTCTGGCTGCAGTGCCATTATTATTCCCTGCATCAATAAGTGGATCAGGGAATTCCCCTGGTTTAGGTTGGGGAAGTGAAAAAGTAAGGCGGTTTGGAGACAGCCGAGACTGGTTTTTTGAGAAACGTTTTGGATTGTTCATTCATTGGGGATTATACTCAATTCCTGCCTGGCACGAACAGCACCAGTGGCGGGCCCGTGTTCCCCGTGCTGAATATGTTAAACTAGCCAATCAGTGGAATCCTAAAAAATTCGAGCCGGACGAGTGGCTCGATGCGATGGAGATGGCAGGAATGAAGTACATTACTATCACCACCAAGCATCATGACGGTTTCTGCCTGTGGGATACCAGGGAGACTAAGTTTAATACTATGAACACTCCGTACAAAAAAGATATTATAGGTATACTGTCTGAAGCCTGCCACAAGAGAAACATTCCTTTATGTCTCTACTATTCTATTGCTGATTGGAACCATCCGAACTATCCTAACCAGGGGCGTCACCATGAACTTGCCGGTCCCGTACCCGGAGATCAGCCTGACTGGGATAAGTATATGGATTTTCTCAAAGCGCAGGTGAAGGAATTATGTACAAACTATGGAAAGATTGACGGATTCTGGTGGGACATGAATGTCCCACAATATAAAGACCCTTCAATAAATGACATGATCAGATCACTGCAACCTTCAGCCGTCATTAATAACCGTGGATTTGATGATGGTGATTTTGGTACACCTGAACGTGATTTTGCTGCAGATGAGGTCGACGCAAAAGTATTGGAAAAGCCGACTGAGGCATGTCAGTCAGTTGGCATGGAGAGCTGGGGTTATAAAAAAGATGAAGATTATTATACCGATCTCCATCTTGAAAGGAGTATCGACAAGTATCTTTCCCGAGATGCAAATTACCTGCTTAATGTAGGTCCAACTGCTGAAGGACTTTTACCTGATGAAGCTTTTTTGATTCTTGAGCGATTGGGTGAGTGGTATTTATCTGTAGAGGAATCTTATGAAAACATTGAGCCTGCTCCTCAGCTTTTAGCCAGCAAGGATGTATTTGTAACCCGGCGTGATAAAACAATTTATATTCATTTCAACAAAGGTTTGACAGGGAACGGTTTTAAAATGAAACCGCTTGATGTGTTACCATTAAAAGCAACACTTCTGAATAATAATAAAAAGATCGAATTTATTGTTGATTTGAGTCCGGGCGACCATCTTGAACAAAAGAAATACCTGCGTCTGAAAAACCTCCCTGCAAATGAAATGGCAAACAGTGTGATGGTAGTTAAACTTGAATTCAAAAATGTATTGTTATAAATAAAAAAGATTAATTTTATGGTGGATATGCTTTAAAACATACGAAAAATCATTATTTAACCTGATAAACAAAACAAAGGTATGAAAGAAGAAAAGAAAGTAATTTCAAGACGCCGGTTCCTGGGCTCAGCAGCTCTGGGAGTGGCTGGTATTGTAGTTCTTCCGGGTCTGGCAACCTCATGCAAAACCACACCTGTTGACACAGATGTAAAACTGGGATTTATTGGTATGGGGCGCCAGTCAATGTTCCTCCTGAGCGGGTTCCTGCAGATACCTGGTGTAAAGGTACTAGCAGGATGCGATGTATATGAAATAAAAAGGAAGCGTTTTGAGAAAAGAGTAACTGAATTCTACGCGAAAGCCGGGAAGGAAGTAAAAGTTGATACATACGAGAAGTTTGAAGAGCTTATTGCAAGAACTGATCTTACCGCAGTTGTTATAGCAGTGCCTGATCATTCACACGCAAGGATTGCTATTGCCACACTGAAGGCAGGTAAAGATGTCTACCTTGAAAAACCTATGACCTTTACAATAAAAGAGGGTCAGGAACTTAAAAAAGTTGTCAGGGATAACAACAGGATTCTTGGAATCGGAAGCCAGCAAAGATCCTCTCCGGAATTTCAGCACGCATGTAAATTGGTACAGGAGGGTGCAATCGGAAAAATCACCAAAGTCAATGCATATGTAGGTGCTCCTCCAAAACCTTATGATCTTCCTGAGGAACCTATTCCTGCCGGTCTTAACTGGGATCTGTGGCTTGGGTCGCTCCCAATGGCTATTCCTTTTAATAATCAGCTCGATCCTCCGATATCACTCAATCCTCCTAAAGACGAGGAAATATGGGGTGCATGGAGATGGTATTCGGAAATGGGTGGCGGATTTACCACCGACTGGGGTGCTCATATGTTCGATGTTGCGCAGTGGGGTCTTGGAATGGATCGTAATGGCCCGGTTGAAGCCTCACCTATTGGCGACGGAACTGAATTCATGTCTTTCAAATATGCGAACGGTGTTATTATGACATCTGAGCCATTTGATGATAAACTGACAAAAGGTGTTAAGTTCTGGGGTGAAACAGGATGGATCGAGGTATCACGCGGATATTTCAATGCTTCTGATCCTAAATTTAATCCTCCTGCATCGGCTACGGCTTCTGATGGTCCATATGAAACCAGAATTCCACATCAGCTGAACTTTATTGAAGCAGTAAAAGCTCATGTAGATCCTGTTGTTCCTGTGGAAATAGGTCATAGCAGCTGTACTGTATGTACCCTGGGTAACATTGCATGTGCCCTTAAGCGCACAGTTAAATGGGATCCTCAGACAGAATCATTTATCGATGATGCTGATGGTGCTGCAACAAAACTCCTGCACTATGAGTACAGAGAAGGATATAAGCTGGTGTAACATTATTTATTAATAATATTTACATATGCTAGGCGTAGTTTGTAACTACGCCTATGCTTTTATTTCAAAGTAATATTCTTACAGATGAGATATTTAAAATTACTGTTTTATCTAACTGTTGCCGGAATTCTCACATCAGGCTGTGATTCCGGGAAAAATAATCTTTATATTCTTTCATCTCCGGCTGGGGAACAATATACATCTATAAATAAGGGTGGTATAACGATAATCCCGAACGGCAGGTTACTTACCCCATCGGGGAAAACAGTGGTGGTTGCACCCCATCCTTTCGGACTAGTGCTAAGTAGCGGTGGAGAGATAGCAGTTACTGCCAATTCAGGTACGAATCCACTCTCTATTTCTATTATACATAATCTTACCACTTCTCCCGAAGTCATTCAGGTACCACCTGGTTATAATACTGATGATGGGGTACTTGAATCAGTGTTTATGGGCCTCGCAATATCTCCGGATAATAAAAAGGTGTACGTTGCCGCAGGTCAGGATAATTCTATTAAGGTATTTGATCTGCAAAATGGTGCAAAAATTGATTCTGTGGATTGTTCGGTTTCAGAAGATGGATCATTAAATCCTGATGGTTATATAGGTGATATGGTATTGACTAGTGATGGTAATTATCTCTTCGCTGTGGATCAGACTAATTTCCGTCTACTTATTATCGATACACGCAAAATGAAGGTTGTCAGCTCAGTGCAGGTTGGAAGATATCCCTTCGGTGTTTGCCTCTCTCCCGATGAGAAGAAGATCTATGTGGCGAATGTTGGAATGTTTCAGTACAGCAAGATCGGGAATATTGAAGAGACATCTGATTATAAGAAAGCACTTGATTTCCCTGCTTTTGCCTATAACACCAGAGAAATGATAAATGGTATTGTAACCGATTCCCTCGTCATTCCAGGGCTTGGCGATCCCAATAGTGATAAAGCATTTTCAGTATGGGCAGTCTCTATTGATGATATTACGAATCCTGTAGTAACAGCCAGAATTAAAACCGGATACCTTGTTGGACAGATGATAGACGGGATTCCTGCAGTCGGTGGTTCAAGTCCTAACTCACTTGTTGCAACATCTGAATATGTGTTTGTAAGTAATGGTAACAACGATAACATTACAGTAATAGATATCAGAACCGATTCAATCGTAAAGGAGATAATCCTGAAGCCTGATGAGACAATGAAACATTTCAGAGGAGTAATCCCGTTTGGACTGGCTGTATCACCAGATCAGAAGAGGCTCTATGTAGCTGAAGCCGGGATAAATGCGGTAGCAGTTATTGAGATTCCGTCATTTAGTGTTGCCGGACATATTCCTGTAGGCTGGTTCCCTTCAAAACTCAAAGTTACTCCCGATGGAAAGAACCTTATTGTTGCCAATGCTAAAGGTTATGGGAGTGGTCCAAACGGAGGAAAGAATTTCAAAGAAGGCGGTGAGGGAACATATATCGGATCGCTTATGAAGGGTACGGTCTCTGTAATTGAGTTACCATCTGACGGGGAATTGAAGGAAATGACTTCTCAGGTTATTTCAAACAATTTCAATAAGCAGAAAGCCGTAAAACTGATCCGTAAACGAAAAAATAATCCGATTCCTGTTTATGGCGGACAAAAAGAATCCCCGATAAAACATATAGTGTTTATTTCGAAGGAAAACAGGACTTACGATGAGGTTTTCGGACAGATTAAGAATTCAGAAGGTGATCCCTCTATTGCCAGATACGGCCGGAATGTATCATTTACCAACAAAGCGAAAAATGAGTTGATACAGGATGCAACAGTAATGCCAAACCATCTTAAACTTGCCTCGGATTTTGCGATTGCAGATAACTTCTATGTTGATTCCGATGTATCTGCTGATGGTCACAGATGGCTTGTAAATACCTACCCGAATGAGTGGGTGGAGACATGCACTCCGGCCAGTTACGGAGGTAACAGGGAATATAATCCTGCATCAAAAGCACCCGGGAGTCTGGCTATGAATGGAGCGGCAGGGGCAATATATCCTGAAGACTATAATGAATCGGGCTCAATGTGGGATCACCTTGAAAGAAATAATATTGATTTCTATAATTTTGGTTTCAGTGTTATGTTTGAACCGGCTTTTTACGATGAATCATACAAGTATACCGGTATTAAACAATTTGCGAATTTTCCGGTTCCGACTCCTATATTCAGCAGGACATCAAGGGAATATCCGACATATAACATGGCAATACCTGACCAGTTCAGAATATCTCAGTTCATTAAGGAATTTGAAGCAAAGTGGATCGGAGAGGGAAAGGTTATGCCCCAGGTCATTACAGTTATTATTCCCAACGATCATGGTGCAGGAGAGAGGCCTGAAGCCGGATATCCTTTCAGGGAGAGTTACATGGCTGACAATGACCTGGCAGTTGGAAGGATAGTTGAGTATCTTTCACATACTCCATACTGGAAGAATATGGCAATTGTTATAACTGAAGATGACGCCCAGAATGGGGTTGATCACATTGATGCCCACAGAAGTATCCTGATGGTTATATCTCCATGGGCTAAGAAAAATTATGTCAGCAAGGTTCACTATAGTTTCGGCAGTATCTTCAAAACTTTCTGGAATATTCTGGGCTTACCCTATCTGAATCAGTATGATGCCGGTGCGACTGATCTTTCAGATATGTTTACCGGAAAGCCGGATTTTACACCATATACTGCTTTGACGGCTGATATAAGATTTTTTGATCCTCAGAAAGCACTCACACCGCTGGATGAAAACTTCGATTGGAAATCTCTGGAGGAATCACCTGTTCTCGATGATCCGAAAGAGATGGTAATAGATCAGAAAGAGAAAGTGGAATTCAGACTGGAAGATCAGAAAAACAAATAAATTTAAAAGGTCATGCCATGGCATAACCCTGCAAAACAAAACGGGATATCTAGAGGGACACGCCATGGCGTGTCCCTACTACAGAATTATAAAAAAAAGGCTGTACATTTCTGTTACAGCCTTTTTGGTATTTTTTTTTGAGTAAGACTAGTCTACTCTTTTTACCTTGATGGCAACCGGTCCTTTTTCTCTCTGCTCAATTTCAAATTCAACTGTCTGACCTGCCTCAAGTTCGGTGTGGGAAACCTCTAAACCTGAACGGTGGATAAAGATATCCTTATTATCTTCTGTTTGAAGGAATCCGTAACCTTTTACCCTGTCATACCATTTAACAGTACCTTTCATAGTTTTAGATGTTAAGTTAACTACCTGTAGCTATCTCTCCTGTTTCCACCGCCGCCGCTTCCGCCTCTGCGGTCGCCGCCACCGTCACCACCACGGAAGTTACTTCTTCTGTCAGTTCTTTCGATAGATTCGTTAACGATAATGTTTCTTCCGCTAACCTCAGCTCCGTTTAGCTCCTCAATAGCTTTTTTTGCTTCAGCGTCATTTGGCATCTCAACGAAACCAAATCCTTTGCTTTTTCCAGAGTATTTGTCAATAATGATTTTTGCGGATGTTACTTCGCCATACTCTTCAAAGATCTCTTTTAATTCTGCTTCACTCATTTTAAAATGAAGACTTCCTACGTAAATGTTCATAGTTCAAATATTAAAGTATTTATAAAACAGGGACAAAGGTCATATTTATTTTTGAAAACAAAAAATAAAATGCCATAATATGTTGTATTTAAATAGCTTTTTGCCATTTCATTACCTTTTTTTTACACAAAAACTATCAGTAATAAATCTTGTTAATTATCAGAATTAACAATGATTTTTATTTTTTGTTCAGAATTATGACTTTTTTAGCCAGAAAACTGCTGCCTGACGCCTGACGCCTGACGCCTTTACTTCCTGTTCCTGATATAGATATGTTTTACATGATTCTGACCAGAGTCTCTTTCATCAATCTCGAAATCGAGCGATCTGATGAGCGGAGTTAGTTTGGGAAATCCGAAGTTTCGTGGATCAAAGTCAGGTTGTTTCTTAAGGATCAGATTTCCAACATCTCCCAGGTATGCCCAACCATTTTCATCAGCCAGGTCAGTTATCGATGATGAAATCAGTCGTTTGACTATCTGGGCAGGGGTCTGAGCTTCAGGGGCTTCAATTTTCTTCTTTTTTACTACCGGTTTGCCCTTCTTTCTGATCTCAGGAGCCGCTTCCGCTACAGCAGTGGAAGACGTAATTATCTCCAGGTAAATGAATTTATCACATGCAACAATGAAAGGATGAGGTGTCTTTCTCTCCCCGATTCCTATAACTTTCATACCAGCTTCCCTTAATCTTGTCGCAAGCCGTGTAAAGTCACTGTCACTGGAAACGATGCAAAAACCATCCACTTTTCCTGAGTAAAGAATATCCATACCATCGATTATTAGAGCTGAGTCCGTGGAGTTTTTGCCCTTTGTGTAGCTGTATTGCTGAATCGGAGTAATGGCATTCTCAAGGAGTACAGATTTCCAGCCTGAAATAGTCGGCCTTGTCCAGTCGCCATAGATCCTTTTAAATGTAGGGGTGCCGTACTTGGCAATCTCTTCAAGCATCCCCTTTACATTGCTGTATGGTATATTGTCTGCATCAATGAGGACAGCCAGACGTAAATCATTTAAAGTTTGCATACTAAGGTGAATTAATTCAGATGCAATTTACGGCTTTTAACCGGAAATCCGGTTTTATGACTGAAGTTTACAATTTGCTTTTTTCTTCAGATCGCATCCTTACCAGCACCACACCATGCCTGGGAACCTTTGCTGTGAATTTATTAACAAACAAGCCAAAGTCTTTCTGTCTCCATAGATCCCTTACAATTTGTTTCCCTGAAATATTCATGTCACTCCATAAAGCAGTCACTTTTGTCTCTTTCTCTTCTCTGTTGAAAAGGCCAACTGCTATCGATCCATCATCAAGTGGCCTGACCCAGACTTCAGTATTTCCGGATTTTGAGACCCTGTATCCTGGTTTGCCAAGAGGATCCTGATCAATTTCAATTACTTCATCGTTAGACAACAGGCTGAGTGTGAAATCATCGAGGCGGGTTATATCTCCGCTTAAAATCAGAGGCGCAGCAACCAGACTCCAGAGCGACATCTGCGTATACTGTTCATTTGGAGTAAGCGGAGTTGGAACTGTTGATCCTTTCCAGTTACTAAGATATCCGAAAAGCAGGTAATCAGGATCGTTCCACCCGCCCGGACCACCATAAAGATGCAAACTGTCGCTTGTATATACATCGAATCCATCTCTGAACAGAGCTATCCCTATATCGTTGAAGTTACCGCCAAGATCACCTGCAGTCCTCCAGCTCTGACCTCCAACTTCTTTCCCCCATTTCCATACATCACCATTACCATACTGGCACAGATTAAGGATAATATCTCTTTTCTGCTTTTTGATGATACCACTTGCAAGAATGTATGGTCTTTTCAGATCAGATAGAATATCGCGCCGTCCAAATTCATCATAAGTACACCAGTCATATTTAAGAAAATCAAAACCCCAGTCCGAAAACCTTGTGATATCATGTTCTTCATATCCGTATGCAGAAATATAACCTCCGCATGTCAATTTACCGGGTGATGTATAGATTCCCGCTTTTAACCCTCTACTATGAATATAATCAGTAAGTGATTTCATATCGGGAAATCGTCCGTTCGGATTTATTTTGCCCTCAGCATCACGTGCTTCACCAAGAAGAGTTGAGTCCGTCGCCCCTGGCATTACTGACCAGCAATCATCGATATTTACATACATATATCCATGGTCTGCAAGCCCTGTGCTCATCATAGCATCGGCTGCTTCTCTCATAATCTTATCTGTAACATGGTTTTCCCAGATATACCAGCTGTTCCATCCCATGTGAGGTGTAAGAGCAAGATTATCACCACATATTATCCTGAAGTCTCTTCTGGATTCGCCAAGTTTATTTGTTACGATGAATGTTGTTATGTATTCACCTGCAGTTTTAACAATACCTGTAATCTGGCCATTATCCGGATTACATATCAGTCCTTCGGGAAGATCAAGAACCTCATATTTTAAAGGTTTTGAACCTGTTGCCGGAATCGTAAACAGGAAAGGAGATCCGGGCCTGACACCGAATATCTTTGCTCCGTTTATTCTGGGCTTTGGCGATGGTTGCGGTGTAAGGATTAGTTTATCCTCAATGACTTTTATTCTCGGACCAGATGCTGCAATATCACCCTTCACTGTAAAAACTGCTTCTGCCCAGTCAGCATGATCATAATCTCCGCCGTCGCCTCCATCTTCAACCAGGAGAGATAGTTTCTTAATGCCTTTAAGATCAATATCTGCTTTCCTGGGTTCATCGCCAGATTTCATTAATCCCGATTCCCAAAGAGTTTTATCGTCACCGGTTATCCGAAAGTTAATTGTTGCTGATTTCCCTGCAGCCCCATCATCAACGCCTGCCAATGCACTGAATCTTATACCTTTTCTCTTAAGATCAACATCGAACTGACTTACCGAATGAGTGCCAAGTCCCGTTGCGTATACTTTTCCTGCAATACTCATATTCTTTCCTGTTACTCCCTTATCTATCTGAGGATCACCCCATCCCTGTGATAATAATGAAAGATCAAGTGAAGTCATCGGAACAGTTCTGATCTCATCAGAACAGGATGTGCTCAATAGTAACAGAAGGAAAAATCCAAATGGAGAAAGAAAGAAATGGGTCTTCATGATTATGAGAATAAGTCTATTTTTTCTTTGCAGTAATTTCCGAAATGTCAAGTCTGAGTATAGTAGTTTTTTTAACTACATTTTCATTGTAAGTAATGTCGTCTGTTGCACCATAATGTTTCCTTATGGCATTCAGCCCTTCAGTTTTCTTA
>Ga0113563_10003094_pt1 | contig 10255 bp, 11 predicted proteins | sample Mud3Dept3metaG_FD_80117 | JGI IMG/M metagenome (GOLD analysis project Ga0113563, IMG submission 80117) | Freshwater wetland microbial communities from Ohio, USA, analyzing the effect of biotic and abiotic controls - Mud 3 Core 4 Depth 3... | ecosystem: Environmental > Aquatic > Freshwater >...
CATGAACTGGTGCACGATCGGCGACGGATGGTCGTGGAGTTCGCGCGGCGTGCCGCGTGCCACAACCTTTCCCTCGGACAGGATGTAGCTCAGGTCGGCGATCTGCGCCACTTCCCGCACGTCGTGCGTGACGACGATGCTCGAGATGCCGAGCGCGTCGTTCAGCGACCGGATCAGGCGCATCACGACGCCCATGGAAATGGGGTCGAGGCCCGCGAAGGGCTCGTCGTAGATGAGGATGTCGGGGTCCATGACGATCGCGCGCGCCAGCGCTACACGACGCGCCATGCCGCCCGACAACTGCCGTGGAAGCAAGTGCGCCGCCCCGCGCAGGCCGACCGCGTGCAGCTTGGTCAGCACCAGCGTGCTGACCAGGCGCTCGGGCAGCTTCGCGTGCTCGCGCAGCGGAAACGCCACGTTCTCGAAGACGTCGATGTCGGTGAGCAGCGCGCCGTTCTGAAACAGCATGCCCATGCGGCGCCGCAGCGCGTAGAGGCCGTTGCGACTGAGCTTCGCTACGTCGCTGCCATCGACGACGACAGTGCCCCTGTCGGCCAGGATCTGGCCGGTGATGAGCCGCAGCAGCGTCGTCTTGCCGGTGCCGCTCGGGCCCATGATGGCGGTGATGTGCCCCCGGCGGATGGCGATGTCCAGCCCGCGGAAGATGGGCTTGTCATCCACCGAGTAGTGGACGCCCTCGAGCACGGCAATATCGTCGGCACGCGCGACCGGCGTGCCGCCGTTCGCGGACCTTGAGTAACTGCTCACGATCTGGCTGGCCGGGCGCTTTAAGCGGCCTCGAGCGGGTTGCGGTTCACTGCGATCCTCCGGCCGTGGCGCCCGTCAGGTGCGGGCAAGCGGCCACTTCGACTGCGAAAATTCTAACAGGTTCACCCAGCCGGCCCTTCCGGGCGGCGCGGGCCTTTGCCACTGGAAACGAATAGGACTAAAATTGTACCAATTACGGAGTGCCCGATGTTACGGATCAGCAAGCTCACGGATTACGGCACGGTGATACTCGCCTGTCTTGCCTCCCAGCCCGAGCGACGCTGGACGGCGGCGGAGGCGTCAGAGCGCACACGACTCGCGCTCCCAACCGTCAGCAAGCTGCTGAAGAACTTTCACCGGGCCGGGCTCGTGACGTCCGTGCGCGGCTCGCACGGCGGCTACACTCTCATGCGGCCAGCGACCCAGATCAGTGCAGCGTCGATCATCGATGCGATCGAGGGTCCGGTCGCCATCACGGAGTGCAGCGGCGACCACAGCGCTTGCGACCTCGAGACCTCCTGCAGCACGGGCGTTTCCTGGCAGCGAATCAACGGCGCCATCCGGCGGTCGCTGGAGGAAATCTCGCTCGCCCAGCTCGCCGGCCAGGAAGCCGTCGCCAGCTTTCGCCCGGACCTCTCGAACGTGCCCTTGCGCGGGCAGTCCGTGCCCCGCTCCGGCGGACGCCTGTGAGGGCCTGAACCATGTCGACGAGCCAGCAGGACCTCGACGCGATTGTCGGACAGAAGTACCAGCACGGTTTCGTCACCGATATCGAGGCCGACACGGTTCCACCCGGTCTCGACGAGGACGTCATCCGGCTGATTTCCCGCAAGAAGGGCGAGCCGCAGTTCCTGCTGGACTGGCGCCTCCGGGCCTACCGGCACTGGCTCGGAATGGCCACCCCCGACTGGGCCCACCTGCGGATCGCGCCGATCGATTACCAGGCGATCTCCTACTACTCGGCGCCGAAGGCACGCGCGGACGCCCCGAAGAGCCTCGATGAGGTCGATCCAAAGCTGCTGGCGACCTACGAGAAGCTCGGCGTGCCGCTGCACGAGCGAGCGAGGCTTGCCGGCGTCGCCGTGGATGCGGTATTCGACAGCGTCTCGGTCGCGACGACGTTCAAGGACCGGCTGGCGAAGGCCGGCGTGGTTTTCTGCCCATTTTCAGAGGCCGTCAAGAATCATCCGGAGCTGCTGGAGCGCTATCTCGGCACGGTCGTGCCCTACACGGACAACTTCTTCGCGACTCTAAACTCCGCTGTGTTCACCGACGGATCGTTCGTCTACGTGCCGAAGGGCGTGCGCTGCCCGATGGAGCTGTCGACCTACTTCCGCATCAACGCCGCGAACACCGGGCAGTTCGAGCGGACGCTGATCGTGGCCGACGAAGGCAGTCACGTGAGCTACCTCGAGGGGTGCACTGCGCCGATGCGCGACGAGAACCAGCTGCACGCCGCGGTCGTCGAACTCGTCGCACTCGGGGACGCCGAAATCAAGTACTCCACGGTCCAGAACTGGTACCCGGGCGACGAGCAGGGTCGCGGGGGCATCTACAACTTCGTCACCAAGCGTGGCGAGTGCCGCGGGGCGAACTCGCGCATCAGCTGGACACAGGTCGAGACCGGCTCCGCCATCACCTGGAAATACCCGAGCTGCGTGCTCACGGGGGACAACTCGGTCGGCGAGTTCTACTCGGTCGCGCTGGCCAATCACTACCAGCAGGCCGACACGGGCACCAAGATGATCCACATCGGGCGCAACACCCGCAGCACGATCGTCTCTAAAGGCATCTCGGCCGGCAAGGGACAGAACACCTACCGCGGACTGGTGAAGATCTTGCCGTCCGCCGAGGGCGCGCGCAACTACACGCAGTGCGATTCGCTGCTGATGGGAGACACTTGCGGCGCGCACACGTTTCCGTACATGGAGATCCGTAACCCGACCGCCATGGTCGAACACGAGGCCACGACCTCGAAGATCGGCGACGACCAGCTCTTCTACTGCCGCAGCCGGGGAATATCGGAGGAAGACGCGGTGAACATGATCGTGAACGGATTCTGCAAGGTCGTGTTCAAGGAGCTGCCGATGGAGTTCGCGGTCGAGGCCCAGAACCTGCTGTCGGTGAGCCTCGAAGGCGCCGTCGGCTGACGAGCAGAGAGAGAGAGAGAGAGAGACGGTCATGCTCAGCATTCGCGACCTGCACGCCCGGATCGGCGCACGCAACATCCTCAAGGGCGTCGACCTCGAGGTTCGCCCAGGCGAGGTGCACGCCATCATGGGTCCCAACGGCTCCGGCAAGAGCACGCTGGCGAGTGTGCTTGCGGGACGCGCGGGCTACGAGGTCACGCACGGGACGGTCGAGTACCTCGGGCTGGACCTGCTCGCGATGGAGCCCGAGGAACGTGCTCGAGCCGGCGTGTTCCTTGCTTTCCAGTACCCCGTCGAGATCCCAGGCGTCAACAACGCATACCTGCTCAAGGCCGCGTTGAACGCGATCCGCAGGCAGCGCGGCGAGCCGGAGGTCGACGCCTTCGATTTCCTGTCTCTGATCCGCGACAAGATGAAGTTGATGCAGATGGACGAGAGCTTTCTCAGTCGCGGTGTCAACGAGGGTTTCTCGGGCGGCGAGAAGAAGCGCAACGAGATTCTGCAGATGGCAGTGCTCGAGCCAAAGCTGGCGCTGCTCGACGAGACGGACTCGGGACTCGACATCGACGCACTGCGTGTCGTGGCGAACGGCGTCAACAGCCTGCGCGCACCGGACCGCGCGATCGTGCTGGTCACCCACTACCAGCGGTTGCTCGACTACATCGAGCCCGACGTCGTGCACGTGCTCTCCGACGGCAGGATTCTCCGCAGCGGCGACAAGAGCCTGGCGCTCGAACTCGAGAAGCGCGGTTATGACTGGGTGCGCCAGGAGGCAGCAGTCGCATGAACGCGGCGCTCGCAGAAGAGTCGCTGGCGTCCTACGGCGTGGCGTTCGAGTCGGCCCGCGCAGTCGCGGGCGAGACCGAGGCGGTGCGCTCGCAGGCGTTTGCCCGCTTCGCCGAGCTTGGCTTCCCGGCCGCGCGCGACGAAGCGTGGAAATACACGAGCCTGCGCCGTCTGGAGTCGCGCCGGTTTCAGGCGGCACGGCGATCGGCCGACGCATCGGACCGGCCCGACGTCGCGGCGCTCTCGCCCTGTCGCGTCATGCTCGTCAATGGCACCGTCGTCGACCGGTCCGCCCTGCCCTCCGGGCTGCGGGTCCGCACGCTGGACGAGGCGCTGCGTGACGGCGAGCCACAGAGCGCGCTCCTCCGGGTTGCCACTGGTGGCGGCACCGAGCGCTTTGCGGCTCTCAACGTCGCCCTCTGTGCAGACACGGTGGTCGTAGACATCGACGAGCGGGCCGCACCCGAGCACCCGCTGCACCTGGTGCTGGTCTCCGCCGGCGCGGAAGCGCACATGGCGCACCCGCGGGTGCTGATTCGTGCCGCCCGAGGCAGCACCGCAGGCATCGTCCTGCATCACGCAGGCGACGACGGCGCCGAGCGGTTCGTCAATTCATTCGTGGAGGTGGAGGTCGCCACTGAAGCGACACTGCGCCTTTACCGGCTTCAGGCAGCGGGCACGCGCTCGTTCCTGATCGAGCGCATCGAGGCAACCGTGGGAGCTCGCGCCTCGCTGCTGATGCACGATGCCGCGCTCGACGCTTCGCTGTCGCGCCTCGATCTGAACGTCCGGCTGGCGGCTCCCGGCGCCGCAACCGAACTTTCGGGGCTGTTCCTGGCCGACGGCGCGCGACATCTCGATTCACATGTCCGCGTGGACCACCTGGCGCCGGACACGACCAGCCTCGTAGACTATCGCGGCGTTGCCGCCGGGCGCGGGCGCGGCGTCTTCAACGGCAAGGCTGTCGTGCACGTGGACGCGCAGCGGTCCAACGCGCGGCAGACGAACCGCAACCTGCTGCTCACGCCGGGCGCCGAGATCGACTCGAAGCCCGAGCTCGAGATCTATGCCGACGACGTCAAGTGCAGTCATGGCTCGACGACCGGCCAGCTCGACCCTGCGGCGCTCTTCTACCTGCGCTCGCGCGGCCTTGGCGAGCGCGAGGCGCGCAGTGCGCTCACCCGAGCCTTCGCCGGCGCCGTGCTGTCGCGCATGGACCTCGCTCCCTACGCAGCCGCGGTGCATGCCGTCCTCGATGAGCGGTTGAACCGGCTGCTCGAGACACCAGCATGAGCGCAGCCAACGTGACGCCCGTGTCCGCTCCCGCACCGCTTGACGTCGTGGCGATCCGGCGTGAATTCCCGGTACTCTCGACGAGCGTGCACGGCAAGCCGCTCTGCTACCTCGACAACGCCGCCTCGAGCCAACGCCCGCAGCGCGTGATCGACGCCGTGTCGAACTACTACGAGACGACTCACGCCAATGTGCATCGCGGCGTGCACCTGCTGAGCCAGCAGGCGACGGACCTGTTCGAAGGCGCTCGCGAGAAGCTGCGCCGCTTCGTGAACGCCCGCTCCACACGCGAGGTGATCTTCGTGCGCGGCACGACCGAGGCCATCAACCTCGTCGCGCAGAGTTACGCGCGACCCCGCCTGCGAAGCGGCGACGAAATCCTCATCTCGTGGCTCGAGCACCACGCCAACATCGTGCCCTGGCAGATGGTTTGCGAGCAGACCGGGGCGCGGCTGCGCGTGATCCCGATGACCCGGGCGGGCGAAGTGGACTTCGCGGCCTTCAAGGAACTGCTGACGGACCGCACGCGACTGCTGGCGCTGACTCACGTGTCGAATGCCCTCGGCACGATCGTGCCGGTGCAGCGATTCATCGCCGAGGCACGCCGGCGCAGTGTGCCTGTGCTGCTGGACGGCGCCCAGGCAGCGCCGCATCTCGAAGTCGACGTCCAGGCGCTCGATTGCGACTTCTACTGCTTCTCCGGGCACAAGATGTGCGGCCCGACCGGCATCGGCGTGCTCTACGGCCGTGAGTCCCTGCTGGCAGCCATGCCCCCCTGGCAGGGCGGTGGCGACATGATCCTGGCCGTGAGCTTCGAACGCACGATCTACAACGACCTGCCCTTCAAGTTCGAAGCCGGCACGCCTCACATCGCCGGCGCCATCGGGCTTGGTGCGGCCGTGGACTACCTGCAGGCAATCGGCCTCGATCGTATCGCGGACCTGGAGCACGACCTGCTCGAATATGCGACCGCCCGGCTTGCCGCAGTGCCCGGCCTCGAGATCGTCGGAACCGCGCCACGGAAAGCCGCGGTCGTGTCCTTCACGATGCAGGGCATTCACCCGCACGATCTCGGCACGATCCTCGACAGCGAGGGCGTGGCGATCCGCACGGGGCACCATTGCGCGATGCCGGTGATGGAGTTCTACGGCGTCCCGGCGACGGCGCGGGCTTCGTTCGCTTTCTATAACACGCGCGCGGAGATCGATCGTCTCGTCGATGCGCTGGCCCTGGCACGGGAGGTGCTCGGCTGATGGACCTGAGCGAGCTCTATCGCGACGTGATCGTGGATCACAATCGCAACCCGCGCAATTTCCGGCCGATGCCCGCGGCCGACTGTCATGCCGAGGGCTTCAATCCTCTGTGCGGCGACCGGCTGACGCTGTTCGTGAAACTCGACGGCGACCGGATCAGCGACGTGTCGTTCCAGGGCAGCGGCTGCGCCATCTCGGTCGCGTCGGCCTCGCTGCTCACCGAGAGCGTGAGAGGTCGGACGATCCCCGAAGCCGAGCGACTCTTTGCGACGATGCATGCGCTCCTCACCCGAAATGACGCGACCGTGGATGTTGCCGCTCTCGGCAAGCTCGGCGCGCTGTCCGGCGTGCGCGAGTTTCCGGCGCGTGTGAAGTGCGCCAGCCTCTGCTGGCACACCCTCGATGCGGCACTGCACCGGCAATCCGAGCCGGTCCGGACAGAATAGCGAGACGGGAGCAGCAAGGTGCATCGAGCAGACAACGAACCGATCACGTTCACGCGGGACGTCGACGCGGTGATCGTGCCGGCCGGCGTAAGCGTCAAGCTGCGCGAGGGCCAGCAGGGGTTCATCACCCAGGCTCTCGGCGGCAGCTTCACGGTGTATGTCGAGGGGAACCTCTTCCGCATCGCGGGCAAGGACGGTGATGCTCTTGGCAAGCCGCCGGCCGACACACCGCAACTGCCCCCGAATGCGAGCGACGAGGACGTGCGCGCGCTCGCGTGGGCGCAGATGAAGACCTGCTACGACCCTGAGATACCGATCAACGTCGTCGACCTCGGGCTCGTCTACTCCTGCGACGTGAAGTCCGAGGACGACGGCCGGGTGATCGCCGTGACGATGACGCTGACCGCGCCCGGATGCGGCATGGGCGACGTGCTGGTGCAGGACGTGAAGGACAAGGTCGAGATCATCCCGACGGTGAAGCGCGCGGACGTCGAGCTGGTATTCGACCCGCCGTGGAACCAGTCGATGATGTCCGAGGCCGCCCAGCTGCAGACGGGCATGATGTGAGCTGGGTCAGCGCCGCTCCGGTCGCTTCGATACCGCCCGGCGACTACGTCACCGCGGAAGTCGACGGCGTCTTCGTCGCGATCTTCAATGTCGCGGGCGAGTTCCTGGCCGTCGAGGACGTGTGCACGCACGATGGCGGCGGCCTCGCCGGAGGCGCGGTCGAAGGCGACCAGGTCATCTGTCCGCGCCACGGCGCGCGCTTCTGCCTGCGGACCGGACGGGCGCTGTCGCCGCCCGCTTACGAGCCCGTGCGCAGGTACGAAACGCGTGTCGTGGACGGCCACGTCGAGGTGCGCAGCGCATGAAGCGACTCACGCTGGTACGCCATTCGAAATCGGACTGGTCGTTGCCCGGCCAGCAGGACTGGGACCGTGCGCTCAACAAGCGTGGACAACGCGACGCGCCGGAAATGGCGCGACGCCTGCGCGCAAGGAAACTCAAGCCCGATGCCATCCTCACGAGCCCCGCCGTTCGTGCGCTGGCCACCGCCACGATCATGGCGCGCGAACTCAAGATCGCGCCGAGCATCGTCCGCCAGGACGAGCGGCTCTACCTCGCCGGGCCCGCCGACATGCTCACGGTGATCCGGGAACTCGGCGGCGACGCCCGCCACCTGATGGTCTTCGGCCACAATCCCGGCATCACCGAATTCGCCAACCGTCTGTCCGCCGGCGATCGCATCGACAACATGCCGACGACCGCGGTCTTCACCGCCACGTTCGCAGTCGACGACTGGAGCGAGCTCGACTGGGGCAGCGGGCAGGACGCGCAGTTCGACTACCCGAAAAACCTTTCCTAGCCCCGCCCGAGGACGGGGATCGCGGCGCCGGTCACCGCCTGCGCGCCGTCCGAGGCGAGGAAGAGGACGACGTCTGCGATCGCCTCCGGACTGACCCAGCGCGAGAAGTCCGCGTCCGGCATGTCGGAGCGGTTGCGGGGAGTGTCGATCGTGCCGGGCAGTATGGCATTCACCGTTATCCCGCGGTCCTTGAGTTCGTCCGCCAGGCTCTCGGTCAACTTCTGCACGCCCGCCTTCGACGCCGTGTACGCGCCGATGCCGGCCCCTGCACGCGCGGCAGCCGCACCTGCCCCGATGTTGACGATGCAGCCCCGCCCTCGCTCGAGCAGCATGGGCAGCGCCTGCTTGCAACTGACGACCGCCGTGCGCAGGTTCATGCGGTAGAGCTGGTCCCAGGTCTCCACGTCCCCGTCCGCGAGCGTCTGCCACTGGAAGCCGCCGGCCACGTTCACCAGCACGTCCATCCCGCCGAGGCGCATTGCGGCGGCCAGCATGGCCCGGCGCGTCGATTCGACGTCGCCGAGGTCCACTCCACCGATCAGCAGATGACCCGATGCGAACTCGGCCTGCAGCGCGGACGGCGGATCCTGTGCGAGGTCGAGCAGCGCCACGTTGGCGCCAAGGCGGACGAACGCGCGCGCGACCGTGGAACCCAGCACGCCAAAAGCGCCGGTCACGACAACTACCCTGCCCTTCATGTCCATTGTCAGCACTCCGGAACGTTGACCGCGAGCCCGCCCTGGCTGGTCTCCTTGTAGATCACGCTCATGTCGTGGCCCGTCTGCCGCATCGTCGCGATCACCTGGTCCAGCGTGACCTTCTGCGTGCCGTCGCCGCGCATGGCGAGCCGCGCAGCATTGATGGCCTTGACCGACCCCATGGCGTTGCGTTCGATGCACGGAATCTGCACCAGGCCCGCGATCGGGTCGCAGGTGAGCCCGAGGTTGTGCTCCATGCCTATTTCCGCGGCATTCTCGATCTGCTCGTTGGTGCCGTTCAGCGCCGACACGAGGCCGGCCGCCGCCATCGAGCAGGCGACGCCGACCTCACCCTGGCAGCCCATCTCGGCGCCCGAAATGGACGCATTGCGCTTGTAGAGCATGGCCATGGCGCCTGCGACCAGCAGGAACCGCACGATCCCTTCGTCGGACGCACCGGGCTCGAAACGACGATAGTAGGCGATGACGGCAGGCACGATGCCGGCCGCGCCGTTCGTCGGCGCAGTGACGACTCGTCCGCCGGCGGCGTTCTCCTCGTTCACCGCAAGCGCGAACGCATTGACCCAGTCCATGGCTGCGAGCGGACCTGGTTCGGCCGACTCGACCAGCATCCGATGCAGCCGCGCCGCGCGCCGCTTGACCTTGAGGACCCCAGGGAGCAGGCCCGCACCGTGGAAGCCCCGCTCTATGCAGTCGTGCATGACGGACCAGATGCCGAGCAGCGCCGCCCTCGTCTCGCCGTCGCTGCGAAATGCCCGCTCGTTGGCGAGCACCAGCTGGTGCAACTCGAGCCCGCTTGCGCGCGCCCCGTCCAGCAGTTCGCGCCCGGACGTGAACGGGTGCGGAGTCGCAACCTGCAGGCCCTCCTCTCGAGGTCGCCCGAAGTCACCGGCCCGCACGATGAAGCCTCCGCCCGTGGAGTAGAACTCCTCCCGGTGCAGGACCGTGGCTGCTGCGTCGAGCGCCGTGAAGCGCAGGCCGTTCGGATGGAGCGGCAGCACCTGGTCGCGGTGGAACAGCAGGTCCATCGGCTCGTCGAACTCGATTGGGTGCGTGCCGCCGAGAGACAGGTGCCCGCTCGTGCGTATGCGATGGAGTGCGGGCTCCATGCCCGCGGGATCGAGCGTGTCCGGCCGGCTGCCTTCGAGGCCGAGCAGGATCGCGCGGTCCGTGCAGTGACCCTTGCCGGTAAGCGCAAGCGAGCCGTACACCTGTGCGCCCACTTTCACGGTCCGCTCCAGCAAGCCCATTGCCCGGAGGTCCGCAACGAACGCACAGGCGGCGTTCATCGGACCCATCGTGTGCGAACTCGAAGGGCCAATGCCAATCTTGAAAATGTCGAGGACGCTGAGGGACATGAGGAAACGGAAAGCGGAGAGCGGTTCGTGATCAGCGGTTAGCGGTTAGCGGTTAGCAGGAAGCATACTGTAGCGCGAGATTCACGGGCAGGTGTTCACGGAGAAGGATAGTACGG
>Ga0113563_10003095_pt1 | contig 10254 bp, 12 predicted proteins | sample Mud3Dept3metaG_FD_80117 | JGI IMG/M metagenome (GOLD analysis project Ga0113563, IMG submission 80117) | Freshwater wetland microbial communities from Ohio, USA, analyzing the effect of biotic and abiotic controls - Mud 3 Core 4 Depth 3... | ecosystem: Environmental > Aquatic > Freshwater >...
AGCAGCAGCAGCGACGCGATCGGGGCGAGCCGCATGGTCTCTGGATCGGACGTGCGGAGCGCGCGGGCAGTCGCACCGCGCTCCCCGGGGTAGGGCTATGATGACCGCGCGATGGAAGCGTTCGTTCAGGGCTGGGGACTCACGATCGTGTCGTGCGCGTTGATCGCGCTCGTGTTCCTCGCCGCGTGGATCCATGTCGCTCGTGAGCTGACATGGGTCCGCGCGCTGACCGATCACCTCGGGTTCGAGCTCGTCGCCGACGAGCCGGGCACCGCGAAGCCGCCGGGCTCGCTCGAGGTCCAGGCGATCCGCGACGAGTCCCACGCGATCCTCAGCGCGAAGGATGCCGCGTGGGCGCAGAAGCAGGTCCGGTCGTGGCAGATGCGGTCGCAGCGGCTCGAGGCGGCCCTCGCGTTCTGGATCGATCTGCTGCGCCAGCTCGGGCTGCTCGGCACGGTGCTCGGCCTCGGCCTGTCGCTGACCTACACCGACGGTGACGTGTCCAAGCTGCTCGGGCCGCTCGGGCTCGCGATCTGGACGACCGTCCTCGGCCTGGCGTGCAGCATCCTGCTGTCGGCGATGTTCGGGATGAAGCTGACGGCGTGGGTCGACGCGTGCGAGAAGAACCTCGAGGCGTGGGAGGCGCGGCGCCAGGCCAGGCGCGAGTCAGCCGCATGAGGTCGCGACGCCGCGTCCATCGCGCACCCGACCTCACGTCGTTGCTCGACGTCCTGTTCATCCTCGTGTTCGCGTCGCTGGTCGGGATGGCCGCGATGCACAGCGCCGCCGCCAAGGCGACCGAGCCCCCAGCGAAGCGTGCGGTCCCGGCGGTTCCCGTCACGCCGCCCGAGATCGCGGCACTCCGCACGCAGGCGCTCGCGGATCTCGAGAAGCAGCTCGCGACGCGCACGCCGCTCGTGATCCGCGTGTCCGCGAAGGGAGTCGTCGAGGCGGTCGAGGCCGACGGCAAGCGGATCGCGCTCGACGTTCCGCTGCTCGAGCACAGCCCGGATCCCGACATCGGCATCGCGTACCTCGGCGAGCGCTCGGCCGAGCTCCGCCTGTGTCGCGTCGCGGCCGTCCACCTGCGCGCGACGGAGCTGTCGCGCTACCTCGTGATCGTCGCGCCCGCTCTCCCGCTCGCCGATCTCCCGCATGCGTTGCACGTCGGCCTCCATCGCGATCTCGATCGCTGCTTCGCCGAGCAGCGTGGGCTCGCAGCCATCGTCGATCCTTCGGCGCTGACCACGCCCGAGGCCCGGCCATGACCGCCACCGGCGACAAGCAGTTTGCGAAGGACGTCGCCAAGCAGCTCGAGCGCCGTCGCACGCGCCGCCGCCTGCTCCTGCTGCTCGCGCTCGCCGTCGCGATCGCGCTCGCGATCACCTACCTGACGTGCGGACGCGGCTGGGGCCTCGGCGGCAAGGGCAAAGGGGACGGCGCGGGGCCGGGACCGGGCTCCGGTGGCACGCCGCTCGTCGATGCCGGTCCGAGCCGGTGCGCGATCCGCGTCACCGCGGACGGCCTCACGGTCAACGGCACGCCCGCGACCCCCACCGCGGCGGTCGCGACGTGCAAGGCGACCACGGGGGCCGACGTCGTCGTGACCGGCGATGCGCGCCAGGGTGACTGGGATGAGCTGCGCGGGGCGCTCGAGGCCGCGAACGTCCCGATCTTCACGAAGCAGCGCTGACCGCAGGGCGCTAGGATGGCCCATGGGGTCGTTCAAGGATCTGGCGAAGCTACGCGGCCTCGCCGACGCAGGCCTGGTGGTGCGATCGGCGGGAGATCAAGAGCAGGCGCGGCGCAGCGAGGAGCTGCAGCGCCGGCAGGCGGCCGAGGAAGCCCGCGCTGCCGACGTCGTCGCGGGTGCGCCGCAGTATCCGTGGGCGCGACCCGGTACCCTCGCCGAGGTGCGCGCGCTGCTCGCCGAGCACGCGATGGCGTTCACGCTGGCCGACCGCGGCGAGGTCGAGGTGGTGATCGATGTCGCGGCGCTCGTCAATCCGCCGCAGATCGCCGACGGCGACGTCGCGATCGAGGAGCTGCGGCTCCCGAGCGAGGGCACGGCGCTGTACGTGCGCGGCGACCTGACCGTGACCGGACGGATCGTGCAGCGGTTCCGCGGCGGCACGCTGGTCGTGTTCGGATCGCTCCGCGCGCATCACCTCGTCACGACGGGGCAGATCCTCGTGCTCGGCGACCTCGAGGTCACCGGGACCCTGTATGGCAACTGCACGAACTACGCGACGATCGTGCTGGGCGCGGCGCGGGTCGGGACGCTGATCAGCGCCAAGGAGCATCTGTTCTCGTTCGTGGGGACCCACGAGATCGGCGAGCTGGTCGACGTCGACGCTCACGCACCGAACTTCGCGATCTACGCGCGGGCGACGCCCCGCTCGACGCGCACGATCGATCCCGCCGTCGGGGATGCGCACGACGAGTCCGCGATCGCGAGCGCGCTCGCCACGCGCGACGACGTGCTCGTCGCCGCGGCGTCGGCTCCGTCGACGTAGCCTATTGCATCGCGCGCTGGAGCGCCGCGAGCGCGGCCTCGATGCCCTTGGTCTTGAGCTCGAGGTCCGTCTTTGCGGCTCCGAACGTGGGGTCCGTCGGAGCGAGCTTGACCATCGCCGACATCGCCTCGAGGTGGACCACGCGGGAATTGGCGTAGGCCACGATCGCGCGCTGGCGGGGCAGGATCACCGACGGGAGCCCGGGGACGGTGTCGAGATCGCGTGCGAGCGCCTTCCAGCGCGGCAACAGCTCATCGTCGATGATCCGCGCCAGCTCGAGGTCGGCGATCTCGCCGGCCTGCGCGCGCTGCAGCAGGGCCTTCTGCTTCTCGAGCAGCTCCTGCTCGTTGGTCGCGAACCGCTTGAATCGGATGTCGAGCTGCTCGACGCTCTTGGACTCGGCGGCGGTCATGTACGCGAGCTTGGGGCCGGGCAACGTGACGAGGCCGACGCCGACGAGGGCGAGCGCGATCACGGAGCCCACGACCAGCCGCTTGATCCGGATCGCATGGGCACGCACCGGCTCGGACAGATCGACGCGCCGCTCGGCCACGAACGCGATCGCGAACCCGGCGACGAAGCCGCCGACGTGCGCCGCGAGGTCGATGCCCGCCGCGGAGATGCCGAGGATCAGGTTGAGCGCCATGAACGAGCCGAGGCTCTTGAGCTGCTTGGAGCGCACGGTCGGCTCGAGCTGGTCGCGGTGCGCGAGCAGGTACGCGAGGATCGCGCCGAACACGCCGAACACCGCGCCCGACGCCCCGACCGACACGATCATCGTGGTCCGCGCGGTGCTGACGATGCCGCCGACCAGGCCCGAGACCAGGTAGATCGCGAGGAAGCTGCGGCGGCCGAACATGTACTCGGCGCTCTGCCCGCCCGGCCACAGGCAGACCATGTTCATCGCGAGGTGGATCAGCCCGCCGTGGAGGAACATCGCAGTGACGAGGCGCCATGGCTCGCCGTGCAAGGTCAGCGCCGGCAGGTTGCCGCCGGCCGCGACCAGCTGATCGGGGTCGGGCACCACCCATCCGGCGCCGCGCGTCGCGCTGAACACGAAGGCCGCGACGTTGAGCGCGATCAGCACCAGCGTGACGCGCGGTGTCGGCAGCTTCAGGCGCAGGTCGTGCGGGATCTCGGGTTCGCCGGATGGATTGTCGTCGCTCACCTCCTACGTATCGCACGGGCGACGAGGTCGGCACGGCGTCTGCACCTGGGATCCACACCTGAATCTCGCAGACACCCGCGGAGGATCCCATGGCACGCATCGCATTCGTCGTCGGTGACGACTTCGAGGACAGCGAATTTCGGACGCCCTACGACGGCCTGAAGGCCCGCGGTCACCAGATCGACGTGCTCGGTGCACGAGCCGGGCGGATCGTCCTGGGCAAGAACGGCACGGAGAAGGTCCGGATCGAGAAGGCGGTGGCGGACGCCGACGCACGGAACTACGACGCGCTCGTCATCCCGGGCGGCTACTCGCCCGATCACCTGCGGACGGATGCCGGCGTGGTCGCGTTCGTCGTGCAGATGGTGAAGAGCCACAAGCTGATCGCGGCGGTCTGTCACGGCCCGCTGCTGCTGGTCACGGCGGACGCCGTGCATGGCAAGACCATGACGTCGTGGCCGTCGGTCAGGAGGGAGCTGACCCGGGCCGGTGCGCGCTGGGTCGATCAGGAAGTCGTGATCGATGGCCAGCTGATCACGTCGCGCATGCCTGCCGATCTCGATGCGTTCACGCGCGCGATCGGACAGCAGCTCGACGCGCGCCAGACGACCACGTTCCCGCCTGACTCCGCGTCGAGCATGGCGACGAAGCGACCTTAGGCGCGGGCTCAGTCGGCGAGGCGAACGCGGCGAGACGGGTAGGGGAGCTTCTCGATCGCGCGCGAGAGAGCGCGACCGGGCGCGGTGTCGAAGTCAGCTTCCACGAAGTACGTGCAGTCCGGGTGCTCGGGAAACCGCTCGACCTCGTCGGCGAGCTGGTCGCGGAGCGTGCGGTAGTCCGGATCGGACGTGCGGACGAAGCCGCGTCGCACGCGGTTGGGGGTCATGAACGCCCAGCTGGCGGCACCGGGGAGCTTGGCGCGGAACACCCGATAGCCGCTGTTCTGATCGCCCTGATCCTCGAACGCGCGCCGGCTCGCCTTCGAGATCGCGGCGGCGACGGTGCTCATCTTCGCGGTGGTCTCGATCCCGATCACGACGGTCACGCCGGCCGGGCGCAGCTTGCGCACGAACGCGGCGAAGTTCGGCGCCACGACCTTGTCGGTGTCGAAGCTCTCGATGTCGATGTACGTGATGCGCGGCTCGCCCCGGGGACCAGACTTCCGGTAGTCGAAGCAGTAGTGAAAGTGCCCGTCGCCGCAGAACGGGACGAGCTCGTCGATCCGCGCGGGCTTCTTGAGCCCCTCGTCGCGCATGTGCGCCTTCACGTCGTCCCAGTCCTTGTGCAGGATCGACGGGAACCGTCGCCCGATCCCCGCGATGCAGTCGACGGGCGCGAGGTTCGGCGAGATCGAGGTCCGGCGGAGATAGCCGCCGTTCTGGATGCGCAGGAGGTCGAGGTACGCGCGGGGCAGTGTCACGCCGAGCTTGGTTTCAGCGGCGTCGATCGCGCGCTGCGTGAGCTTCGGCTGCAGGTACGGCAGGTACACCGGCACGCGCCACAGGTCGGCGGGGAGGTCGCTCGGGGACGGCGGTCGGGCCATGGCGCTAGTTCATCTCGGGGTCGACATCCGCCGACGGCGAAGCATTGGCGGGGTCGACCTGCGGCTCGTCGGCCGTGGTGCGCGCGCGCTCGGCGTTCGCCGTGTACAGGGCGCGGCGCTTGGCATCGGACTCGCGCTCGGCCGCGCGCTCCCACAAGCGCCCGGCATCGCGCCACGCGCGCTCGTAGGACCCGGCATCGCCGGCGGTCTGGGCCTTCAGCTCCGCGGCCTGGGCCTTCGCCACGTGGGGATTACGTCCAAAGCTCATCCTCTCCTATAGCCGGTCGCTCTGACCTCGCGCGTGCTCCCCCGCTGTTCACGCGGCCCCGTCCCACGCCGAAGTCTGGCAAGCTGCGCGCGCCGTGGCCGAGTCGACGTTCCTGTGGTTCCTGCACCAGCCCACCTCGGTGGACTGGCTCAAGCGGGAGCTCGCGACGAAGCGGCCGGCGCTGCGGTTCGCGTTCTCGCGCCCGGGCCTGACGACGTTCAAGGTCGATGCGGCGCACGCCGACGACGCGCCGGGCAGCTCGTTCGCGCGCGCGTGGGGGCGCTCGCTCGGCCGCGCCACGACGGTCGCCGAGGTGCTGGCGCTGCTCGACCCGCTCACGACGGCGCCGGTGCGGCTGCACGTGTTCGAGCGCGATCCGGATCGCCCCGCGGACGAGCGGGACGCCGCGATCGTCGGGACCCGGCCGGCCGAGCTGGAGCGCGCGCTGCGCGAGGCGGCGCCGGGCCGGTTCCTCGACGGCACGAAGGCCATCGACGGCGAGCTGGTGTTCGACGTCATCACCGCGCCGAGCGAGCTCCCCGACGACGGGCTGCTGGTCGGCTGGCATCGCCACGATCGCAGCCACGGTCCGTGGCCGGGTGGGGTGACTCACGTGCCCATCCCGGCGGCGGCGCCGTCGCGCGCGTGGGCCAAGATCGAGGAGGCGATCCGGTGGTCGGGTCTCGAGCCCCGAGCGGGCGAGCGCGCCGTCGAGCTGGGCTCGGCGCCGGGCGGCGCCAGCTTCGCGCTGCTCGAGCGCGGACTCGAGGTCCATGGCGTCGATCCGGGGGCGATGGCGCCCGCGGTGCTTGCCTACCGCGGCGCGAGCGGCAACACGTTCATCCACCACGCGATGCCCGCGGCCGAGGTCGACCGCCGCGCCGTGCCGCGACCGATCCACTGGCTGGCAAGCGACATCAACCTCGCGCCGATGGTGGCGCTGCGCTACGTCGAGCGGTTCGTCGCGCTCGCGCGCGGCACCCTGAAGGGAGCGTTCATCACGCTCAAGCTCAACGACGAGGGCATCTTCGAGGCGCTGCCCCGGCTCGCGTCGCGCGTCGAGCGGCTCGGTGCGCGCGAGGTGCGCTATACCCAGCTGCCGAGCCATCGCAGCGAGATCGTCGCGATCCTGGCCTGGTGACCGACGATGGCGACCGTCGCGTTCCACAAACCGTACGGCGTGCTGTCGCGGTTCACGCCCGACGGTAGCAAGTGGCGCACGCTCGCCGAGTTCGGGCTGCCGAAGGATGCGTGGCCGATCGGCCGGCTCGACGCCGACAGCGAGGGCCTGCTGATCCTGTCGTCGGACAAGTCGCTGGTCGACGCCCTGCTGTCACCGCGCCGCGAGCACGCCAAGACCTACTGGGCCAACGTCGAGCGGATCCCGACGGCGGAGGCGCTGGCCGAGCTCGAGGCCGGGGTCCTGCTCGACGGCACCCGCACCCGTCCGTCGCGCGCGCGGTTGATCGATCCGCCGGCGCTGCCACCACGCGATCCGCCGATCCGGTTCCGCAAGTCGGTGCCCGACTGCTGGCTCGAGCTGCGGATCGTCGAGGGCCGCAACCGCCAGGTCCGCCGGATGACCGCCGCGGTCGGCCACCCGACGCTGCGCCTGGTGCGCGCGGCGATCGGCGCCTACGAGCTCGGCGACCTGCCGCCGGGTGCGTCGCGCACGCTGGGGCCCGCCGAGCTGGCGCTTCTCCTGGCGCGGCCGACCGACGCGTAGCTCAGCCCCGGCGGATCACTCGAACACGCCTTCGCCGGTCGTCTCGATCGAGCCGCTGATCGTGCACACCGACGCACCCGTGCAGCTGCGCAGCGGCAGGGCCGTGAACGTCGCCTTGACCACGCCGTCGGTCGGCCGGTACTCGGTGATCACCACGCTGCCTCCCGACGGCAGTGCGCCGTTGAGCCAGCAGTGGTTACCGTGGAGCTGGTAGCTCGGCGTGGTCATCGCCACGACCTTGCGTGGGCTCGAGCCGTCCCAGCTCTCGGGATTCGGGATCGCGCCCGTGAACCCGGCGGGCAGCTCGAACTGCACCGAGCCGAGGAACGTGTACGGCGAGGCGTCCTCGGTGAACGCGATGCCGAGGTTGCCGTTGTGGTTGACGATCGCGCGGCCCTGCAGCGTCGCGCACGACGACGTCAGCGTCGACGCGATCCGGTTGCTGCCCGCCGGCGCATCGATGAGGTTACTGCCGCCACCGTCCCCCATCGCCCCGCGACCATCGGTCCCCGCGTCGGCCCCGCCCGAATCAGACGTCCCACAGCCGGCGAGGAGGAGGGCGAGCGAGGTGAGGCGGAGGCGCATGGGAGAGACGTACCGAAATCCGGGGCGGCGCGGAACAATAGTTTCGGACGCCGTGCGGGAGGCTCACGGCCGGTAGAGGACCGCGCGCGCTCCGTGCTCGGTCTGCCACGTGGTCACGAGCGTCCTGAAGTCGGTGACGACGACCGTGCCCTGGTCGCGCAGCGCGGCGATCGGGGCGAGCACGGTGCTCTCGATCTGATCGAGGCCGTTCGCGGCCGTGATCGAGGTGGGCGTGATGTTCCACGACGCGGTCAGCATCACGTCGGACGCGACCGTACCGTCGGCGTACGCCTGCACGAGCTCTTCGACGCCGGCCACGTCATCGTGCCAGGCGCCGACGGAGACGATGTTCCCTGCAGGATCGTCGACGAAGTAGTGCTCGCGATCCTGCGGGCGCCACACGCCGCTGACGAGCGGGTCGTTGACGTGATTGGGCGTGCCCGCGCCGATCAGCAGGTCACCGCGCCACGTCGCCTCGGGATACTTGATCCCAGCGACCGGTGCGCGAAATCGGTCCCAGTCCTGGAACTGCGCCAGCGACGGATCCCAGATGTGACCGCCGATCACGGTGCTCCCGCCGACGCCGAGCACCTCGAGCAGATGCGCGACGTCGGTGTAATTGTAGCCGCCGTTCTCGTGCGAGTGCGGGTCGATCGCGACGCCGAGATCCTCGTGCAGGTAGCGCAGGAAGTTCTTGCCGCCGGTGCTCGCCGTCGTGGTGGTGTCCTCGTAGATCCGCGCGGCCTCGAGCATCTTCCAGTCCGGCTGCAGCACCCACGGGAGATCGTGCGCGGCGGTGCGCTGCGCCATCTCGATCAGCTTCGCGCGCAGCCCGAGGTACGAGGTCCGACTCTGCGCGCTGCCCATCACGCCGCCCGGCGTGCTGTCCTCGATGTGGGTGAACAGCACCACCTGGACCTGCGGCTGCGTTGGATCGGGGGCGCCGGCGTCCGTGGTGCCGCAGGCGGCTGCCCCGAGGAGGTGGAGTGCTGCAAGGGACAGGACAAGCGGTCGCATCGTGGGTACTTCCATTGTCCGTTGTCATCATTCAACGGCCGTGCCGCGCGAACGCCGCGTCCGCCCTCGTCGACGAGAAGGCGAGGTACCGCCACCCCGCCCGCGCTGCATCGGACCGGTACCTTCAGGTACCAGCGACGCAGGTGGGCCGGCGTGTTACACGGGGTCCGCGATGGACTCGCTGTTCCCGTGGCTCCGTGTCCCGACCGATCGAGTCGCCCTGCGCGTCGCGGGTCGCGTGCTCACCCAGCGCGAGCTCGCCGCCGCGTGTGCGCACCATGTCGCGGCGCTCCGGTCGCGCGGGATCGCCGTCGGTGACCGCGTCGCGGTGTGGACCCAGCCCGCGCTCGAGACGTTGGTCGCGCTCGTCGCGCAGGCGGCGGCCGGCTACGTGTCGGTGCCGGTCGATCCCAAGCTCGGTGACGGCGAGCTCGCGCACGTGCTCGCGGATGCGGCGCCTCGGCTGTGCGTGGCCGCCGACGTCGCCTCGATGGCGAGCCGCGTCGGTACGCGCGAGACGATGGCCGCCGCGGTCGCGACCGGGCCGACCGCACCGCTCGCGGTCGCGCCGATCGGCGATGCACCGGCGCTCGTCCTGTACACGTCGGGCACGACCGGCGCTCCGAAAGGCGCGCTGCTCACCGCGCGCAACATCGCCAGCAACCTCGACATGCTCGCGCGCGCGTGGGGCTGGACCGGCGACGACGTGATCGTCCACGCGCTGCCGATGTTCCACGTCCACGGGCTCGTGCTCGGGCTGTTCGGCAGCATGCGGCGGGGCGGGGCGCTGCGCTGGGTGCCGCGGTTCGTGCCCGAGGAGCTCGCCGCGGCGCTCCGCGATCACGTCGGCGCGATGATGTTCGCGGTGCCGACGATGTATCACCGGCTGTGCGATGCGGCGGAGCACGCGCCCGCGATCGCGGATGCTCTGCGCGCGGCCCGGCTGCTCGTCAGCGGCTCGGCGCCGCTCCCGACCCGCGAGCACCACCGCCTCGAGCGGCTGACCGGTCATCGCGTGATCGAGCGGTACGGGCTCACCGAGACCCTGATCAACTGCTCGACCCGGCACGACGGAGATCGTCGGCCCGGGTTCGTCGGTCCGCCGCTCGACGGCGTCGAGTTGCGCCTCGTCGACGATGCGCGCCAGTCGATCGACGATCACGACGGCACGACGATCGGCGAGATCGCGGTGCGCGGGCCGCACGTGTTCGCCGGATACCTCAACCGCGACGAGGCCACGCGCGCGGTGCTCGACGGCGACGGCTGGTTCTACACGGGCGACCTCGCGACACGCGCGGTGGACGGCCAGCTGTGCATCGTCGGCCGCCGCTCGACCGATCTCATCAAGTGCGGCGGGTTCAAGGTCGGCGCGGGCGAGGTCGAGGCGGCGCTGCTCGAGGTTCCCGAGGTGTCCGAGGCGGCGGTGATCGG
>Ga0113563_10003096_pt1 | contig 10254 bp, 8 predicted proteins | sample Mud3Dept3metaG_FD_80117 | JGI IMG/M metagenome (GOLD analysis project Ga0113563, IMG submission 80117) | Freshwater wetland microbial communities from Ohio, USA, analyzing the effect of biotic and abiotic controls - Mud 3 Core 4 Depth 3... | ecosystem: Environmental > Aquatic > Freshwater >...
AGAATCGCCAGCGCGCCCTGTTCGTAGAAGTGGCCCTTCTGGAAATTCGACTGCTCCTGAGCGCTCTGCGGCAGGGTTTCTATGAACGCCTTGTCGATGCCCGTCTTTTTTAACGCCGCCGTGTTCAGGTAGAACTCGTGGCACGAGCGGTGCCAGATGATGACCGGCGTGTCGGGCGCAAGCTTATCGAGCAAAGCACGCGACATTTCACCGTGGAAGTAATGGTGGTAGCCCCAGCTCAGGAAGGTCTTGCTCTTGTCCTTGTGCCCTGCGATGGCCGCGCGAAGCTTTTCCTTGTATGTCTTTTCATCCCGCACCGCGGGCGAGAAGCCGTCGATCGCATCCCAGTCCTCGATCGAGATGACCTTGGTGTTCATGGTGAGCGCGGCGAGCACCGGGTGCACGTGCTGCTCGACGAAACCGGCGATGACCACCTTGTCGTTGAAGGTCTTGTCTATCCGCGCGTTCTTGCCGACAGCGGCACCGACTTCGGCGCGCGTGCCGACGGCGACGAACCTGCCATCCTTGACCGCCACCGCCTCGGCACGCGGTTTGTTCGGATCCATGGTGATGAACTCTCGCGCGGTGTAGATCGTGGCCGGGCCCTCCTGAAACGCCCGTCCGGCGAAGTCCTGGAGGCTGAAATCCTGTGGCGCGCTGGTCTGTGCCATCGAGTTGCTTGCGCCGAGCAGCAAACAGGCAGCCGTGAGCGTCAAAAAAGTTCGGATCTTCATATAGGTACCTACATTCAGTGGTGGTTTGACCTTCTAAAGTTTGCTTTTAAAGATGGGAAACAATGTGAATTTTTTAGTTCCTGTCAAGAGAAGAAGTTTTCAGCTCTCGCCAAACTTGCAATAGACAATAAAACCAAACAAATTTTAGAGTGGTTCGAGGTTGAGTGTTCGTGCCTATCCCGCAACCTATCTGAATACCGGAAAATCTTGCACCTTTGGTCAGGTAATCCTAAGATCCCCACCTGAAAGTTCCTCACCTTGTCGTCGAAAGGATACAGGATGGTTAAAAAAGCTCAATCTCGCACTCTCGTATGGCCCACTCCTCAAGCAAACTTTGCTGCACAACCGGTCGAGCAGCGCTTTACAGCCGGCGCTGCTTATGTCGATGGACAGTTCTGCCCCATTGAGGAGGCACGAATTCCGCTTCTCGATTGGGGTTTTCTTCGCTCCGATGCTTGTCAGGAGACCATCTCGGTTTGGGACGGATCGTTCTTCCGGCTGCAGGATCACCTCGACCGGTTTCAGCGGTCCATCGGCAGGCTTAGGATGGCCTCGCCCGAATCACCCGATCAAATTCGCAGCATCGCTCACGAGCTCGTCGCCCTGCCGGGCTTCCGCAACGCCTATGTGCAGATCATAATGACACGCGGCCGCCCGCCGATCGGAAGCAGAGATCTCAGGCTCTGCAAAAACCGTTTTCATGCGTTCTCTATGCCTTACATGTGGGTTGCACCCCCTGAGGTCCAGGATCGCGGAATGTCGCTGTACATCAGCACACGAGTGCGCGTACCGCCACAATCCGTTGACCCGCTGGTGAAGCATTACCACTGGTTGGATTTCCAGATGGGGCTGTTTGAAGCTTACGACGCCGGCGCTGAAACGGTCATTTTACAAGACTTGAATGGTTACGTCACAGAAGGTCCCGGTTTCAATATTTTTGCCGAGATCGATGGGCGACTCGTGACACCGCATCAAGGGGTTTTGGACGGTATGACCCGACGAACCACAATTGAGCTTTGCCGGGATCTCGGCATTGAAGTGGCCGAAGGCAAATTCACGCCGGAGCAACTGCGCTCCGCCAATGAGGTCTTTCTCACCACAACTGCCGGAGGAATCATTCCAGTCACCTTGATCGACAACTGCAAAATCGCAGACGGCACACCGGGGCCGAAAACCGTTTGTCTGCATACTGAGTATTGGAAAAGACGCGCAGCCGGATGGTTCGCCGAAACGGTTGTCTACCGGCAGACCTCAAAATGGATCGAAGAGTAGAGTGAGGCCTATAGGACCAAGATCACCTCAGCCACATCATTAGATAAGAAAACTGGCGCAATGAGCTCACACCCTGCTGCAGTTTGCCTGCTTTTGGTGGATTCGGTCAGGAAAGGTGAAAAATTTCAGAAGCGGATTAGTTTATGTTCATCGCCGGAATCCAATTCTTCAAAGTTACTACAAATCTCCCCAAGTACCGTCAAAATTGTAAAATCAGGAACAACCTCGACAGGGACAAACTATTCACGATGGCGGTATGACTCCCTCCGCCCTTCACACTCCCTGCATCATTATTTCTTTGCGATGTCCGCCCCGCCGAAAAACACGCGGTTCCACGTCGGGCTGATCAGGATCTCATTCACGCACACACGCAACGGCAGCTCGGCCACAAACCGGATGGTTGCGCCCAAATCTTCCGGTTGCAGCATGCGATCTATCTCTTCTTGCGGAGCAGGTAGCGGACGCTTCTTGAGGAGAGGCGTGGCAACCTCCCCAGGCAGGATAACTGTCGCGCGCAGGCCGTTAGCACCTTCTTCCATGTTGAACGACTGCCCCACTGCAACCAGCGCGGCCTTGGCTGCGTTGTAGGCCGGCCCCGTCGCGTACGCCGGAAACCTTCCCGCCCAGGAGGAAATAATGATGACCGTGCCCTCTTTGTTTGCTCGCATGCTGGGCAGCACTGCCAGGATGGAATACGTCACCCCGTTCAAATCCACCGCGACGACCTGGTCCCACCCCGCGGGGGTGACCTCTTTCCAGAACCTTTTACCTATGTTCGTCCCCACGCTGGCAACGAGAATATCCACATGGCCGTAATTACGGAGGATTCCGTCTGCCGCTTGTTGAACAGTCTGGGCGTCCGAAACCTCACATGCCACGCCCTCAGCTTTCCCGCCGGAGCTTCGGATGGATTCGGCAACTTGGTCGAGTTCCACCTGGTGGCGGCCGGATATGACCACCAACGCGCCGGCCGCCGCGAGCGCTCGCGCACCCGCTTCGCCAATGCCGCTGCCCCCTCCGGTGATCCAGGCAACTTTTTCCGACAATGTACCCATTGGTTGCTCCTTGCCGGAGTCTACATTTCGTGTTCGGTGCGGGAGATGATTTCGTCTTGGGCCGCCTTGTCCATTTCCGCGAAATAAGCCGAGTAGCCTGCGACGCGAATAATCAAATCGCGATACTTCTCCGGGTCCTTCTGGGCCGCGAGTAAGGTCTCCTTGTTGACCACGTTAAACTGGATGTGCCAGATCCTCTTGTCGCAGTAAGTGCGGAGGTAGGCCATCAGCTTGCGCGTGCCTTCCTCGCCTTTGACCGAACCGGGCGAGAGCTTCACGTTGAAGAGCGGCGCACACCAGTGCTTGGAATCGCGGGGCTCGAACAAAGCAACGGAGTTGAGCAGTTCGGTGGGCCCCTTGGTGTCGTGCCCCTGCTGCGGGCCGCAGCCCTCGGACAAAGGTTCGGTGGCCTTGCGGCCGTTCGGGGTCGCTGCCGTTCCCATGCCCAGTTGGACCTGCACCGTCACCGGAAGGACGCGTTGCTCCCAATTACGATTGACGACATGGTTTGGATTAGGCAGCTTCGCGATTTCTCCCTGGATGAATCGTTGAATCTTGACCATCATATCGTCGGCAACGGCGTTATGATCGCCCCACTTCGGCGCGTGCAGCGCCAACTGCCGAATTGCCTCGTGGCCCTCAAAGTTGCTCTCAATCGCTTCGATCATCTGCGCCATCGTGATTTTCTTGTCGTCGAAGACGAGCTTCTTGATGGCTACCAGCGAATCGGATAGGGTTGCCGGCCCGATCATGTCCATATTCACCAGGGAGACATAGTCCTTACACTCGAAGCCAACACCGGATACCATCGCGTCCCTCATTTCGCGCATGTACGGAGGATTGACAATGGAACTGAATGGCGAGGCGATGTGCCGGCAGCGGAGGTTCTCGTATAGGATGGTACGATCGAGAACTTGTTTCAGGTAGTATCTCATCTGGGTCGTGTACGCGTCCCAGACCTCATCGAAGCTCTTGAACTGATGAGGGTCGGCCGTCTTCGGGCCAATTTGAACATTCTTCAGCCGGCGAATTCGGCCCTGGTTCAGCGCCATCTCAAGCGGCATGACTACGTTGCCGTAAGCACTCCCGCAGTTGTATACCTCGGCGCGGATCTGACGCACTTCCATGCACCCATTGATCGTGTAATCGTAGGCAAGCTGCAACGGGACGCCCTTGGCGAGATACATGGGGATCACGATCTCGTCATTGACCAGCTTGGGATAGCCTTGCCCCTCCTTGATGACCTCCGCGATTTCGTGCACCAGTCGTTCCGGGGCGCCAGAGTGGAGGCGTACGGCGAGGTCGGGCATGGTGATCCCGACGCCCCGCTTGGACTTGAGGACCAGGTAAGTCAATTCATTGGTTGCGTCCCGACCATCCGGCGTCTGCCCGCCGACGCAGAAGCATTCAAAATGGGCAAACCCCTCCGTCGCGCCCGCCGCGGTGGCGGCCAGCGGTGCGAAAATGTACTGGTACATTTTCAGATAGAGCATACGCAGCAGGTCAACAACCTCGTCGTCCGTGATCCTGCCGGCAGCCTTGTCCGCCTGATAATACGGATACAGATACTGGTCCACCCGGCCATTTCCCACGTTGCCGCCAATGTTGAACTCTATCCGGGTCCAGGCCTGGGTCCACCATTGACATTGCAGCGCCTCGGCGAAGGTGCGCGCCGGGTTTTCGGGAACCCGGCGGTTCACTTCAGCAATTCTTTCCCACTTGGCTTTCCTCTTGGGGTCGTGCTGCAGCTTTGCCATCTCGGCCGCCGCGTCCGCGTAGCGTCGGGCCCAGGTGATTACGGCGTCGCACGTTAGCAGTCCCGCTTCGATGAATGCGCGCTTTTCGAGTAAGCGCGGGTCCGTCGGCTCAAGGGCCGCCTGCAAAGCCTCCAGTTCCGTGCTAATGCCCCGGAATCCGATCTTGAGAACGCGGTCGTAATCCAGCGTCCAGTTCTGCGAGGACCGAGCGATGCCCGTCTCGAGGTACACACCGGTCGCATTGCCATCTTGGGTCCAGGCGTACCGGTAAGCGTCTGGCGCAGCCGTCCGCAGCAGATTGAGGAAGTTCACGTCCAGCGCATGGGTTTTCCAATAGGGAGCGATTTCGTCCTCCATCACCTGCCAATCGGCGGAAGTCATGAACACCTGCGACTGACCGGGCGTGTCGTTCACCATCCATTTGAGGCCTGCATACCCGCTTCCGTCACACTCAGGGAATGGGGTGACATACCGGCCAAGCCACGGTGCCGGGGAGCCGATGATGGACTCGTCCGGATGAATGTAAATGGGAATCTGTTCCGCGAACTCCTTGAGGAACTTCGCGTGCCGCACGTTGATGGGTTCTCCCTCGGTGCGCTTGTAGACATCGGTCAGGATCTTCGCGCGTTCGACGAAGAGACGGATGGGGCTCTTGCGAATCTCACCGAGCAGGTGACGGAACTCCTCGCTGGTCTTGACCCAGGTCGACTTGCCTTCTGCGAGGGCTTGTTCTTGACCGGACAGCTTTTCTTCAACGGTGCCTTTCATGTTGTGTCTCCTCCTCACCCCGTTCGTTGTGTTCCGAGCGTGATCCGGTCGACCTATGAATGAGCCATCTTGGCCTTCATCTCCTGCATCCGTTTGCGGATGAGAGGACGCAAATCCTCACCGTACCCAGTCAGCTCACCGCCATCCACAGCCAGCATCTGGCCGGTAATCATGGCGGCACGATCGCTCGCAAGAAAACTGACCGCTTCGCCGATTTCCTCCGCAGTTTGAAAGCGGCCCAGCGGGAGCATCCGCTTGCAAGCCATATCCCGGTACTCGGGAGTAGTTGTCCTTTCCCCGAGCGGGGTCAGCACCATCCCGGGGCAGACTGCATTGACAGTGATATGGGAATCCGCCAGCTCCCAGGCGAGATGTTGGGTCAAGCCCGTTATGCCGTGCTTGGAGACGGTGTAATCGAGGCCCCCAAAGAAGGTCATTCGAATACCTGCGACCGAGCTGACATTGATGATTCGCCCGTGGTTTTGCTTCATCATCTGCGGGATGACGGCCTGGCAGCAGAGAAATACCCCTTTCAGGTTGACACCCAGGACACGGTCCCACTGCTCCTCCGAGAGGTCCGCCGCCAGCGTGGGCGTAGCTTCGATGCCTGCGTTATTCACCAGAATGTCGATCGAGCCGAATGCCTTAACCGTCGCCTCGACCATGGTTTGGACGTCGGCCTTCCGGCTCACATCAGCTCCGGCGGCAATGGCCTTCCCACCCGCGGAAGCAATCTTCTGCACGACAGCAGCACAGTCGGCCGCCTTGCGCGCGTTCACCACGATGTTGGCCCCTTCGCGTGCCAGCACCATCGTAATGCCTTCGCCTATACCCCGCGCCGAGCCCGTCACGATGGCCGTCTTTCCCTTGAGTTCCACAGCCTCCTCCATTCAATTGAGTGGATTGGACTAATTTGGCTCACCGATCTCCAGCGAGCTGGCTCATGCGGGCACGCCCTCGGGCGCGGAGGCCTTCGCCAGCTTGCCCCACACCACGGCGACAACCAGCGTGCTAATAAATCCGATCACCCCGAATACCGCCGCCGTCGCAATGGCCGGGGTTCCCGCGAACGATCCGGTTGCGATCGCCACGCCCAGACCGTTGTTGCGGACTCCAGTCGTCAGCGCCAAACCCTTGCGGCCGGCGCGGTCCGGGCCTCCCAGCAGCCAGCCCACCGCCACGCTGGAGATGGTGAGCAGCACCAGGCCAATGAATCCAAACATCGGGACTTTCAGCAGCGATTCAAACTGCGTGTAAAACACGAGGGCCAGGAAAATAAGATTGAGCAACTTGGTGAGCTGGCCAGCGGGCTTGACCCACGTCGCCGCGCGCTGTGGCCACCGGTGGTTCACGATCAACCCGGTCAGCAGGGGAAGCACCTGGCCAATCAGAAGCGTCTGGACGACGTTCAGCACGTTCACATGCACCGTCTGGCCACCGGAAACGAGGGGCGTCAGCGCGTGCAGCAACACCGGCGAAAGCAGTGGTGCGAGCCCCGCCAGCACGATCATCAATCCCGCCGCCTGACCGACGTTTGCTTTCGCGATCGCGGCGTACGGGGGTCCGTAGGGGCCGGCCGGGCAGACGCCCAGCAGGAGAATCCCGACCCCGACCAAGGGATGTGGGCGGATGACCAGGATAAAGCCCAGGGTGAGGGCGGGAACGAGCACGTAATTGGCCAGAATGCCTTTTGCGACCACTTTGGCGTCCCGGAGCGTCTTGACAAAGTCCGGCACCGAGGCGCTCAGGCCAACGTAGAACATCATTTCGCCCAGAGTGATTAGGGCGACAACGTTGAGAACGTGGTCCATGCTCATAATCGTTGCCTTTTTCTGCCCAGTTGGCCGGTTCCTCTCGTTAGCAATCGACAGCCCGTGTTATAGGCCTGGACGCCCCAGGGCACGTAGAGGTCTGACCTTCCCGCGATGCTGGTGATTGGGAATGATTCGCGGCAATGCGCTTGCTGCGGGGTTCATTTCTTGCCTACTGTGCGGCCGAACGCCGCATCGATGGTTGCGCACAGCCGGGCGAGCGACTCGGGCCTCGGCGGCTGGAAGTCCGACAATTCGTACACCCGCCCCAGGAAGCCATACTTGCTCGCGCCGGCGCGAAAATATGGCAGCAGCTCGTAATCCACGACGTTCTTGTGGGGCCGGATGAAGGCCAGCACCCTATGGATGTGCTCTTCATCATCGTTCACTCCCGGGATGACCGGGGTGCGGGCGATGAACTTTATTTTCGGAAACTTTTCGTAGGCTTTCATGTAGTTCGATAGGATGCGCGTGTTGTCCGTACCGCACCACTTCCGGTGACGTTCGGGGTCGGTGAGTTTGTGGTCATGGAGCATGGTGTCCACGTGTGGCAGTACCTTCTCCATGAATCTCCACGGCACGTTGCCCGCGGTTTCGATGGCCGTGTTGACCCCGCGCTCGTGCGCGCCCGCCAGGAGCGCCGCGCTGAATTCGGGCTGGAGCAGGCACTCGCCACCCGAGAGCGTGATCCCACCGCCGGATTCCCGGTAGAAGGTACTGTCCTGCTCGACCTCGTCCAGCACTTGGTCCACGGTCATCGCTTGGCCAAAGCGGTAAAGTGACTGGGGCGGGCAGACCGCAACGCACTTACCGCAGTTCGTGCACAGGTCCCAGTGGATCCGCACTTTCACGTCTGAGTCCACCGTGAAGATGGCCGACTCGGGACATTCCTTTTTGCAGAAGCCGCATTCCTTCACGCCGATGCACTTGCTGGCATTGTACGCAAGTTCTGGCTCGGGGTGGATGCTCTCAGGGTTGCTGCACCATTTGCAGCGCAGCGAGCAAGACTTAAAGAATACGGTGGTCCGGATGCCCGGACCGTCGTAGGTGCAGAAATGCTGGATGTTCAGGACAAGCCCTTTCAGAGGCTGTTTCGTTATTGCCTGCGTTTCCATGATATCTCCTCAGTCTCCGAGCGCAATGCCAAGCGAACGGGCGACCTGGAGGAACACACTGTCTGTAGGGACGGTGCGAATCCGGTTGATGGCTTCCGCCAAGGGGACTAACTTCACCTCCGGCGGTTGGAACGCGACCATGACGCCGGTCTGGTTTTCCTTGATCGCGCGCACGGCGGCCGCGCCGTAGCCCAGCCCGAGCTGACGATCGACGGCTGTCGGGGCACCGGCTTTAACCAGCGGGCCGAGCACGAGCGGATAGGTCTCCTGACCTGTCTGCCGTTGCAACTGCAACGCGACGGTCTCAGCCACGTGACCGGATCGCTCGATGACATGGGAGCTTTCAGGGTCCATCGCCCCAGGACAAAGCGAAACCCTGAAGGGATTGGGGGATTGCGCCTGGGTCTGGGACGCCTGATGACCGGCCAGCGGCGTGGCACCCTCGGCCACAACCACCAGCCCGGAGTGCCGCCCTGCCGCCTTCAACTTCCGTTGCACATTCGCCGCGACCTTTGCCAGGTCGTACGGGATCTCAGGGATGAACACGGCATCGGCGCACACCGCTATGCCGGCTTGCAAGGCCAACCACCCGGCGTGCTCTCCCAGCACTTCGACCACCCCGATCTTTCGCGCCGACTGGGCCGCCTGACGCGCCCGGTCGAGCGTTTCGGTGGCATAGCTCAGGGCGCTGTTGAACCCGAAGGACAGCACTGTGGCTGCTATATCGTTCTCGACCGAGGTCGGCACGCAGACGGTCTTGAGGCCCTTGCGATCCAGCTTCCAGAGGATGCCGAGGTTCCTGGCGCTGACGACCGAGATCACCCCTTCGATGTGATCCTTCCGCAGCGTCTCCAGCAACTCATTGGACCGATCCACTTCCTCAACCTGGTTCTCCGAGTTCACGGTGCGGACGTGGAACGGATCGGTCCTGGCCGCTATGCCCAGGATAGGGCTGGCGGCACCGGAGAGGGCCTCGACGAGATGGTGGCTGAGCGGCACCGTCCCCCCTTCGAGATATCGCTCTGGGAAGAGCAGTCCATCAAACCCGTCGCGGATGCCGATAACCTCCCAGCCCAGTTCATTCGCCGCCAGAATTGCGCCGGTGAGCACGGTGTTAAGCCCCGGAACATAGCCGCCGCCATTATTAATGGCGATGCGTTTTGTCGGTGTTGTCATGGTTTTCTCTCCTATCGAGGAGAACTTAAGGTGCTGTTTCTTGCCGGTGACTTTGGAACCGGTCGGAAAAATCATAGTGACAGGCGCCGGTGTGAAGGCGGCCGCCCTAACCCAGCACAATCAAAATTTCTGCCGTTTGCAGCCCGAAACAGGACCTGTTCTAAAAAAACATTGGAACTGGTTTCATAACCCGTTTGGCGGACGTGTGCATGCAACAACCACAAGTAGTTACGCGAGACAAAATAGGTTATGAATCCACTTGTTATAAGTTAGAGCCAACGCGTCGGCTCGAACCTTCCGGTAATGGCCGCATTCACCACATCCTGCCGCGTGCCCAACCAGTTCTTCGGCCAGCCGATTCCGGCCATGAGCCGGGCAACTTTGAGGCTGTCCGTGGCATAGACCAGGGACTCGGCCGCTTTGATGTCCCGATCAATCATGCCGGGACAGCAGGAATGGACCACCCTCGCTCCGCTCTTTTCTATCTTGGCCAGGATCCCGGCCTTTTTTGCAGCGCTGTAGAAGACATAATCCGTATATAACCACAACCTGGCCTTGACTGTCCG
>Ga0113563_10003099_pt1 | contig 10250 bp, 5 predicted proteins | sample Mud3Dept3metaG_FD_80117 | JGI IMG/M metagenome (GOLD analysis project Ga0113563, IMG submission 80117) | Freshwater wetland microbial communities from Ohio, USA, analyzing the effect of biotic and abiotic controls - Mud 3 Core 4 Depth 3... | ecosystem: Environmental > Aquatic > Freshwater >...
ACGCGCAGCGCGCGGCGCACCACATAGGCGTTGACCGCGAGGCCAGCCAGGTACAGCACGAACAGGCCGGCGATCAGGCCGAGGCCCGGCCAGTAGGCGCTGTCCGGAATGACCAGCTTGAGCACGCGGGAGAACAGCCGCTCCGCCGCGACGGCCAGCCAGTACACCAGGTACACCGTGAGGCCGATGGGCAGCAGCGCCACCAGGCCTTTCAGCATCGTGTTCCAGATCTTGCGCATGGGGATCCTCGCTGCGGGCCGGAAGTATGCAGAGCGCCGTGCCGCGCCGCCACCGCGATGCAGTATCATTCGGCGGTCTCCCCGGACCGATGCCTGATGCACCTGCGACGAAGGCTCTTCGCCTGCCTGCTGCTCGTTTTCTGCGCGACCCCGCTCCTCGCGAGCGACCGGACCTACCTGCCGCCCGAGGTCGAGCGCGTGCTCACCGAGCGCCGCATCCCGGGCACGAGCCTGAGCGTGCTGGTGCGCGAGGTCGGCCGCGAAGAGCCGCTGGTGAGCTACAACTCGGAGGTGCCGCGCAATCCCGCCTCGACGATGAAGGTGCTCACTACCTACGCGGCGCTCGAACTGCTCGGGCCCGCCTACACGTGGCGGACGCGGGCCTACGCGGCGGGCCCCGTGCGCGACCTGGCGCTCGAGGGCAACCTGATCCTCGAGGGCGGCGGCGACCCGTTCATGACCGCGGACCGCTGGTGGGGCTTCGTGAATGGCCTGCGCCAGGTGGGCATCGAGCGCGTCACCGGCGACGTCGTCATCGACAACAGCTACTTCGCGCATCAGGGCGACGACCGGGCCGCGTTCGACAACCGTCCGTACCGCGCGTACAACGTGCTGCCGGATGCGCTCATGGTCAACTTCCAGACCGTGAACGTGAGCGTCGTGCCCGATGCCGCCACGGGCTCGATACGTGCGCGCATCAATCCGTGGCCGGCCAACCTGGCGTTGGACAACGCCGTGCGGTTCGAGCAAGGTGCCTGCCGCCGCGGCTCGGGCGGCGTCGTCGTCGCCATGCCGGAGGGACCGTCCGGCAACCGGCTGAGCCTCGGCGGACACTACGCGTCGGGCTGCGGACCCTTGTCCGTCACGCGTGCCGTCATGCGGGCGCCGGACTTTGCATTCGGCACCTTCAAGACCTATTGGCAGCAGTCCGGCGGGACGCTCAAGGGCGGCATGCGCCTGGGCACGGTGCCCGCGGACGCGCGGCTCCTGTACACGCACGAGTCGCTGACGCTTGCCGAGGTGATCCGCCTCGTCAACAAGTTCTCGAGCAACGTCATGGCGCGGCACCTGTTGCTCACGCTGGCCGCCGAGAAGGCGGGCCGACCGGCCACCACTGCCGCGGGCTCCCAGGCGATCGTCGATTTCCTCGCCACGCGCGGTATCTCGATCCCGGACCTCGTGATCGAAAACGGCTCCGGGTTGTCACGCGCCGAGCGCATCAGCGCGGCAGGCCTTGCCGACGTCCTGCTCGACGCCTGGCGCAGCCCGTACAGCCCGGAGTTCCAGGCGTCACTGCCATTGTCGGCGGTGGACGGCACGTTGCGACGCCGCTTCCGCTCGCCGGACATGGAAGGACGCCTGCGGATGAAGACCGGCAGCCTGCAGGACGTTAGCGCCCTGGCCGGGTACGTGAACGCCGCGTCCGGCAAGACCTACGTTGCCGTGATCATCCTCAACCATCCGGGCGCCGAACTCGGCGCCGGCGAGGCCGTGCAGGCGGCGCTGGTGAACTGGATCTTTGGCCGCTAGCCTGCCGGCGGGCTAACCGCGCGCCTCCGGGGCACCCGTCGCGCGATCAGGGAGCCGGGTCGCCCTGGCGGGACAGCCACTCCCTGCCCCGGCAGGTCACGGTCCAGGCTCAGTGGCCATGGCCGCCGCGTCGGGCGGCAGGGCAAATCCGCGCTGTACAGTCACCCCGCGCGGATGTCGCCCGTAAAATACTTCAATCTAAATGATTCTCGCTGCTATTATGAGCACAGGCCAAGGACTCGAAAAAAACCAGAACGGTCGGTCGGGGGCTACTCACTATCGAATGCCGGGCAGGGGAAAACGCCATGGATTCTCTTCGGAACAATTTCGTTTCTCGTGCCGTTGCCGCCGTCGTACTCGCCGTTGCGTCGAGTGGGGCGATGGCGGAAACGCAGGTCGTCCAACAGGTGCTCGATCGCGTGACGGTGTTCAATCGCGGCACCGCCATGGACATGAAATTCAACGATCCTGAGGATCGTCCGCCGGACTTCTTCAATTTCAACCTCGTCGAGTCGACTGGGCTGAGCAGCTGCCAGTTGAATGGCTCGCGCGGCCTCTATTGCATCGATGGTCGCCAGGTGAAGCGCTGGCAGGATCCCGCGGACGGTGGTGCCGGCCAGCGCGAATTCCTCTGCACCAATGGCGCACTCCGTCTCGATGCCAAGCGCACCGATACCTGCAACGCACTCGCTGTCTCACTAAACGGCACGATCTGGCTCGCCGGTCGCCGTAACAGCGCCTACGCGCTGATCAAGCTCGTCGAAAAGGTATACACGACCGACCCGGACGACCCAGGTACCTGCCCCGAGGGACTGACCCTGCAGGACGAGCCTGACCCGGGCGACCCGACGAAATTGGTGCCGTCGCGTTACTGCTACGTGGACTACGCCCAGGGGCGCCCATTGCTCCTCAAGCTGGTCGTGGTGGAAGGCGAGGAGGCGAAGTACTTCGATCTTGGCGCCGGTGCACCGGTGGATGGCGTCCTCGGTCTGGACATACGCAATGCCGTGACGTACTTCGATCCGGACCCGCTCGTGCAGCCTGTCGACATTATCGAGGGCAAGTCAGCGTGGGGCCTCGGTGGCAACGAGAAGCTCATCGACCTCGCGCTGCTTCAGGCAACCAATGACGCCGACAGTGACGGCATCAGCAATTACCTGCTCGTGACGACGGGCACCGGCCGCGTCATTGCGCACCAGACGGACGACGGGGCCGTATCGCCAGTCACACGCGAAGTCTTCAACGCGCCGTTCGAGCGTAACGAGGCGACCGCCCCGCTGCCGAAGCCGGCGGTCGCCTGCAGCTCCGTGGAGCAGCGCTTTGGCATTGCCGCCAGCAGCAAGACTGAGCGCGTGTACGTGACCGATCGCAATTTCTGTCACGTGATCGCGCTGCGGCCGGCGGACCCGCCCGCGACCGATCCGCCGACGGTTCCGACCCCCCGGGTTGGACTCGCGCGCGGACTCGTGAACGTGCCCGACACTGACGGGAGAAATCTGACGCTGTCCACGTCCTTCGTGACCAGCGACCCCAGCGTTCCGATCTCGGACAAGGGCACCTATCCGCCGGATGGCGCGGCGGTTGCCCCGGGCATCACGGTCAACCTGGCCGAGTGCGAGGCGAATGGTACGTGCACGCTCATTCCGAATGGGAACACCCAGAGCGGCAAGCCGTGGGTCGAACTGGTGAACGTCGAGCTCAACCGCAGCGGTTCGACCGGTACGGGCGCCTCACGCATGGTGCTGTTCCAGGTCAAGAACATCCCGGACTGTCGTTACGATCCGGGTAACGAGGCCTGCGTCGGAACAGGTGCCGTCTTGACGCCACCCGGCGCATCGGCAAGGCCGGGTTATCAGTATCTCGATGTGACGAAACTGCTGCCGACCGAAGTCACCGAGCAGTTCACGGCAGTCGGCGCATTGCCGCCGGGATTGCCGCCGCTGCTGATCTCGCCGCAGTTCCGTGGCCGCAGGGACCGCGGTTACACGTTTGACGCCTTGTTCGGCATTCCCGAGGACGGCGTCGTCTTCAAGGACGTGTTCGAAGGCGTGTTCGACATCGCCGGATTGATCGGTGCGGACTCGGAACGGTGCGAGCGGAACGGAGCAACCGGGACGGCTGCCCTGGCCCAGTGGGACGTCGTCACGTACGTCTCCGAGCGTTATGTCGCCGTGGGCGGACTCGGCTCGCTCACCGACCAGGGCAATCCATACCGCTTCGTGGACACGCTGACGAACATCGGTTGCGGCAGCACCAAGAGCGGCATCGTCAACTGGTCGATGATCCCGTATGGGCTGGAGCCGGCCTACGGCCCAGAGACGGGGATCGCCTATCAGGAAGAGTTCTTCGTCGACCTGCTCATCAAGCTCTACGACGACCTCGAGCAGACGCAGAACGAACTGGCTTGCCGCATCGGCATCGACGGCACGGCAAGCAACCCGCTCGGCGGGTACGACAGCACGACCTGCACGAGCCTGAGAGCAGGGTTGGTCGACGTCAGGATCAAGCTCGACAAGTGCATCGCAGCGACCAGGGATCCCAAGACGAGTGCCTCCAACGAGAACTGCCAGTCGTTCAAGTCGCAGTTCCTGGGGTACAAGTCCGCGCTGGACAGCATCCCGGCGGCCTCGCCGACGGCCGACCCAGCCAACCGCATCGGCAGCCTGAAGGCACGGGCCATGACGATCCTGCACGTGTACGACGAGCGGTTCCTGCCGTCGATACCGAGGGGTGGCTTCGTCGGGCCTTAGCCCGGTCGCAGGCGACGAGCGGGTTGCAGCGCCACCATGCAGGCGGCGCTGCAATCCGATACGCTCCACGCCGCATGGATCGCGCGGACTTAGCGGCAGACGTGAACAGATCCGGCCACCCGGCGCTGGTCGGTGCAGGACCGTCGCGCCGGCTGTATTCCGTGCCGCTGGTCGTGGCGGTCACCGGTCATCGCGACCTGTTGCCGGCCGAGATCCCCGCGATCCGCCAGCGTGTCCGCGCCTTCCTCGAGGACCTGCGCAGCCAGTCTCCCGATCGCGACATCCTGCTCATGTCGCCACTGGCCGAGGGAGCCGATCGCCTCGCGGCGGAGGAGGCTCTCGCGCTCGACCTGCCGCTCACGGTCATTCTGCCGATGCCTCGAGATGAGTATGTCGAGGACTTTGCGACCGCCGAGTCGCGAGCTCGTTTCGACAGTCTGTGCGCGTCCGCCACCGACATCTTCGAGCTTCCCCTGACGCCCGGCAACACTGTTGCCTTGATCCGGGGCCAGGGCCCGAACCGCTCGCGTCAGTACGCGCAGGCCGGGGTGTTCCTGTCCGCGCACTGCCACATCCTGCTGGCGCTCTGGGACGGCAACGAGAGCGACAGCCTCGGCGGAACGGCGCAGGTTGTCCATTTTCACCAGGACGACGTGATGCCGGGCTATACGACGAGCGTGGCCGCCAGCCGTCTCGCGTTGACCGATGACGAAAGCGACCTCGTCTACCACATCGTGTGCTCGCGGAGCCGGTCCGGCGGGGCAACGGCGTCGGGCCTGCAACCGCTCGACTGCTGGTGGTTCACGCGCGACGAGCAGGCGCCGCGCACGACGGAGTTGCCCGAGCGTTACCGGGTGATCTTCGCGCGCACCAACGAATTCAACCTGGACATGCGCCGGCACACCGGCGCAATCGCCGGCGGCAGCTATCCGCTGCTCGACCGGGCCCGCGTGGCCGACCTGCCGCCCGGGCTGAAGGACATCGACGAGATCTTCACGGCGGCCGACTGGCTCGCCATCCACTACCAGCGACTGACGCTGTGGACGATCCGTGCTTCGCACGTGTTCGTGTTCCTGATCGGCGTCACCTACGTGTCGTACACGGACGTGATGGCCGACCGCACGCTGTTGTTCGTCATGCTTGCCCAGATGCTGGTCGCCGGCGCACTGGGCTACGTGGCGACGCGTGGCGAATGGCATCGCAAGTACCTCGACTACCGCACGCTGGCCGAGGGACTGCGCGTGCAGTTCTACTGGGCCGCAGCGGGCGTCCGCAGCGGCAACGCGACCAAGTTCTCGCACGACAACTTCCTGCAGATGCAGGATCCGGACCTGGGCTGGATTCGCAACGTGATGCGCGTAACCGGTACCGAGTGCGACGCCTCCGCCAAAGAGTGTCCAGTCGGCCTGGATCTGACGCTGCGGGAGTGGATCGGCGACGACCGGCAGGGCCAGCTGGGTTACTTCCGCCGCAAGACGGCGGAGCGGCTCGCGCAGGCCCACGCGACCGAGCGACTCAGCAATTTCGGGTTGTGGGCGAGCGCGGCGACCCTGGCGCTGCTGCTGTTCGTCAGTTCCGAGCTGCTCGAATCCTTCCGCGGACCGCTCATCTTCGCGGTGGGCTGCGTGCTGCTGATGATCGGCGTCCGCCAGTCCTACGCGAAGGCTACCGGCGAGTCGGAGATCATCAAGCAGTACGAGTTCATGATCCGCATCTTCGGCAACGCCCGGCGCCGGCTCGACCAGGCCGACAACGACGGCGACCGGCGCAGGATCCTCAGGATCCTGGGTGACTCGGCGCTCGAGGAACACGCGGAGTGGATCCTGATGCACCGGCAGCGCTCCATCGACGCGCGCGACATCATGCGCCTCAGCTGACCCAGGGGCCGGAACGTGGACGAACCGTTCAAATACCGCGCGTTCATCAGCTACAGCCACGCCGACTCGAAATGGGCCACCTGGCTGCACAAGTCGCTCGAGACTTACCGCATCCCGAAGCACCTGGTCGGCCGCGCGACGGCGTTCGGGCCGATCCCCGAGCGCATCGCGCCGGTGTTCCGCGACCGCGAAGAACTCGCCTCTGCGACGAATCTCGGCGACAAGCTGACCACGGCGCTGCGGCAGTCGGCGATGCAGATCATCATCTGCTCGCCGGCGGCGGCGCGGTCACGCTGGGTCAACGAGGAGATCCTCACCTTCAAGCGGTTCGGGCGCGAGGACCGCATCTTTGCGCTGATCATCGGCGGGGAGCCGGGTGCGTCAGCGAGACCCGAGACCGCGGCCGACGAGTGTTTCCCGAACGCGCTCATGTACCGCATGGGCGCCGACGGCCAGCTGTCCGGGGAGCGCACGGAGCCGATCGCCGCCGACGCCCGCCCGGGCAAGGACGGCAAGAACGACGCCAGGCTCAAGCTCATCGCCGGGCTGATCGACGTTTCGCTCGACGAGCTGAAACAGCGCGAGGCGCAGCGCAGGCACCGCCGCATGGTGCTGCTGGTGTCGGCGTCGGTCGCCGGCATGGCGATCACCTCAACGCTGGCCGGCGCAGCCTGGCTCGCGCGCAATGATGCCGAGCGGCAGCGGGCGCGGGCCGAGGCCGAGGCCGAAACCGCACGGCAGACGACGCGGTTCATGGTGGACCTGTTCAAGGTGTCGGACCCCTCTGAGGCGCTGGGCAACACGATCACCGCGCGGGAGATCCTGGACAAGGGCGCCGGCCGCATCGAGACCGAACTCACCGACCAGCCGGCGATCCAGGCGACGCTCATGGACACCATGGGCACCGTCTACACCGGCCTCGGACTGTACGATCCCGCCGTGCGCCTGCTGCGGCAGGCCTACGTGCAGCGGCAGCGGACCCTGGGCGGCGATCACCCGGAAGTCGCGAGCAGCCTCAATCACCTGGGCGAAGTGCTGACGCTGAAGGCGGACTACGCCGAGGCGGAGAAATATCTGCGGGTTTCCCTCGACGCGCGACGTCGCGCGCATGGGCCCGACTCGAGCGAGGTGGCCGATACGTCGATGGCGCTGGCAGAAGTGATGTCCGAGACCGGGCGCTACGCGGACGGCGAGCCGCTCATCCGGGACGCGCTCAGGATTCGTCGCGCGAAGTACGGAACCAACCATCCCGAGGTCGCGGCGAGCATCGAGGCGCTGGGCCTGAACTACTACGAGCGCGGTGAGTACGACCAGGCCGTGCCCAACCTGCGCCTCGCGCTCGCCATGCGGCGCGAGATGCATCCGGACGGCCACCCGCTGCTGGCCCAGGCGATGGGCAACCTGGCTTGGGCGCTCATGGACCAGGGGCACGCCGGCGAGGCGGAAAAGCTGCAGCGCGAGTCGCTGGCGCTGAAGCGGCGCATGTACGGGAAAGCGCACCCTGAGATCGCCATCGACCTGAACAACCTCGCGAATACGCTGAATGCCCAGGGCGATTTCGTCGGGGCCGAAAGCGCCTTTCGCGAGGCGCTGGCGATGAACCGCAAGTTGCTCGGCGACGATCATCCCGAGATCGCCGTCAACGAGAACAACCTCGCGTGGGCGCTGTACCGGAAGGGCGATCACGCCGCCGCCGTCGACCTGCTGCGGCAGGCCCTCGGCTCCTACCGCCGGGCACTCGGCCCGGAGCACCCGAACGTGGCGGCGGCGGCGGCCAGCCTGGCCTACTGGCTGATCGACGAAGGCCAGTACGAGGAAGCCGCGCGGCTGCTGGACGAGAGTCTCGCCATCCGCGAGAAGGTGCTGGGCAAGGAGCATCCGCAGGTGGCCGGGACGCTGACCGTCAAGGCAAACCTGATGCTGGCCACGCGCCGCTACCGGGAGGCGCACGAACTGGCCGCGGGGGCCTACCGGATCCTGAGCGCGAACCTGCCCGAGGAGCACTGGCAGGTGGCCGCCGCGCTGAACACCGAAGGCGCCGCACTCGCGAAGCAAGCGGACTACGCGGCCGCCGAAAAACTGCTGCTGCGCAGCCTGCCGAACCTTGCCGGCGCACCCATCCCGGACCTGCCGGCGCGCGGCCGCCAGCGCCTGTACGAGCTGTACACGGCCTGGGGCAAGCCAGAGCAAGCCGCCAGATACGCCGGCGCGCCGGGCGTGCCGCCCGCCGCCCGCTGACTCATCCTTTGGTCGAATGGCCCTGCGGCCGGCGGCTGGCCGCTCGCTATACTCCGGGAAGCGCGGACGCACCGAAGGACGGCGCATGGCCTACGACCGCAACAACATCTTTGCACGCATCCTGCGCGGCGAGATCCCGGCGCACAAGGTCTGCGAGGACGAGCACACGCTCGCCTTCATGGACGTGATGCCGCAGGCCGATGGACACACGCTCGTGATCCCGAAGGTGGCGGCTGAGAATCTGTTCGACCTGCCGCCAGACGCGCTCGCGGCGACCATCCTCACGACGCAGCGCGTGGCGCGCGCCGTGAAGAAGGCGTTCGACGCTCCCGGCATCCTGATCGCGCAGCTCAACGGCGCGCCTGCCGGGCAGAGCGTCTTCCACATTCATTTCCACGTGGTGCCGCGCCGCGAGGGGTTCGATCTGCGGCTGCATGCGCGCGACATGGCCGACCCGGCCGTGCTCGCCGCGCACGCGGCGCGGGTCCGGGCCGCGCTCGACTGAGCGCCGCCGGTACCAGTTCAGACAAACGGGGGAGAAGACAGATGACCAAGCTCTACGAGGTGCCCGCGGAATTCGCAGCCAAGGCGCGTTACCGCCGCGACGATTACCAGCGGCTGTACGAGGAATCGGTACGCGACCCCGAGGGGTTCTGGGCGCGCATGGGCCGGCGCATCGACTGGATCCGGCCTTACACTCGGGTCAAGGACGTGAGCTACGAGGCCAGCAACTTCCACATCCGCTGGTACGAGGACGGGCAGCTCAACGTCGCGGCCAACTGCCTCGACCGGCACCTCGCGACGCGCGGCGACAAGACCGCGATCATCTGGGAGGGCGACGACCCGAACGAGTCGGAGCACATCACCTATCGCGAACTCTATTACAAGGTCTGCAAGCTCGCCAATGCGCTCCAGTCGCTCGGCGTGCAGAAGGGCGACCGCGTCACGATCTACCTGCCGATGATCCCGGAGGCCGCCGTCGCGATGCTCGCGTGCGCGCGGATCGGTGCCATCCACTCGGTGGTGTTCGGCGGCTTCTCGCCCGACTCGCTGGCGGGCCGCATCGCCGATTGCGCCTCGAGCGTGGTGATCACGGCCGACGAGGGCATTCGCGGCGGCAAGAAGGTGCCGCTCAAGGCGAACGTGGACCAGGCGCTGTCGAGCGCGGGCACCGAGACCGTGCAGCACGTGCTGGTCGTGAAGCGCACGGGCACGAACGTCGCGATGTACGGCCGCGACAAGTGGTACCACGAGCTGGTGGAAGGCCAGTCCGACGAATGCGCGCCAGCCGCCATGAGCGCGGAAGATCCGCTGTTCATCCTGTACACCTCGGGCTCCACCGGCAAACCGAAGGGCGTGCTGCACACCACCGGCGGTTATCTCGTCTACGCGTCGCTGACGCACGAGGCGGTGTTCGACCTGCACGAGGACGACATCTTCTGGTGCACGGCCGACGTGGGCTGGGTGACCGGTCACAGCTACGTGGTGTACGGTCCGCTTGCCAACGGCGCGACATCGCTGATGTTCGAGGGCGTGCCGAACTTCCCGGATTCGAGCCGGTTCTGGCAGGTCTGTGACAAGCACAAGGTCACCATCTTCTACACCGCGCCCACGGC
>Ga0113563_10003100_pt1 | contig 10249 bp, 14 predicted proteins | sample Mud3Dept3metaG_FD_80117 | JGI IMG/M metagenome (GOLD analysis project Ga0113563, IMG submission 80117) | Freshwater wetland microbial communities from Ohio, USA, analyzing the effect of biotic and abiotic controls - Mud 3 Core 4 Depth 3... | ecosystem: Environmental > Aquatic > Freshwater >...
GCATTGCGCACCAACAGCCGTGAGACATTGACCAAAATCAGCGCCGACACTGGCATCTCAATCTCGCTGGTATTCGACCGGCTCAAAAGCATGGAGCAAGAGGGGCTTATCAAGCGCTATTCCTGCGCAGTGGACTGGAAACGGCTTGGGGTCAGGCGGGTGCTGTTGCGCATCAAGACGCCCGAGCATCTAATCGAGAATGCTCAGGCTCGGCTTGCCAAGAGTCATCACATCAACAATCTCTGGCGGCTTGACGGCAGCGGCCTTGCGGCTGAGGCGATGTTCATCAGCCTTCGGCAGCAGGAAGCCTTCATCGATGCACTGAAGAAGGAGTTCGAAGATTTGGAGGTATCTGTCCATGAGGTGGTCGAGAGCCCGAAATGGGAAGGGTTTCTGACCTCCTGCCTCAGCTGCAAGAAGCTGACTCTTTTCGGTCCGATAAGCAGGACAAAACCTAAGAAAATGCTCTGTCACGACTGTTTGAACTAAACAAACCGCCGCTCGGAGCGACACTTATAAATAGCAATAAATCTTGCACAGGAAGGAGGTGAACAAAATGGGAAAGCCGATAAAGGTTTTTAAAGTCGGAGCCGTCGAAGCCGCCATCTTCGAGAACGAGAGAACCGTCGGTGGCAAAAAACTGAAGATGTCCAATGTGGTCTTCAGAAGGAGCTACAAAGACAAGGACGGCAACTGGCAAAACTCTGACAGCTTTGGGATCAATGATGTCCCCAAGGTCGAGCTGCTCTTGAAGAAGAGCTATGAGTTCATGCTCGTCGGAGAGAGGGCTGAGGAGGAGCCCGCAGAGGATTTCTAGGCTGGCAAAGCCGAATGACTTCTTGAGAGCCCCGGGATTCGCCTTTCCCGGGGTTCTTTTTCTGAATAACCCTTATCCCCAGTTATCGTCTCTCCATCTTCTCTCTGGACATGTGCTCAAGAGGTTCCCGTGCTGCAACCCACGCCTCTGGCACTCTCGTATCCAAGTTCGCTGCGAGAATGCCGCCTACGATTGCGCACGTGGTGTCTCGGTCACCAAGTCCCGAAACTGTGCACCACATCGCCTCCTCGAACTGGCCCAGATGTCGAGCGGCGCACCAAAGTGAGAACGGCACGGTGTCCTGCGAGGTGACTCGGCTGCCGTTTCCAAGGACCGATGCCGCCGTTCCCGCGTCGTGATCTAGCGAAAAAGCAGATGCCTGCTCAATCCCAGCGCGCGTCTCCGAATTCGGCGTGTGGCGAAGGACTGTATCGAACAGGAGGCCGGGCTCCCGATTGGAGCGGGCCACGCAGGCCGCTCCAACGGCGACTGCGATTGCGCCTGCCTGTCCCTCTGCATGGGCGTGTGTGACTTCGGCAGACCGCCGAGCGTTCTCGACGGCAGCTTCAAAGTCGCCGAAAAAGTAGGCTCCCAGGGGGGCAACACGCATGGCCCCTCCGTTGCCCATCGAACCTAACCCTCCAAAAACAGAGGAAGATGCCGCTCGCCACGGCACAGCCTCCGATATCTGGGTCAGGATGCCATGCGCTGCGCCACCATAGCCGCGTCTCGGATCGAATCGGTAGCGAGCGGCGAACAAAGTAGCGAGCATTTCCTGGTCAATAGCCCTCCTCTCCGAAAGGACGTCCACGATAGACATCGCCATCACAGTGTCATCGGTATAGGACCATGACATCGCGGGAAGAGTTCGGGTTTTCAGCAGATTGTGGATCGTGCTCGGATGCGCAAAGAACCGCTGGCCAAACGCATCTCCGGTGGAGAGGCCGTCAAGGGATGCGCGCGCTCGGAGCAATCGCTGAAGATGACCAGCTTCGGTATTCATTGAATCTCCTCAATGAGGTAATGCGATTGCCTTTTCCTAACGATATGAGAGAGCGACCGGCGAAATCCCACGCCAGGCTCTCCACTACCTGGTTCAACAACGGTCGGATTACCCTGTTCGATTCACCTTGAGAAATGATCACTACGAAAATAGGCGTCTTCAAGTCTTCAGCGTCCCTGCTCAGATGTGCGCCGCCAGCCAGGTTTCCACATCTTTGAGAACTCGGTCGCGATCCGGCTCGTTGAACAATTCGTGATAGTACCCTTCATAAACTCTTATACTTTTGTCTTTTGAGCTGGCCATGTCGTAGAGCATTTTCGCTCCGGCAGGGTCGACGAGCTTATCCGCACTCCCTTGGAGAACGAAGAACGGCAGAGTGATCTTGTCTGCCTCAGAGGTGACTCGCTGCATGGCTTTCAGCAATTCCGCCGCCAACCGTGCGGGCGTTTTGCCGTGGAAGACCAGCGGGTCATTGACATAGGCCTTTACCACTTCCGGGTCACGCGAGATGCTCTTCGCATCCACCGGAAGCAACCCCATCTTGGGCGCAAGTGCCGAGAGTATCTTGCCCATGAAGATGGTCACCTGTGAAATGTTCCCGCTGGCTTTCACAAGGGGAGCGGAGATGACGGCGCCTCTGAAATCAATCTGATGGTCGAGCAGGTAACAGGAGGTGATCAGCCCGCCCATGCTGTGGCCGAGCAGGAACAGGGGTTTTCCTGCCTGCCAATTTTTGACCATTTCGCAATAAACCCTCAGCGTGCCGGTGTAATCTTCGAAGCGCTCGACGACTTCGCGCATGCCTTCTGACTTGCCGTGGCCGATATGGTCGAACCCGTACACGGCGTAGCCGAGCGGGACGAAGTGGTTTACCACGTTCATGTAGCGACCGCAGTGCTCGCCGAGGCCATGGATGATCAGCAGCACGGCTTTGACCTTTGCTTCAGGAAGCCAAGCCTGATAATAGATTTTGGTATTCCGCAAGCCTTTGAAATCCCCTTCTATGTGATCCATAGAACCTCCTCTTCAGAGTCTTATGAAAGTTCTTGACGGCAAGGCTTGGCTTCACCGGCAAGATCGTTAGGACGTACAACTTCCTCCCCTCGGCGTGCGCTGATAATGGAAGCCGCGGTTACTGCAAAAATAACGATACCCCCGCCTATGAACGTATTAATACCCGGGGCTTCTCCTATCGCGAAGAACACCCATACGGGATTAAATACCGGCTCGATGACTGCGATGAGGTTCGCTTGAACTGCGGAGACACGTTTAATCGCAAAGGAAAACAAAATGGCCGACAGACCGATCTGAACAATGCCCAACACCGCGATTGCAACGAGCGACTTTGGTGTCACATGCGGCACTGGAAGAAAAAACGATAAGAGGATACAGATCCCGGCTGTGAGCCAATGGGACAGAAGAATCGATTCGAGCGGAGAACTGTCTTTTTGCATGCGCATAAACACAAAATAGAAGCTAAACGTTATAGCCGACATGAATGCAAGGACATTACCAAGCAATTTCCCGCCGCTGAGTTCATCAAAAAACATTAGAATCATGCCTGCAGCCACGAGAGGTAATGCCGCGATATGTTCCACACGGGCGCGCTCCTTGAGTAAAATAGCACCAATAAAGACGGTCGACACCGGTGCGAAATATTGAAGGATGATCGCGTTGGCCGCAGTAGTGGTTTTATTGGCAGAGACAAACAAAAGCATGGTCGCTGCATTGGCTATCGCCGCGGCAATCTGCGGAAATGAAAAATGAATCCTGAGATGCTTTAAATAGACGAAAATGACAACTGACGCGATGAGACTGCGTATACCTGCTATCGCAATGGGGTTCCAATCGATTACTTTTATAAACAATCCTGCGATGCTCCAGAGGAACGCTGTGCCAGCCATCGCAAGAATGCCTGCGCTCTTATTTAGATCTTCCATTTTAGTATGCCCTCTGCTTACTTCTGCCGCCCGGTCAGGATAGATCACTCCACCCTCAGTCCCGAATCCTAGACAAACGGCAGATCACCCGAGGTAAGCTCGACCGCCTTTGGCGCACAACCGCCGGATTTACAGCCAGTGCCTTTGATGGATATGGACTTCGCGGTCGCTGGCCCGCTCGCTCGGCACCGTATGCCTGCTATCCGGTCCTTGTACATCAGCTCACGCCTCTACTCCACGTTTCTTTGAGACCCCGTCTCGCAACGACGGCCTTGCGCCTCCCTATGACCCCACCTCCGTTAGGTTGCCAAAGGGACTCTCACCCTCGAGCTGTCGAAAATGCTCGGCACACCAGCAAACAGACAGGATGCAATTGCCCGGGCCGCCCTATTGGACCAACTCTGTGTCCTCATGGGCATACGCCTGTGAGCAGCAGCATAGAATCCTTAGCGGAATAGCGCCGGTATTCTTGACGCTATGAATCATTCCGGGCAAGATGCACACAGTATCGCCCTTCCTGACCTCAATCTGCTCCTTCCCGAGAGTCATCAGCCCTACCCCCTCGGTCACGTGATAGATCTCCTCTGTAACGAGATGCCTGTGCATGAGCGTTTCCCCGCCGACAGGAATAATCGCCTCTGCCAAGCTTTGCCGGGTATTACCATGCACCCTCGGGTGCATCAGCTCACGAACCAAAGACCCGTCCTTTGTGGTGAAGGGTTGGACTTTTTTGTATTCCGTCTTCATGGCCGTGCCCTCAAGTCAGCCTCCGATTCTCTGTTTCCTTTTGCTGAAAAATAGCACATGGCCGATGGCCTGTAAACGAACTCCGTGGCCTCTTCTAAGTCATAGAAGAGGCCGGAGGTGGTTAAAATCGGAACTGACTGGTTTGTAGAGGTCAAATGCCCTCGACCCAACAAGGGCGTCCAGACCGAGAATGAGCATATCAAGGCCTGCTCAGAATGCCCTTATGCCATCTGGGAAAGGCCTGAGATGGTGGCTGGCTTCATGCGCTCCATGTGCGGCGTCCGGGTCGGCAGCATTGGCATAGCAGTATCCCTTGACTTGATCGGAGAAAGGCTCGCCGGCGTCGCCAGGTTTACAGAAAGCCAAGGCCAAATCGAGCAAAAGCTGGCTATCCTTCGCATGGTGAAATCCTATGCTGCAAATGACGGATGGAGCTTCGAGGGCATGACCCGGCAGCAGACCTTGTGGCAATTGGACCTGCTCATCGAGTTCTGCGAGCGCGCAAGCGCAAAGGGGCTCAATATATGGGTCTGGGCATAACGGGGTGGTTGAAATCGCAGAAACCATAAAGACTTTGATCCTTGAAATAGTCTCCGGCAGCAGCGCCTGCCACGTCCGGGAAATCCATCTGCAAGTCACAGGGCTTAGACCTGAGGTGCCGCAGCACACCGTAAGGGCCAGGCTCTCTGAAATGTCCAGGAGCGAAAACCTGGAACAGAGGCTGAAGGCCTTCGGGAACGGCCTTTACGGCCTGTACGATGAGAACAAAGAGCTTTGCAGCGTCGTCTCGTATCCTGAACGAGGCCCCTGGGGGGATGCAAGCTACCGGGGAAATTGCTCAGGGTATCTGGTCAAGGACCTTATCCTGAGATTCGGCTGCAAGAGCGTCTTTGACCCTGCTGAAGGCAGCGGCACTGTCCGGGATGTGGTCGCAGGCATCAACCAATTCCACAGGAAAAGCATCGACTACGAAGGCAAAGACCTGAGACAGGGCTGGGATATCCTCACCGGCACACTGCCCGAAAGGCAGTTCGACCTGGTCTGGTACCACCCTCCCTACTGGGATATTGTCCGCTACTCCGATGACCCGAAAGACCTGAGCAACTGCCAAAACCTTGAAGAATTCGAGCTCAAGCTGAACCGGTCTGTGGAGAGGCTGTTTCAAGCGGTCAACCCCGGCGGTATCCTGGCTGTCCTCATCGGCGACAAGCGAAAAGACGGCAAATATTACCCGCTCTTCAGGCCGCTCCTTTTCAACCCCAGAATTGGCGAGCTTAAGGCCATCATAATCAAGGCGCAACACCATTGCCGGAGCGATTCTGCTCATTACCGAGCCAATAACCCGTTCCTGATTCCTATCAAGCATGAATACTGCCTGGTGTTTCGAAAATGACCACACAACCGACGCTTTCGGATTTTGCTCAGAAGGCTATATCCAGCAGCAAATCAATGACTGATTCCCGCGCCTGGAACCGCGTCGTCCTCGACTGGGATATCGCATACCAAGGGTATCAGAGAGACGAGCAACGAGAGGGTCATGTGGACTTCCATGTGCGGGTCGTTATCAGAGAAGCCTTGGTCCGCTTGAAGGACCCTCAGACTCAGAAAAAGCGACAAATGCCCGGCTACAGCCTGACAATCTTCCAGACCGTATCGTTTGATACAGACCGGCGTGATTCCCACGTCATCTTTGAAGAGCTGTTCCGAGCGGATGAACTCCCTAAAGCGGTTGATGCCTTCCAGCAGGCAGTCCTCAATGTCCAGACCTGGGCAGACATCGCAGAATCAAGAGCCCGCGTCATGCCAAACCAGAACGATGTCTTTGAATGCTTCCACTGCGGCTGGGTAACCGATATCTGGAGCGACGAGATAGTCTGTGAAGGGTGTGGCAAGCGCTACTGGTCAGAAAAAGCGCTGAGAGACTAGGGATGCCCCCGCCCCGTGTTCTCAGCAAAACACGGAGCGTGAGAACAATGGACTGCGAAGACGGCTTTTTCCCGATAACCTCCGTTCATCGGCTGGACGTCAAAGAGGCTTTGCGCCTCACTGATGAGCAGGTGGCAAGAATCACCGACGATATGATGCGGAACATCGCCAGAAAGATGGCGGACGACTATTGCGAGCAGCTTTTCTGGGACCATTTGCCGATTATCGCGGAATACGTCGCAGAGAGGGAGGGAATTGACCTCAAGAAGGATGCGGGCACAACCGCTCCTGTCGCTGAACACGGAGCACGGAGGTGAACGAAAATGGAAATGAGTGAAGGTTTGGAAAGTAGGCAAGACGAGACGGAACAGCGCCCTGCAAATGAGACATGGCGTCCGCAAGGCGAACAGGCGAACCCGGTTAAGAGCCGAGAGGACAGAAGAATGTATTTCGAAGCGAATTTCAAGTACGGCTCCACAACCGTCCTCAGGCATAACAGCGAGTTCTTCTTCCGAGGCCACATCAGGCACTGCGGAACCGATAACATCTTCTTTAATGCCCGCAAAATCAAGTGCATGATGCAAGCCAACGGCCAGACGATGGGGCACATGAACTACAATGACCCGCCGACTTTCTCCTCACAATGGGACTGGGAAAGAGAAGAGCAAGAGCGGAAGAAGATCTACCAGGATGACCTTTACAAGTTTGTCGGCGATGAAATCGTTGTCGCTGACCTTATCGGCGCTGAGCCTATCGGCCACATCTTTAAAGATGAGTCCTCTGACTCTGGACATGCTGCGGAGCCCGTCGCTCAAAAGGTTGTAGTGATTGATACCCCTGCGAGGTGGTAAATATGAGATGCAAGAAGTGCGGAAGCCACATCTTCCTCGTTGACGAAACCATCACACATCTTGAAATCGCCGGCGAAATCGTCAAGGAACTCGGTAGCGGTGACCTGCATACCAGGAACTGTCTAAGATGCACGCATCCGGAGATCTACGGCAATTACGCTCACCTAGACCAGGGTCCGGCCAAGGATACAAGATGCTGCCGCAACTGTGTCCACTTCAATCCCCAGGACAGCACCTGCCCTGAAGGCGGATTCTCGGAAATCGGAAGCCCTGATAGAGCCCTCTCAGAAGAAAAGTGCGGCGGGTTCAGAAAGAAATAGCTGGTAAGCCCCTCGGCGGAGTCCTGCCAGCTATTCACGCCACACTCAAGATTCACGTGGAACCTTGAGAAGCCGTGCATTTCAGAATATCAAACCAGGTTTGAGAAACAAGCGGAATCTTCGTGTAGCCCTTACCGCTGAAGTTCGGTGAGCTCGGGAGGTGCTATCTCCACGAAACGAATGAGCTTTCATAAACCATTTGGTTAAGGGGCTTCCTATTGACATATGATCCAGACTTAGGATGCAAAATTCCTCCAAGAATCAGATAGGAAAGGAGGTGAAAAAAATGAAAGGATTCTTGTTTGGTCTCATTGCTTTTCTAACGGTTTTTGCTTTCGCCACCGGAGCCATGGTTGCCGAGAAAAAGGCATCACAACCCGAGGTGGTAAAAGTTACTGGCGCAGTGACAGTCTACATAGCCCCAAGCCAGGCGGACTGGAGCACAGGCACGCTTACTGTGAAAGACTCGAAGGGCAAGAATTGGACTTTCGATGTCCCGCCGGATACAAAAATCAAAGGCGAACTGACAAGAGGTGCGACAGCAACCGTGAACTGCAAGAAAGAAGCCGGCAAAATGGTTGCCACTTCTATTGGCGTGGTCCCAGTAAAGAAACCCGCAGCGCCGAAGACAAAGTAGGAAGCCTGTTGTTTCAGCAGAGAAAAGGCAAGATCTTGATGATCTTGCCTTTTGTGAAAACAAGAAATACGACCGCCCTACTCTTGGGATTCTGCCTGTTAAGAAACGCTACTCTGGCTTTCCAGTGTAAACGGCTGTATTGTTATGACCCTCTCCTTTTCCAGTCAAGTATTTGTGTCTGTGGTTTTCGAGTCTCTCTTCTAGATTCATGACTTTTTGTTCAAGCATATTGTACTGTTCACCTAAATCCTGAATTATTTTATAGAGGTCATCGAGGTCACAAGCATCGCCCAATCCGTCTCCATCTCTGTCCAACTGGTCTGGGTTGGGGATAGCTAAACAATTGTCTATGTCGTCCGGTATGCCGTCTTTATCGAAGTCCGCAGGAGCAGCGGTTGACCGCACCAGCCAGTTCCCAATGTTTGGAGCGGCCACAGACGACGGCACGGGAGGTCCTGGTAAGTCGGCACCTCCCACTTGCCCTGTGGGAGTAATTGAAGTAATTACCACGGGCGTGAAAAGCATTGACGGCGCCGGCGCTTGATCCGGCGGGGGTCCCTCCCCAGCGAAGGCCTGAATATAAACACTGTCACCATAGGAACCCGTGGCCCCGAGTAGGCTGATTAAGAGATTGGCGCCAGCGAAGTTCCACTGCGACTGACCAGATCCAGTGATCCCCGCATGCTCGAACAAGGCACTAATTTGCGCAAGGCTAGCGTGTTTCCAGCCCTGGGAAGCTAAGCCATTTGGGTCAGAGCCTGCAATGATGCTATCAGGCGATTTCATTAGTGTGAGGCTCATTTCGAGCCATTCTAGTCCGGTATCCGTGTCCTGCAAGACGTTGCCGGACTTGGTGAGTTCGGCCTTTACACTTGAAACGAAGGTAAGGGCACTCACTAATACAAACATGGTCAACAGTAGAGATGTTCTCTTGTTTTTCATGGCAACCTCCTCCTTCACTATAGATGTTCTAAGATGGGACAAAGAAAATCAAGCTATCCCCTCCTCGAAATCAGGGATCTCGCTTTAGACATTTAACACTCCGTTGGATCCATCTGTCCAGGGGAAACACCCGAGCAACCAACTTGCAGAAGCCAAACGGAACAGGATGAGGCCTTAGCTTTCTATCCTAGCCATACGGAGGCTTTGAGAAGCTTTAGACTCCCAACCGAAAAGTATCTTTTCCGGAGCTGCACAGACCGAATTTAGAGTTATGCGACTTAGGGCAACTCCTGAAGGAGCTTTAGCGGACCTGTTTTTCCGATGTTGAAAAGCAAAATCTATGCCGAGAATGACCTGACTTTCACACATAGGCGTTTCAGGCATTTAGGAAGCGGAATATAGGGAAACAGGGGACGGTGGGTAATTCAGCTCCATCAATATAGGAAAATGATTTCCACCTTGTGGTAAAGTTTTACACATACAGACTTCACCGACGAACCCCACAAAAGGGCCTTTCCGTATTCAATGAGAGTGTAGGATCGGCCCCTCTATGAGCAGGGGCTTGTAATTAGAGGGGCCGAGTCGGTTCCTCTTTGAGTGGGGGCTCAGTACTAGAGGAACCGATGTGGGAGGGGCACTCATTTGTAAGTGCAACTTCAGTGCCGACTGATTAAAGTGCTCATTGAAACCTTGTGATCACAATCACACAGGAGCAACCCATGGCTCAAAAACTCAACGACAAAGACCTCGTCAACTTCAAGGAACTCCTCATGGCCAATTCCATCCAGAAGGACGCACTTGCCCAGCTCCTCATAGAGAAAGGGCTTATTTCCCGGGAGGAATTCTTCAAAAAACTCAAAGAAGTTCAGGCCGAATACGATTCCAGGAAACCCAAAGGGTAACCCGTGATAGAGAGAATCGTCTCAGGAGGGCAGACAGGAGCGGACAGAGCGGCCCTTGATGCTGCCATCGAGCTGGACATCCCCCATGGCGGCTGGATCCCGAAAGGGAGAAAGACAGAGGACGGCGGCCTCCCGGAGAAATACCTCCTGAAAGAAATGCCCAC
>Ga0113563_10003101_pt1 | contig 10248 bp, 9 predicted proteins | sample Mud3Dept3metaG_FD_80117 | JGI IMG/M metagenome (GOLD analysis project Ga0113563, IMG submission 80117) | Freshwater wetland microbial communities from Ohio, USA, analyzing the effect of biotic and abiotic controls - Mud 3 Core 4 Depth 3... | ecosystem: Environmental > Aquatic > Freshwater >...
AAGGCAATTGCCAGCAGGACGATTCCTGCAATAAGCGACATTGTGCTCCAGAATGGGAAGAAGAAGCTGACCAACCAGACGGTGTAGGCCAGCAGCGGTGCTTGCGGGTTGCCCTCTGCAGTAAACTTTTCGATGCGCGCTTGCTGCGCGGTGACGATCGGATTGACCATGTCGAACCCGATGAAGGGCACCCACATGATCATCAAAATGGCAGCTAGCACCACCAGGCTGACCACAGCGAGACGGGTGTTACGAGGCGTTTGAGGTAGCATTTCTATCTCCTTGAATGAGGGTATGAAATTCGTGAAAGAATTCACCATCAATATACCTATGTTTGTGGTTTAAAGCCTTGACATAAGTCAAGAAATGAGTTTTTATGTAGTCATGGATTATAGACCCCACCAACTTGCCGATCAATTGACTCGGGCCGAAGTATTCGGGTTGTTGACGCCAGCGGAACGACTGGAGTTAGCGGGGGTAGCCCATCGTAAAGCTCTGAAAAAAGGTGATGTGCTATGTTACCAGGGGGATGAGCATCGCTTTGCCTTGTATATTGCAGAGGGCGTGTTGCGCTCTGTGATCAATGCGCCGGATGGAAGGGAGTATGTGGTCTCTACCTGGGAGGCGGGGGAGGAGTTCTGGAGCCACACGCTGTTGGATGACGATCCCATGCCTTCCACGCTGGAGGCGGTCCAGGCAGCGCTTGTATACCAGTGGGTAGGAGAAGTAGCACTGGAATTCGCCCTGAACAATCATAAGGCCATACGCGGCTTGCTCCGCCGCCAAACGCAGTTGATCCGCAAGCGCAGGGAGAATATTTACAACCTGGCTTTCAACCCGGTCGCCGGCCGCCTGGCAAAACTGGTGATAGAAAAATTCGCTAACGCGGAAAGCCCGACCGTTCAACGTGATTTAACCCTGGAGGAGATGGCCTCCATGGTCGCAACCTCGCCGGAAGTCATTTGCCGGGTGCTCTACCAGTTCCAGGCCGAAGGCATGTTGAGCGTAAATCGCGCCAGCATCACCTTGCACGACCGGGATGGATTAGAGAAATTGATCATCAAAGATTAGGAACATGTGATGTCGGAACTCCAGGCTTTCTTGTCCAAACAGGCAATCTTTTCCTGCTTGGATGGGGCGCAAAAGACAGTTTTGCTTAGAGAGGGCATTACACACTCTTATCCCAAAGGCGCCTTCATCGTACAGATGGGAGATGTCTGGCCATACTTGTTTATCGTTACGTCGGGAAGCATCAATGCTGTAAAAGGATCCAGTGAAGGACGCAGCCTGATCGTAGCAACGTTTGACAGCGGGGATATTTTTTGGGGCCTGGCGTTTTTCCATGAAGAGGCCCCAATGCCAGTGACATTGGAAACGACCAAAGAAACCAGTCTCTTTTTGTGGCCTCGTGAGCGCATCTTGCCGGTGATCTTACAGAATGGTCAATTTTCGTGGAAATTAAGCTGCCTGATGGTGCAACGGATGCTGCGCGCCAGTGCCATTGTGGACGAACTTGCTTTTCAGCCGGTGACTGGCCGGGTAGCTCGTTTGCTGCTCGAGAACTTCCCATCCGATCAGGATTTCGCACCCCGCCACCTGACGCTGGACGAAATGGCTGCTCACGTGGGCACCACCCGCGAAATGGTCTGCCGCATCTTGTATCGTTTTGCCGAGCAGGGCGCCATTCAAATCAACCGCACCGAATTTATCTTCACGGACCGGGGCATCCTGGAAGAACACACCCGCCGGGGTTAGCCGGGCAGACCCGCATCCCGTCGCAGTAAATCTTTCACGGTCTCCCGCCGCTGGATGAGTTGCGCCTCTCCGTTTCCTAGCCACAAAACCGCCGGTCGACGCGCCCCGTTGTAGTTGCTGGACATGCTCAACTGGTATGCCCCACTCATCGGAACGGCGATCAATTCCCCTTCTTCGACTTTTGGCATAGGCAAATCCTCGATGATGACATCGCCGGATTCGCAATACGGTCCCGCGATGTGAACTCTCTCGTTTCTTTCCCGATTTGGGCTTGCTACCGGTAAACAAGAATATCTTGCCCCGTACAGCGCATGCCGCGGATTATCGGCCAGTCCGCCGTCTACCAGCAGCCATGTCCGGTTTGCCTGGCTCTTCACCGTAAGGACACGGTAGATTGCCACGCCTGCGCGCGCCACGATACTGCGGCCTGGCTCGATGTGCAGGTGGGGCAGATCTAATCCAAGTTGCTTACAGGTTTCAATGACGGTCTCGGCGATTAACTTGATGTAAGCCTCAATCTCAGGGTGCGGCAATTCATCTTCGTGATAAGCCACACCCCAGCCACCACCGGGGGAGAAGTGCCAGTCACTGGAAAAGCCGATTTGCTTAGCTAAGTCAAGCGCCAGTTCAATAGCTGGTTTGAGCGGGGCAGGGTCACGGAATTGGGATCCCTGGTGGAAGTGTAACCCTTTCATGGGCAGACCTTTTTCTTTGCAGAACAGGGCCGCTTCCATAATTTCTTCCCCTTCCATGCCGAACTTGCTGTTGTGCTGACCGGTTTGCGTGTAAGCATGAGTTGAGACGGCCAGGCCGGGTTGCAGGCGCAGCCAGACGTACATTTGCTCTTTGGAGGGCTTAGCCCTCCAAAGAGCAAATAGGCGATGAAGCTCGCTGAGATTGTCTATAACAATTGTGCCCGCATATTTCATTGCAGCCTTTAAATCTTCATCCGATTTGTTGACACCATGCACAAGAATGCTTTCACGAGAGACGCCGCCAGCTTTGGCAATCGCAATTTCACCTTCGCCGGTGCAATCCAGCCATAGGTTATGATGCTGTGTCCATTGCGCGATGGCGGTGCACAGGTAGGCTTTCCCGGCATAGGTAATTGAAACAAGTCCGGGGTAGTATGCTGCGAGAAAATGTTTGTATTCGGCAACGGCGCCATCCATCGTCGCCCGGTCATACAGGTAGAGCGGAGTACCGTACTCCTCTGCAAGAGACGCTAAATCCTGACCGGCTATGCTCAGGGCATCGTTTTCGATTGTGGTTGTGTCAGGGAAAAGAGGCAGGCGGTTCATTCCTCGCCAAAGAACAAATCCCACCAGAGCTGCCAGTTTGGCTTAGGAGTTGGAATAGGGGTGGGTTCGAGATTTGTTGGCGTAGGCACGCCTTCATCCCCCAGGATGCTGACCGGATGGTCTCCTTCCTGGATCATGTGCCCTTCAGTGCGCGCCTGTTCCTCGATGACCTGGTCGGAGTTGGCGTTGGAGACTTGGGCTTCCAGGGCGACCCTGGTCAATGTGACTTGTGTTGCTTCCGCACGGGTGATAACAGCCTGGCGGTTGAGCCGGTCGAGTTTTTCCAGGCGCGAGTTGAAGTCTACAATTACGACGACCAGGAATAAAACTCCTGCAATGACAGCCACGCGGCGCCAGTCGATGGGTAGGCGTTTCATGGAACTTATCTTACCCTCTGTTGCAAAGGTTGGCAAGAAGCAAAGCCTCTGGTACAATTCGCCGCCGAGCGTTATACCCTTCGCTCGTATCCTGCCGCATTTCGCGGTAAATATATGTCTTTTCAATAAATTGGAGTGTGGTGCTACCCAACTTCCCCCCTCCTTTTTGAGAAGAAACATAATTATCTTGCCAGAAAGGGCTTGAAAAAGATGAAAGTAATGCTGATCAAGGACGTTTACAAATTAGGCCGCGCAGGCGACGTGAAGAGGGTCGCCGATGGATATGGCCGCAATTTTCTTCTCCCACAGGGGTTGGCTGTGTTGGCTACTCCCGGCGCGTTGAAGCAGGTTGAACGCATTCGTGGGCAGGCTGAAATCCGCCGTACCGAACAGAACGAGGAGCTAAAGGGACTGGCCGGTGAGATCGAAGGCGTGGTGTTGACCTTCACCGCCAAAGCCGGTGAGACCGGTAAACTATACGGCTCGATCACCACACAGAATGTGGCCGATGCTTTACAAGAAAAGGTCCGCTATGAAATCAAGCGCCACCAGATCGATATGCAACCCATCCGCAATTTGGGTGAGTTTACCGCCAACGTCCGCCTGACCATGGACCTGGTGCCTGAGATCAAGGTCATTGTCCACCGCGAGGGTGAGGCCGTGGAAGATGCCACACAAGCGGGAAAACCTGCTGTGGAAAAAGCCACGCTTGCTGAAGCGGTTGTAGAGGAAGCGCCTGTCGTGGAAGAGCCTCAGTTCGACAAAAGCGAAGAAACTGCCGCGGACGAAGCTTCCGAAGTAGTCGAAGATTAATTTCTAACCCTCAACGAGATCATCACCGGTCCTTTCCCGTGTTGGGGAGCCGGTGATGTTTTGTTAAGCAGTAAAATAGTACCCAGTATGACGGAAACAATCGGCCAACGGCTTAAAAGAACGCGTGAGTATCGCCACCTGACCCTCGAGAAGGCTGCGGAGGCCACGCGCATCCGGGTGCAATACTTACAGGCCCTGGAAGCCGACGATTTTTCTGCCATGCCCTCCCCGGTGCAGGCGCGCGGCTTTTTGCGCAATTACGCCCAGTATCTGGACCTCGACCTCGATCAAATGGTCGAGGAGTTGCGCGCTGCGCATCCAGAGGCGGAGGCGGAAGTGTTTTTTGAAGGGGAACAAACGAGACCAGCTCCGGAACCGGAAATACCAGAGCTTGAAGTTGAAGCAGAGGAACCACAAAGAGAATCGTCAACAGAACCATTCTGGCAGACGTGGCTGAATCGTGTCAAACGTGAAGAAGGAGAGACGGATAAAGAGCCCGCATCCCAACCGGGCCCGGAGCCTGCCACCGTTTCGGAGTCGGATTTGATTCTCAAAGCAGATGCAAGCCAGAGTGTCGAGAAAGAAGCGATTGGGGAAGAAGCCGAAGTTGAGTCTAGGATGAAGACCCGGCCATCATTCTTGGAATGGGCCAACATTCGTGTCTCCCGTAAAGGGGCAGATATCCCGACTGCGACAGAATTGGACGATGAACAGCCCGAACCAGAGCCTGAACCCCAGTCCGAAACACCCGCTGAACCTGGGCTTGCGTCGCAGGAAATCATCAATGAAATCGGCCTGCAACTACGCCTGCGGCGTGAGATGCTCAGCCTGACGTTGGATGAAATCGAACGGCATATGCGCATGCGTGCGCAATTCATGGAAGCGCTGGAAAAAGGCAACTTCGACGAATTGCCGTCGCCCGTGCAGACACGCGGCATGCTCGCCAACTACGCCAGCTTTTTGGACCTGGATGTCGATGCATTGTTATTGCGTTTTGCCGATGCGCTTCAGGCGCGCCATCGGGAGCGGCATCCTGAAACGCCCGCCCGGCGACGCGGGCAACCGAATATCCCGGAAAGCTTGCCAGCGTTGCGCAGCTATATCGCAGGTGATCTGGTCTTTGGCATTGGGATGGTGTTGTTGCTGATCGCATTCTCCGTTTGGGGAATTTCTCGAGTGATCGCATTGCAATCCGAGCAAGAGGCGGAAGTGCAAGCCGAAGCGACCGGACCGTCCATCTCGGAAGCGTTAATCGGTACGCCGGTGGAAACGGTTGTATCAGAAGTGACACTCATCCCCGCTGAGGATACGCCGATACCGGGCCTGCCCGAAGGGACGATTGAAATCCCAACCCAGGCTGCCAACGTAAATGTACAGGTCAATATTGTAGCGATCGAACGATCGTTTCTACGTGTGATTGTGGATGGCGAGGTTGCTTTTAATGGCCGTACCATCCCCGGTAATGTTTATCCGTTCGATGCTGAACAAACTATCGAGGTTTTGGCGGGGAATGGCGCCGCTTTGCGTGTAATATATAATCAGCGCGACATGGGCTTGTTGGGTGGCTTTGGGCAAGTTGCCAGTTTTATTTATACGATAGATGAAATCCTGGTGCCGACCCCAGTGGTTCCGCCCACAGCAACCCTCACACCCTTTATTTCACCAACGCCGTCGATTACGCCATCACCGACCATTACACCTACCGAAGCGCCTTAAAATGGTCGGTAATGGCAGATTGAAACGAATAATTTAGTGGTACAAAATGACAAAAACAAATATCTTTCACCTTGTTTCCCTTGGTTGTGCAAAAAATACAGTCGACTCTGATTCGATGGCGCAATTGCTCATACGCGATGGCTACCAGGGTACAGATGACCCCGAAAAAGCCGATGTGCTGATCGTCAATACCTGCGGCTTCATCGGCCCAGCCAAAGATGAATCCTTCGAAGTGTTGCGTGAACTGGCTGAGATTAAGCGGGATGGACAACTGCTTATTGCGGCAGGCTGTCTGACGCAACGCTATGGCGTGGAAGTAGCCCAAAAAGTACTTGGCATCGATGGCGTGCTCGGCACGCGGCGTTGGATGGATATCGTCCAAGTGGTGCGCGAGCTTCGCAAGGAGCCGCATCCTGAGCCGCTCTATCATTTGCCGGGCGAAGCTGTAACCGTTGGCACAGACGAGCAGGATGCCCTGCGCGCTTCTGTTGCTGGAGCCAGCGCCTATCTCAAGGTGGCGGATGGCTGCCGCCGTCCATGTGCGTTTTGCGCGATTCCGCTCATCAAAGGCACAGCCGTCAGCCGCCCGGTCGAAACCATCCTCGACGAAGCCCGCCGTCTGCGTGATGCGGGCGTGCGCGAGTTGATCCTGATTGCACAGGACACCACGGTTTATGGTCATGATCTGGGGATGAAAGATGGCCTTGCCGTCCTGCTGGAAAGATTGGTAGATGAAGTTGCGAGCGAACCCCCTCACCCCTTGCCCCTATCCCCCAGGGAGCCCCACAGGGGTGCTTTGCGAAGGGGTAGGTGTGAGGGGTTAGACTGGATCCGCATCATGTATGCTTATCCAGGTTATGTCACCGACCGGTTGATCGACGTGATGGCAAGCCGGGAGCAAATCCTGCCATACCTCGATATACCGCTCCAGCACGCGCATCCCAAAACGCTCTATCGCATGAAGCGCCCCTCCAATATCGATTGGGTGCACAAAACGCTGTGCAAGATGCGCGCCAGAATTCCCAACCTGTCCATCCGCACCACCTTCATTGTTGGCTATCCCGGCGAAACGGATGAAGAATATCAGGCGCTGGTGGATTTTGTGGAGGAAATCCGCTTCGACCGCGTGGGAACGTTCCAATTTTCGTTCGAGGAAGGCACGACATCTGCGCCTCTAGGCGATCCCGTGCCTGCTTCCGTTAAACAGGAGCGTTTCGAACACCTGATGGAACTCCAGCAGGGCATCTCGATGCAGATCAACCAGTCCTATGTGGGCAAGACGCTGGACGTGTTGGTCGAGGGTTTCGATAATGGCATCTCTGTCGGCAGGAGTTATCGGGACGCACCCGAGATCGATGGTCTCGTCTTTATCGAGGGCAAGCTCGAGATTGGTCGGATCGTCCCGGTCCGCATTACAGGGGCAATGGCCTACGACCTGACCGGTGTTAAGGTGGCGCAGGGGCCCATCAAATTATAGTTTGTTGCGTTTACTTTTCTACTATTCAGTATCTACGTACGTTGAGAGATGCCCGAAAATAAGGGTGCGGAGCAGGCGTATGCCCGCTCCGCACCCTTATTTTCGGATTTCCACAAGCCAGTTCGTGATCTACTGATAATTTTTGATGTGCCTGTTGTTTACGATGCCCTGGCAAAAGCCGTTGTCGCGAGGATCAAAACGGAGAGAGCGATATTCAAGCGTAGCAGCAGAGTCTCCCGCTTTTGCAGGCGCTTGACTTCTGCTTCGTCTGCCCCTCCTTTTTCGATGCGCATCAATCCTCGACGGATGGCTGGCAGCACTTCCCAGGTCTGGATTGCACTGACGACGATCATCAGAATGACCAGCGTATGTTTGGTCAGGATTGCCAATGACCATTGTCCACTCGTGGAAAGGAATCCATTGTAATGCGGGTTGACGCTCAACTGGAACAATCCTGTTGCAATCAGGATCGCCAAGCTGAACCAGGCCAATGGTTCCAAGCGGCGTTGTATACCTGCGATGAAAGCCAATTGGTCAGCGGGTTTTAGCACGCGTTTGGCTACTGGCAAAACGAGAATGGCGATCGCAGCCAACCCGCCCAGCCAGGCGACGGTGGCCAACATATGCAACCAAAAGACCAGTGCTATCGCCCAGGTCGGCGGAGATTCGAGCATTACTAGGGCGATGTTGGTGCTGGCTCTTCAGTAGCTGTTGGTGGTGGCTCAGTAGCTGCCGGTGGTTGTGTTGCTGGCGCTTCCGTTTCCAGTGGGATGACTTCTGTCGGAGGGTAACAAGCCAGGTAAGCCTGGTTGGCTCTCCCGGCAACGTCGGCATCGAGTTGACCGGCAGTCTGGGCAGCCTGGTATTGCTCGTAGGCCTCACAAAATTGTTCATCTGCGTATAGCTGGTCGCCATACTGCATGGCCGCAATGCGATAGCGCTCCGTGGCGGTCATGGTGCCATCCCAGAGGCCTGAGCCGTTCAACTGGGCAAAGTACTCTGAGGCAAGTTTCCAGTCCAATTCCCAAAAACTGGCGGCGGTAATGTACCAGCGCGCATTATCCCGCAAAATGTGCGCCACATTATCCAGGGGCGCAAAACGCTCGGCTAACGTCAACTCGTAGATACCCCCTTCCAGATTGCCAGCCTGGATGAAATCCACACCCAGGTTGCGCAGCGCAAAATAGTACATGCCGTCCACTTCAACGGTGTGGAAATTAGCATCCTTCCGCCGCATGGTGTCCAGAACAACCATAGCGTTTTGCCATTGTCCGGCAGCGACCAATTGCTTTGCCTGTACGAGCAGCCCATCGTAGTTGGTATCGTCTACGATCAATTCCGGGGTGGGGGAGACGACTGGCGTGGCGGTCGGTACAGTGGACAGTACCATTACCTCGGTTAATTTTTCCATAGCCCCAGGGAAGGAAGGGTTGACCCCAATGATATATTCTAAGCGTGTTTTGGCCGCGTTGTAATTGCCGAACTGAATATCCACCAGGGCGCGTGAGAACTGGTCGCTTAATTGTTGGGTGACCAATTCTTCTTGTGCTCTCTGGCGTATTCCGATTCCGCTCTGGTATCCGCCAAATACGCCAAGGCCGATGATGAGCAGGAAGATGAGAATGTTTAGGAGAAAACGTCCTATGCGCCCGGCTAACTTCCTCTTTGGCTTGGATTTGATTTCTTGCGTGGATTCTTCCGGTTCCTGTGCAGGATCCTGGTTTTGCGCCTTAACAGGTTGTGTCGCCTTGGTAGGCTGAGTGTTATCAATGGTTTCAGACATGGGGCGAATTATACCGCAGCGTTACAGATTGAACAGCAGGCGGACTTCCTTCCAGATAATAGGTAGTACGATCAGACCACCAACGGTGATCCCGATCAATGCGGTGAGGATGGCCCCGCCTGGGAGCATCAGGGCCAGGCTATAAGCTGTTGAGGCCCCGATCAGGCTGGCAACCAGCCCCCTGAGCAGGGATCCGCCGACCACCGCCCGTGCGGGCAGTCTCTTGTTGAGCCATATAAACAAGACCACGGCTTCGACTGTAGCGGCGATCTCTGCGAAGGCAATCGCTGGCGCGCCGATGTTCGGGAAAAACAGGATGGCAGCGATGCCAATCGCCAGGTAGATGGACAGCCGAATCAAAACACTGAAGAAGGGTGGCCAGGGTTCCTGGCGAGCATAGAAGGTGCGCACCATGGTTTCCTGTACGGCGTAGCCGGCCAGAGTCAGCAAGTAGGCACGCGCCGTCCAGGTCAAGAGCGTGGAACTGGCCTCATCGAAGCCGAAGACGCCGCGCACCAACGGATGCAGCCCCGCGGCCATCACGGCCGCAACCGGCAGGGTTAGCGAGATTAATACGCGGAGCGCTTTCTCGACCGTTTGGCGGAAGCCGGCCCAGTCCCGTCCCGCTGCGAGCTCCGAAAGGGTCGGCAAGATGGCAATGGCGATGGCCGTCCCGATCAACGTCTCAGGGACCTGCATGATCATCCATCCGTATGTGAGCGAAGTGACTGCGCCCACCTGCCCGGTGCGCGAGGCCAGGTTGTCACGTGCGATAACGATCAATTGAATGCCGCCCATGGTCAGCAGGCGTGGCCCCAACAGCTTAAGCGCCGAGAGCAGGCCGGTATCGCGCAGGTCGAGCGAGGGCGTCCAGCGGAACCTATATTTGATCATGGCTGGGACCTGGATGAGCAGGTGCATGAATGCGCCCAGGATGACGCCGTAGACCAGCCCGTGGATGCCGTAGCGCGGCGAGAAGTATAGCGCGCCGATGATCTGCCCGATGTTGTAAAGGATGGGTGCCAT
>Ga0113563_10003102_pt1 | contig 10248 bp, 8 predicted proteins | sample Mud3Dept3metaG_FD_80117 | JGI IMG/M metagenome (GOLD analysis project Ga0113563, IMG submission 80117) | Freshwater wetland microbial communities from Ohio, USA, analyzing the effect of biotic and abiotic controls - Mud 3 Core 4 Depth 3... | ecosystem: Environmental > Aquatic > Freshwater >...
CCCCCAGCCCCGAGCCCCGAGTGTTAGACACCCACAGTCCCCTCCAGGGGTCACCGGCTGTCGCTGCCGCGGACAATGCTACTGTCCGAGAGGCCGAAACTGACCGGAATTGACCATAACCGAGCGTGCCGCCTCCGGCAAGGAGTTTGCGTTAGAGTAGCGTGTGATGGACGCCTGTGGTGTGCCGCCAGCCGTCCCGTCGCGCATCCCCCAAGGTGCCTGCGCCGGCGGATGCGGCCGGGGAGGCGCCATGCCGCTCTCATCTTTCAGGCAGCGTACGGCCCGAGGCCTGGCGGGGATCGCGGTGGCGGCCTTTGTTGTCTCCAGCCCGCCCGGCCTGCAGGGGCAGCAGGAACAGCACCCCCGGTTCAGGACCGGCATCGACGTTGTGAGCGTGTCGGCCACGGTTACCGACGCGAGCGGGCGATTCGTCCGGAATCTGACACGCGACGATTTCGTGGTGTACGAAGACGGCGCGCCCCAGTCCATCCTCTACTTCAGCAGCGAGCGGGTGCCCGTCAGTCTCGGCCTCGCCCTGGACACGTCCGGGTCGATGGCCGGCGAGAAGATCGGGGCCGCCCGGGCGGCGCTCGGCCGCTTTCTGGTGGAGCTGCTTGGTCCCGATGACGAGGTCTTCGTCTACCGTTTCAGCGACGAGGCGGTCCTGGTCCAGGGATGGACCAGGGACCGCCAGCAGCTGCGGCAGTTGCTCGGCGGCATTCACCCAAGTGGCGAAACGGCCCTGTACGACACGGTCGCCGAGTCGATCCCTCTCGCGAAGGGCGGCCAGCACCGCAAGAAGGCGTTGGTCGTCATCTCCGACGGCAACGACACGGCGAGCTCGACCTCCGTGAGCGAGGTGCAGCGGCAAATCAGGGATTCGGAGGTCCTCGTCTATGCGGTCGGCATCGACGGCAACGCCCAGACCGGCCGCGTGGCGCCCTCGCCGGTGCGTCCGCGGTTTCCGCCGATCCAGATCGGCTTCCCGTGGGGCGGCGGCCGGAGGGGGCCGGGCGGGCGCGTGCCGCCCCGCCAACCGCTGCCGCCCGCGCCCCCTGGCCCCGTGCTGCCGCCGGTTGGCGGCGGGAGCGGCGGCGGGTCCTGGGGCTTCGAGGAGCCCGTCAACGAAGCGGCGCTCCGGGCGATGACCGACGACAGCGGCGGCCGCACCGAGATCATCCGGTCCGCGCGCGACCTCACGCCCGCGACCACCAGCATCGCCGACGAGTTGAGCCGCCAGTACTATCTCGCGTACCAGTCGTCCGCGCCGCGAGACGGCAAGTGGCACGACATCCGCGTCGAGGTGCGCACGGGAACCTATCACATCAGAGCGAGACGGGGGTTCGTCGCTTCGGCGCCAGCGCAGTAGTAAGAGGCCAGGAGCACGTATGGGCTGCTGACGATCGTCAGTAGCCGTCCATCTTCCTGCCTCTTCCTCCTGCTTCTTGCTTCTTGCTTCTTGCTTCTGTCACGATCCCGTCGTGCCAGTCCTTCTGGTTGCCGTCGGTCTCTCCATCCTCGGCAGCATCGGCGGTCTGCTGCTGGCGTCCGCACTGTTGCTGTTCAAGGACTCGGTCCGCGTGCGGCTCGTGCCGTGGCTGGTGAGCTTCGCGGTGGGCACGCTGCTCGGCGTCGCGCTGCTTGACCTGTTGCCCGAGTCGCTCGAGTCGCTCAAACCCACGGTCGCCTTTGGCACGCTGCTCGTGGCGATTCTGGCCTTCTTCACGTTCGAGAAGTACCTGCTCTGGCGGCACTGCCACCACGATCATTGCGACCTGCACCGGTCGGCGGCTCCGCTCATCCTCATCGGCGACGCCTTTCACAACTTCATCGACGGCGCGGTCATCGCCGCCGCCACGTATATCTCCGTGCCGCTCGGCGTGACGACCGCCCTGGCCGTGGCGACGCACGAAATCCCGCAGGAGGTAGGTGATTTCGCCATCCTGCTCGGCGCCGGCTACAGCCGGATCAAAGCCCTGTGGCTCAACGTGCTTTCGGGCGTGTCGGCCGTGGCCGGTGTACTCGTGGCCGGCGTCATGGTCGACCGCGCCCCGCTCCTGCTGCCCTACTTCCTGCCGGTGGCGGCCGCCAGCTTCCTGTACGTGGCGATGTCGGACCTCATCCCGAGCCTCCACCGCGGCCCGTTCGAGCGCGGCGCTGTCCGCCAGGTCGCGCTGGTCCTCGCCGGGATCTTGGTCGTCGTCCTGCTGTAGCCGCAGGTGTCGGGGCGCATGCCGCCCCGGTCCTCTTTCGTGCACGGCGAGCGTCCTCGATGCGCCCCAGCCGGCATCGCGACCGGCCTCGTGCCGGTCCGATCGCGCCTGATTTCCGCGCCGGGACACTGGCACGACCTTTGATGCTCCGTCTGGCGTGGCTGCGCTCCCTGGAAACGGTTTCATGACTCGCTCTCGCGGCCGGGTCCGGCCGCTGTCAGCAGGTCATGAAGCCGGTCCTGCTGGCATGGACCGGTGCCGCCAGCGCCTCCGGTCCGCCCCCGGTTCGAGGAGAACGGCCGTTCAGCAAAGGAGCACGACAATGGCAGCGAGATTGGCGGCGGTACTCGTTCTGGCCGCGGCACTGGCGGTGCCGGCCGGGGCGCAGGTGGTGGAGGATCGCAAAGACGACGAGGTGTTCAAGGACGTGTCGGGAACAGTCCTGGCGTACCCGCAGTTCACCATTTTCGACGATGTGAGCGCGGCGGTCACCGATGGCGTTGTCACCCTGCAGGGCCGGGTGACGATGCCGTTCAAGAAGAAGGACATCGAGAGGCGCATCGCGAAAGTGCCGGGTGTCAGGCAGGTCGACAGCAGGATCGGCGTCCTGCCAGTGTCGCAGTTCGACGACGAGCTTCGCTACGGCGTGGCGCGGGCCATCTACGGCAGTTCGGCGTTCTGGCACTACGCGGCGATGGCGAACCCGCCGATTCACATCATCGTGGAAAACGGCCGAATCACCCTGACCGGCGTGGTCTCCAGCGACGTCGAGCGGATGCTCGCGAAGTCGCTGGCGGCGTCGTTCAACGCGTTCTCGGTGAAGAGCGAGCTCAAGACCGACCAGGAAATGCGGGCGCTGCTGGATCGGAAGGGCGTCAGCTGACCTCTCGGCATCGGACGACGAGCACGGGGCCGGGCTCTCGCCCGGCCCCTTCCTGTCTGGCGGCGGGGCGGCCCGGCGCCCGGCAGGCTCGGTGTAACAACCCGCCGGCCTTCCCGGTCTAACTCCGATGAACAGGGTTGCATGATGCGCCGCCGGTTCGACGGGTCTGTCCGGAACCGGCCTCGGCGTCGGAGGCGGGTATGTTGGAGCACAGGAAGGTACTCGTGATGTCGATGGCCGCGGCGGCTGGACTGGCGCTCGCCGCCGCAGGCTACGCTCAGACTGCGCCGCAGGCTGCGCCGCCGGCCGCACCAGCCGCCTCGGCTCAGGCACAGGCGCCGCAGCCGGCCGGGCCCCCGCCGGCTGGCATGGGCCGCGGCCAGGGCCGGGGAGCCGGGATGGGGCCGCAGGGACAGTCCGGCGCCGGGCCGATGGCCGGGCTGAACCTCACGCAGGCGCAGCGCGACCAGTTCAGGGCATTGCGCGAGGCGCAGCGGAAGGATGCACAGGCCCTGCGTGAGAAGACGCGGGCCGCACGGCAGCAGTTGCGGCAGGCGATGAGGGCCGACATCCCTGACGAGGCGGCTGTCCGATCCGCCGCCGGCGCCGTGGCGGCGCTCCAAGCCGACCAGGCGGCGCTCCAGGCCCGCGCGCGCGCGCAGATGATGAAGGTGCTCACGCCGGAGCAGCAGGCGCGGGTGAAAGACGCGCGCACCCGGGCCGCCCAGCGTGCGCAGCGCGCGATGCGCGCCGAGCGGCGGATGATGATGCCGCGCAACCGCATGACGCGGCCGGGGCCGGGCCCCTACAGGGGCCGGGGGCCCGGCATGGGCCCGATGGGCGCGCCGATGATGGGTCCGGGGTGGCGCCAGCAGCAGTTGCGCCGGCAGCAGGCCTGGCGGTGGCGGGACTGGATCTGATCCGGAAGCGTCGGAACGGCTTGAGGGTGCGGTTCCCTGGAGAGCGCGCCTACGCGGCGCGCTTTCCTTTTCTCAGGACCCACCAGATGATGGCGGCCAGCGTCACGATCGCAAACAGGCCGCTCACCGCGAACAGGACCAGCGTCGAATAGAGGATCGACGTTTCCTCGATGCGGGCCTCGATCTCGAGGGGCGTTCCCGTCCGGCGCTCTGCGAGCGACTGTTCCCACACCAGGATGTTGCCGCGCTTCAGGTTGCCCACGCCGGCGTTGTGGTACTTGATGCGGCTCGGCAGGTGCACGCGCACGGCGATGAGTTCACTGCCTTTCCAGCCGACATCTCCCACCGGCCTGCCTGCGGCTTCGCCGAGGCGCTGGCGGTACACGACCAGGCCGTCGCGCCGCTCGATCCGGTAGGTGGCCCACGCGAACGGGGCCGTCGAACCGAGCTTGGTGATGTCGTCGACGGCCATGCGGACCTGCACGAACTGGCGCCCGAAGCGCCGCCAGCGGCTCACCCGGGTGACGCGCGCCGCGTCGGTCGAGAACAGGCGCCGGACCTTCGCCCGGTCGAGGTTCACGTTCGGCCTCGTGTCGAGGTCCATCCCCCGCAAGTTGACCAGTGCCGGGACCGACGCATTCAGGTAGATGGTGGCGCTGCCGTCCACCGAGAGATAGATGTCCTCGTCGTACTCGTAGTACTTGACGAGCCCGCCTCCGCCGCACGCCCAGACCCCGATGGCTGCGAGGAGGAGGGTTGCTGCGAGTGCAGTTGCACCCGATGGAATCGCCCGGCGAAACCCCATAGCCCGTCAATAATATAGGATTGCAGGCGAGCGGGACCGACGCCACGCCCGGCGTGGCGTCCCGAATCCCGAGTCCCGAGTCCCGAGTCCCGAGCCTCTGCCATGCCTACCCTTTATCTCGTCGACGGCTCCTCCCAGATGTACCGTGCGTACCACGCCATCCGAGGCTTGACCGGCCCGGACGGCCGCTCGACAAACGCGGTATACGGCTTCGTCGCGATGCTGCGCAAGCTGCTGGCCGACCACAAGCCCGACGCCATCGGCGCGGCGTTCGATCTCGAGGGGCGCACCTTCCGGGACGATCTCTCGGCCCACTACAAGGCCAACCGGGCGCCGATGCCGCCCGACCTGGTCGAGCAGGTCCCGCTCATCCACGAGGCCTGCGCCGCCCTCGGCGTGCCCGTGCTCACCTCCGAGGGGTTCGAAGCCGACGATGTGATCGGGACGCTGGCGCTGAAGGGCGCGGCGGCCGGCTACGACGTGGCCATCGTGACGGGCGACAAGGACTTCTTCCAGCTCGTCGGCGGCCGCATTCGCGTCTTCAACCCGCGCGATGAGGGCACGTGGTACGACGCGGCCGGCGTGGCCGGGAAGTTCGGCGTGCCGCCGGACAAGGTCATCGACGTTCTTGCCTTGACGGGTGACGCGGTCGACAACGTCAAGGGCGTGCCCGGGATCGGCGACAAGGGCGCGCGCGATCTCATCGCGCAGTTCGGATCGCTCGACGCGCTGCTCGAGGGCGCTGCCGGCGTGCAGCAGAAGCGGTACCGTGAAGCGCTGCTGGCCGGCGCCGATGCCGCCCGCGCCAGCCGCGAGCTCGTGACCATCCGGATTGACGTGCCGGTCGATCGGGATCTCGAGTCGCTGCGCTACGGCGGCCCCAACCAGGCCGCGTGCTACGCGCTGTTCTCCAGCCTGGGCTTCCGCACCTTCACCAGCGACTTCGCGCCGACCGCCGCCACCGTCCCCGCCGACTACGCCATTGTCGACTCGCTCGACCGCCTGGCGACGGAGGTGCAGGAGGCGCGGGCGTCCGGCCGCATCGGGCTTCGCGTCATCGGCGACGATGGGAACGCCATGCGGGCCGGCATCGTGGGCATCGCGTTCTCGAGGGGCCACCGCCATGCGCGGTACGTGCCGATGGGGCACCGGGCGCTCGACGAGGTGGCCAGCCTCGACGCCGCCGCTGCGCTCCGCGAACTGGCTCCGCTTCTGGCAGACCCGATGGTCGAGAAGGTCGGCCACGACGTGAAGTACGACGCCATCGTGCTGGCGCGCCACGGCGTGAAGGTGTCCGGCCCGGGTTTCGACACGATGCTCGCAAGCTACCTGCTCGACTCCACCAGGGCGCCGCACGCGCTCGAGACGCTGAGCATCGAGCATCTCGACTACAAGCCCCTCACCGAGGAAGGCATGTACGGCAGGGGCGCGAAAGCGTCGGCGCCCGCGGATCTTCCGGCCGCCGCCACGCTCGCCTACGCGGCCGAGCGGGCGGACCTGCCGCTGCAGCTCGCCGGCATCCTGCGCGGCAAGCTGGCGGCCGACGGATTGAGCGCCGTGTACGAGGAGCTGGAGTGGCCCCTCGTGCCGGTGCTCGCGGCCCTGGAGCAGGTGGGCGTGCGCGTGGACACCGGGGCGCTCAAGGCGCTCTCGAAGACGCTCGACCAGGAGATGGACGCGCGCAGCTCCCGGGTCTTCGAGCTGGCGGGCGAGGCGTTCAACATCAACTCGCCCAAGCAGCTCGGCGAGATCCTGTTCGAAAAGCTCAAGCTGCCGGTGCTGAAGAAGACCGGCACGACCCGTGCGGCGTCGACCTCGGTGGAGGTGCTCGAGGAGCTGGCGCTGACGCACGAACTGCCGCGCCTCATCCTCGAGTGGCGCAGCATGCAGAAGCTGAAGGGCACGTACATCGACGCGCTGCCCGAGTTGGTGAACCCGGTCACGGGCCGGGTGCACACCAGCTTCAACCAGGCCGTGGCCGCCACCGGCCGGCTGAGCAGCAGCGACCCCAACCTGCAGAACATCCCGGTGCGCACGGAGTTGGGCCGGGAGATCAGGCGGGCATTCGTCGCCGAGCCGGGCTGCGTCCTGATCTCGGCCGACTATTCGCAAATCGAGCTGCGCGTGCTTGCGCACCTGGCCGGCGACGAGGCGCTCATCGAGGCGTTCCGCCGGGGCGAGGACATCCACGATCGCACGGCCCGTGCCATCTTCGGCACCGAGAGCGGGCTCGATCGGAAGGAAATGCGCAACCGGGCGAAGATGGTGAACTACGCGCTGCTCTACGGCAAGACGGCCTTCTCGCTCTCGAAGGACATCGGCGTCACCCAGCAGGCGGCGCAGGCGTTCATCGACGCGTACTTCGCCGGGTTCCCCGCGGTGCGGCGGTTCATCGATCACACGCTCGAGGAGGGGCGACGCACCGGCGTGGTGAAGACGCTCGCGGGCCGCCGGCGGCCGGTACCCGAGCTGACGAGCAAGAACGGCGCGGTGCGGAGCGCGAACGAACGCGTGGCCGTGAACATGCCCATCCAGGGCACGGCCGCCGATATCCTCAAGCGCGCGATGATCGACGTCCACCGCGCGCTCGAGTCCAGGCCGGCGCGCGGCGGCGCGGTTCGCGCCCGCATGATCCTGACGGTTCACGACGAACTGCTGTTCGAGGTGCCGCGCGACGAGGCCGGCGAGGTCGCCGCGCTCGTGAAGCAGCACATGGAGGACGCCGCGCAGCTCGCGGTGCCCCTCACCGTCGACGTCGGCATCGGGGAGAACTGGAAGGAGGCGAAGAGCTAGCGGACCCCGGCAGGGCGCTGCGTTCAGCCTCCAGCCCCTAGCCCCTGGCCCCTGGCGCCGAGTAAGATGCCCGGGATGCAGCCGCTGGTTGTCCCCCGTGAGGCGCACGCGCTCTCGCGGCGCGACGTCGATCCCGATGCGCTCAAGGTTCTCTACCGCCTGAAGGACGCGGGCTTCGCCGCCTACCTCGTCGGCGGCGGCGTCAGGGACCTGCTGCTCGGGAGGCGGCCCAAGGACTTCGACATCGGCACCGACGCGCACCCGTATCAGATCAAGAAGCTCTTCCGGAACTGCTTCATCATCGGCCGCCGGTTCCGCCTGGCGCACATCCGGTTCGGCGCGAAGGTGATCGAGGTGGCCACGTTCAGGCGGCAACTCTCCGAGGAGGAGCAGGCAGAGACCCACGCGCGCGCGGACGCCCACGCGCACGAGCGGGCGCACGCCGGGCGTGAAGCGCCCGAGCCCGGGGCCGGCGTGCCGCACCACGTCGATCGCGAACACCTCATTCACCGCGACAACACGTTCGGCACGGCCGAGGAGGATGCGTTCAGGCGGGATTTCACGCTGAACGCGCTCTTCTACGACATCGCCACCTTTTCCATCATCGACTACGTCGGCGGCCTCGGGGACCTGCGCGCCGGCGTAATCCGGTGCATCGGCGACCCGGCGGTCCGCTTCCGCGAGGACCCCGTGCGGATGCAGCGGGCGGTGTCGTTTGCCGCCCGACTCGGGTTCACCATCGACCCGCCCATCCTCGACGCGATCGCGAGCGAGCGCCATCGGATTGCCCTCGCCGCGCCCGCCCGCCTCGCCGAGGAGTACTACAAGATCCTGCGGTCGGGCGCCGCCGAGCGCACGTTCCGCGAGCTGCACCGTTTGGGCCTGCTGGAACCCTTGAGCGAGGTGCTGCATGCGCACGCGGGCGGAGCGCTGTGGGCGTCGCTGGCCAGGCTCGACGCTCGGCGGGTGGGCTCCGAGGCGCCGCCCGCCGCCCTGACCAACGCCGTGCTGCTCGGCAGCCTGATCGTCCCCCTCGGGTTCTCTCAGGCCGGCTGGCCCGAGTGGATGGAGCGCGAAGGCCGGCCCGGTCTCAACCTGGGCCTGCTGCCGCTCGCCCGCCGGGACGTCGAGCGGGTCCACCAGGTGCTGATGCTGCAGCGCCGCCTGCGCGAGCCGAGCCGGTCGTCCCACGCCCGCCGCGCACTGACGCAGCGCTCGGCGTTTCCCGACGCCCTGACCTGGCTGGAGATCCACGGCGACGCGCCGGAGAAGCTGGCCTACTGGCGCGAGCACGGGGCGGCGGCTGGACCCGATCCCGGCGAGGCTCCCCCGCGCCGGCGCCGGCGCCGCCGGGGCCGCCGGCGCCCCGGCTTCCCTTCCCGCAAGGCGCCGGAGTAAGATCTGGGTGCGCCGGGAGTCGCATCCCGGCTCCTCTCGCCTCGCCCGCCCCCGGCGCCGTTCCCGAGACGAGACGGCTTGTCGGCCCGACATGCTGGCTACCGGTTACAACTTGTGACGGTTTCAGAACCTGCCTGCGTCGGATCCTCCGGGCCGCGACACCAGGTTCCAGCACCGTCCGTGGCGTTTGACCCGTGGGAGACGTGCCATGCGTGTACCTGACTTCCTGACCATCCGCGACTTCACCTCCGAGGAGCTCCGCCACCTGCTCGCGCGCGCGCGCGACGTGAAGGCCGACCCGGGCCGCTTCAGCGACGCCCTCAAGGGCAAGACGCTCGCGATGATCTTCGAGAAGCCGTCGCTGCGCACCCGGGTATCGTTCGACGTCGGCATCCACCAGCTCGGCGGGTTCTCGGTCTACCTGTCGCCGGCCGAAATCAACCTCGGCAAGCGCGAGTCGGTCTACGACGTCGCCAAGAACCTCGAGCGCATGGTGCAGGGCATCATGATCCGCACCTTCGCCCACGACATCGTCGAGCGCATGGCCGAGTGGGCGACGATCCCGGTGATCAACGGCCTGACCGACTTCAGCCACCCCTGCCAGGCCATGGCCGACTTCCTGACCATCCTGGAGCACAAGGGCCGGCTCGAGGGGCTGAAGCTGGCCTACGTGGGCGACAGCAACAACGTCTCGAACTCGCTGATGTTCGCCGCCGCGCGCTTCGGGACCCACATCGCCATCGGGTCGCCCGAAGGCTACCAGCCGAAACCGGAGGTGGCCGCGTGGACGCGCGCCGAGGGGGCGAAGACGGGGTCGACCCTTCTCATCACCGCCGATCCTGCGGAGGCGATCGCGGGCGCGGACGTGGTCTACACCGACACGTGGGCGAGCATGGGTCAGGAGGCGGAAGCCCACGCCCGCAAGCTGGTCTTCCGGCCCTACCAGGTGAATCGGGAGCTGTTCGCGAAGGCGAAGCCCGACGCCCTGTTCATGCACTGCCTGCCGGCGCACCGCGGCGAAGAGGTGACCGACGAGATCATCGACGCGCCGAACTCGGTCGTGTTCGACGAGGCCGAAAACCGGCTGCATGCCCAGAAGGCCATCATGCTGGAAATGATGGGGTAGGTGGCGCGTGGCCAGGACGGCGCTCATTGCCATCGGCGGCAACTCCCTCATCCGTGCCGGTGAGAAGGGCACGATTGCCGAGCAGCTCGCCAACACGCGGCGGACGGCGC
>Ga0113563_10003103_pt1 | contig 10246 bp, 8 predicted proteins | sample Mud3Dept3metaG_FD_80117 | JGI IMG/M metagenome (GOLD analysis project Ga0113563, IMG submission 80117) | Freshwater wetland microbial communities from Ohio, USA, analyzing the effect of biotic and abiotic controls - Mud 3 Core 4 Depth 3... | ecosystem: Environmental > Aquatic > Freshwater >...
CACGCGTCTCGAAACACAGGTTCAGGCCATCGAACGCGGCATAGCGTTCCTCCAGCACATCCACTACACGCAACGATTGCAGATTGTGCTCGAAGCCTCCATATTCCTTCATGCAGGTGTTGAGCGCTTCCTGTCCGGCATGTCCGAACGGTGTATGGCCGAGGTCGTGTGCGAGCGCAATCGCTTCGACCAGGTCTTCGTTCAACCGCAATCGTCTCGCAATAGAGCGTCCGATCTGCGCGACTTCTATGCTGTGAGTCAGACGGGTGCGGAACAGGTCGCCCTCGTGATTGACGAAAACTTGTGTCTTGTATTCCAGACGTCGAAACGCGCCAGAATGGATGATGCGATCACGGTCGCGCTGAAATTCGCTGCGTCCCGATGGGGCTGGCTCGGCAACTTTCCTTCCACGCGCGCTGACGCTGACTGCAAAAGGAGCGAATTGCTGCTCAGGCACTGCAGGCCTCCAGCGTCTGCTCCAGCAGCGCCTGTGACACATCCCCTGTCATCACGGCATGCCCTAGCGACTGCAACAGTACGAAGCGTATCTTCCCCTCAGCCACTTTTTTATCCAATCCCATCAACTGCAGATATTTTTCCGCTCCCAGCTTTGGGGCCACAACCGGCAATCCGGCGCGCTCGAAGAGCGTTCTCACCCGCGCCACTTCTTGTGCACTCAACCACCCCAGCCGCTGCGACAGATCGACGGCCATGATCGTTCCTGCGGCCACCGCCTCGCCATGCAACCAGATACCGTAGCCCATACCATTTTCGATGGCATGGCCAAAGGTATGTCCCAGGTTTAATAACGCACGCTCTCCACTCTCGCGTTCGTCCACCCCGACCACCTCAGCCTTGTTTTGGCAACTGCATGCGATGGCATACTGCAACGCAGCTGTATCACGTGCCAAAAGCTTCTCTATGTTGTCTTCCAGCCATTCAAGGAAAGGCAAGTCGCGGATCAATCCGTATTTGATGACCTCGGCCAGCCCTGCTCGCAACTCTTTATCCGGCAGTGTGTTCAGAGTCAGGGTATCGGCCAGCACCACCAAAGGCTGATAGAACGCGCCAATCATGTTCTTGCCCAGCGGATGGTTGATGCCCGTCTTGCCACCGACCGATGAATCTACCTGTGCCAATAACGTGGTCGGGATTTGAATGAATGGCACACCGCGCAGATAGGTGGCGGCAGCAAAACCGGTCATATCTCCGATGACGCCGCCGCCCAGCGCGATGAGCGGTGTGTTCCGTTCGCTGCGGGATTTCAATAAGGCATCGTAAATAGCATTCAACGAGTCGCTGTTCTTGTATTGCTCGCCATCAGGAAGAATGATGCTTTGCACATGAATACCATGAAGATTCAGCATGTTGCTCAATCGCTCAAGGTACAGCGGTGCGACGGTCGTATTGCTCACGATTACCGTACGCTTGCGCGGCAAGTGCTGTAGCAGAAGCTCAGGTCTATCCAGCAGGCCGCAGCCTATGTGTATGGGATAACTGCGTTCGGCCAAGCCGACGGTCAAAGTCTGCATGGACTCCAATGCTCCGATGTTGGGGTTTCTTAATGCCTCTAGTCTTTGTTGCAGGCGCAGCAGCAGCACATGCACACTCTGTTTTCCGGTATGCATCACGACATCGGCGATTTCCGTATAGAGCGGATCGCGCTGCTCATATAACTCCTGCAATTTCGCACGTGGATCTGCGGTTTGCAGCAAGGGCCGATTGTGGTCGTGACGGGTACGCTGCCAAAGATCGTGAACATTGCTCTTCAGGTACACGATCACTCCGCCTTGCTTCAGTACCTCACGATTCTGCGGGCTCAGTACCGCACCGCCGCCCGTCGCCAACACAACATCGTGACGCTGCATCAGATCTTGTAGCACCGCACTTTCGCGCTGCCTAAAGCCAGCCTCACCCTCGACATCAAAGATGTGCGGAATGGTAACGCCTGTGCGGCGCTGAATTTCCTCGTCGCTATCTATGAAGGTTTTGCCCAACTGCTTGGCAAGCAGTTTACCCACAGTGGTCTTGCCCGCGCCCATCATGCCTATCAGGATGACATTGCCGGAATTGCGCTTGTTGGATGTCGTGTCAATCATGATGGGAATTGTAGCGGAATTTGTTTCGGCTCCCCATAACAAAAGCCCGGCGGATGCCGGGCTCTCGATTTGAGTTGCTACTAATCAGTTTCCGCCCAAGGTGTCCTTCAATATCTTGGGCGTGATGAACACCAGCAGTTCTTTCTTGCTCTTAATTGTGTTATTTGTTTTGAACAACCATCCCAACACAGGAATATCCGACAGGCCGGGCACTGCCGAAGTTGAGTCAGACGCGTCTTGAGTATAGACCCCACCGATCACTACGGTACCGCCATTTTCTACCAGCACTTGAGTATTAACTTTTTTAGTATTGATGCTGGGCACGCCCGCGTAGATGTTGCCTACAGAGTCCTGACTCACACTGATTTTCATGGTCACACTATCATCCGGCGTGATTTGCGGAGTCACTGTCAGACCCAACACCGCTTTCTTAAACGAAACGCTGGTAGCTCCGCTGCTGCTGGCCTGCAGGTAAGGCACTTCGACACCAGACTCAATGGTCGCAGGTGTCTTGTCACCAGTCACCACACGCGGGCTGGCGATATTTTTGGTCGTACCGTCGATTGCGGAGGCGTTCAATTCCAGGGTCAAGGTATTAGTTGCGGCGGCATTGAACAAGGTCATCGTCAACCCTCCCAGCCCTGCCGTTGCTCCTGGCAAATTCAGACTACCTCCTGAAACGGAGCCTCTGGAAGAACCCACAGAAAATCCCCCCCCCTGCGCCTGTGTTGGGCCGGCAAAGCCCAATCTGCCGCCCAATGTATGGTTGAATGTTTCCCCAGCCTCAACGAAGCGCGCCTCGATCAATACTTGACGCACCGATACGTCTACAAGCTTGATTAACTTCCTTACCTCTTCCAGGCTGGTCGGAACATCTTTTACAAACAACATATTGGTTCGTAGATCGTAGTTCGCGCTGCCTCTTTTAGATAATATTTTTTGTTTATCATCCGAAATCAACGTAACGATATCGGCAGCTTTTGCGTAGGCCAACTGAAAATTCTCGGTACGCAACGGTTCCAATTCCGTAATTTCCTGGCGCGCAGAGAAATCGATCTTTTCCTTAGCGGCAATCTCCTCACGGGGCGCAACCTGGATCACATTGCCGTTCTTGCGCATATCCAAGCCTCTGCTTTGCAGAATAATGTCGAAGGCTTGGTCCCACGGCACATCTTTCAAACGCAAGGTGAGGCTGCCGGACACCGTGTCGCTGATTACCATGTTCAAACCGGTAAAGTCGGCAATCACGCTCAGTGCTTCACGGGTCGAGATGTTCTGGAAATTCAAGGTCAGCTTTTCGCCAGAATATCCCGGTACATTTCCCTTCACCAGTTTATTGGGATCTTCAGTGACGGCTTTCACTTCGATGATGAACTTGTTATCTGTCTGGTATGCCGAATATTCCCACAAGCCCTTGGGTTCAATCGACAGTCGGGCATTGCCACCTTGCACAAAAGCATCGACCATTTGTACTGGGGTCGCAAAGTCCGACACATCCAGTTTGCGCTGCAAGTTGCGCGGCAAGCTTGTGCGTTGAAAATCTGCAATCAGCACTTTGCCTTGTTGTTTGATGTCGATGCCAATATCAGCATCAGACAAATCGATTTGCACACGCCCTTCGCCATTTTTCCCTCTGCGGAAATCAATATCCCGCAGACTATGTGTTTGCGAACCGGCTGATGCATCGGCAAAATGCGCTGCCGCTACAGGCTCTGCGCCACCGCCGACGCCCTTGGGTTGCAAAGTGATCAGCACATCATTGCCATCAACACGTGTGTCATAACTCACCATCTGGACCAGGTTGATCACCAGGCGTGTACGGCTCCCTGCTTGTACGATGTTCGCACTGCGCAAATCTCCCTCACCGAATTCCTGCATCGATTTTCCCAGACCATTCGCAGTGTTAGGAAAATCGAACGCGATGCGCGGTGGAGTGTTGATAGTAAACGCAGCAGGCTGACCTGCTGGCGAGGCTTTCAGGCCAATTTTGACAACGATCTTCCCGCCCACCGCGCTGGTGGCGCTGATGGATTGAATACTGTTGAGCTCCTCTCCAGCAGGGGTCACATCTTGGGCTTGGGCGCTAAACGCACAGACGGAAAAAACAATCGCGAACAATCGAATGAAGCCTCGTGTTGCTTTGTTGAACTGTTTCATTTTTTTCACTCCTAATCACTCGACCAATTGCAGACTGCTTTCACGTTCCGACCAATCGCCGGCACTGTCCTGCACCATTTCCTTTATTTTCACTTCGTTTTCGGTTACCGAAATGATCTGTCCGAAGTTGAGGCCGATGTAATTGCCAGCTTTGACACTGTAAATCTTGCCCTCGGCAGAGCGGATGACAGCATGCCCAACCTTGTTTTGATACAAATAGCCAACCATCTTCAGGCTTTCCAGTGGATAGTCTTCCAATTCCTCTTTGGGGCGATCCAAATCTGGCTGGTTCTGACCAGATCGATTCGCACTCCGTGTGTCCTGCTTGCGTGGCTTGAAGGGATCTGGCAACGAGGTCGAATTGTCATAGGCGAACGGCTCGTAAGGCTTGATGTCCGGTGGCGGCTCAACTTTGCCACGCATATCGGCCCCGGCGTTATTAACAAAATCCCGCAGATCCTGAAACTCTTCACCGCCGCAACCGGCGAGTAGCAATGTCGCCAAGAGCACCGCGAGGGACGTTCTCATTTTTTCACTCCCGTGGGCTTGGAAGCGCGCTTTTGCGCCGCAAGTTCATTCTCGTCCAGGTAACGATACGTTTTCGCGGTTGAATCCATCGCGAGAACACCTCCAGCCGTGGAAGTGATGCTGATGTCATTAAGTGTAACGATGCGTGGAAGCAGGGATATATCACTTGCGAAATTTCCCAAGTCATCATAATTCCCAGTCACCTTGATCGAGATCGGTTGTTCAGTGAACACCCCAGTCGCCACTTCAGCACCGGGGCGAAAAAGGTCGAACTGCAAGCCACGCCCTAAACCTGCCTGATTGATGTCGGTCAGCAAAGCATCCATTTCCGATTTGCTCGGCAATTGCTTAAGCAATGCCCCAAAAGACTGCTGCGTGTCAATCAATTGCTTCTTGATGATGTCCAGGTTGATGGCTTCCCGTTTTTTTGCCAAGAATGTGTCTCGCAATTTTTCTTCAGTCTGCTTAACCTGTTTCAAATTTTCATACTGGTCCTGCCAGTCGAAGAAAGCGCCCAAGGCGATGATGAGCACAAATATAGATACGAAGGCAGACAGCTTGACCAGCCATGGCCAGTTGCCCGGCTTTTTGGGGTCGATGTTTTTTAATTCTTCAAGAAAATTCATTTCTGCCCCTTAACCTTTTCCGCCCACTTTGGCTGGTGCTGAACTTTCGGGAACTGCCGCTTTGGTCAGGTTAAAGTTCAATGAGAACTCACTCAACCTTGTGCTACCCACGTTCGTCGCGTGAATCTCTACCAACGTCGGGGTATCCAACCACGGCGAGTCCTCAATTGAGCGCATGAGTGTAGATATCCGAGCATTAGATTGAGCGTAGCCAATCAGACTGATTTTATATCCAGATTGCCTTAGGCTCTTGATGTACACGCCATCCGGCAATATGCGCAACATCTGGTCAAGCAAGTGCACCACATCAGAGCGGGTGGACTGCAGGTTCTCAACCACATTCTTTCTGGCGAGCAATGATTGGGTTTGCTCGCGTAGTTTCTTGATTTCTTCAATTTGCTTATCCAGCACGGCAATCTCTTTTGTCAAATACGCATTGCGTCGTTCTTGATAAGAAATCTGAGTGCTGATAGCCACATGCACGAAACCAACAATTAGTGCGCCCATTACCAGCGAGATGACGCTGAAAACCACAAATTGCAGCTGTTGGACGCGACGTTTTTCCGCGCGATGCGGCAATAGATTTATGCGTATCATGACGGGTCGAACCTCCGCATTGCCAAGCCGCAGGCAATCATCAATGCTGGCGCATCTGTCTGTAGTTGACGCGGCTTGATGCGACTGGACAAGGTCATCAATTCAAAAGGATTCGCCACTAGCGTGCTCACTTGAGTGCGAGTCGCCACCGACTCATCCAACCCTGCAAGCGCGGCACATCCACCAGCCAGCACGATGTAATTCACTTCGTTGTACTGGGTTGAAGTAAAAAAGAATTGCAGCGCACGCGCCACTTCCATCGCCACGTTCTCGCGGAAAGGTGACAGCACGTCACTTTCATAATTTTCCGGCAGACCGCCGTTTCTTTTTGCTGATTCCGCTTCTTCTGCAGACAGCCCGAATGCGGTTTGAATCTGCTGGGTGAGCTGGGCACCGCCAATCTGCTGGTCGCGCATATAAACCGATTGACCATTGCGTAGCACATTCACGTTCATCACGTTTGCACCTACATCAACCACCGCAACACACTGGTCGACCGCACCGCCCGGCAATTGAGTCCGAATTTGCTCAAAAGCAGCCTCTGCCGCATATGGCTCTACATCTACAACCACCGCCTTTAGCCCAGCCGACTGGGCAGCTGCCACCCGATCTTCAACATTGGCTTTGCGTGAAGCTGCCAATAACACTTCGATTTCCTCGGGGTTGGTTGGGGATGGCCCGATCACCTGAAAATCCAGGTTGACCTCTTCCAATGCAAACGGGATATATTGATTTGCCTCAGACTCGACCTGGTATTCCAAGTCATCTTCGCGGAGACCGGCGGGAAGCATAATCTTCTTGCTAATCACTGCAGCTGCAGGCAATGCAAGGCTGACATTCTTGACTCGCGTCCCCATGCGCTTCCATGCTCTCTTCAAGGCTTCGGAAACTGCATCCAGATTGTTGATGTTGCCGTCGCTCACCGCATCGGATGGCAGATCCTCTATTGCATATCGCTCTACCACGTAGCCGCCTTTTTTTGGCGCCTCGCTTAGCTCCAACATCTTGACAGAAGAAGCGCTGATATCCACCCCGATCATAGGTGGTGTCGACGTCTGTAAAAAGTCTAACGGGATGTCGAAATTTCCTTTAATCATAGGATGGTTGGCGCTTTTTCGTACAAAGTGGTTTAAATCCTAGCAATAACTCCCAAGGGTGTAAAGTTTTTTCTATGAACGCATTTTTCCACTCTGGGCGATATAATCAAACAATACTTCATTTTCGAAATATTTGTTATGGCCTCTCGCTGGTGGTTCTATCCCGCACTGGGCGTCTTGGCTCTGCCACTCCTGCCTATATTGCTTCTGGTTTTCGCGGCTATTCTCACTTATCCGACGCTGCCCTCACTTGAGGCGTTAACTGACTATCGTCCAAAAATGCCGTTGCGCGTTTTCAGCGCCGAGGGCGTTTTAATTGGCGAATTTGGCGAAGAGCGGCGCGAACTGGTCAAAATCGGAGATGTCCCGGATTTGATGAAGAAAGCCATTCTGGCAGCTGAAGATGATCGTTTCTACGAGCACGGCGGAGTGGACTACATCGGTGTGTTGCGCGCAGCCTACTCCAATTTCACCTCTGGCGGCGCTAAACAAGGGGCCAGCACAATCACCATGCAAGTAGCACGTAATTTTTTCCTGTCCAAAGAAAAAACGTTGACGCGCAAATTCAATGAAATGCTGCTGTCCTTCAAGATAGAGCACAATCTGAGCAAAGACGAGATCCTTCAGCTTTATATCAACCACATCTATTTGGGGCAACGCGCCTACGGCTTCGGTGCCGCCGCGCAGGCATACTATTCCAAACCCCTCAGCCAGCTTAGTTTGGCCGAGATGGCTATGCTCGCCGGGCTGCCGAAAGCCCCTGGCGCATATAACCCAGTGGTCAATCCCAAACGCGCAAGACTACGCCAAGAATACATTTTGCGACGCATGCACGACTTGGGCTATATCAGCGAGCAGGAATTCGATGTCGCCAAAAACGAACCCATCCAGACCAAACAAACCGCTTACCATCAGGAATTCTCTGTCAATGCCGGTTTCGTCGCAGAAATGGTGCGGCAGGAAATGTACGACCGCTTTCAGGAAGACATCTACACACAGGGTTACAGCGTCTACACCACGATCAGAGTGCAAGATCAAGCAACCGCCTATGCCGCCATGCGCAAAGGTGTCACGGAATACGACCAGCGACACGGATATCGCGGCCCCGAAGGCTACGTTGATTTAAAAAAGAACAACACGGAAGAATTGCTGGAAGAAGCACTGCAGGATGTGCAAAACAGCGATGATCTGATTCCCGCCGTCGTGCAATCAGTCAATCCGAAAGAACTCAGCGCCTTCATCAAAGGAGGACAAATCATCCAGGTTCGCGGCGATGGGTTGCGTTTCGCACAACAGATGCTGGGTGACAAGCTCGCCCTGAACCGTCGCATCCGCAATGGTTCATTGATCCGTGTGCACAAGAATGCCAAGGATGTTTGGGAAATCACCCAGCTTCCGCAAGCGGAAGCAGCCTTTGTCTCCGCCAATCCGCGCGATGGCGCTATTTATGCGTTAGTTGGCGGCTTTGATTTCAATAGGACGCAGTTCAATCATGTTACCCAGGCCTGGCGGCAACCCGGTTCCAGCTTCAAACCCTTCATCTACTCTGCCGCGCTGGAAAAAGGCTTTACACCAGCCTCCGTCATCAATGATGCTCCGCTGGTAGTCGATCCCATCCAGACCGGCGGCGAACCATGGGAGCCAAAGAACTTCGATGGCGAATTCGAGGGGCCGATGCGCATGCGCCAGGGACTCACCAAATCAAAGAACCTGGTTTCCATCCGCATCCTGCAAGCCATCGGGGTGGACTACGCGCAAGACTACGTCACCAAGTTCGGTTTCGATAAGGAAAAGGTCGGACCATATTTGACGATGGCGCTGGGTGCCGTCTCGGTCACACCTTTGCAAATGCTGGGCGGCTATTCAGTGTTCGCCAACGGCGGTTACCGCGTTACGCCCTATCTGATCCAGCGCGTCGAAGACGGGCAGGGCAACATCATCAGCCAAGCCACCCCGATCGAGGCCGGCAAGGGTGCGGAGCAAGTGCTGGATGTGCGCAATGCCTTCACCATGGTCAACATGATGCAGGACGTAGTGAAGCATGGCACCGCCATCCGCGCCATGTCACTGGGCAGACAAGACCTCGCAGGCAAGACGGGCACCACCAGCGATTCGATGGATGCCTGGTTCTGCGGTTTCCATCCCACCCTCGTCGCAGTCACCTGGATCGGTTATGACAACCCGCGCAGTTTGGGTGAAAAAGAAACCGGTGGAGGCGCTGCACTCCCGATCTGGATTGATTACATGGGTGCGCTGCTTAAAGGCACGCCTGAAATCGAATACTCCATGCCCGAACACATTGTCACGGCACGCATCAACGACGAGGGTCAGCGCGATTCGGCAGGCAATCGGACTGAGTATTTCTACGAAGAGAATCTGCCGCCAGAGCACAGCAGCAGCACCCTGGATATGGCAAAACCGTCGGGCAACGAAAGCGACCAACTCTTCTGATGAGCAGACCTCACGCACAAAAGAGAGACCTGATGCGCGAACAACTGGCGCATCAGGCCGCTCGCCTCATCGCCGAGGAGGGTGTCACCGACTTCGCTTTCGCCAAACGCAAAGCGGCCAAGCAACTCGGCGCAACCGAGACGCAGCACCTGCCCAGCAATCAGGAAGTGGAAGATGCGCTGCACAGCTATCGCGCGCTCTACCAACACGACAGCCATCCCGGCATCCTGCGTCAACTACGCACTGAAGCGCTCGATGCCATGCGCCTGCTAGCCGAGTTCAATCCCTACCTCACCGGCTCGGTGTTAAGCGGCACAGCAGGCGAACTCTCAGACATCAATCTCATGTTGTTCAGCGACGACGCTAAGGCCGTGCTGCTGTTCCTGCTCAAGCACAACCTTGAGTTTGAAGACGGGGAGTGGAGAGTACGCGTAGGCGGGCATGAAGAGACCGTACCGAGCTATACCCTGACCGGCGAATCCGGTACCCAGATGCACATCATTGTGCTGCCCGAGAACGCCCGCCACAGAGGCAGTCGCCACCCGGAGACCCATGCGGATATTGCTGCGGTGGAGGCGTTGTTGGCGGGTTGATAGGTATTGCGTTGATCGGCCCATCTTCCGGGCTAACCTTCCGAAAAGAACACAAACAGCCTGCAACCATCCCTTGACTGGGGCACGTGCGAGCTGCC
>Ga0113563_10003104_pt1 | contig 10245 bp, 7 predicted proteins | sample Mud3Dept3metaG_FD_80117 | JGI IMG/M metagenome (GOLD analysis project Ga0113563, IMG submission 80117) | Freshwater wetland microbial communities from Ohio, USA, analyzing the effect of biotic and abiotic controls - Mud 3 Core 4 Depth 3... | ecosystem: Environmental > Aquatic > Freshwater >...
AGGCGGTCGCGGACGGCATCGTCCGGCTCTACCAGCGGCGCGAGTCGATCCAGGGCCTGCGCTTCACCTACGAGCCGAAGGACCTCCGCTTCTTCCAGGGCCGCTTCGAGCCGCTGGGGTGAGCGGGACGGCTCCGTTCGCCGCCTCCGGCCGCTCCGTCGGAGCGCCGGCGAGGGGTCTACAATCCTCTCAGGCACGGTTCCAGCCATGCAGAGCGGAACGCGTCTGGGCCCGTACGAGATCGTCGCTCTTATCGGCGCGGGGGGCATGGGGGAGGTCTACCGCGCCCGTGACACCCGCCTGGGGCGCGACGTCGCGATCAAGGTCCTGCCGGCCGCGGTCGCTGCCGATCCGGAGCGGCTGAGGCGCTTCGAGCGCGAGGCGCGCTCGACGGCGGCGCTTTCGCATCCCAACGTCCTCGCGATCCACGATGTCGGCCTGCACGAGGGCATGCCGTACCTGGTCGAGGAGCTCCTCGAGGGCGAGTCGCTCGCCGAGCGGCTCGTCCGCGGTTCGCTGCCGGTGTCCGAAGCGGTGCGCGTCGGGGTGGAGATCGCGCGCGGCCTGGCGGCGGCGCACGGCAAGGAGATCGTCCACCGCGACCTCAAGCCGGGCAACGTCTTCCTCACCGCGGGCGGGACGGTGAAGCTCCTCGATTTCGGGCTGGCGAAGCTCGTCGCTCGCGCGGCGAGCCCCGCGACGATCGCCCAGGCGACGACGGCGGCTGAGAGCACCGAGCTCGGCGTGTTGCTCGGGACGGCGTCGTACATGGCGCCGGAACAGGCGCGGGGGCAGGCGGTGGACCAGCGGGCCGACGTCTTCGCCTTCGGGGTGGTGCTCTACGAGATGCTGGTGGGGCGGCGGCCGTTCCAGGGGGCGACGACGACGGAGACGCTGGCGGCGATCCTCAGGGACGAGCCGGCGCAGCTGCCGGGGGACGTGCCGGCGCCGCTCGCGGCCGTCGTCGCGACCTGCCTGGCGAAGGAGCCGGGGCAGCGGTACCAGAGGGGGAGCGAGCTGCGGGCGGCGCTCGAGGCGGTGCAGGCGGGGACGGCGCCCCCGCCGAGGCCGCGCCGGGCGGTGGCGCGGCCGGCGCGCAGATGGCTCTTGGGCGTGGCCGCGCTCGCCGTTGTCGCGGCGGTCCTCGTGGTCCTCGACGCCGGCGGGGTGCGCGGCCGGTTCGCGGCGCGCCCCGGGGCGCCCGCTCGCGCCGTGCGGCTCGCGGTGATGCCGTTCGCCAACCTCGCGGGGGATCCGGAGCAGGAGTACCTCGGCGACGGGCTCACGCAGGAGCTCATCGCGCAGCTCGGGCGGCTCCACCCGGCGGGGCTCAACGTCATCGCCCGCAGCTCGGTGATGCGCTACAAGAACGGCGACACTCCGGTCGACGAGATCGGGCGCGAGCTGGGGGTGGCGTTCGTCCTCGAAGGGAGCGCGCGGCGCGAGGCCGATCGCGTGCGGGTCACCGCCGAGCTCGTCGACGCGCGCGACCAGACGCAGCTCTGGGCCGCCACCTACGAGCGGGAGCCGGCCGGCTTGCCGGCGCTCGGGGCCGAGGTGGCGCGGGAGGTCGCCCGCCGGCTCGGGGTCACGCTGACGCCGGAGGAGGAGCGCCGGCTGACGGGTGCCCACCCGGTCGAGCCGCGGGTCTACGAGGCCTACCTGCGCGGCACGTACCACGCCTCGCAGAACACCCCGGAGAGCTTCGCGAGAGGGATCGCGCTCCTCCACGAGGCGATCGCGATCGATCCCGCGGAGCCGCTCGCCTACGTCGGTCTCGCCGAGGGGTACATCACCCTCGGCCACGGCGGCGCCGAGCAGGCCGAAGCCTTCCAGCGCGCCCGCGCGGCGGCCGAGCAGGCCCTCAAGCTCGACCCCGACCGCGCCGAGGCGGTGGCGATCCTGGCCGACGTCGCCCTCTACCACGAGTGGGACTGGGCGAAGGCGGAGAGGCTCTTCCAGCGCGCGTTCGAGCTCAACTCCAGCCTGGCGATGACGCGCTACCACCACGCCTGGTACCTGGCCCTCTTCGACCGCCTCGACGAGGCGATCGCCGAGCACCAGCTCGCCCGCGACCTCGACCCGCTCCGGGCCCTCAACACCGGCTGGCTGGGCGGCCTCTATGTGTTCGCGGGACGGTTCGATGACGCGATCGTCGAGGCCAGGAAGGCGCTCGAGCTGAGCCAGACCTTCGCTCCGAGCTACCATGTCCTCCGGTCGGCGTATTCGAGAAAGGGGATGCACCAGGAGGCGATCGCCGCGGCCCGGCGGTACGTCGAGCTGAACCCCTCGGCCGGAGGGGTGCAGCTCGTCACCGCTTACGCGATGGCTGGGCGGAGGGACGAGGCGCTGAAGGTCCTGTCGACGCTCGATCCGAGCGCCGCCGGACCGACCCCGGTGGCGCTCATGCACCTGTCGCTAGGCGATGCGGAAGCCGCGCTGAGCTGGCTGGAGGCGTGCTACGAGGCCCGCCGCGCCACGCTGCCGTGGATCCGCACGCGCGGCAACGGGCTCGAGCCCCTGCGCGACGAGCCCCGCTTCCGGGAGCTGCTGCGGAAGATGAACCTGCCGCTGTAGTACCCCGGGACGGGATCCGGTCGGGCTCGACGGGGATGGCCGGGCCGGTCGGGAGCGGCCGCGTCGGCCGCGGCCTCCTCGCCGCGCCCGCTGCCGTCGCCGCGCTTGGCGGGAGCGGCGCTCCTCCCGGATAATCGCGAACGATGCCCGGACCGATCCTGATCTTCAGCACGCCGATCGCTCCCGCCGAGGTGCTCCGGCTCGCCGACCTCTGGTTCGGCGACATGGTCAAGTTCGTCGTCGATCTCGGCGCGCGGCGCATCGCGCTGGGCGGAGAGCTGCACGCGGACGCGGAGGAGCGGCTGCTCGACGCGGGCGGTCGCCAGGAGGATCTCTGGGGCGGCAACTACTATCCCGGGCGGCCGGCCGGCGAGCGGGTCGAGTTCACCGCGCTCATCAACATCCGCCCCTCGCAGGGGAACCGCAGCATGGAGCTCCTGGATCCTGAGCTGCGGGCGCAGGTCGGCGCGCTCGCGCTCGCGCTGATCGAGGGCGGCCGGTGAGCGGGGGCGGCCCGGCGCAGCACCAGGGCCTCACCGCCGAGCGCTGGTCGCGATTCTCGCCCGATCAGCGCATCCTGATGATCGCCAACGAGCTGCATCGCGCCAGCCGGTGTCTCGCGCGAGGGGAGGAGGTCGGCCTGGCGGCCAGCTACGAGCGCGCCCTGCGCCTCACCGACCTCACCGTCGCCCTCGCCGGTCGTCCTGCGCTGCGCCGCGAGCTGCTGCGCTGGCGCGGGCTGCTGGCCGAGAGCCTCCTCGCGGGCGGCGACGCGGCCGGCCACCGGCGCCTGCTCGAGGCGCTGCTCTGGTTCACGCCCGAGGCCGCCCGGCAGCGGCCGTTCCTGCTCGGTGCGGGGGTGTCTCCCGCCGAGGGAGAGTCCTCTTGACCCACGACAAGATCGCGGTCGTCGATTTCGGCGGCCAGTACGCGCACCTGATCGCCACCAAGATCCGCCGCCTGCACGTGCTGGCCGAGATCCGCCAGCCCGAGGATCCGGTCGAGGCGTTCGCTCCCTACCGCGGCATCGTCCTGTCGGGCAGTCCGTCGCTGTCCTCGTTCGGCGAGGACTCCGGTTACACGAAGGCGATCTACGACCTCGACGTGCCGATCCTCGGCTTCTGCTTCGGCCACCAGGAGATCGCCAAGCACTACGGCGGCACGGTGGTGCACGGCGGGCGCGAATGGGGGCCGGCCGACCTGCACGTGGCGCGCGAGCATCCACTGTTCGCCGGGCTCGGACGGGTCGAGCCGGTGTGGATGAGCCACTTCGACTCGGTGACCTCGGTCGGTCCGGAGTTCGAAGAGCTCGGGCACACCGTGCTCGGCGCGGGCGGCGGCGAGCACCGCTTCGCCGCGATCGGCTCGGACCGGCTGCGCCGCTTCGGCTTCCAGTTCCACCCGGAGGTCGACGACACCGTCCACGGCGACGAGATGATCGCCAACTTCGTGCTCGGCATCTGCGGCTGCCGGCCGACCTGGACGATGGAGAGCTACGTCGAGCAGGAGGTCGACGCGCTGCGCGCACGGGTCGGCGAGCGCTCGGTCTTCCTGCTCGCTTCCGGCGGTGTGGACTCGACCGTGGCGGCGAAGCTGCTCGCGCGCGCCCTGGGCCCCGAGCGCGTCCACCTTCTGCACGTCGACAACGGCCTGATGCGCAAGGACGAGAGCCGGCAGGTGGTGGCGCTGCTCGACGAGCTCGGCCTGGGCGCCAACCTGACCTTCGTGGACGCCAGCGAGACCTTCCTCGACGCCCTCGCGGGCGTGGTCGAGCCGGAGCGCAAGCGGCGCATCATCGGCGACACCTTCATCGAGGTCTTCGAGCGCGAGGCGCGCCGGCTGGGCCTCGAGGGCCACCTGCTCGCGCAGGGCACGATCTACCCGGACACGATCGAGACCGGCGGCACGAAGCGCGCCGACACGATCAAGACCCACCACAACCGCGTGCCGGTGATCCAGGAGATGATCGCGGCCGGCCGCGTCGTCGAGCCGCTGGCCGAGCTCTACAAGGTCGAGGTGCGCGAGCTCGGTCTGCGGCTCGGCGTGCCGCGCGAGGCGATCTGGCGCCACCCCTTCCCGGGTCCCGGGCTCGGTGTGCGCCTGCTCTGCTCGACCGGCGTGGAGGACCGCGCGCACTTCGACGAGCTCGAGCCGCGCCTGGCCGAGGTCGCGCGCCGGGCGGGGATCGAGGCGCTCGCGCTGCCGATCCGCTCGGTGGGCGTCAAGGCCGACCTGCGCTCCTACGAGCACCCGGTGCTGATCACGTCGGGCGCGCCCTGGGAGCGCCTGCTCGAGGTCGCGGGCACGATCTACGGCGAGGTGCCGCACGTCAACCGCTGCCTCTGGTGGACGGGCGGCGGCGCGCCCGGCCGGGCACGTCCGCTCGCCGCCACGGTGACGCGCGAGCGGCTCGAGCTGCTGCGCGAGGCGGACCACCTGGTCATGGCGGCCCTCTCCCGCCACGGCCTCTACGATTCGATCTGGCAGTGCCCGACCGTGCTGGTGCCGCTCGAGATCGACGGCCGCGGCCGCGAGCTGGCGATCGTGCGCCCGGTCCACTCCGAGCGCGCCATGACCGCCACCCCCGCGCGCCTGCCCGCGGCGCTGGTCGAGGAGCTCCGCCACGAGCTCGCGGCGCTGCCCGGCGTGGCGGGGCTGGCGCTCGACCTCACCACCAAGCCGCCCGGCACCATCGAGTGGGAGTAGGGGGCGGCAGCCCGCGGCCGCGCGGCCGGGGCGGGCCGACGGTTCGCCTCCGGCTCAGGATCCGGCCGGCGCGGAGGGCAGCGGGGCGAGTTCGGCCTCGGCGCCGACGACGCGATCCCGTCCCTCCTGCTTGGCGCGGTAGAGCGCGGCGTCGGCGCGCGCGAGGGTGGCGTCGAGCTCGTCTCCGGGGCGGTGCTCGGCGACGCCGAAGGAGATCCTGACCCGGATCTCGAGGCCGCCGTGCTCGACCCCGCGCGCGGCGACCGCGACGCGGATCGACCCGGCGACGTGGAGCGCGCCGGCGGCGGGGGTGTCCGGGAGCAGCAGGATGAACTCCTCGCCGCCCCAGCGCGCCACCAGGTCCTGGGCGCGCAGGGAGGAGCGGATCGTGGCGGCCACGCCGCGCAGCACCGCGTCGCCGGCCGCGTGCCCCCAGGTGTCGTTGACTCTCTTGAAATGGTCGACGTCGGCGATCGCGAGCGAGAGCGGCAGGCGCGAGCGGCGCGCGCGCGCGAGCGCCCCCTCGCTCGCTTCGAGGAAACCGCGGCGGTTGGGCAGGCCGGTCAGCTCGTCGGTACGCGACGCCTCCGCCAGCCGCTCGCTCGCCTCGGTGAGCGCGAGAGTGCGCTCCTCGACGCGGCGCTCGAGCTCCCGGCGGAGCCCCTCCAGCTCCTGCTGCTCGCGGCCGGCGCGGTCGTTGAGGGAGCGCGCCGAGGCCAGGAAGAGGACGGTGAAGCCGAGGATGGGCAGCCCCGGCCGGGCGGAGATCCAGCGCAGCTCCATCGCCACGTCGAGCAGCAGGCAGGCGGTCAGGAAGACCAGCGCGCCGGCGACGATGCCGGATTCCGGGTCGCCGGCGAGCGCGGCGCGGAAGGCGCGCACCATCGCCCAGACCAGGAGCGCCCCGCAGGCGAGCAGGGCGGCGCCCAGCAGGCGCGGCTCCCACAGGCCCGCGACCAGCGCCAGGACGGCCGCCCCGGCCTCGAGCAGCCGCGCCCCGCGGTGGGCGGCGCGCGAGCCCAGCCAGGCGACGAGCTCGAACAGGCAGATCGTGGCGCCCGCCACGGCGAGCAGGTTGGCGGCGGCGAGCCAGGGGGCGACCTGGCCTTCGCTCCTGCGCAGGGCGAGGCCCGTGAGATCGACCGCCAGCGCGAAGCCGGCGGCGCAGGCGAGCCAGAGATGTCCGCGGCGCTCCCGGCGGCGCAGCCAGAGGTCGAGGTGGATCGCTCCGAAGAGCAGATAGACCCCCGCGCCGAAGGCGTCGAGCAACTCGGGAAGCGGGTGCACCGGCTGCCATTCTGCGATGTTCTGGCGCCCGGCTCAACGGCCGCCGGGCGCCGGGTCCGGCGGGCGGGCACGGCGCGCTGCGATACGCTCCGGCGGCGGCCGAGCGCCGCTGGAGACCGAGCATGGCTGGCACCCGCATCGAGCGCGACAGCCTGGGCGAGATCGAGATCGAGGCCTCCGCGTACTGGGGCGCGCAGACCGAGCGCGCGCGCCGCAACTTCCCGGTCTCGGGGCTGCGCTTCCCGCGCCGCTTCCTCGCCGCGCTCGGCCGCATCAAGGCCGAGGCGGCGGCGGTCAACGTCGAGCTCGGCATCCTCGAGCCGCGCCTGGGCGAGGCGATCCGCGCCGCGGCGGGCGAGGTCGAGCGCGGCGCGCTCGACGCGCACTTCCCGCTCGACGTCTTCCAGACCGGCTCGGGCACCTCGACCCACATGAACGTCAACGAGGTGATCGCCAACCGCGCCATCGAGCTGCTCGGCGGCGAGCGGGGCTCGAAGCGCCCGGTGCACCCCAACGACCACGTCAACGCCGGCCAGTCGTCGAACGACGTCTTCCCGACCGCGCTGCACGTCGCCGCCTACGGCGCCCTGGTGGAGGAGCTCGAGCCGGCGCTCGCCGGCCTCGCCGGGTCGCTCGAGGCGAAGGCGGCGGAGCTCGACGACGTGGTCAAGATCGGCCGCACCCACCTCGCGGACGCGGTGCCGGTGCGCCTCGGCCAGGAGCTCGGCGGCCACGCGCGCCAGGTGCGCAACGGCATCGCCCGCCTCGCCTCGGCACGCCCGCGCCTGGCCGAGCTCGCGCTCGGCGGCACCGCGGTGGGCACCGGCCTGAACGCGCCCGCCGGCTTCGCCGACGCGGTGATCGCGCGCCTGGCGGCGGCCACCGGCCACCCGTTCGTGGCCGCGCCCGACCGCTTCGAGGCGCTGGCCGCGCGCGACGCCGCGGTCGAGGCCTCGGCGGCGCTGGCGGTGGTCGCGGTCTCGCTCACCAAGATCGCCAACGACCTGCGCTGGATGGCCTCCGGCCCGCGCTGCGGGCTGGGCGAGATCGCGCTGCCCGCGCTCCAGCCCGGCAGCTCGATCATGCCCGGCAAGGTCAATCCCGTGATCCCGGAGATGGTCCTGATGGTCTGCGCCCAGGTCATCGGTCACCACCAGGCGATCACCCTCGCCGGCATGTCGGGCAACTTCGAGCTCAACGTCGCGATGCCGCTCATCGTCCACGATCTGCTCGAGTCGATCGAGCTGCTCGCGCGCGCCGCCCGGCTGCTCGCCGAGCGCTGCGTGGCCGGCGTCGAGGCGGACCGGGAGCACTGCGCCGAGCTGGTCGAGCGCTCGCTCGCGCTGGTCACGGCGCTGGCGCCGCGCATCGGCTACGACCGGGCCGCGGAGATCGCGCGCGAGGCGCTCGCCACCGGCAAGACGGTGCGCGAGATCTGCCTCGAGCGGCGCCTGCTGCCGCCCGAAGAGCTCGCCCGGCTGCTCGATGCGCGCGCCCAGACCGGGGGCGGTGGCGGCGGCGGAGGAGGAGGTTGAGCCAGTGCTCCGGTTCCGCACCGCGGGTCTCCCGTCGGGAGCCCTGATCGCCATGACCCTCGCTTCGGCATCCGTTCGCGCCGCGGAGATCCGGCCGCCCTCGGCCCGGCAGGTGCCGCACCTGCGGACCCTCCACGGCGAGCGTTTCGAGGATCCCTGGTTCTGGCTGCGCGAGCGCGACGACCCGGAGGTGCGGGCCTATCTCGAGGCCGAGAACGCCTACACCGAGGCGGTGATGGCGCCCACCCGGGCGCTCCAGGACGATCTCTACCGGGAGCTGCTGGCGCGCGTCCGCGAGGACGACGAGAGCGTCCCCTACCGGCGCGCCGGCTGGCGCTACTTCACACGCACGGTCAAGGGGGCCCAGCACAAGATCCACCTGCGGCGGCCGCTGGGGGAGGGACCCGAGCAGGTGCTGCTCGACCTCAACGCGCTCGGGCGGGCCGAGAAGTTCATCGCGCTCGGCGCCTTCGAACCCTCCGACGACGGCGCGCGCCTCGCCTATTCGCTCGACACCACGGGCTTCCGCGACTACACGCTGCGCGTCGTGGACCTCGCCACCGGCGCGGAGCTGGCGCCGCCGGTCCCCAAGGTGACCTCGGTGGCGTGGGCCGCCGACGGCGAGACGCTCTTCTTCACCGTCGAGGACGCCGCGAAACGCTCCTTCCGGGCCTACCGGACGAGGCTCGGCGGCGCGGGCGCGGAGCTCGTCCACGAGGAGGGCGACGAGCGTTTCGAGGTCGGGGTCGAGCGCTCGCGCAGCGGCGCCTGGATCTTCCTGTCCGCCGCCAGCCACACGACCTCGGAGGTGCGCCTGATCGACGCCGCAGCGCCGCGCGAAGCGCCGCGTCTGGTCGAGCCGCGGGAGGCCGGCCACGAGTACGACCTCGACCACTCCGGCGACTCGTTCTACGTGCGCTCGAACGCCGCGGGCAGGAACTTCGCGCTCTACCGGGCGCCCGTGGTCTCGCCCGGTCGCGCGAGCTGGCAGCTCCTGCGCGCCCACGACCCGGGCGCCCAGCTGGTGGCGGTGCAGGCCTTCGCAGGGCACCTGGTGCTGACCGAGCGCGCCGCGGCGCTGACCCGCTTCCGGATCGTCGCGCTGCCGGGCGGCGCCGACCACCTGGTGGCGATGCCCGAGGCGGCCTACGCCGCGCAGCCGGGTCCCAACCAGGAGTTCGACACGGCCGCTTTCCGCTACCTCTACGAGTCGCCGACCACGCCCGACAGCGTCTTCGACTACCGGATCGCCGAGCGCCGCTCGGAGCTGCTCAAGCGCGACGAGGTGCCGGGCTACGACGGGACGCGCTACGAGGTGACGCGCCTCGAGGCGGCGGCCGGCGATGGCGTCCGGGTACCGGTCACGCTCTTCCACCGCCGCGGGCTGGCGCTCGACGGCCGCAACCCGGCGCTGCTGCGCGGCTACGGCGCCTACGGCATTCCCCAGGCGGCCGGTTTCGATCCCAACCTGATCAGCCTGCTCGAGCGCGGCTTCGTGGTGGCGATCGCGCACGTGCGCGGCGGCGGCGACCTCGGCAAGCCCTGGCACGACCAGGGCCGCATGGCGGCCAAGATGAACACTTTCACCGATTTCGTCGCCTGCGCCGAGGAGCTGGTGCGGCGGGGCTACACCGCGCCCGAGCGGCTGGCGATCACCGGCGGCAGCGCCGGCGGCCTGCTGATGGGCGCGGTCACCAACCTGCGGCCGGACCTGTTCGCGGTGGTGCTCACCTACGTGCCGTTCGTGGACGTCATCAACACCATGCTCGACGATTCGCTGCCGCTCACCGTGGGCGAGTTCGAGGAGTGGGGCAACCCGGAGATCCCCGAGCAGTACGCCTGGATGCGCGCCTACAGTCCGTACGAGAACCTGTCCGCGCGCTCCTACCCGGCGATGCTCGTGCGCACCTCGTTCTGGGACAGCCAGGTGATGTACTGGGAGCCGGCCAAGTACGTGGCGCGGCTGCGCACGCTCAAGACCGATGCGAAGCCGCTGTTGCTCAAGGTCAACCTCGACGCCGGCGGGCACGGCGGCTTCGCCGGCCGCTACGACCGCCTGCGCGACGTCGCCTTCGACTACGCCTTCCTGCTCACCCAGCTCGCCGTGCCGGCCCGCTGACCCGGCAAGCCGGTGTCGAAA
>Ga0113563_10003105_pt1 | contig 10243 bp, 7 predicted proteins | sample Mud3Dept3metaG_FD_80117 | JGI IMG/M metagenome (GOLD analysis project Ga0113563, IMG submission 80117) | Freshwater wetland microbial communities from Ohio, USA, analyzing the effect of biotic and abiotic controls - Mud 3 Core 4 Depth 3... | ecosystem: Environmental > Aquatic > Freshwater >...
AGGACACAGAGGACACGAAGGTAAAACAAATAAGAATTAACAATTATCACCAAGCTCTATATAAATTACGTGATCAATATACCTAAAAGCTTTTCCTCCGTGTCCTCTGTGTCCTTCGTGTCTATGCTTTGTTCGGGTTTTCTTGGCGGCCTTGGCGGTTAAGTTTTCGGTTTTAAACCATAACCTTCGAGCATGCGCAGCGTAGGCGCAAGGCACTGCCTGCTGAACTCGCGATGCACGGGGTTGCCGCGGGCGAGTTTGCGCCACCACTTCCCGTGGGTCAGCCCCGCCAGTTCGTAGAAGCTCGCCGGCGGCACATAGAAGGTATCCACCAGCTGGCGCAGCAGCAGGTTCATGACGGGCTGCAGCAGCGCCCTGCCCAACGCCGAAACATCACGCAACGACTGCTCCAGGCGGTCTCGTGCGAGCGCGATGTGGCGGGCCTCGTCGACGATATGCAGGGTGCAGATCTGCTTCACCACGGGGTTGATCGCATCGGCGTTGTGGCGCACGTGGCGGTTGAACCTGTCGGGCACATCCTCGGCAATCACGGTGGCGAGCCAGAACAGCGCGCCGCCAGCCGGGGCATGGCGCGCCAGCCAGTCGGCCGCGCGCGGCACGCGCCAGGCGTGGGCCGGCAGCGCCAGCCCGCTCGCCTCGATCGCCTTGAGAAACATCAGGCTGTGGCCCGTTTCCTCGCGCATCTCGTGCAGGAAATATTCGTATTCGGCGCGCGGCAGACCTGCGGTTAGACGGCTCGAGAGGCGGCGCAGGAACACGCTCTCCAGCCACAGGCCGCAGCACATGACATTGATGAATTCATAGTGCGACAGGCGCCGCTTCACGTCGATGGCGAAGGTATCGTATTCCGGCAGGCCATAGAGCGACAGGGCCGGCTCGGGCAGCCAGAAACCCGCGGTATCCAGCCGGGCCCAGTCGATGGCGGACAGCGGATCGCGATAAGGGCCGCTGTTGTCGGACAGCTGCCGGATCAGGGACAGGTCGGCGTTTTTCATGATCGAATTATAAAGCCCAAACGTAGGGACAGGCTGCACGGGATTTTTCAGGATTGAAGCAATAACCGCAACCCGTTCCGCCCACGATCCTGTCCATTGGATTTTGGTTTTGATTTAGGATAAGTTACTGCGCATGAGTGACATCGCATTGCGCTTCGACCAGGTCGGAAAATCCTTTGCCGGGACGGCTGCGCTGGCCGGATTCACGCTCGAGGTGCGGCGCGGCGAATTTTTCGGACTGGTCGGGGAAAACGGCTCCGGCAAGACCACGCTCATCAAATGCATGCTCGACTTTTGCGATGCCGATTCCGGCAGCATCGAAATCTTCGGCGTCCCACATACCGGGACTGCGGCGCGCGCTCCGGTCGCTTTTTTGCCCGAACGCTTCAATCCGCCGTTTTACCTGACCGGCCGGGATTTCCTGCGCTACATGCTGGAATTGTACCGCGCGCCGTATGACGAGGCGCGGGTGGCGCACACGTTCGAAGCGCTTGGCCTCGATCCGTCGGCGCTGACCCGCCCGGCGCGCACCTATTCCAAGGGCATGACGCAGAAACTGGGGCTGGCCGCCTGCCTGCTCTCCGGCAAGGAACTGTATGTCCTGGACGAGCCGACCAGCGGTCTCGATCCCAAGGCGCGCGCGCTGCTCAAGCGCGAGCTTCGTGAATTACGTCACACCCGACGCACGCTGTTTTTCACGTCACACGCGCTTGCCGACGTTGCCGAGATGTGCGACCGCATGGCCATCGTGCATGGCGGACGGCTGCAGTTTGCCGGCACGCCCGACGAACTGCTGCGCAGGCACGGCGGCGGCGACCTCGAACAGGCGTTTCTCGCATGTATCTCGGATGCGGCAGTTGCGGCATAACAGACTGCGCCCAGGACAGCGATCTGGCACAATACCCCTGTGATGTGACGAGGAGCGTCGGCAATTGACTGAGAAGACAAAGCCCGATCTGCTGATCGTCGACGACGATCCGCTGATTACCGATACCCTCAACTTCGTGTTGAGCCGGGATTTTTCGGTCTATGTCGCGGATTCCCGCGCGCAAGTCAAAAGCCTGTTGCGGCAACTCGACCATCCGCCGCAACTCGCGCTGATCGACCTGGGGCTGCCTCCCACGCCGCACCGCCCGGATGAAGGCTTCCGTCTGATCAGCGAGCTGATCGCCTATTCGCCGGGCATGAAAATCGTCGTGCTCTCGGGCCAAAGCGATGAAACCAATGCGCGCCATGCGCGGACCCTGGGCGCGATCGAGTTCGTCGCCAAACCATGCGAGCCCGAAAAGCTCAAGTCGCTGCTGCTTTCGGCGCTGCAGATCCGCGACGCCGAACTCGGCGCCGCTGCCGAAGGCGGTCTGCTCGGCAAGAGCCTGCTCATGGAAAAGCTGCGCCAGCAGATTTCGCAATTTGCCAATGCGCCGTTTCCGGTGCTGATCGAGGGCGAGTCGGGCAGCGGCAAGGAACTGGTCGCGAAGTCGCTGCACATGATGAGCAGCCGCGCCGCACGCCCCTTTCTTGCGCTCAACTGCGCTGCGATTTCGCCCAACCTGGTGGAACCGACGCTGTTCGGTTACAGCAAAGGCTCGTTCACCGGCGCCACGACCTCGCGCGCCGGATATTTCGAAGACGCCAAGGATTCGACGCTGTTCCTGGATGAAATCGGCGAACTGCCGCTGGAACTGCAGGCCAAGCTGCTGCGGGTGCTCGAAAACGGCGAATTCCAGCGGGTCGGCGAAACCCAGAGCCGGGTGTCCAACGCTCGCGTCATTGCCGCGACCAACCGCGACATGCGCCAGGAGATCCGCAAAGGCCGTTTCCGCGCCGACCTCTATCACCGGTTGTCGGTGTTCACCGTCAACGTGCCGGCGTTGCGCGAACTGAACGACGACAAAATCATACTGCTCGATCACTTCCGCGAGTTTTATGCCGGCCAGGCCGGCGTGAAGCCATTCACTTTCGACAAGCCGGCGATGGCGCTGTGGCTCGAATACAGCTTTCCCGGCAACGTGCGCGAACTGCGGAACATCGTCATCCGTTTGACCACCAAGTATTCCGGAACCGCCGTGAATCCCGACCGGCTGCAGGCCGAACTCGATATGGAGAGCATGGATGTCGACCTGCCGGGGATGCCGGCAACACAGGATTTCGCGGCATTGCAGGAAGCGGCCAAGCGCCAGTTGCAGGTGCAGAAAAATTTCAATCTCGACAGCACGCTGCAGCAATGGGAGCGCGGCTATGTCGAGGCTGCGCTTGCCATCACTCACGGCAACCTGACCCAGGCCGCCAAGCTGCTCGGCATCCACCGCACCACGCTCTACAGCCGGATGCAGACCTACGCCAACGAAGCCGGGAGCGACAACGCCTCGCCGGCAAATTCCAGATAATCGCGCGCGCTACGCCCAAAACCATCTAAAGAACCTATGTATTACAGCCATTTCGGACTGGACCAGGCGCCCTTCAAGATCACGCCCAACACCGAGTTTTTCTTCAGCGGCGGCAATCGCGGGCCGATACTGGAAGCGCTGATCTACGCCATCAGTCATGGCGAGGGCATCGTCAAGGTGACCGGCGAAGTCGGCAGCGGCAAGACCATGCTGTGCAACATGCTGCAGACGCGCCTGCCGGCGCACATCGAGACCGTCTATCTGGCCAATCCGAGCGTGTCGCCCGACGAGATCCTGCAGGCGATCGCGTTCGAATTGCAGCTCGGCATCGACCGCAACGCGAGCCGCCTCGAAGTGATGCAGGCGCTGCATGATCACCTGCTCAAGCGCCACGCCGACGGCAAGCGTGTCGTGGTGTTCGTCGAGGAATCGCAAAGCATGCCGCTCGCCACGCTGGAAGAGATCCGGCTGCTGTCGAATCTTGAAACGCGCAACGACAAGCTGCTGCAGATCGTGCTGTTCGGCCAGCCCGAGCTCGACGACAACCTGCGCCAGCCCAATATCCGCCAGCTGCGCGAGCGCATTACCCACAGTTTCCGCCTCGAGCCGCTCGACGTGAACGAGATCCGCGAATACCTGATGTTCCGCATGCGCGCCGCAGGTTATCGCGGCCCGGACCTGTTTTCCCCGGCGGTCGTGAAATTCATGGCCCAGGCCTCGGACGGGCTCACGCGCCGGGTCAACCTCATTGCCGACAAGGCGTTGCTCGCGGCGTTTTCTGAAAACACGCACACCATCCGCATGAAGCACGTCGAGGCGGCGGTGCGCGACAGCGAGTTCAGCCAGAACCGCGGGCCGCGGCTCACGCCCCGCTTTGCCTGGGCTTCGGCGCTGGTTCTGTCGGGCGCGGTGCTCGGCGTCGGGGCTTATGCTCTTTTCGAGCGCGGTGGCGCTGCTCCGGCCAAAACTCCGGCTGTGGCCGCAAACGCCGCCCCCTCAGCGGGCACTCTGGCTGCTGCCGGCCCCCAGCCTGGCACCGCCGCCCCCCGCGATGCATTGCGAGGGAAAGATAAATTATCAAATAAAACAACGGAATACGGCATTACTTCCTCGACACCTCCAGTCGAATCCGTCACCAATAGCCCAACCCTCGCCAAAAGCGTGACCACTCCCGGGTTAGTGAGCGCTCACGCCACTCCGGCAAGCGCGGGGAGCGGGCCGTCTCAGACGTCTGCGTCCGATCTGGTCCAGTCTCGGCTCGTTGCGACCCAGGAATGGCTGGCCGGGGAAGCGCAGAATGTGGTCAGCATTCAGCTCATGGGAACCAACGATGAGCAGCAGCTCAAGGATCATCTCAATGTCTTATCTAACTACATTGAAATAAATAAGGTTTTTGTGTATCGTACGCAGGCGAAACAAAAGCCGTCGATTACGGTTCTTTATGGTAGTTTCAGTAACGATCGCGCTGCCAGGGAGGCACTTGCAAGTCTGCCGCCGTTTCTGAAGAAGAACCGGCCGCTGTTGCGCACCGTGCACGGCGTCCGCACGGAAATAAAACAGAATCAGAGCCCTTGATTGCCGGCGCCCTGGGAAACCGGAATCTGGTCCGGCCCTGCAGGTTGCGGGTGGTGCGAGGGAGAGGAAATTTAATGCAGTCACCAAGGGCGATAGGCCAGGCATTGTCGACTCCCGCACCCCAGGCAGAGCACACGAAGCGGCATTCGTGGTTTACAGCCGGTAGCACCGCTGCCGGTATCGTCGCATTGATGCTGGCTTCAGGCTGCGCCCAGATCCGCCCCTACATTCCGCCCTCCGAGGGCCACATCGGCGCGCCGCAGACAAAACCCGAGCCGGAGAAGGCAATACCGCCTCCCGCGCGCATCAGCAGCTTCGTGCCGCCGCCGAAACCCGCGATCAAGCCTCAAACCTACAGCGTGGTGGTCAACGAAGTGCCGGTCAAGGAACTGCTGCTGGCGCTGGCGCGCGACACCAGGCAGAACATCGACATCCATGCCGGGCTGACCGGGCTGGTCAGCCTCAACGCCATAGACGAAACGCTGCCGGCGATCCTCGAGCGCATATCGAAACAGGTCAATCTGCGCTATCGCACCGAAGGCAACACGATTCTGGTGTCGCCCGACATCCCTTACATCAAGACCTATGTGGTGAACTACGTCAACATAGAGCGAAAAACCACGTCGACGACCGGGGCCTCGGGACAAATCTCCGGGCCCGGAGCTGCCGGCGGCAGCGCGGCTGGAGGAGGCGCCAGCAACACCTCGTCAACATCGGTCACCACGACCTCGAATTCGGATTTCTGGAAAGTCCTCGAGCTGTCGGTGCGTTCCATACTGAACTCATCGCTGCAGCAAAGCCAGTCGGCGGATGCGAGACAAAACCGGATGGAATTGATCAAGCAGGAGCAGGATATCAGAGCCAAACAGATGGAGGCGGCAAGCAAAGCCGGCGCAGCCGCGTCATCCCTGGCTACGTCACTGAGCGGCATGGGTAGCGGACAACAACAAAATTCAACACTGCTGCCCGACGACGTCATCGTGAACCCGGTTGCCGGCACCATCACCGTCAACGGGAACAGTAAACAGCATCAACTGGTGCTGGACTACCTGACCAAAGTGGAAACCGGCGCCCAGCGGCAGGTGCTGATCGAGGCCACCATCGTCGAAGTGCAGTTGTCCGACGCGTATCAGGGCGGCGTCGACTGGAGCCGGCTTACCGCAGGCGGCGGCTTCACCATCCAGCAGATTCTGACCAGCGGTTTCAGCGGCGCGGCGGCGCTTGCAGGGGCCGCGGCCGGCAACGCCATCACCGTTGGCATGGCGAACAATACGCGCCTCGGCAATATCGCGGCTTCGGTCAAGTTGTTGCAGGAGTTCGGCGACACGCGCGTACTTTCGAGTCCGAAACTCATGGTGCTCAACAATCAGACCGCGCTGCTCAAAGCGGTGGACAACCTCGTCTACTTCGACATCCAGGCGCAGACCTCGACTTCTTCCACAGGCCCTTCCCTCACCACATTCACCACGACGGCCAAGAGCATTGCCGTCGGTGTCGTGATGGGGGTTACGCCGCAGATCAATGAAGACGGGCGTGTGCTGCTCACGGTGCGGCCCACGGTATCGCGCCAGTTGAATCCGGTGCAGGACCCGAACCCCAGTCTGTGCGACGCCAGTCGCACAAATTGCATTGCGAATCTGGTGCCGCAAATACAGGTGCGGGAAATGGAATCGGTGCTGCAGGTCGGCAACGGCCAGACCATCATCCTGGGCGGCCTGATGCAGGACAATGTGCAGCGGAACCGCGAGCAGTTGCCCGGCGCAGACAAGCTGGATGCCGCCGGTGAAGCGTTTCGCTTCCGCAACGAACGTGCCGCCAAATCCGAGTTGGTGATTTTCCTGCGCCCGACGGTGATCAAAAATCCGTCGCTGGAAAGCGAGGAGCTGAAGTTCTTCCAGCGCTTCCTGCCCCAACCCGAGCAAGCTCCCGCAGAGAAGACCGGCGCCGCGCAATGAGCCTGTTGATGAAGGCCCTGGAAAAGGCCGCCAAAGACCGGGGTATCGCGCAAACAGAGGCTGCGGCCAAGACCGTCGCCGCCGCATCCCCGGCGCCGATGGCACCGGCAACGGAACTGTCGCTTGAGCCTCTGGCCGCGGAAACACCCTCGTTTCAGCCCCGGCTCGAGCCGGTGCAGAAATCCGCCCCGCCCCCCGTCCCGCCACCCACCGGTTCTGCTGCCGAGCCAGCGAGAACCCAGAACGGGCAGATCAAGGCCGCGACCGTCATCCAGGCCACCAGCAAGCGCAGCTCGGGCGGATTGGGCCTCTACCTACGCTCGCATCCCGTCGTCGTGCTGGGTGCTGCAGCGGGACTTTTTCTGGCCGGGTTCGGCATTTACGTCTATCTGCAGATTTTCAATCCCGGCCTTCTGGTCCGCCAGCCGCCGCCCGCGCCCAAGCCGCCGCTGATCCAGGCCCCCGCGCCACCGATAGCCACATCGAGTCTGATCCAGCCCGGTCCCGACTCCGAACCGCCGCAGTCCGGCGCCACGGCGCGCCCTCAGGCCAAGCCCGCCGTGGCTGCTGCCCTGCCGCCGCCCGCAGCCGCGGAAACGCCGCGCAATACCATAACCGTGAGCCGCACCAATCCGACGGCCACCGTTACGCCGCTGCTCGCCGAGGCCTATGCCGCGCTCGAAACCAATACGCTCGATTCGGCGCAGCGCCTCTATACCCAGTTGCTGCGCAACGAACCGAAAAACATCGATGCCCTGCTCGGACTCGCCGCCATCGCGACCCAGGAAGGCAAAACGGATGAGGCGACCCGGCACTACCTGCAGATCCTCGAACTCGAGCCGCGCCATGCTCTGGCGCAATCGGGACTGATTTCCCTCCTCGGCCGCGCCGATCCGCTCGCCGCGGAATCGCGCCTGAAGCAGCTGATTTCCCGCGAACCCTCCCCATTTCTTTATTTCACCCTGGGAAATCTGTACGCCGACCAGTCGCTGTGGGCACAGGCGCAACAGGCCTACTTCCAGGCGCATCATCTCGATCCCGCAAACGCCGATTACGCCTACAACCTCGCAGTCGGGCTCGAACATGTGAACCAGTCCAAGCTCGCGCTCGGCTATTACCGGCGCGCCATGCAACTCGCCTCGGCAAAAGGGCGCGCGAATTTCAGCCTCACCCAGGCCCAGGAGCGGATCGCCAAACTCGCTTCCCGGGTAGAATAGCCGGTCGTAAAGGCTGCCATGGCTGAACAACGCAAGAAACTCCGGCTCGGCGAATTACTGATACAGCAGAGGCTGATCACCGCCGATCAGCTCGCGATCGCGCTCGCCGAACAACGCAACACCCACCTGCCTATCGGGCGGCTGCTGGTGCGTCTCGGGTTCATCGCCGAGAATGCGATCCGCGACATCATGGCGCGCACCATCGGCCAGGAGTCCATCGATCTCACCCAGGTGGTGGCCGATGCCGAAGCGCTGAAAATGGTGCCGCAGGATTTCGCCCGCCGCAACCGCGTTCTGCCCATCGCCTACGACCCCGACGAAGGCCAGCTCCTGATCGCCACCACCGAAACCTACAACGTGGTGGCCATGGACCAGCTGCGCGCGGCGCTGGGCTCGAAAATCGAGATCCAGACCCTGCTCGCGGCCGAGGCGCAGCTCGAGGATTTTATCGACCAGTTCTACGGCCACGAACTGTCGGTCGACGGCATACTCAAGGAAATCGAAACCGGCGAGATCGATTACGACAGCCTGGCGGCGGGCGGCGACGAATATACCCAGCCGATGGTGCGCCTGGTCAATGCGCTGCTGGTCGATGCCGTGAAGCGCGGCGCCTCGGACATCCATTTCGAGCCGGAATACGCCTTTCTGCGCATACGTTACCGCATCGACGGCGTGCTCGAGACCGTGCGCAGCCTGCACAAGACCTACATGCCCGGCATTACGGTCAGGCTCAAGGTCATCAGCGACATGAACATCGCCGAAACGCGCGCGCCCCAGGACGGCCGCCTCTCGTTGACGCTTAACGGCCGGCCGGTCGATTTCCGGGTCTCGACCCAACCCACCATACACGGCGAGAACATCGTGCTGCGCGTGCTCGACCGCGAAAAATCGATCATCGATCTTGACCGCATGAATCTCACGAAGTCGGCGCTGGACAAGCTCAATCTCATGCTGGCGCGGCCCGAAGGCATCCTGATCGTCACCGGGCCCACCGGCAGCGGCAAGACCACGACACTCTACTCGCTGCTGGCGCAGGTCAATGACGAGACCGTCAACATCATGACCCTCGAAGATCCCGTCGAGTACCCGCTCACGCTGATGCGCCAGACCTCGGTTAACGACGTGGCGCGCATGGATTTCGCCAACGGTATCCGCTCCATCATGCGCCAGGACCCGGACATCATCCTGGTGGGCGAGGTGCGCGACAAGGAAACCGCGGAAATGGCGTTCAGGGCGGCGATGACCGGCCACCAGGTCTTCACCACGCTGCACACCAACTCGGCGCTCGGCGCCTTTCCGCGGCTGCTCGACATCGGCATCCTGCCCGACATCATGGCGGGCAACATCATAGGCATCATCGCCCAGCGCCTGGTGCGCGTGCTGTGCACCCACTGCAAGGAAGCTTACGCGCCCAGCCCGGAGGAGCGCGCGCTGCTCGGCCAGAGCGCGCAATCGGTGTCCTATCTCCACCGCGCCGTCGGCTGCAAGCAATGCGGCAACAAAGGCTATAAAGGGCGAACCACGATCATGGAGCTGCTGATCATGGACGGCGACCTCGACGAGCTCGTGTCGCGCCGCGCCACCGCCAAGGAACTGCGGGCCGCGGCGATGTCCAAGGGCTACAAACCGCTGGCCGAAGAGGGCATGCAGCGGGTAATCGACGGCATCACCAGCCTCAGCGAACTCGCGCGCGCCGTCGATCTCACGGGGCGGTATGGCTGATATCGGGAGTCGGGATTCGGGATTCAGAGTTTTGTGCCGATCACATCGAACCCGGAACCCAGAACATCGAATCCCGAATCCTGATTCATGAACCGCGTTAGCGCATGCCTTCATACCAATACAAAGCGGTAGATAAAACCGGCCAGCCCGCGCGGGGCGGCCTCGAAGCGGTCAATGAGGTCGATCTCGAGCTGCGCCTGCGGCGCATGGGGCTGGATCTCATTACCTTCCAGCAGGTCGACCGCCGCGCCTCGGTGCTCGCGGCCGGCGGCAAAGTCACGCGCAAGGACCTGATCAACTTCTGTTTCGACATGGAGCAGATGAACCGCTCGGGCATCCCGCTGATCGATGGCTTGCGCGACCTGCGCGAC
>Ga0113563_10003106_pt1 | contig 10241 bp, 7 predicted proteins | sample Mud3Dept3metaG_FD_80117 | JGI IMG/M metagenome (GOLD analysis project Ga0113563, IMG submission 80117) | Freshwater wetland microbial communities from Ohio, USA, analyzing the effect of biotic and abiotic controls - Mud 3 Core 4 Depth 3... | ecosystem: Environmental > Aquatic > Freshwater >...
ACGATTTCGGGCGGGACGTGATACCGAGGCTGTTGCGCGAAGGGGCTCACGTGCATGCGCATCGCTATGCGGAAAGCTGCGTCAACATGGTTGACGGGCATCCATACTGGCGTGATGTGGGCACCGTCGATGCCTACTGGGACGCCAACATGGACCTGACGCGTGTCAGGCCGGAGCTCAACATGTATGACCCGCAGTGGCCGATCCGTACTCTCGAGGAGCACCTTGCGCCGGCCAAGTTCGTCTTCGAGGGCCCAGATCCACGCGGCCAGGCATTTCAGGCGCTGGTGTCGAGTGGTTGCGTCGTGAGCGGCGCTTCCGTCATTCGTTCGCTGCTCTTCACCGACGTCACGATCGATCGTGGATCCATCATCGAGGACTCGGTACTGCTGCCCGAGGTTCGTGTCGGCCGCGATGTCAGGATCCGGCGTGCCGTCGTCGACAAGTTCTGTGTGATTCCGGACGGATTCATCACCGGGTTCAATCGTGCGGAAGACGAGGCGCGATTCCACGTGACGCCGCAAGGGACGACGCTGATTACTCCGGAAATGCTCGGCCAGTCGATGCACGACTACGGCTGAGTGGCCCCAGGTCCGACGCCCATCGGACTTGCGAAATTCGAGTTGGTTACACCCGCCCCGCCTTGATATCCGCCAGGATCTCGCCGGCCGCGCGCACGCCGGAGAGGCAGGCGCCCTCCATGTAGCCCTGCTGGGAATAGAACGGATCCGCGTGCTCGCCCGCGAACTTGAGCAGGCCCGCGGCTTCGCCCGTCAGTCCCTCGACGGTCGTGAACTGGCCGGGCAGGTAGCAGGTGTAGGAGCCCAGCGTGAGCGGATTGGTCGGCCAGTGCTGGAGGTGCGCGACGTAGGCGTTGCCCTGCTGCGCGGCGGACGACTTGATGCCGGGGAACACCTTGCTGAAGTCGGTCAGGAAAGCGTCCACCTGCGGCTGCAGCTTGCCGTCGCGCAGCGCTGCACCCCTGTCGCCGCTGGCGTAGTCGACGATGATTCCCTTCGAGGAGGAGTTGGTCCGGTTGCTTTCGAAGGCACTCTGGAGGTCAGGCAGGTCACTGAAGGTGCCGCCGCTCGCGCCGTACTGCGTGGACCACGGCCGGCCATTGAACACGACCATGGTCTTGGCATTGGTGCCATAGCCCATCGTGTTGATGGCGCGCCGCTTGTCCGCGGACAGGCCGAGCGACGCATCGAGCTGCACCCCGCGCAGCACGCTGAATGGAATCGCGATGACCACGACGTCCGCCCGCTCGGGGACACTGCCGCCGTTGAAGTACATCAGGTACTCGCCGGAGGCATTGCGACCCATGCGCGTCAGCCGGGCCCCTTTCGCGACCGTACCCCGCAGGCGTGACGCGATTCCCTGCACGATGCCGTCGTTTCCGTTGACCACGTGGAAGCGCTCGTCGCTGACGCCCCACGGCTCGAACTTCGACTGCTTGTTCAGGCGCATGAAGCCCAGGAAGTTGAGCGTGCTCTGTCGCCACGTCTCCAGTCCATACTCGTTTACGTACGCTTCGTTGAGCACCGCCTCGATCAGCGGATGGCCGGAGCAGCGGCTCCCAAGGTACGTCGCGAGGTCCATGCCGTCGAAATAACGGTCCGCGTCATTGGCGGAATAGAAGCTGGCGGCCCCGGTGATCGCCTTCAGGTCGGGCTGCATATTGGCGACGACCGCGCGAAACTCGTCCACGACCTGCGCTTCGGACCACGACTGGCCGAAGAACCAGAATCGTTCCTCGCCGACTTTATGCGCGACCGACTCGAGCGCGAGCCCGAACTCGTTCGCGTAGGCCAGCATCGTCTTGTGGCCGGTGTCGAGCAGCTCTCCACCGTTTTCGCACGCCATGCCCGGCACGAGCGTGCGATTGCTGAAGCAGCGTCCGCCGAGCCGCGTGTTGGCGTCGTAGAGACGTGCGATGACGCCGTTGCGCTGCAGCACGTCTGCGCAGCTGAGGCCGGCGAGCCCGCCGCCCACGATCGCCACGCGTGCACCCGATCCGCCCGCAGCGGCCCTTACGCCGAGCGGCGCCAGCGCGACGGTGGCCGCCGCCATGCCGATGAAGTCCCGGCGCGAGTGCCGCGCCTCGGCGGTGCGCTCGAGGCCTTCCTGCGTCGAAATGGACTGCTGCTCGCAGTACTGCGCAATCCGCAGCACCCGGCTGACCCTGGCGAAAAGCGGACTCCGGCTCATGGCAACTCCCCCCAATATCGTTGTTGCGAGTCAACTGTTCGCGACGACCAGTCTAGGCTCCGACGAAGCGATTGCAACGGTGAGTCTGTGCTGCAGTGCACCGGAAGGATTTCATTTACGGGCGTGCAGCTATCCTTACCATGTCACGTGTCCGCTGGGCATCACCGGAGTCTCTGATGCAGGAACCTTGCCGCTTGCCCCACCAGACCGACAGGATCTACCTGACGGACGGCGGCATCGAGACCTGGCTGATGTACAAGCAGGGGCTCGAGCTCCCGCACTTCTGCGGCTTCCAGTTCCTGCGGGACGCGAGGGGCCGCGACGTACTTCGCACGTACTACCGTGAGTTCGCCTCGGTCGCAAAGCAACATCGGACCGGATACGTGTTCTGCAGCCTGACCTACCGCGCGAGCCGCGACTGGGGACAGCTGATCGGGTTCTCGCCCGATGGGCTGGACGAGATCAATCGCGAGGCGATTGCGTTCTACCGGGAGATCGCGCACGAGGTCGGCCTGGATCCGCAAGCCACGCTGTACAGCGGCTGCATCGGGCCAAGGGGCGATGCCTACGAGATCAATGCGACGATCACCGCGAACGCCTCGCAGGACTATCACTCCGCGCAGATCGAGACATTCAGGCGGGCGGGCGTGGACCTCGTGACGGCGCTCACGCTGAAGTCGGTCGAGGAAGCGATCGGGATCGCGCGGGCGGCCAAGGCGGCCGGAGTTCCCTCGGTGATCTCTTTTGCCTTGGACAGGAACCGCACCGTAGATGGCTCACGCACGCTGCGTGCGGCAATCGAGGCTGTGGACACCGCCACCGGCGGAGCCCCCGCCTACTACATGATCAACTGCTCGCACCCCATGGACTTCGGCCCTGCGCTCGAACAGGGTGACTGGGTACGAAGGGTCCGTGGGCTCCGTGCCAACGCTTCCTCGCTCGAGCACGGCATGCTGTGCCAGCTCGGCCGCCTTGACGAGGGCGATGCCCTCGAGCTGGCTGCCCAGCATGGCGAGATCGCGCGACTCTATCCGCACATGAATGTATTCGGCGGTTGCTGCGGTACCGACTTCGTCCATGTCAGGAAAATCTGCGAGGCGGTTCAGCAGGCAGCCGCCGGTCGTTGCACTGCAACACAAACGTGACGCTGCGTCGGCGTAATTTCGACGAGGCAAGCTGGGGAGGGCAGCGATGAAGACAAGTACGCACGAGATCGCCAATCGCATCTATCGCCTCTCGACCTGCGTCCCCGACGCCGCGCCGGGCGGCTTTACGTTCAATCAGTTCCTGGTCGATGCGGACGAGCCATTGCTCTTCCACACCGGCCCGCGGCGCATGTTCCCGCTGGTATCGGAGGCAGTGGCCCGCATCCTGCCGCTCGAACGGCTCCGGTGGATCGCATTCGGGCACGTCGAGTCCGACGAGTGCGGGGCCATGAACGAGTTCCTCGCGGCCGCGCCCCGCGCCGAGGTCGCGCACGGTGCGCTCGGCTGCATGGTCTCGCTCGACGACCTCTGCGACCGGCCGCCTCGCAAGCTGGCGGACGGCGAGGTCATCGACCTCGGCGGCAAGCGTGTCCGGCACATCGATACGCCGCATGTTCCGCACAACTGGGAGGCACGCGTCCTGTTCGAAGAGACGACCGGGACCCTGTTCTGCGGCGATCTGTTCACCCATGCGGGTGACGGGCCGGCCATCACTGACGCCGACATCGTCGGCCCCGCGCTCGCGGCCGAAGAACTCTTCCACGCGACGGCACTCTCCCCCGTGACCGGCACGACGATCCGTCGCCTCGCGGCGCTCGCGCCGCGCACGCTCGCACTGATGCACGGATCATCGACGCAAACCCGGTGCGCGGAGTCCCTCGTCCAGCTGGCCGACGCGTACGACCGGATGACCAGGCAGCTCTGAGCGGGTCAACCGTGTCCTGGGCGGTGCGGGCAACCTGTTGACGCAGCGCAGTATTCGGGGCCCGTTCGTCGGTCGATGCCTTGCACCGCGTGGACAGGCGAAATAGCCACCCGGGCCCCTGCCAGGGGGCCTAGAATGGGCGGTATTGCGGTGTCCTACCTTGCCGAGTCCGCAGATTTAACGGCGGGACCTGAGGAGGCGGACAACCGCATGCAAGCGACCAACTGGAACCGGAAGGCACTGCTCGGTTCCTTCGACAAGCCGCTTCGGCCGCTCTTTCCCCTTGCTGTACTCGGATGCGACCTGGCCCTTCTCGGGGCCGGCGCTGCCGTCGTACTGCTAGCCACCAGCGTTGCGCTGAAGCTGCTGGGCACGTTGATCGTCACCGCCGGCATCGTCCGCCTGTTCATGGTCGGTCATGACGCCTGTCACGGCAGCTTCTCCGGCAACAAGCGCCTGAATGCCATTTGCGGACGGATCGCCTTCTTGCCGTCGATGACTGCATTCAGCCTGTGGCAGGTCGGCCATAACACTGCGCACCATGGCTTCAACAACCTGAAGGGACGCGACCAGGTCTGGGCGCCACTGTCGAAGGTCGAGTTCGACGCCTTGCCGCGGTATCGCCAGTTGCTCGAGCGCCTGTATCGGAGTGGCTTCGGCTGGGGCGCGTATTACCTGGTCGAGATGTGGTGGAAGAAGCTCTACTTCGCCAGCCACAAGGAAATCGGCTCCAGCCGACGCAAGTACAAGCTCGACAGCCTGCTCGTCACGGCAGGCGCGCTGCTGTGGCTCGGCGCAGTCGCATTCGCGGCGCGCTCGACCGACCAGTCATTCGTGCTGCTTTACACGCTGGCTGTCGTCGTGCCGTTCCTTCTGTGGAACGCGACCATCGGCTTCGTCGTCTACCTGCAGCACACCAGCCCCGGCATCGCCTGGTTCCTGAATCGCCACGAATGGCAGCGCAACAAGGCATACCTGACGGCCACCGCTCGCGTGCGCTTTCCGCTCGGCATCGATCGCCTGATGCACGGCATCATGGAACACAACGCGCACCACGTGAACCCGGGGATTCCGATGTCCCGGCTTCGCGCCGCGCAGCGGGTGCTGCAGCAGAAATTCCCGGAACTCTGTGACTACCGGCTGGGCTGGCGCGCATACATCGACAACGTGCGCAGCTGCAAGCTCTACGATTTCGCCAATCACGCGTGGCTCGACTTCGGCGGCCAGGTCACGGCGCGCGTTCCGATGGCGATCGCAGCCACCTGAGGCCGACTTCCGGTCCGGGAAGCTGCGCCACAGCCTCTTGCGAGGCAAGCGAGGTTCCATGCTCAAGGCCAACACCGTCCAGACCCGGCACGCTGACGTCTGCACATACCTGCAGGGCAATCTCGATTCGGAAGCTGCAGGTTGCCACGTCCCGGCCGACGCCGGTCCCGGAAGTCTCGTCTTCGTGACTGATGCAGAGCAGTTGGCTGTGGCCAGGCAGCGCCGCGCCGCGATTCTCGTCGTCCAGCGTGACATCGCCGGGCAGCTGGCGCCGAACGAGGCCGCGTTCGGCTGCTGCTTCTCCGTGTCGTCCGTGCCGATGGGCATGGCGGTGCTGCTGAAGCACTTCGACCGCAAGCGCGAGCGTTTCACGCAGTGGGGCGAGCGTCATCCGACCGCCATCGTGCACCCGACGGCCACGCTCGGGGCCGACGTGCTGCTGGGTCCCTACTGCGTGATCGGCGCCAGCACCGCCCTTGGTGACGGTTGCTGCGTCGGCGCCCATGTCGTCATCGAGAACGACGTGCGCATCGGCGCGGGAACGATGCTGCATCCGCACGTGTTCGTGGGCGCCGGCAGCGTGATCGGGCACGACTGCGAGATACACCCGCACACCAGCATCGGCAGCGACGGGTTCGGATATGCGGTGGGCGCGAGCCGCCGGCCGCAGAAGGTTCCGCACCTCGGCAACGTGGTCATCGGAGACGAGGTGGAAATCGGCAGCAACTGCGCGATCGACCGTGCGAAGCTGGCATCGACCTTCATCCGCTCGGGCGCGAAGCTCGACAACATCTGCCACATTGCGCACAACTGCGACCTGGGCGAGGACGGCTTCTACACGGCCGGCTTCATGATGGCGGGGTCGACCACCATCGGTCGCCGATTCATGACCGGCGGCAACTCAGTGGTCTCCGCGCACCTCACGCTGGCCGACGATGTCGTGCTGGCTGGTCGGTCCACGGTGACCGCCGACGTGACGCAGGCCGGTCACTATGGCGGCTATCCGCTGCAACCACTGAAGGACGCGATGCGAACGATCGCGTCGCTCGGGCAGATAAACGAGATGCGCAAGAACCTCAACCGGCTGTCGAGGCACCTGCGGATTCCGGATCAGTCCTGACGGCTCAGCCCGCGGCCGACAGCGCTGTCAGGTCGGCCACCCGGTAGCGACCGGTGGCCGTGAGGTCCGCGTGTGCAGCGCGCTCCGCGCGCAGGCTGGCCCGGCGCGCCATGAACGACGTCTCTGCAATGTCGTCGAGCGAACTCGAGCGGGCGAACAGGAATCCCTGGCCTGCGACACAACCGAGGTCGAGCAGTGCCGCCGCCTGGTTCTCGTTCTCGATGCCTTCGGCGACTGTCTCGAGCCCGAGCGTCGCGCCGAGCATCACCACTGCGCGGGCAAGTTCGGGGCCGCCGTCCTGCTCGGTCAGCCGGCTGACGAACGCGCGATCGATCTTGAGGATGTCGATCGGGAATCGGTGCAGGTAAGACAGCGACGAGTAGCCCATGCCGAAGTCGTCGATGGCGAGCCGGACGCCGAGCGCCTTCAACTCTCGGAAGCGTTCCAGGTTGGCCTCGGTGTTCTGCATGATCGTGCTCTCGGTCAGCTCGATCACGAGGCTGCCGGGCTCGAGGCCCGAGACTTCGAGCGCGTTTCGAACGTCCGCGACGAGGTCTCCCTGCTGCAGGTGTCGCCCGGAAATGTTCACTGCCACGCGCAGGCCACTTCCCGCAGAAACCGAGTCGCTCCATGCACGCACCTGGGTGCACGCGTCGACGAGTACCCGACGGCCGAGTTCGACAATCCGGCCTGATTCCTCGGCGATCGAGATGAAGGCCCCGGGCATGACGATGCCCCGCTGCGGGTGTCTCCATCGCACCAGGGCTTCGACCCCGAGCAGCTCGCGGTGCGTCAGGTCGACGACGGGCTGGAACTCGACGAAGAACTCCTCGCGCTCGAGCGCAAGGTCGATGTCCTGCTCGAGCAACAGGCGATCGTGCAGCTGTTCCTGCATGTGCGGCTGGAACAGCACGAAACGCGCCTTGCCGGCCGCCTTGGCGCTGTACATGGCGATGTCGGCATTGCGCAGCAACTGTTCGGCATCGTCACCGGGGCGCGAGCAGGCAACGCCGATGCTGGCGGACGACTCGATCTCCCGGCCGTCGAGCAGCAGCGGCCTGTTGAATGCTTCCGTGATCGGCGCGGCGATACGTTCGACGTCGGTCTCGCTGCGGATGCCTTCCAGCAGGATTGCGAATTCGTCGCCGCCGAGTCGTGCGACGGTGTCGGACGGCCGGGTGGACTTCACCAGCCGTTGCGCCGCCGCCTGCAGCAGCCGGTCACCGGCGTCGTGTCCCATCGAGTCGTTGACGATCTTGAAGTTGTCGAGGTCGAGGAACATGACGGCCACGTCCTGCTGCGAGCGATGCGCAAGCGCCAGCGCATGTTCGACGCGGTTCCAGAACAGGCTGCGGTTGGCGAGCAGTGTCAGCGGGTCGTGGAATGCCAGCTTGCGCAGCTGCTCCTCCAGCACCTTGCGCTCGCTCACGTCGCGGAAATTCAGCGCCAGCCCGGCAATGGCCGGGTCGTCCATCAGGTTGCTGCCGACGCACTCGAAGATGCTGCGCCGGTCGCCGGTCTCGACCACGAACTCGACCGGTCCGATGACGCGACCCGGCGTCGCGGCCACTTCGGCGAGGAATGCGACCAGGCGCTCGCGTTCGCCGTCGGTCCAGAGATCGAAGAGATTGCGGCCAACGAGGTCGTCCGGGTGAATCGAAAACGCACGCTCGGCGGCAGGAGAGGCGAACTGCAGCTGGCCCTCGGCGTCGGTGGTCATGATCACGTCGGAGGCATTCCTGATCAGCGACGCGTAGCGGGCCTCGACGACGTTGGCCGCGTGGCGCTCCCGCAGCACCGCGTCGTCGCGCGAGAGCACGCCCTGGCGAACCATGACCAGCGAAGTCAGTACGAAGATGATCACGGTCATCATGTTGACGGGACTCGAGACCGTGCTGCGCCCGACGTAGACGAGCACCATGAACGAAATCATCATCGCGATGTACGGCATGCCCTGGATCAGCGCGATGCTGAGTGCGCCGGGGGCCCGGCGGGTGGCGCGCTCACCGCGCAGCTGCTCGCGCGCGGCAGCCGCCAGCCAGATGTAGCACGACAGGTAGATGACGTCCGAGACTCCGCCGGGAATGTAGCTGCCGTCGACCTTCGACATGGCCCAGACGATGTCGGCAAGCGACATCGACGAGAAACCGAGCGTCAGCAGCATCAGCGCCCGCCGCGGGATGGGAGTTGCGCCCGAGTGCATCAACAGTACGCCGCACGCCAGCAGCAGGACGCAGTTGAGTGCGATGTAGCTTTGCGCCAGCGCGTACTTGAGCACGTCTGGATCGTGCTGGGCGGCGGCGGTGGGCGCGATCACGCAGAACCAGAAGAATGCGCCGAAGCCGAGCAGCAGGATCGTCGAGTCGAGGCCGAGGCGGACCCACTGCACGCGCACTGCGGCAGCGCGAATGACGGTCGCTACCGCCGCGAATATGAGCGGGTAGAAGCCCAGGAAGAATAGGTCGCCGACCGACGGGAACGGATCCACGCCGAACAGCCAGTAGGTCGAGTTGAGCAGGTTGCCCACCGTGTAGACGCACAACGCGGCCGTGAGCAACCACCAGGTGCGTCGCGCAGCCGGGTCCGAGGAACCCCGGGCCGCGGCTCCCGCGAGGATGGCTACGCCGACGCTCGCGACCGAGTCGGAAAACAGGTTGAACGTGTCCAGCGCCGGCCATCCCTTGCCGTCGACGAGGATCAGCAGGATCGCAACCGCGATATAGGCGAACAGCACGACGGAAACGGCGCCGGACCAGCCCGAACGGAACCGCTCACGCTTGCTCATTCAATGGCCTGTCTGGCGCCCGTCCGACACATGTTTCTGCGCCCGTCTCCCACTCGCAGCGGCTCTCGTGGACTCCTGGCATCTAGCCCCATTCCGCATCCAGCCATCTGTGATCGGCGTGCGATAACGCCGGCCACGCCTGTGACGTGGTTCACAGGTCGGTCGGGCTGCGGCCCCGGGCGCCTGGCCGCTGCCGCAGGTCGATTACCAGAGCCGGCCGCGTCGCAAGTGAGTTCCTCGCACCAGCCGGGAACGTCGTGTTGCAATGCAGCGGCAATCCTGGCGCCTGAGTGGCGGCTAGGTCCGCAGCCTGTCTGGATCGCGGCACGGCTCCGGCCTATAGTCGCAAGGCGCCTTCGATGGCGAATGTCGAACGCGAATTCAATAGAACATTGTCCCGGTCGATACGGGGCCACCGCATGGGGAGACGTAACGATGAAATCATCAATAGCGGCGCTGATGCTGGTCCTCACCGTCACTTCGCCGGTGATGGCCGGTGACCTCAAGGACGAACTGGTTGCCATGGACAAGAAGGCATGGACATCCTGGGGCAGCCGGGACGGCAAGGCGTTCCGCGACCTCGTCACCGAAGACGCCGTCCAGGCCGTCGCAGGGGCCGGTGTTGCGACGGGCCGCGACAAGATCATGGCCGACGTCAGTGGCAACCCCTGCCAAATGAAGAGCTTCGACTTCGCGGACGCAAAGGTTCGCCAGCTGTCGACGGACATCGCGCTCCTCACCTATACCGCCACGCAGGATACGACCTGTGACGGGCAGAAGCTGCCCGGCAGGGTCTACGTCACGTCGATCTATGTCCGCAAGGACGGCAAGTGGCGTTCGACGAGCTACCAGGAGACGGCCCTGTGAAATTCGAAATCACCGCAGGTGCGTGCATGCGATCGAGCGTGACCGTGAGTGCCCAGGCATGAAGATCAGGTCGCTGGGTCA